>Ga0316604_10001592_pt1 | contig 19486 bp, 21 predicted proteins | sample OWC_soil_day20_C_FD_207650 | JGI IMG/M metagenome (GOLD analysis project Ga0316604, IMG submission 207650) | Wetland soil microbial communities from Old Woman Creek delta, Ohio, United States - OWC_soil_day20_CT | ecosystem: Environmental > Terrestrial > Soil > Wetlands | place: USA: Ohio...
CATCAAGAATTATTAATTCTTCAGACTTCAGCGATTGAACAATAAAAGGTGAATGTGTGGTTACAACAAATTGGATATTGGGGAAAGCTGTTTTCAAGTCATTGACTACATGGCGTTGCCACTTGGGGTGAAGATGCAAGTCCAATTCATCAATCATGACTATGCCAGTTGCTTCATCAATCGCTTTTTCTTCTTTAAATCCATTCAAGACAATACAACGATAAGCCAATTCTGCTACCATTTCCGTGAAATAATGAACACCATCACTATGCAAGCTAAGCGGTAAAAGATTGCTTTCTTCGTCATCTATTTTCACTTTTACCCACAATTCTCCGGCACTAAACTCAAGCTGGCTTATGTATGGGTTTGCTTTCCTTATTGCAGTAAAAAAGGCACCTTTTGTACCTGTGTATTCCTTCTGCTGCTTTAACAGCATATCATAACGACCCAGCCATTCCGGGTAATGAAATTTAACGGCTCTCATCTCATCCCAATCCTGATAACCTTCACGGAAAATAACCCGACCTAATTTTTGAATGCGACTCTGTGGGGTAACACGACCTGCACCAACGGCACGAGAAATGCCCAAAAAAGCAATTAGAGGCAAAGGGATTTTATCGTTACCTTCTTTGGTTACTTCATGATAATTGGACATTGCTATATCCTTAATACTCCCAACATCTGAATGCTTGGTTGTTGAGGAAGATTTACCTTCCAACCATTGCCTCCGCCATGTTATAGGATTATCACTGCCTGGGAATGTTCCTGTTGCTTCTACTTTGACCGGGAACTGAGGTACAAGTTGATAATCTGATTCAGTGAAACGAATTTCATCTTTGTGAATATGCCGTGACTTTACCTCTGAGTTTGGGATGCCTAAAAAATAAGAACCACTCGCCACACGCAAGGCATTGAGAATGGTTGATTTGCCTTTACCGTTAATACCGATAAAAGCTGTAAAATGCCTGTTCAGGAAAAAGGTTCGTTCCTTTCCAATATTCCTGAAGTTTTGTATAGTGATGCTTTCTATATTCATCGTTTAAGCAATTTAATAACAGGTTTGGCTTCTCTCCAGCAAAGCATCCAACCTGCGTAATACCGTGAACGGAAGTATAATGTCTCTGTATTTGCTCCGTGTATAAACATCTCGAAGCACATCATCGGCAATACCCCAGATAAAATTGACTATTTGATTATGTTGGATATAGTTCATTTCTTCTTTTTAATCTTTCGTGAAACAGATTTTAGAGCCTCATCAGCCATGTTCTCATCTTTGATAACATCAAAAACCTGATCTGCAAGCCAAAGGGTAATGAGTTCATCCTTATCAGCTTTCAGAATTTCCGCAAGCAAAGGGATCTGCTCTTTCTTCAAATGGCGTTGCCCTTTTTCAATTTTACTAAGCTGGGCGGTATCCATTTCAAGTAAGGGAGCAACCTGCCGCAAGTACAGTTTCTGCTTTTCCCTCAAGGCTCTAACCCTATTACCAAATTGGCTTTCCATTGTATTTTTTTGACTTGTCAATAATTGGCTAATATAGAAAAAAAAAGAGAATCCCTGACAACAATAGGGAAATACAGCTAAAATGAAGGATTTTCAGGTAATAGTCTTGCTTCCCCCTAAGTATCAGCGCCCGTTTGCAGAAGTCGGCCCCTGCCTTCGTTGTCGAACAACAATTGGAATAGTCCCGTTGTGCTTTTGTTGGCCGCGGTGAACAACATTTTCTCAGGCGGCTTATTGGGCTTCTCTGCACTTGCATCTTTGCCTTTCTTTCCGTTTTACTCCATCATTTCCAATTCATGCTGCTGCTTTATCAATTCTGCTTGCTCTCTCAAATACTTATGAATTGGCTTGGCCAAATGCTTACAGTGTAACAATCTGCTTGCCTTTAGGCAACGTTGGTTTTTGAAGTCATAGTTTTCATCAATTAATTTCTCCTCAAAACGTAAAAATCTACTTGGGTCTTTGATTATTTCAATGTAAAGAATAATTCCCTTTTTTCCTGTACGGAAATCAAATGCTTTAACCTTAAAATGTGCTTCATTTAGTTTGTCAGTAACCTGCGAAGCAGGTGCCGGCGTATTAATTTTTTAGCCGGGACAAGAAAATATTCTTGTGGTAATGGGTCGTTGAATTAGATTTCATTTAGTTCAGCTGCTATGGTTTTCGCTTCCAGAATCCGGGAGCGTTATTCTTCTGAAAGATGCGGTATTCATTTTAATCATTCATCCCTTTGCCCGCCAGAATCTGCGGAATGTATTTCTCTATCCTTGCCTCCCTCGTTTTAGATTGTTTAGCCCCTGAAAAGAAAAACACATATGCCTTTTGTCTGCCGGGAGTGAGTGCCTCAAATGCTTTTTTAAATTTCGGTTGTTTTTCGAATTGTTGTTGCAGCTCTTCAGGAATATTAACCGGCGTCTTCTTTGTATCCACTTTCAACCCTGCTTTCTCCACTTCTATAGCTTCGTAAATACAAGCCTTTAGAATAGCTGCCACCTGCGTGATCTCTTTCACATTCGCAAATCTTGCCTGACGGCCTACCTGTGTATTCTCGCCGGTTTTGACGAGTATTCCATCAGGATCGGTAAGCAATGCACCCTTGAAAAAAAGAACGGCGCAATAGTCTTTAAATCCCTGTATGATCACTATGTTTTTACCTTCGTAATCAAAGCAGGGCTTACCCCATTTAATGGCTTCATTGAGGCCACAATCCTGTATGATCTTTCTTAGTTTTTCAGTTTCTTTCTCCCACATCATTGGTTGTAATATTTAAAAGTAAAATATCTCCAATCAGTTATAATGTAAATATAGTAATTAACCTCTCTAACACTGCTGTGTTATAAAAAGGAAGTGATACCGGATTGATCTGCTTTAAACTTGATGGCGGCAGATAATTTAGCTTTAATCCAAAGTCTGCATTGTGATGTATGTAATTTATCCGGTATGGATAATAACCTTTTTCCAACGGTACGATATACGTATACGTGAACTCGCTGTAAGACCCTTTCCAGCAGATCAGTTCCTGACCATTCAAATAGAATTGTGAATCTGTATCAGCATTGAATACAAATACATAATAACCGGCTTCTTTCGCTTCCATCCAGCCGTTTACTTCTAAGTTAAAATCATTCTTACGTGGGAGGGTTAATTTATCTTTGATGATCCCTTCCAGTTTTGGTTTTTTCTGATCCTCCTCATAATACTTATAACTCGTCTCTGCTCCTCCTTTGGCCGTTGCTTTCAGGGGTTTGCCAGTTGTGAATACACCTGATTTTACTTTATCATAGCGTGCTCGGTTAGTAAATTGCCTGACCGTCAGCTTCGCTGCATCATCAATATTCACTATCCCTTTCATAGCAGGAGAGGAGATCGCAGGGGTTGTACCATCCAATGTATACCGCATATTCGTTGTATCGCCAAAAGACCAGACATTGATAGGTTGTCCTTTTACGACCATCCCATTCATCGGATGAAAATCAATATTGTTTTTATTCCAGCCGAAAGTGAATTTCAATCCATCATAGGTACTCTTTAACCGGATAGAACTATGTGTCTCATCCGTATATTGAATCACCTTCCATGTCAATCCTGCAGGTGCTTTTTGATGGAGTATCGTATCTATATCGGTTACCTTCATAGCTTCCGCTTCTTTACCCAGTCTGCCACTGATGAATAAGGTATGATTGGAACCCGCTAATGCCGTCAGTTTCTCCGGGGCTATTTTAGGTATATAGCCATGGTCCCACCACAGGCTGGGATCAGCAGCAATGTATGATTTGAATACCTCTGGTGCTGTCAGTAATGCATTGATCACAAATAGTCCACCCAGTGAATGCCCCCATAGGGTATTATCTCCATTAGATGGATAATTCTTATTGATATAAGGAATCAATTCATCTTTGAAAAAATGCAGGAAGTTGTTGCCACCACCCGAAGTAGGCCAGTCTTCCACATGTGTGGGTGTAAGGTCTTTGTTTCGATCAATGCCTAATACACTTACCACGATGGTAGGTGGTACACTCCCTTCACCTTCTATAAAACGTTGTACATTGTTGATTAGACCGGTATTCCAGTTGCCTCCGTCTAAAACATATAATACGTCGTACTGCGTATTGCTTCCCGGCTTGTAATCTTGTGGTGTAAATACCTGGATCAATCTTTCCTGTTGTAAGATGGTGGAATAAATAGAGTCTATTCTATTACCTGTATATACGCTTCTTACGGTATCCTGTGCCTGTACCCCGCCGGCAATAATGAGGATAGCAAAAATGAGAATCCTTACTTTCATGGTGGTTTAGGTTAATCTTCCCTAAGATATGTACATTTGTATATATGGAGAAATACCTGGCATCATTTAATTTACTGTCAGCCGCTGAGATCAATTACCTCGCGGGCAGAGGGCAGACTAAGACACTGAAGAAAGGAGCGTACTTTATCAAAGAGGGCAGTGTATGTCAGGAAGTCGCTTTTGTACAATCCGGTTTTTTCAGGTCATTTTATCATAACTCTGAAGGGGAGGAGATCACCTATTGCTTTACGTTTGCTGATTCGTTTGTGACAGCGTATTCTTCTTTCATTAGTCAAACTAAGACCTTTGAGAATATTGAAGCATTAACCACCACTACGATATTTACCATTCCACGGGCAGACATTATTCAGCTGGAACAAACCAGTATTAACTGGGCCCGACTATTTAAAATGATGGCGGAGCAGGAGTATATGAAGTTAGAGCAACGGTTTATTTTATTCCTGAAAGAGAGTGCTGAATACCGGTATAAAGACCTGCTTCATAAATATCCTGAATACCTGCAGTTGATCCCATTGGGATATTTATCTTCTTACCTGGGTATTACCCAGCGACATCTTAGCAGAATACGAAAGTCAGTCATGAATTAGACAAATGTCCTTTTTATTGTTTGCCGCTGGTTACACCTTTGCCTTATGAAAAAGGTATTAATCATCAATGGGCACCCTGACCCGCTTAGTTACAATCAGGCGCTATTCAATGCATATAAAGAAGGAGCTGCCAGCGCAAATGCGATCATTTCATCCATCCATATTGGCGCTTTACAATTTGACCCTAATCTTCGATACGGTTACCGGCAGCGAATGGAGTTGGAACCAGATCTGTTGGATGCGATTGAAAAAATAAAAGCAGCGGATCATATTGTATGGGTGTTTCCTATGTGGTGGTATGGTTATCCTGCAATCATGAAAGGTTTTATTGACAGAACATTTTTGCCGGGTATCACCTTTCAGGCAGTACCGGGAAAACCATTTCCCCGGAAATTATTAAAAGGTAAAACGGGCCGCATTATTATAACGGCAGATACACCGGGATGGTATAATCTTTTATTCATGCATAGCCCTGCATTGAACCAATTTAAAAAAGGGACATTGCAGTTTTGTGGTATCAATCCGGTAAAGGTGCATTACATCGCCCCGGTGAAAGACGCGACTCCTGCATTCCTGCAAAAACATATTGATAAAGTATTCAGATTGGGAGCAGCGCTTAAATAGCATGTTGCAAAAAGATCACTTAGAAAATCGCAAGAATGTTTTCAGGTAAACAGATAGATGGTCTGCCAGTTTGCGATAAGGATCTTTCTCTTCCTGTGGTGGACTGTATTGGTATACAGGCGGGTCATTTCCTTCATCGAGTCTGAAAAACCAGAACTGCCCGGTTACACCCGAACCACTGAAAGGGAATTGGTTTTTATCCTGCATAAAGTCAGTACCATCTTCTTCCGCGTTTTCCCTTGCCATATCATGTAGTGCCTGCATACCATCATACGAGCCATCACTGAAAGCGACGATGTTGAACGCAGCCGAAGGGCCCACAATGCGGATGAGTTCTCTGAATGCTTCAGGAAAGGGTGCACCGTAAAGGGTTTCTAATTTTTTAATAGTTTTTTCGTTGGATTTGGTCGTCTGGTAATAGTCGGCTACAAAGCCGAGGTATTGATACTTCATAGAATAGGTTGCGCTACAAGTTAATAAAAAAAACGAACAGTAAAGACCGCTGCCATTGGCCTGGCTTTTGAGGTCACAATCGTATGGAAAACAAAACGATCGTAATAACAGGAGCATCCAGTGGCGCAGGTAAAGCGACTGCCCTTGAGCTGGCTCCGGAAAGAGTAAACCTTGTGCTGGCCGCCAGAAATGAAGTAGCCTTATTGGAACTGGGAGATGAATGCCGGGAGTTAGGCGCTGATGTACTGGTCCTGCCTACTGATGTGGGAGATCGCACTGCGATGCTGGAACTGGCGCAGAAAGCCTTTGAATGGAAAGGGCGTATCGATGTATGGGTGAATAACGCCGGTGTACTGGCAGCAGGAACTTTTGACGAAACACCGTGGGAAACTCATCAGCAGGTCATCACTACTAACCTGCTTGGTTATATGAGCGGTACCCATGCTGTACTGCCATTTTTCAAAAGACAGGGTGCGGGTATCCTGATTAATAATATTTCCATTGGTGGTTATATTCCCGTTCCTTATGGCAGTGCTTATACCGCCAGTAAATATGCACTCAGGGGATTTTTTGAATCTATCAAAGGGGAGCTGGCAGCATGGCCGGATATTCATGTGGTAGACCTGTATCCTGCCTTCCTTGATACGCCTGGTATACAGCATGCGGCAAACTATACAGGGAAGGTATTGAAAAATGCACCGCCGGTATCTGATCCTAAAGTGGTGGCGGAAGCTGTGAAGGCATCTATCTTACGGCCTTTATCGAATAGGTATCCGGGTGGAGTGCCAAAGTTGTTTAAGTTGGGGCATGCACTGGCACCGGAACTGATGGTGAAGTTTACGGGTTTATTGATGAGGGGATATTTTAAAAAGGCGGATCCGATTGCAAAGACAGATGGGAATATATTCAACACAGTGGATTATTCAATGAGTACGAATGGAAACGCAAGGCCACGGTTGGCAAGGAGTACAAGGCAGCAGATAGCGGTTGGGTTGGTATTCGCAGGAGTGGGGTTGCTGGCGATAAAGTTATTGACACGGAAGAAGAAGTTGGTATAAAGAGGGAGCCTCATAAATAAATGAAGAGCCCTCCTATATCGTTTTATATGTAATAGTTAAGATTTTAAGCCGTCACAACGAATAGGCTGGCTGCTATTATAGATAACCTCTCTTTTTCTAAATATTCTCTCTTTACCACCTCTGCATACTCATTGATTACATTCCTCGCAGCCAATGCATCAGGTGTATCCATGGTTTCTAAACGTCCTTCATCCCTTGAACGGTCAAGAATTTCTTTGAGTCTATCTACTTGGATTGCCATATTATTCAGTCAATTTTAAACAGCCACTACCACCCCGACCTTGTTTTAATCGTCGACTGATCATTCACATTAAACTGCTGTAGCTGACGCTCTATAATCCCCTCCACCACGGCCATCGCATTTTCCTTCATCTTTTCTCCACTTTGTACCGTAGTCATATGCCGCATCTCCAGTACCGGCGTTTTACGTTCCGCTGAAGCATCCAGCTCCAGAATAAACTCCGACACATCATCATTAATACTGGAATCTTTATCATTATCCACACTTTCACCAGAAGCAATCGTCGTCGCAATATTTCCTCCATTCATCAGTGTCTCAAATGCCCCTGATATAGTAAGATGATTTCCCAATCTTCCAGCTGGTCCGCTTTGTAGTTTATAATTATTATCAAGCGTCGATTCAATCAGCTCGTTTACCTTCGTATACCAGGCTATTGGATCCACATCCTTCTGGTCCTCTGGAAATTGCTCCTGCAGCTCTTCCCACAATTCTTTAAAAGTACCTTTCAGCATAAATGGCACTTCATTCTTTTCAGTCTCAGTAATATTATGACCTGCTCTTATGCCTTTAAAATAACTAAGCAATACATCCAGCACGCCCTGTAAACAATTCAACAGACGGTTTCCAGGCATGACCGTCCCCTCAATAGGAATGAGCCTGGCCTTATTAATAATCGCTGCAATTTCTGTATTTACATCTTCGGCTTGTCCTATTCCCCAGAAATGTCCATTGGTTAAAGTAGGACCCATAGGATTACTAAATAATCCACTCAATCCGCCTAGGTCTATCCCGATATTCACCTGTGGAGAATACCCATTCTTAAGCATAGCATCTCTAAAACTAACCGGCCAGTGATTATCAACACCTGCCAGCTGCGTACCTAAAGGAGTGAGGCCAGGTTGTTCCAGCGCATTTATCTGCGTATTGATCTCATCCAGGTGATTGCTCAGGTTTTGTTTTCCATTATCCCCAAGCTCATCCACCAACCCCTGTTTGCTGGTAACCACTTCAATAATACTGGCTTTACCAAAATTTTTCGGTATCCCATTCACCTTCCCTTGTATTTTGTCCTCAAAATACTGCTTGCGTGGCGAACCAAATACCTGCCCTCCACTATCCGCATGTAATTCCACCCCGTTTATATTCCCGCGGGTATCCCGTGAATAAGGTACACCATTATAGATCAATCCAAAAAGGTTAGGGTCATTCTCTTTTGTATCCCCCAGATAGGTTTCAAAAACAGGGATACCTGTTTCCACTTCTATTCCCACCCGCCGCTGTATCGGTGCCGGCTGACTCGCTGTATTTGTCATTGCCTGTACAACAGGAGCAGGCCTTACTGCCGGATAAGAACGGGCATTAATTCCTATACTACTTCCTGATGATTGAGGGCTTTGCTGTAGTGGAGTGATACGGGGTTCCTTGGAAGTCATAGTCAGAGGGATTATTGTAGTAAATTATATTACCAGTTAAATTACCTCTTTTTTGTCAAATTCTAATAAATAATAATTTCTTCAATTTTTTGCAATCTGGTGGCTGTTTCGCAAGAATGTCCACCATTCTATTTCCCAGAGTTCTTAGTGTCATTTTGAGAATGGATCTTACTAGAACTCATTTCATAAATGGGTATTTGTAATTGATAGTCAATGCTTGAAGGGTAATTATGAAATGAGTTCTAGTAATATTATGTCTTGAGACGATAACCAGACCTTCTCATTTTGATAATAATAAATTTTCTGGGTGTTCATGAATAACTGACCTAACATCACAATTGCATATGCTTATGCCAACTTTGAGCACTTCTGGTTTGATACTGATTCAAGCCAAGCTCTTTTTTAGGTTCTCTAAACGATTTCCCGATGAAGAAACGCTTGCATTGCATATATGACAGCTGTCTCAAACTTCCGCCCGCTTCTCTGCAAAGTTTCAACTATGTTATGTAAAGAACTTTAAATCTGGCAGAATAGAGTTAAATTAATTTCATAAATTAGGCGATACATCCCTTCAAAAATGAAACTTAGAGCCCATATTCTGATTGTTTGTACACTTTTACCATTCATTGCCTATCCGCAAAAGACACTGCTTGACAGCCTTTTGGCCGATAAACACATTGCTGGTTTTGAAGCGATCACCATTGAGAAAGGTAAAGTCATATGGACGGGTAACTACGGCTATCAAAACATAGAAAAGAAAATACCCGTAGGGCCTAACACAATTTTTGAAGCTGCCTCCACATCGAAAACTGTCACCGCCGCTGCTGTAATGCAATTGTATGCAGCTGGCAAGTTTAAGCTGGATGACGATGTCAATCATTACCTTGATTTTCATCTTGTCAATCCCGCATTCCCGGATAAAGCAATTACTTTCCGACAACTATTACAACATCGATCTTCCATTGATGATAATGTAGACTATCTGCATGAATTTTGGGAAACCAACCATGGAGATCCTACCATTCCGCTACCTGCATTTATAAAGGATTATTTCACAACACAAGGCAGGCATTATGATAAAGAAAAGAACTTCTACACCTATTCACCCGGTGCAAAAACGAATTATTCCAATATGGGGATCGCATTGCTAGGATACCTTGTAGAAAGGCTCTCCGGCGTGGACTTTACCACATATTGCAAAACACATTTATTCACACCACTTGACATGCCGCATACCGGTTGGTTCCTGCATGATGTGGATAGTAATCATGTCGCCATGCCCTACCGGTATTCCGATTCTCTGCATAACTATCAACCTTTAGGTTATGGAGGATTTCCTGATTACCCCGCCGGTAGTCTGCATACAAATGTCACACAGTTTGCCCATTTCCTCATTGCCTGGACGGGGAGGGGGATTTATAACAATAAGCAGGTGATAGATAGCAATGCCATCCAAACATTGACCCCTGATGAATTTAACCAGGGTTTTCATACCTGGTCCCAATATGCAACGAATAAAGGCGCTATCTTGTATTGTCATACCGGTTCTGCCAACGGCGTATCTTCATTTATATCCTATAGCCCGGGGAGTAAAAAAGGGATGATCTTTCTCTGTAATGGAGAACTGGAAAATAACAAAGCATGGAGAGATATAATCGATACACTTTATAGTCAGGGGTTTAAATGATAGTCAGGCGAGTAAATAATGGGCCTTTGGACAGATTAAAATCGGCCTTATAAGAAGAGCGTGTATCTTACTTTTAAGATACACGCTCTTCTTATCTTCATTCACTTTTAACTATTCACCCACCTTAAATGATTCCGCCACCTTATCAAATATCGGCCTATACTTCGTCTTCTTATCAGGTGCACAAATCCCTGTAATCACATACGCAATCCCATCAGCAGGAAATACATACGCCATCAGATCCGCTTTCACACCCTGCATTTCCATCGTATAATTATACCACGCACCATGTATTCCATTTGCCTTAATATCCCCATTCGCTACTACTTTTGAACCCGGTAATATTTGTTCCAGTGAAGACAGTGATCTGGTAATATAAGTTTTAAGCGATGCCCCCTGCATAGACTCTGTCACCATGTTAATATTGGGATTAGGTACTTCACCCGTTTGCGGAGAGATGATGTAGTAATAATTAATCCCCTGAATTGTCTTACGATCCGTAGTCCATCCTTCAGGCGTATCTAAATGAAAATGCTCACTACCTTTGTTTAAGTTGGTTTTGTTAATGGAGTTTAAAACGTCTTCTGCAGTTTTGGGTTGTTTGTTATTATTACATGCAAAAGCCAGGGTTAAAGCCAGTAGTCCCAATATTTTTTTCATGTTATCTGAAATTTAGGTTGAAGTCTAATACTACGAAAATAGTATTTCTTGTCATATGACAAGTCCCTATTCTTTCTTTCATACCACCTTTACCGTATAAATAACATAAAAATGAAAACGATATTTATTACTGGCGCGTCATCAGGATTAGGCAGTGCCAGCGTAAAGGTATTTGCTGATAATGGATGGAGAGTAATAGCCACCATGCGAAACCCCTCTGCAGGAGACGCTTTGGCGCAGTTGCCCAATGTACAGGTAATGCAACTGGATGTCAATAATTTACAACAATTGCAAACAGTGGTCAAAGAAGTAGCAGCCAATTACCCGGTGGATGTCGTGCTGAACTTTAGTTTATTGCTCTTAATGCCTGTGCCACATGTCTTTGTTCATGTGCTATCGTAAAACGAAAAGTATCGCCTAGTGAGAATTTTAACCAGCTACCCAGTGTCGTGGGAATTTTGATGCTTTCAAGATGCACCAGTTTTGCCTGTTCCAGTAGCTGCTTCGTTTTTTCCTGCCAGCTGATAAATTCATTGACTACCTGTTTTGCATCAAGGTTCGCGAGTGGTCTGTATCCCTTTGGTGCCTGCATCTTCATGCCCGGATGACCATCAGCTTTTGGCATCATTATCTTTGTAAAATAATTCCCCAGCAAACCGCTTTTGAATACAGGTGACGGGGAAGGAGGCAGACTACCTGTCAGTTTTCCCGTGATCGCCTTTTCGATGGCAGGAATGTAGAATCGGGCATATGCATTCAGATGGTCCAGGCATTGCGCCGCACTCCATTTGCCTGGTGCAGGCTGGCGCAATAATACTTCTTCCTTTGCAGGCAATAATTGTTCTTTTGCAATGTTCAACAGTACATCTACCTGCTGGTGCAATTCATTTAATAATGTTGGGGTATCAAACTTGCGTGACATAATGTTCCAAATATAGGAATTTGCCCCGACCTGCGGGGCAATTTTTATATCCGGTAAAAGGTCGCGAGATCAATAGAAGACATGTTTGTAAATCCCACCTGGCGCAGTAATGTCACTAACTGCCCACGATGATAAGTAGAATGATTGATGATGTGTGAAAACGTATGTACAAATGGTAGCTGTGCTTCTCCACCACGTGGATACCTGAATGTAACAGGCTCCATCAGATCGTCTGATGGATAAGTGGTTAAAAAATCTTTCATACCAGTCGACGCCTTTTCCCAAATGTCGATCAAATCATGTTTTGTACCTGTAAATGTACCCGATATAAACACGGGTGCAGGATCTTTTGTCCAGAAATCAATCCAGATCTTCTCCGCACTGGCTATGTGTAAGGCTGTTTGTCGTACACTGCCGAAACTACTGGTCACCACCTGTTCCCATTGTGCATCGGTGATCTGTTGCAACCATTCGATCGCTTTATAATTAGCCCAGATATTATAACTGGCTAAGTCGAGGAGATATGCTTTATTCATAGCCCAAAGGTAGGCCCACATGCAGGTGGTAAATAACAGGCAGGCGTTCTAAAAGTATCGCTAAGCGTTCAATTGGTATTGTTTGGGCGTAATACCATATATCTGTTTAAAAGACTGGATAAAACTCGAAAGGTTTTCATAACCCAGTTCATAATAGATCTCACTGGCTTTGCGGTGCTCATGTCGTAGCATCTTTGCCGCTCTTTCCATTCTCTTTTCCAACAGCCATTTATTCGGACTATTGCCATAGATGCGTGCAAATTTACGCTTGAATGAAGAAAGACTCATATTGCAAAGAAAGGCCAGTTCTTCCACGGTGATATTACTATCAATATGTGAGGTGATGGCCTGACGGATCGCAAGTTCATCGTCACCTTCATAACGCATGTTCCTGATCTGTTCTAATTGACCGGGATGATGTATGGCAAGGTATAAGAACAGTTCTTCCAGTTTTATTTTTTGCAACTCAGGATGAAATGACTTGTCATCAGTGAGCATGCAATCAAGAGAACGGACGAAATTGTCCAGAAATTCATCTTTGTCAAATCGTAGAAATGGATGAAGATCTGATTGTTTAGTAGTAGTACCCAACAATGCAGTATGCCGGTTAAAAAAGTCAGACAACAGCTGATTACTGAACAGGATCAGGATACTATGATAGTCTGCATTCTCCGCCGCGATCTTCTCACTCATCAGGCAGTTGCCAGCAGCCAGTAATACAAACTGATGTGGTTGAATTGTAACCTGTGTACCTGCAAAATGAACGGTTTTTTCACCATCCAGCAGGAAGGTGAACATGTTTTTTTCCAGCATGATCTTCGTTCTCGGTGCTGGTGTTTGAGTACGGTAGCGAATAATAGAAACAGGCATACTGCAAAGTTAATTAAAACTGCAGCTGAATATCCGGGTTATAGATCTCCATGATATTTTCCGGAGATGCCAGCTCCTTAAACTATTAACAGATGAGGTAGACCTAAAACTGAAATTGTTTGGAAGGCTACTGACATAGGGTTGTCACCCGGGGCCCTTTATTTTGTACCAGAAAAAACAATTATCACATGATTCTTTCCTCGATTCGTATCATTACTGCTGATATTCAGGGCCTTGTTAAATTTTATGAAGAAGCTACAGGGCTTTCATTTAACTGGTTTACGGAAGACTTTGCCGAACTGAAAACTGCCGGTGCGGCACTGGCGATAGGTAGTACCCGCACGCTTGCACTTTTTGGTGGCAATGTGGCGGAGCCGGCGCAAAACAAATCAGTGATCATTGAATTTAAGGTAGATGATGTAGATGCTGCTTATGAGCGCATACCTGCGGAAACGGTTGTGCAACAGCCTACGACTATGCCCTGGGGTAATCGTTCTTTGTTATTCAGAGATCCGGATGGGAACCTTGTTAACTTCTTTACGCCTGTAAGCGAGGATGCGAAGAAGCGATTTGCTTAAGCAGGAAATTCCATTTTCGCCATTTAAAGATCCGGTTCACGGGTAGAAAGTACCTCCGGAAAACGTTTTATTCAAATAGCAGAAGTAGTTTTCTTCGGCTATTTGAATTTTTGGTATATGGGCCTATCCGACCTTTTCAATACCGGATATTATATTAAAAGAAAAAATTTCCCTCATCTTTTAAAATATTATCATTAGGTATTCGTCTACCTAAAAAACGCGTTTTACTATTATATGGCAAGATTTCCATTAATGCTATTGCTCTTCCTGGTGGGCGACCTTTATTTTTACCAGGCAGTATCGACACTCAGTCAGGATCCTATGCTTCATTTTGCCTACTGGCTGGTCGATATTTTTCTGATCGGTGCGATCATTTCTATCATCTTCATGCGCAGAGCCGGCCATACTTCAGAACGCCTGATCGCTGTTGTGATCGGTGCCATGGTGCTCAGCTTTATCCCTAAGCTATTTTCCTCCCCGGTATTATTAGCCGAAGATATCGTTCGTTTATTCCGTGGCTTTCCAGACAGAAGTGTCATTGTGAGTGAGGTCGCGCTGGCGCTGGCAGGGGTGATCTTCCTCCTGATCCTCTTTGGATTGACAAAGGGTAAGCATTTCTATAAAGTTAGAAGAGAGACGATCTTCTTCCCGGACCTGCCGGAAGCATTTGACGGTTTTACGATTACACAATTATCCGATATACATTCCGGTAGTTTTAGCGATGCCGGTGGCGTACAGAAAGGCCTTGACCTGGTCGATGCGCAGAACAGCGACCTGCTATTATTCACTGGAGACCTTGTCAATAACATGGCTTCTGAGATGGATCCATGGATAGGTGGTTTTACGAAGTTAAAGGCCGCTTATGGCAAGTTTTCCGTATTGGGGAACCATGACTATGGCGATTACATGAGATGGGAAAGTAAGGAGGCGCAGGCGGCAAATCTGGACCGTTTAAAAGCGGTGCATGGGGAGATGGGCTTCAATTTATTATTAAATGAAGCGGTGACGATCAATAAACAAGGGCAGAGCATTTCGCTGATCGGTGTAGAGAATTGGGGGAAAGGTGGTTTTCATAAATATGGAGATCTGAAGAGAGCGACGGTGAATGTGCCGGATCATTCATTCAAGGTCCTGATGTCCCACGACCCTTCTCACTGGGATGAGGTAACGGTAGATCATCATCAGCATGTACACCTTACATTGGCAGGGCATACACATGGAATGCAGTTTGGGATTGAATTATTTGGTTTTAAATGGAGCCCGATAAAGTATGTATATAAGCAATGGGCCGGTTTGTATGAACAGCAGGGGAAATACCTGTATGTAAACAGAGGGTTTGGTTTCCTCGGTTTAAAAGGCAGGATTGGGATGTGGCCTGAAATTGCAGTATTGACATTAAAGAAGGGCTGATAAGGGGGACCTTATCAGTTTTTTCGAATAGCATTCCTCCCCGGGAGGTTTTTCTTCCGGGGAAACCTTTTTTTAGCGCTTATTCAGCGCTTTCCCAGCACTTTTTCGGGCTTTTTCCGAGGTGTTTTTTGGGATTGTTTTTCAGCGTTTTTTGGAGGAATGTTTTTCCCTCGGGCTGATGCTTTATTTATACCAGTTTCAGTTCCCTGACCGTTTCATTCCCCGGCAAATCCACCGCCACTACTATGATCTTACCACCCGGTGGCTGACTGGCTACCTTATAGTACCAATCCACACCATTCCTGCCTAAAACAGCGGCGCCTCTATCCACGATAACACCATCAGTATCAACCACCCGTATTTCCACAGCCGCTACCCTGAATTCATCTTTTGCAGTCACGATCACTGTCTCCTCTTCGAATCTGATATTCTGAATCTCCGGTGACGCATAAGCATCCTTTACCGCCATATTATAGGCATTCTGTCCCGGTCCGGCCAGTGACTTATAATAAGCTTTCAGGTCCGGATCTTCCAGGATTGCCAGCGCATAGGCTGCTGCTATTTTCATCTTATACCTGGCTTCCAGCTGCTTTATAGTTGGCTTATTCTTCGACGGACCGCGTTTTTTGGCAATAATAATCTGCCCGTTCCTTTCGTAAATCGTGAGTTGATCGCCGAGGGAGCCTCGTACACATTGGAGGAGTATATTGTCTTTTACAAGAGCCATAACAAACAGTTTTGAGGTTATAAAATCAATAATAAATATAGGTATGCTAATATAGTGAATCTTTATCACTATACCAATACTAATACATCACTTAAAGGGCACTTCAATATCTAATCGATATTGAAGTGCCCTTATAATGCCCTTATAGTGACCTTAAGGAAGTATAACTATGCTATAGCTGGACTATAATTCTTAAGAGAAATATCCTAAACTATTATCACCAAATTCTATCATTCTTTTATTTTGGGTGGTTCTTTTGGTATGTAAACCAATTTTATATCATCCAACTTATACCCTACCTGGATATAGTTTTTTTATTGTATTTGTTATCCGCCCTATTTCCTTATTTTCGGGAATATTTGCTCGTCAAGGAATTAAATATCAACTGAATGCACACTATCCTTCCTTTTTTTCTCGCGATGATCGCGGTTGTCGTGGTATTAGAAATGTGGGCGACCCGGCTAAAAATCGCATACCCTATACTGCTGGTAGTGGCAGGACTCCTCATCAGTTTTATCCCCGGGTTGCCTGCGGTAAGGGTAGATCCGGACCTGATATTCTTTATTTTTTTACCTCCTTTATTATTCGAAGCATCCTGGGGTGTGTCATTTAAAGAAATGAAAAAGTGGTGGCGTATTATCACCAGCTTTGCCTTCCTTGTCGTATTTTTTACGGCCTTGTCGGTAGCGGTGGCCGCAAATTATTTCCTCCCCGGGTTTTCGATCGCATTAGGGTTTTTATTAGGAGGGATTGTCTCGCCACCGGATGCCATCAGCACGGCGGCGATTACAAAATTTGTAAAGATCCCTAAGTCTACATCGGCAATATTAGAAGGAGAGAGTTTGTTGAATGATGCGTCTTCCCTGATCATATTTCGCTTTGCCATGATAACCGTAGGTACGGGGCAATTTATCTGGCAGGAGGCAGCGACTAGTTTTTTATGGATGATAATCGGTGGTGCCGCAGTCGGTTTAATCTTAGCGTGGGCATTTGTAAAAGCACACAGAAAATTACCTACCACGCCTACATCAGATATCGCGTTGACATTGATAGAACCTTACCTGATGTACTGGCTGGCAGAGCAACTGCATTGTTCCGGTGTATTGGCGGTGGTATGTGGTGGTTTATATATGTCTTCGCAGCGACTTGTATTTTTGAATAGTGCCAGTCGTATATCGGCTTATAGTGTATGGGACAGTCTTGTGTTTATATTGAATGGGATTGTTTTTCTCATCATAGGACTGGACCTGCCCGAGATTGTAGAGGGATTAAGGGCAGATGGTACACCTTTGCATACAGCTATTGGTTATGGTGTACTGGTGACGGGCGTGCTGATAGTAGCACGCATTATTAGTGCGTATTGTGCCATGTTGGCAACGATTATCTTTCGTCCCGGTGTACGTCCCCGGGCAAGCACACGAAGCCGGACGATGTTGTTGCCATTGATGTTGGGCTGGACGGGTATGAGAGGGGTGGTATCGCTGGCGGCGGCGTTGTCGATACCGGTGGCGTTTGAGAATGGCACATTGTTTCCGCAGCGGAACCTGATCCTCTTTATCACCTTTGTAGCTATCTTATTGACACTGGTGGTACAGGGATTGACATTGCCTTACTTCATCAGCCGATCGCATATTTTTGATGATATAGAGAAGGAGGAGTCGGAAAATACGACCAGACAGCAGATGAAACAGGGGTTGAAGCAGCATGTGTACCAGGTGTTGAAGAGTAAGTATGAGAAGGAATTGAATGGGCATGCAGGCATGGAGAAGTTGTTGCATATATGGGAAGAGCGGGCAAAAGCGAATAGTGAGAGCCTGATGAATGAAAAGATGAAAAAGATCTTTATAGATTTGTTGGAGAGTCAACGGGATTATTTGACGGAATTGAATAAAGATCCGACGATTGATGAGGAGATTATCAGAGAACAGTTATACCAGATAGATCTGGAGGAGGAACGGATTAAGATCATTTAGGTCGTAGATGGTTAAATTGAAAAAGAGGGGGAATAAAAAAAGCACTGAGCATTGCTTAAATAATTATCTGCCTCCTTCAGGTATCCAAATAAAACGAGGCCGTATCTCATTGCTGATACGGCCTCGTTTTAATAATACATTGTCTCATAAAAAATCATCAGAAAAGCTCTCCGGCATCATTCGCCTTCAACTTAATTCTTTTGGTGCCGTTTTCCAGTATCAGTCTGTATTTGGATTCATTGTCCCTGTCTTTGATGTATGTGATCAGGTATACATCTTTATCAATTGTCCACCCTGGATATTTTTTTGCAATTGCCTCAGTCACTGAAGTAGGCAATAATTCAATTTCATATCTTTCTGCAGTGCGGATCAGTTTACCACTTTTGTCATAAGCAGCCAGTGTGAGACCGTTAGGTATAGCGAAGGAGATAAAGTATGAATCATACTCATCTTCGTAATAATTAACGGCAGTTTTTACATCGTATGCGGCAGAAGTGATGGCCAGTGGTGCCACGGGCTGTGCTTCTTCTTTGCCATTGACGGTTTTGATGAACTTATAACTGGTTGCCTGTAAGTTGACAGATGGTCCGGCAGCAGGTGCAGCAGTTTGAGCAGATGATGAAAGGATATTGGTCAGCATCAGAGCGATGGCTACAAGCATGAATTGTATGTATTTCATAGCTGAAGGTTTATAGTTTAGAATCTTACTTCAAAACTCACTTATTGCCGAAGCAAAACTATTGACGTGGATCATGGGGTATTGAAAATAGCATCATCAGTGGCCATGATTGTCATCAGGATGTAGAAATGGGGTTGATAATCAATTGGGTTAAAAGGTATTTTTGTTGGTACACCCTTGTGGAAAGGGTGGATAAATTCGATTTCGGCTGTATCAGTTACCTTTTTCAATTGGATTAAAAGCCCTCTTCGACAGCGAAGCGCATTTTTTCCCTCGTGGCAGGGTGGATAAATTCGATTTCGGCTGCATGTAGGTACATTCTTTCCGATGCGGTGCCGTACAGATCGTCTCCTACAATGGGAGCATTGAGTCCTGACTCATGTGCCGAATGCATACGCAACTGATGCGTTCTACCCGTAAGCGGCCAGAAGTTTACTTTAGTCATGTCCGGGAATCTTTTGACTACTTCCCATTTTGTAACGCTTTTCTTGCCTGTTTCGAAGCAAACCAGCTGTCTGGGACGATTTAATAAATCAGGTCCCAAAGGAAGGTCGATCATGCCTCCTGGCTGGTCAAGTACTTTAGAAATCAATGCAGTATAGCGTTTGCTGACTGTTCGCTGTAAAAATTGCCGTTGGATATGCTTGTGGGCTGCCTGGGTTTTGGCGACGACGAGTAGTCCTGAAGTATCCATGTCCAATCTATGAATAATCAGCGG
>Ga0316604_10001593_pt1 | contig 19474 bp, 12 predicted proteins | sample OWC_soil_day20_C_FD_207650 | JGI IMG/M metagenome (GOLD analysis project Ga0316604, IMG submission 207650) | Wetland soil microbial communities from Old Woman Creek delta, Ohio, United States - OWC_soil_day20_CT | ecosystem: Environmental > Terrestrial > Soil > Wetlands | place: USA: Ohio...
TCGGCTCAATGACGATGCCTACCAGGAAAAGCTGGCCGAGGCCATCGTGCGCGGCATTCGGCAGTATTTCATCCGGCATCCGCCTGGCCCGAAGGCGCGTTTGGCAGCGCTCGGCTAATGGGCGACCAAAATAGAGTCGTAACCTCCGAAATAAAGTCCTAACGCCTAAAAATAAAGTCGTAACCTTTGTAGTGGCTGTTTCATAGGAGCCTTCCTTTTTCTCTGCTCCGGCTCTCGCCTAGCATCTCTGTCTATCAAAGCGCCAATTTCATATCACTGTTGGCCTTGTGTTTGGTATGCCCATTGAGTAGTTCGCGTTATAGTCAAGGTTTTCGTCGCATAAGGAAAACCAATGGCCTCCACTTGGCTGGTACGCGCGGATAGCGGTGGCCGTCTGGCTCCCGAGTTCAAATCCAAGTCCCTGGTCGCTATTGGCTGGATTGAAGCTCGCAACACCCTGGACCTGACAACTAGGGAAGCTTTCTTTCAGCGTATGAAGGAGGCCTACCCGGAAGATTCCAAACCAAAGCAGCATAACGCTGCTGGCCAGGTATTCAGATTTGTGCGCGAAATCCAGGTCGGAGACCAGGTGGTTACCTATGACAATGCTCGGCGCACCTACTTGGTTGGCCGAATTGCCGGGACACCGAAATACGATGCCGAATTGTTTGACGGTGAATTCCCGACATTCCGCCAAGTGGAGTGGTTAAGCGAGGTTTCGCGAGATGCACTGACACTCAAGGCAAAAAACTCACTTGGTTCAACGATGACCCTCTTCAAGGTTCCGGCCGAAACGGTCGCGGAAATTGAAGCCTTGATGGGTGGCGCCGCGCCCCAGCAGGCTAGTGAAGAGGAAGAAGCACTTGAAGAAAAGGACCTGCTACAGGACCTGCAATCAAAGTCGCTGGAATTCATCAAAGACCGAGTTAGCAAGCTGGACTGGGAGCAGATGCAGGAGCTAACAGCCGGCTTGCTTCGCGCCATGGGGTATAAGACTCGCATCTCCCCGACGGGCCCGGACCGCGGGAAAGACATTGTCGCCTCCCCGGATGGATTTGGCTTCGAGCAGCCGCGCATCATTGTTGAAGTCAAACACCGTCGCGGCCAGATGGGGACCCAAGAAATTCGCGGTTTTCTTGCCGTCATTCGCCATGCCGGCGACAAAGGTCTTTACGTGAGTACCGGCGGCTTCTCCCGCGAAGCCTATTACGAGGCCGAACGTGCCAACAACCCGATTACCCTGATGGACCTCGACGACCTGGTTGAGGCCATCCTGGAACACTACGAGGCCATGGACCTGGAAACCCGTGTCCTGCTTCCTTTGAAACGCATTTATTGGCCGGCATGATTCCGGCACCACCTAATAACGAAAACAATGAACCACCAAGCACTATCCTCATTTATCTGGTCCGTCGCCGACCTCCTGCGTGGCGACTACAAGCAATCCGAATACGGCAAGGTCATCCTTCCCTTCACGGTTCTCCGTCGTCTCGATTGTGTGCTGGAAGCCACCAAGCCCGCCGTGCTGGCCGAGTTCGAGGCCAAATTCAAAGCGGGGCTCAACCCAGACCCGTTCCTGCTACGCAAATCGGGGCAGAGCTTCTACAACATTTCGCCGCTCGACCTCGGCAAGCTGCTGGGCGACCAGGACCATATTCGAGAAAACCTCTACGCCTACATCCAGGGCTTTTCGCCGGCCGCACGAGACATCTTCGAGCGCTTCGAGTTCTTCACCCAGGTCGAACGCCTGGCCAAAGCCGGGCTGCTCTATCTGGTCACCGAGAAGTTTGCCAACATCGACCTGCACCCGGATGTCGTCGACAACACTCAGATGGGCCTGGTGTTTGAGGAGCTGATTCGCAAGTTCGCCGAAATCTCGAATGAAACGGCCGGGGAGCACTTCACGCCGCGTGAAGTCATCCGCTTGATGGTCAATCTGCTATTCATTGAGGACGATGACGTGCTGTCGCCCGGCAATGCCGTGGTGCGCACCATTTATGACCCGACCGCAGGCACCGGCGGCATGTTGTCGGTGGCAGGCGAATATCTGCTCGAACATAACCCCGCTGCCCGCCTGACCATGTTCGGCCAGGAACTCAATGACGAGTCCTACGCCATCTGCAAGGCCGACATGCTCATCAAGGGGCAGGACGTCGGCAATATAGTGGTTGGCAATACGCTCTCGGAAGATGGCCACGGCAATCGGAAGTTCGACTACATGCTATCCAATCCGCCCTTTGGCGTGGAATGGAAGAAGGTCGAGAAGGAAATCCGCAAGGAAGCCGCCGACAAAGGTTTCGACGGTCGCTTCGGCCCTGGCCTGCCCCGGGTTTCCGATGGTTCCATGCTCTTCCTGCTTCACCTCATCAGCAAGATGCGTCCGGCCGTAGATGGCGGAAGCCGTCTCGGCATTGTCCTGAACGGCTCGCCACTGTTCACTGGCGGCGCCGGCAGCGGGGAGAGTGAAATCCGCCGCTACGTGCTGGAAAACGACCTGGTCGAAGCCATCATCGGCCTGCCGACTGACATGTTCTACAACACCGGTATCAGCACCTATGTCTGGATTCTGTCCAACAAGAAGCCGGATGACCGCAAAGGCTGGGTCCAGCTTATCGACGCCAGCAGCTTCTGGCAGAAAATGCGCAAGAGCCTGGGCAGCAAGCGCAAGGAAATGTCGGATGAACACATCGCCGACATCACACGCCTGTTTGGCGAATTCGCCGAAGCTGAGTTGGCCACGGTGCTCGACGCCACCGGCAAGGAAATCAGCCGCAAATTGCTGTTGACCGGAGAAGGCCGTCCAGCCGCGCCAGAGGGCGGCAAGGTCAAGGTCGTACCGATTTCACGCGTCTTCAGAAACGAGGAGTTCGGCTACACCACTCTTACTGTCGAGCGCCCGTTACGCGACGCGGCCGGCAATATCGTCGTGGGCGAAAAGGGTAAGCAGAAAGGTAAGCCTCAAGCTGACAGCGCGCTGCGCGATACTGAAAACGTGCCGCTCAGTGATGAGATTGAGACCTACTTTAAGCGCGAAGTCCTGCCGCACGCCCCGGATGCCTGGATTGACCATGAGAAATCCAAGGTCGGCTACGAAATCCCGTTCAACCGGCATTTCTATGTATTCGAGCCGCCGCGCAGCCTGCACGAAATTGATGATGAACTGAAAGGCGTAACCGCCAACATTATGCGGATGCTGGAAGGGTTGGCTGAATGAGCCTGCCCGGATATTCGGAATACAGGGACTGTGGCGTGGCTTGGTTGGGCGACGTGCCAGCGCAGTGGGTAATCACCCCGATTAAGTACCTTGGAAACCTTAAAGGCGGAGCGGGTTTTCCGCATTCTGACCAAGGGCTAAGGGATGAAGAAATTCCTTTTCATAAGGTTAATGCACTGGCACAGGCTGGTTTCGATGGCGTTTTGCTTAGAGGCGAAAACTCCATATCGCTCGATACAGCGGAAAGGCTTGGTGCATTTGTATTTCCCGCAGGTTCGCTTGTGTTCGCCAAGGTAGGCGCCGCTTTGCTGATGGGGCGAATCCGAAAAATTAGCGAACCAGCATGCATCGATAACAACATGATGGGTTTCGTAATTGATGAAACGAATCACGACGTTGAATTTATTAGGTATGCCCTAAGCCTTGTCCAATTCGATTTGATTGCAAACCCAGGCACAGTCCCATCATTGAACGAGTCGCAAATTGGTAATTACTGGCTATCTATTCCCAACAAGGAAGAACAAAAAGTAATTGCCAATTTCCTAAATCAAGAAACGGCAAAGATTGACGGGCTGATTGCCGAGCAGGAAAAGCTCATCGCCCTGCTGGCAGAAAAGCGGCAAGCCACCATTTCGCACGCAGTCACCAAAGGCCTGAACCCCGATGTGCCGATGAAGGATTCAGGAGTGGCTTGGTTAGGGGAAGTGCCTGAGCATTGGTCCATAAAGCCACTCCGCTACTGTATTGATTTTCAAGAAGGGCCTGGAATCATGGCAGCCGATTTCGAGGAATCAGGCATTCCGCTGTTGCGAGTCTCAGGAGTTCAAAATCGTTGGGCCTCTCTTGACGGGTGCAATTACCTCAATGCAGAACGCGTAGCTAACAAATGGCACCATTTCCGACTCGAAGAAGGCGACCTGCTCATAAGTGCTAGTGCAAGCATGGGTACCGTATGTGAGATTGGTCCTGACACAGCAGGCTCAATCCCTTACACGGGTCTCATTCGACTTCGAGGAAAGACTGACGAAATGATTAAACCCTTTGTCAGGTCGCTGGTGGTTTCAGCTGAGTTCATGGTTCAAATTGACTTGCTCAAAGCAGGTGCAACGATTCAGCACTTTGGACCAACACATCTGAGCCAAATGATTATCGCTAGGCCTCCAATTGATGAGCAAGAGTACATTTCAGCGTTTATCGAACATGAAAGCGCCCGCCTTGACGAATTGACCGCAGAGGCCACGCGCGGCATCACCCTCCTTAAGGAACGCCGCTCCGCACTGATTTCCGCCGCCGTCACCGGCAAAATCGACGTTCGCCAACTTGCAGTAGCCGAGGCCGCCTGATGTCCAACCTGCACCAGGAACACCATTTCGAATCGGCCATCTGCGACCATCTCGGCCAGAATGGCTGGTTGTACGCGGAAGGCGATGCTAACCACTACGACAAGCAGAATGCTTTGTTTCTACCCGACCTGCTGGCTTGGGTGGAAGCCACCCAGCCAGAAAGCTGGCAGGCATTGAGCAAAACCCACGGCACCAGCCTCCCCAAGGTGTTAGCCGAGCGGGTACGCAAGTGCCTGAACGAGCAAGGCACGTTGGAGGTACTGCGCCGGGGCGTTGAGATGGTCGGCCTCAAGAAGCCGCTGTCCCTGGTGCAGTTCAAACCGGCGCTGGGCATCAACCCGGCCATCCAGCAGACCTACACCGCGAACCGCCTGCGCGTGGTGCGCCAGGTGCATCACTCGCTAAACAATGCCAAGGATGCCCTCGACCTGGTGCTGTTCGTCAATGGCATTGCAGTAGCCACTGCCGAACTGAAATCCGACTTCACCCAGAGCGTCGGCGATGCCGTCGACCAGTACCGCTTCGACCGCAACCCGGCCCCCAAGGGCGGGTTGGTCGAGCCGTTACTTTCCTTTCCCGGCGGCGCACTGGTGCAGTTCGCCGTCAGCCAGTCCGAAGTGATGATGACCACGCGACTGGCCGGCACGGCAACACGTTTCCTGCCTTTCAACCGAGGCAATGAAGGTGGTGCCGGCAATGCGCCCAACCCCTTCGGTTTCGCTACTTACTACCTGTGGGAAGAAGTCTGGCAGCGCGATAGCTGGCTGGAAATCCTCGGTCGCTATCTCATCGGCAAGCGCGACGAGAAGAAGCAGCTGACCAGCCTCATCTTCCCTCGTTACCACCAGCTCGACGCCACCCGCAAACTGGTGGCCGATGTCCTGGAAAACGGTGCCGGCCAGCGTTACCTGATTCAGCACTCGGCCGGCTCCGGCAAGACCAACTCGATTGCCTGGACTGCCCACTTCCTCGCCGACCTTCACGATGCTGGGAACCAGAAGATTTTCGACAGCGTGCTGGTCGTCTCCGACCGCAATGTGCTGGATGCCCAGTTGCAGGAAGCCATCTTCGATTTCCAGCGCACCACCGGCGTCGTCGCCACAATTTCCGACGACCATGGCAGCAAGAGTGCACAGTTGTCGCAGGCGCTGAAGGACGGCAAGAAAATCATCGTCTGCACCATCCAGACCTTCCCGTTTACGCTGAAGGCAGTGCAGGAACTGTCGGCCACGGAAGGTAAGCGCTTCGCGGTCATCGCCGATGAAGCGCACAGCTCGCAAACCGGCGAGGCGGCGGCCAAGCTCAAGCAACTGCTCTCTGCCGAGGAAATGGCCGAATTGCAGGACGGTGGCGAAATCGACACTGAAACCCTGCTGGCCATGCAAATGTCGGCCAAGGCAGCGCAGGACAAGGGGCTGACCTACATCGCCTTCACCGCGACACCCAAGCAGAAGACCTTGGAGTTGTTCGGCCGCAAGGATGCCGACGGCCTGCCGCAGGCCTTCCACGTCTATTCGATGCGCCAGGCCATCGAGGAGGAATTCATCCTCGACGTGCTGAAGAACTACACGACCTACAAGCTCGCCTTCAAACTGGCCAACAATGGTCAGGAATACGACGAAACCCAGGTCACCAAGAGCGAAGCCCTGAAGGGCATCATGCAGTGGGTGCGCCTGCACCCCTACAACATCAGCCAGAAGGTCCAGACCGTTGTCGAGCACTTCCGCGAGAACGTGCAGCCGCTGCTGAATGGCAAGGCCAAAGCGATGATTGTCGTCAGTAGCCGAAAGGAAGCTGTGCGCTGGCAGAAGGCGATTGCCGGTTATATCCAGAAGCAGAACTACGCCCTTGGAGTCCTCGTCGCCTTCTCAGGCGAAATCACCGACACCGAGAGCTACCCGGAGCCGGTGACGGAAGCTAACAAGCTACTGAATCCCGGCCTGAAGGGTAAGGACATCCGCGAGGCATTTGCCGAGCCGAACTACCACTTGCTGCTGGTCGCCAATAAGTTCCAGACTGGCTTCGACCAGCCGCTGCTCTGCGGCATGTATGTCGATAAACGCTTGGGCGGCATTCAGGCCGTGCAGACGCTGTCTCGTCTCAATCGTGCCCACCCCGGCAAGGACACGACCTATATCCTGGACTTCGTGAACGAGGCCGAGGACGTACTGGCCGCCTTCAAGACCTATTACGAAACCGCCCAATTGGAGGCCACGACTGACCCGCATCTAGTCTTCGACCTGCGGGCCAAGCTGGATGCCACGGGTTACTACGACACCTTCGAGGTCGACCGCGTGGCCCAGGTCGAAATGGACCCGAAGGGCACTCAGGCTCAACTTAGCCAAGCGCTGGCACCAGTGGCCGACCGGCTGCTGAAACGCTACAAGGCCGCCCAGAACGACAAGGCGATTGCCGAGGCCAACAAGGATGAGGCGGCTATCCAGGCCGCCAAGGATGCAATGTCGGTCCTCGTTTTGTTCAAGGGCGACATGGGTGCCTTCAATCGCTTGTATGCCTTTCTGTCGCAGATATTCGACTACGGCAATACGGACATCGAGAAGCGCTTCATCTTTTACAAGCGCCTGATACCGCTTCTCGACTTTGGTCGCGAACGCGAAACCGTTGACCTGTCCAAGGTTGTGTTGACCCATCACACGCTGCGCAACAAGGGGCAGCAGGCACTGAACCTAAAGGATGGCGAAAATCCGAAGCTCGAACCGATGACGGAGACTGGCAGCGGGTCGGTCCAGGAAAAGGAAAAGGCGCTACTCACCGAAATTATCCAGAAGGTGAATGGCCTGTTCGAGGGCGAACTTTCCGACAACGACCAGTTGGTCTATGTGAATGGCGTCATCAAAGGCAAGCTGCTGGAGAACGACACGCTAGTTCAGCAAGCGGCCAATAATTCCAAGGAGCAGTTTGCCAATTCGCCTGACCTGTCACAGGCGATTCTACACGCCATCATGGATGCGCTGGATGCCCATACAACGATGAGCAGTCAGGCACTGAATTCGCAGAAGATACAAGATGGGCTGAAAGACACATTGTTGGGGCCTGCGCAGTTGTACGAGGCGCTACGCGCGCGCTCACAGCACTCAGCTTATGGTTCCTTGTAGACAACTTACGATAGATTTCACCGAGCTGAAGATAGACCGCGACCAAATTCAGGGCGTCGTCTTATTGCCGGAGTGGGGCCGCTAGCAATGCAAACGATAGATTTCACGCGTATTCGAAGCACACCAAAAAGTCGAAACGACAGCTTTGAAGGGCTTGCAGTGCAACTCTTTCGAGCGACGTGCCCGCACCCGGACGATTCAAACTTCATTAGCCTGAGGGGCGATGGCGGAGATGGCGGTGTCGAAGCTTATTTCCGCACACCATCGGGAGATGTGCTTGGCGTTCAAGCAAAGTATTTTTTCGAACTAGGAAATTCTGAACTCGGGCAAATTGATGGTTCGCTAAGAACAGCATTGGCTAACCACCCCAACCTGTCCGAATATTGGATATACATTCCATTTGACTTGACCGGCAGGGTAGCAGAAGGGCGGCGAGGAAAGAGCCAAGCCGAAAAATTTGAGGAATGGAAGGTTGCGCTCGAAGCGGAACTGAAAACCGTTGGCCGTCACCTAAATATCATCCTCTGCACTTCTGCGGTGATTCGCGACCAACTTCTTCATTTGGATACGTTCGGCGGTATGCGTAGGTACTGGTTTGATGAGGCAATTCTTACATCAAATCAAATCGAAATGTGCCTTGAACAGGCCAAGGCATTTGCTGGCCCTCGTTTCTCTGGCGAGCTTGACGTCGTAACCAATGCCCACGATGCACTTGATTTCTTCGGCGGAATTGGAGACTTCCAAAAGTGGCGGGATAAAACCTTAGTTCCAATACTTGTTGAAGCACGGGGTCTGCATCGTCGCTGCGCCGATGTCCTAGGGGTGCTCAGTCCAGAGGAATTGTCGGCTGCAACGTCCTATCTTGCACAGCTTATCGCCCTAGTCAGCGATATGCGAACTGTTGCAATTGCAGCTATAACTTCCGAGCAAGCTGGAAAACTGATTGCAAGCTTACGTCCCCTACTTGTGAAGGCTCGTGAGCTCCAAGAGGTGTCGTTTTTCAGTAAACATGGAGCAGATAAAGACACGCCTGGCTTTAGGCAATTCAATGCGGAATACATGTGTACGTTTCCAGCCGGCGATATGGATGCTGCACGTGAACTAGAGCGGCTCAGTATTCGAATAGAAGAAGCGTTGAGTTCCCATGAATTGGGTGCAGCAACTGCGCACTCTCTCCTTTTGGTTGGTGCTGCCGGGGTGGGAAAAACACACGCCATTGTCAGTGCCGCCTATAGGCGATTTAGAAAACGTGGCTTATCGCTAATCGTGTTTGGGGATGACTTCCAGGGTAGCGAGCCGTGGGAGGTTATAAGAAGTAAGCTTGGATTCGGTGCGTCACTAGGCCGTGAGGCATTATTTGAATGCATTCAGTCGTGCGCTGACAACACTGCGCTTCCATTCATCATTTACATAGATGCGCTCAATGAAAGCCCGAGGAATGCTAGGTGGAAAGTCAAATTGCCCGAACTTCTACGGCAGTGCGGGCCGTACCCAAGCGTCAAAGTTTGTGTTTCTACCAGAGACACCTATCGTAATCTCGTAGTTGACTCCCGATTTCCAGGCTATGCGTTCGAGCACTCCGGTTTCTCCGGTCGGGAGTTTGAAGCTTTACAGGCATTTGCTGCGTTTTACGGACTGGACTCAGAAATCACTCCCTTATTTGCAGCTGAGCTCAGTAATCCGCTGTTTTTGCATCTTGCGTGTAAGACGCTGAAGGATGAAGGAAGGCATACCTTGGACGTCTCGCTTCCAGGGTTTTCAGCGTTATTTGAAAAACATCTCATGCATTCCAATTTGGCCGTGCGAGAGCGGCTTGGGTACGCAAACCCAAAAAATTTGGTTCGTTTGGCAATGTTGACGCTCGCAGAAATACTTACTAGCGCATCGGCGGTCGAGCGGACATGGTCGAAGTGCGCGGATGCTATACGATGCGTGGTCGGTGCTGAGTTCGCGCCAGAAAAATTGCTTCATGAGTTAGAACATGAAGGCTTGGTCATATTGACTACTTCCGGTGACGAAGAGTGGTTGGTGAGACTAGGTTATCAACGGTACGGCGATGTGCTTCGGGCGACGAGTCTCGTCGAGTCCTGCACCGGTCCGTCGCGCAAGCTGGATATAGCGCTGCTTCACGACAAGCTAAAGGTATTAGGTCCAGAAGATGACGGCCTTCTTGAAGTTCTCGCGGCAGTTCTGCCAGAGAAGGTAGGCGTCGAGATAACTGATAAGAATCTGGGTCTTGAAGTTGTTCGAGCAAATCTGTTGTTTGTCAGAGCCCTCCCTTGGCGTTCCCGAGACAGCATCCTTGCCAATATTGAGGGGCACCTAGAAACAGCTTTAGGAACGCCCGGTGTATGGCAGGAGGTTTATGAAGCCTTATTCAAACTTAGCTTAATTCCAGACCATCGGTTAAATGCTGAGAATGGGTTGGTTCCGTTTTTATGGCGTCACCCTCAGGTGGACCGGGATGCCTACCTATCATTGGCTGCATTCAAATCCTTCGATGCAGAAGGAGCCGTCAAATCATTGATTGATGCGGCTTTGCGGGCAGATATTTCACGTTGGCCCAGTGAAAGTCGCAGGTTGGCCACAAAGACTTTGGGCTGGCTTACCTCTTGTTCTGACCGCCGCGTCAGGGACCGTGCGGGCAAGGGGCTTGCAAGGGTTCTTGGTTTTGATTCAACGCTCGCCGCCGAATTGGCGGAGGCTTTTGGCGGCTGTGATGATGATTATGTGCTGGAGTACATAGCCCTAGCTATATACAGCGCATGTTTGCTTGAGCAAAGAGATAGGCAGCCTTACGTGAATGCACTGAATGTGCTTGTTACACCAGGCTATGGCTATGACACGCCAAATGTGTTGGTACGGGATACGGTGCGTTTGTTGGCTAACTTACTGGGCAAAATGGAGCTACAGGAAGAAATTGTACGAAAGTGCAAAAGCTATCCAGAGCGTGTAATGGCACCGAGGTCATGGCCGACACTGACTGATGTTCAGCCATTGCTTGACCTTGAGCATTTGCCGCTGAACATGGACCTCTGTACAGCGTCACTAAAGCCGGATTTCTGGCGTTACCAGGTTGAGTCGCGGATTCACGAATTTGACCTGGCCAGTGCCGGCATTACAAATGAAAATTTGGCCGTCTGGGTAATGGCTGAAACTTTGAAGATGGGTTACCCGGGATACAAGGAAGGTACTCTGCATTACGACCAATCCTTGAGCTATGAGTATGGTTCAGGGCGTGGCCGTAGCGGTTATGCCGAACGTCTAGGAAAAAAATACTACTGGATTGCTCTCCATCGAATCATAGGTATCTTGGCTGACAACGTACAAGGAAGGGAGTCATACTCAGGAAGAAGACCGGGTCAGAATTACTATTGGTCTGTTGGACTTCGAAAGTGTGATTTGACTGATGTTCGTGCCATTGCATCTGAGTCCGCCTATCCCGATGAGATTCTTGCTGGGGCTCAATATGCTTTCCCCCCAAGAACAGTAGAAATTCAAGAATGGGTTAGGACAGATGATTTACCTGCCCCCGAAAATCGCATCGTGACTCAAGATGGCAATGGCGAATTTTGGGTTGCAATCGATTTTGGGGAAAGTGAAAACGACCTTGCTGATGGTGAGGACAGTTGGCAGCAACCATATCTTGGCGTTAGCCATTACTATTCAAGCGTCTTGGCTAAGAAAGATTCGTCAGGTTCTGGAATTATTAGCAAGCTTGAAAGCGTTTTTGACAGCAGCCACCCTAGTTGCTACCGCAGTTACTTGGCTGAATATCCCGACGGCCCAATATTCCAGCAATGCGTAGATGAGGGAGACACTTATCTTGGTTCTAAGGGATTCACCTACTCTGTGGTAACCCTTTCTAGAGCAGGGGAATGGGAGTACGACTACTCTGCTGAGGAGCGACAAGAACATCTCCGGGTGCCATGCCAGAATATTGTTCGTACACTTAACTTGCGCTGGGACAGGCAGCGGGGCTGGATAGGGACCGACGATACGCTAATTGCCTTTGAGTCAAAGATGAATAAACGCAGCGGCTTCTTTATCAGGAAGTCTGCGCTTGATGACTACTTGGCGAAAGCGAATGAAGAATTGATACTGCGTCGTTTCGTAAATCGCGGTTATTTTGACTTGAACGGTGGAAACTCAGGTGCGCAAATCGATATTTTTACCTACGTTCAGTACAGTTCTACGTATGGGTTCGCCGTACTGCATCATGAAACAAAACCTTTTAACTGTTAGCAAACTAATCAACAGCGCACTGCTCGGCAGACTGTCGTGAAGAGTATTGGCTGGCCTATTTTCGACTTTAAATGTTTAGAACTGTGCCAACTTGATTTCTGCTGAGCAGTTGTCACCGACGACACTTCCTGAGGATGCTTGAAAAAATAATAAAGGGGCTAAAGCCCCTTTATTATTTTCCGTCCGACAGACTTAATTGTTTCCTATCATCAACTAGCTCCGTGGGGGGGGGGAGAGATAATGGTTGCGATATTGCGAATACTCAGGTCAGCCTCATTAAATCCTTGGGCAACTGGAGTTCGGAGTGAAAAGTGCATGGTGCATGATGACCTCATCAGTTATGCAGCCAATTGCTTTAGTCGTGCCCGGTAATCCATCGCTTCCAAGTACAAGGCGTGGTTTAGGTCACCACGTACGATGAACAGTTTTGGGGACTTGGAGAACTCAAAAACCCGATAGAGGCAGAAGGCATCTTCTGCCTCCTCCGAAAACTCCAGTTCGTTCCGGCTGATGATAAACGGCGTCAGAGAGCCGCCATTGGTCGTTTTCACCTCGATGAAGCGGGTGACCTCATCTTCTTCGAATGACATGATGTCATAGCCGGTGCCGTCGCCGCAGCGCTCCGAGACCCAATCAATCTTGGCTGCCAGGTCGGCACGACTGGCTTCATTTAGCCGATTCTCTTCAAACCGAAGAACCCACGATTCACCGTTGTGGCCGAGGTTTCGATTCCGCTCGTCACGTGCCGCATAGTCGAGTTTTCTGGGGAGCCGTTGGCGACGTTTGGGGGTCGGGATGCTCTCCGGCACCGGGGGTTCAACCAGCACGCCGCGATAGGTTTTGTTACCGGGTTCGGTTTGCTCTTCAATGGCATCGACGATTGTCTCGAGCACCGGCTGTTCATGTTGCACGTGGGCCAGAACGACCTCTCGCAGCAGGTCCTGAAAGTTTGAGCGCGGCTTGTAACCTCGGATGTAGGGAAGGCCGAGTTGGTCGAGAACTGCCGAGATGTTTTGATGCTTCATCTCGATGGAGCCCTTGCTGCGGGCGCGGAGCCTTTGGCGCAACTGTTCGTTGTGTTCGGATTTGTTGAAATCTTGGCCGGTCGCTTCGAGACGCAACATCTCGAAGTAGTCGCGCACGGTTGCCTCAACCTCGTCGCGTGCCCAATCCAGGCCGATTCTGACGACCTCAAACCCCAGGGCATTCAGAAGGTGTTCGACGGTGGACTCACCACCACTGAAATCAGCTGCGGTCAGGGGGCCGTGTCCCGTAAATGCATAGCCGTAGGCCGCACCGACAATCGCTTTGGAATCGTAGAGACGTCCGGTGACCGGGTCACGCAACATGAACTCACGTGCTTTAGCGAAGCCATATTTCTCGAGGAAATAGGTCCGGCCGACGCGGTCATATTCGGCCATAGCTGCACTGATTGCAGCCGGGTCACGGATATTCTGAATGCTCATGGTATCGCTCTGATTAGAGCGACCAGGTTACCCGATGTCATTGCGATGTGACAGCGGGCTTCAAAAGCAGGAAGCCCATGTTGGCTATCCATGGGCTTCTGAAATATTTGGCCTTGTAGCAATTGAACAAGGCGTTCGGCGTGAGCCGTTACGGTACTGCGCAATCATCACGTACTGCGGCGGACTACCAATCATCTTGCCTCCAATCGCGGTGTTGCTCTTGCGCCCAAACCGATGTTTCTGGTCAAGACTCAATTTCACGATACTCCTCTGAAGGGGAATGTCTACTGCGTGAGATAGGTGTGTTTATAGTGCACAGAAAAACCAACGGCTTAGGCGAAAAACTCCAGGTATCTGTGGTCAATTGCGCTGTAGTTATTGGCTGTCAGCCAAGCATGCGCGCCGGAAGCCAAGGCATTACCGTAGGCCCACGACCCGACCCGCTGGGCAGTTTGGGCGTCGATGACGAAACCGGCACCAGTCCCGATTTCTGCGAGTGCAGCCGAGTGCAGCTGAAGGCGTTCCAGCCACCGCTCCAGGTGAGGGAGCGCGGCCAGCGTGTCTGATTTGCTCCGATTGCAGGCCGGGTGTGCCAACACAAAATTGTGGGCAAGGTCGCGCGGGTACTGAGAGAACGGGACGAAGTGGTCGACGTCGGCCGTCGTAAGGCTATGCCCACAATAGAAGCATCGCGCCCCATCCAACTTGCGCAAACCAGAACTCATGGTTTCCAGCGACTGCCTGGCGGAGGCAAACAAGAACGCCTCAAGGTCATCGGTTTCACCCAGAATACTGACGTTCCGACGATTACCCTTGATGTGGCAAACCCAATGTGAGCGGGCCAGTTGTTGGACCAAGGGGTAGAAGCGCCGCAGGCAGTACCCGATACCTGGCTTCAGGCGAACCTTACCGGGGCTCGCGCGTTCATAGATGAACTCGTCGGTTCCGCCGCCAAAGTTTTGCAGGTACGTCAGGGGTTGTGTCGATACGGTAGCCGATACTGTGCCCAGCAAGCTATTAAACGCCGGGTGTAGTGTTGCCGCTTGCAGTGTCTGGGTTTGTGTTTGCTCTCTGAACTGGCTGATAGCCGATACGACGGCGGCTTGAGCCCCGTTGTTCTGAACCAAGATACCCGCTTCGCTGCCTCGCACAGTCCCATAGGGCAGCGAATGCTTCCAGTAGAGACCGACGAAGCGCAGGCCAATCTGGCGCGTTGTCAGCATCAGTTCGCTGCCATCGTCAGTTCCCAATTCAACCGCCAAGTCGGCCAAGGCAATGAGCAAGGCAAATTTGTAGGTGGCTGTGAAATCGCCTTCCGCAAAGACCCGCTGCAGTTTGCTCAAAAACTGTAATTGGGCTTCGGGACTGGGGCAGGAAAAGACCAAGTTTAGCGCCCCGACCAGTAGTCGGCCTTGTCGGGAATGACCCAGCGAACACCACCGCGTGCATCTGCAATGTCGCCGCTGTAGCGCGGAATCAGGTGCAGATGGAGATGAGGAACGGTCTGGCCGGCAGCCGCTCCATCGTTGATGCCGATATTGTAGGCATCAGGACGAAACTGCTCCTCAACCGCTGCCTTGGCTTGGTCAAGCAGGGCCAGCAGGGCCATGCGCTCTTCGGTGCTGACCTCAAAGAAGGAGCCGACGTGGCGCTTCGGGATAATGAGGCTGTGGCCTGGCGAAACCGGGAAGCCATCGTAAATCCAGATGGCGTGTTCGTTTTCGTGAACGATGCGTTCGGGTGGCAGGGTACAAAATGGACAGGTCATACGTCATCAAACTTGTGGATTGTGCCCATTATGCCAATGGAGCTAGCTCAGCGGCATTTCTGTCCTGCCTTCCTCAGTTTTCTGCACGCCCATGGTGGCATCGGCTCCGGAATACTCCAGAGACCCAGTTGCTGGGTTCTGGCCTGTTCTTCGGCGTCGGCATAAGCCGCTTGCTGCTCCGAGGAGAGTTCCCGACTGAACATGTGGGCATACCAGGCGAAGCCACGCCGAATGAGGTCGAGGCAGATGTCAGTCGAGCCAATGCGAACGTGGCAGACCTCCCGGTCGTACTGGTCGGTTTTGTAGCACCAGGCCGTCGTTACCTGTCCCTTGGCCAGGCTACTTAGGTGATTGCGAGCAACCCTCCAGAACGCTTGCCCGGTCTCCGGTGCATCGGCTCCTGACAACCGTATCTTGACCAGTCCCAGGTCAGCAGTTTGCAGATGAATGGTGTCTCCATCGTGGTTATGAACGATGTTTCCAATCAGTTCAAACGGTGCATGTGTGCCACCCTTCGCGTTGGCCATGGGGAGCCACATCAGCGTCAAGATGACAAAGAGGAAGTGCCTAGTTTTTAAGCCGCTGCAAGAAAGCATCGTTTTATCAGTTGGTTAGGTATTGTTATCAGTACCAACCCACAATGTTATCCACAAAAAATGAGGATAAACGCTATTTATCGATTTCTCACAGGGCGCCCTGCGGGCTACAGAAGATAGTTACGGCAAATGATGAAGCCCCTCGGGATTGGACGCCGAGGGGCTTCGGGGTGCTACCTACTTACTTGGTGGTGGTCGCCGGCGTGGCGGCAGGCTTGGCTTCCGGCTTTACGTCGGTCTTGCCTTCGGCCTTTTCGTGCTTCTCACCCTTGTGCTCGTGACCCTTGGACTTGGCATGCTTCTCGGCCGGCTTGCCAGTATCGGCCTTGGGGGCTTCAGTCTTCGCGGCTTCGACCTTCGTCGGTTCAGCCGCCTTCGGGGCTTCAACCTTCTTCTCTGTAGCCGCCGGGGCCGGCGCGGTCACCTTAGCGGCCGGGGCGGCTTGAGGCGCCGGAGCGGCCGTACCTTGTGCAAACGAAGTAGAAGCAAAACCAGCAGCAACGGTCAGGGCAACGAGGATTTTGGAAACTTGCATTTTGAAACTCCTAAGTAAGTAGGTTGTTTATTCGTTTTCAGGTGCTGACAACCTTTTGCAGCGCCATGAGCCAAATAACGCAGGGGGTTACCGCGGAGATGTCATATGAAAGGTAATGCCGTGTATCGGCCTGTGACAGAACGGTTTCCGGGTGTTAATTGGAGAAACGGTAGCCGGTGACTTACTCTATGGCCCATGCCTCAAAGCATTTCTTCCCCCGTCCATAGCGAACTCCTCATCAAGAAAAGCCGCTTTATCGGTTGTGTCCAACCCATAGCCGACCGCACTGCCGCCCAAGCTATCGTGGCCGCGCTGCGTGAACAGCATCCCGGTGCTGCGCATGTCTGCTGGGCGCTGCTGGCAGGAGGTCAGTCGGCTGCCGTGGATGATGGCGAACCCTCCGGTACCGCCGGGAGGCCGATGCTCGATGTCCTGCGCCATCAAGACCTCGAGGGTGTCGTGGCAACCGTCGTTCGCTACTACGGTGGTGTGAAGCTCGGTGCCGGGGGCCTGGTCCGCGCCTACACGGACTGCATTGCTCAAGCCCTGAAAACTGCCACGAAGACTCCTATCGTGAAGCAGCGAACTTTGCACTGCGTTGTTCCCTATGCCCTGGAGGGCCTCGTGCGGCGAGCGCTCGATGCCGCTGGTGGAGAGCTACTGAACGTTCGGCACGGAGACGAAGTTGAGTTTTCGTTTGCCCTGGGGGAAACCCTGGCCGATGCGCTGATTGCCCATTTGAACGAGGCTGGACAGGGAAGGGTTTCCTGGCGACAGGTCGACTAAAGCAATACCCAGAAAGGCGAAAGCCCCGTGAGGGGGAGCACGGGGCTTTCTGACGGCCGGTTCAAGGAGGGGGAGAGGTTGGCCGCCAGCACTGTTGGGGTTCAGCGCATGGGTCCAATTTAAGGCTCGTACCTGAGTATTTCAAGTAACGCCTTGCAACAAGTCGTATCCAAAGTTGATGGTTATTTGGCCACGGTTAGCGCTACCCCGATGTTGCTTTTACGTGGTTTGGATGTGGCACGAAGCGTTTCTTCTGCGACGACATCGCAAACTACTGACGATGGCCAAGGGGGATTTTCCGCCCGAGTACGCCAAGAATTGGGTTTGGCCTACCGATTGTTCGGGCGAAATAAGGGCTAACCGACCTGCGTATTTGCGGCGAATTTCCTGCCAATTAAATATTTTGGCAGGCAATCGGGCTCTTCATCAAGTCGCCCTTTCGGTGGCTATTTCCGACTTTTTCAACACTAACTATAACTTTTTTTGGCAGGAAATGAAGTCACATCGTTTTTGGTAATTTGTCAACTAAGCATTTGATTCTAAAATGATTTACCGGGTTTACTCTGCTTAAGATGTGTGGTTTTATGCGCACCAATTCAATCAGGTGGATGGTGTGTGGTGGAGTTAGAAAGTAGATATTCAGTTCGAGCGGTTATGCGGAAACCATGGTTCCCGAGGAGGGGCTATGGGACGTAGTCGCTACAAGTGGACTGAAGCCAAAATCTGGAAATGGGTGAATGAGGGGCGAGGCCAAGGGGCTGGTGCGGATTACCTGCCGTGGCTTCGCGTCAGCGATGTGCCATCCAAAGGATTCTCACATCGGATTTGGGGAGAGTTGACCCACCGGGTGCACCATCTTCTCTCACACCTGGAGTATCTGGTTTATCTCTGGTGCCTGATGCAAGGGGGCCTGTGCGATATCCGCGAGGCCTACCCACTCAATCGCCAAGATACCCGGCGTATCGCAAAGATATTGGGCTTGGCTCATCCGCGTTACCCCGGAACCCGTATCGATGTCGTGATGACCACGGACCTGTTATTAACTCGTCCTGGCGACCCCGCGACTTACATCGCCTTGGCTGTAAAACCTTCCTCACAGTTAGAGGACCCGCGAGTTATTGAGAAATTGGCGATAGAGCGGGCCTACTGGCTTGAGCACGGAGTGACCTTCTACGTTGTCACGGAAAAGAACCTCCCTGAGGTCGTCTTGCATAACTTTGAGCGCATTCGTTTTGCCATGAATTTGGCTATGAATCCCAGTTTTACGGTTGCACGGGCGCGCAAATTACAGCATGACCTGCTGGGCCATCTCACATTGCGGCAAAGCTGCACTTACGAGGGGTTCTGCACTGAGTTTGATGGCAAGTTGGGTTTGGAAACTGGCGATAGCCATTATCTCCTGACCAACATGATGGCCCATGGGGTACTGACCTTCGACATGGAGCGAGCATGGGATGTCCAGAACTCGATGAGCGGATTCCGGATTTGCAGGGATGCGCTGGATAAGCTGGCCCAAGAAGAACGGTTTTCAGATTGAGGCGTGACTTCTCCATTGCTGAAGGGGATTTGCTTTGCCATCCCGAAACGGGGATTCGTTATCGAGTCTTGTACCTGTTTCGGGACAAGGCAGTGGTCTTCAATGCTGATGCGCCGGTTGCATACAAAAGCATTCCACCTAGCCAACGGAAAAAGAAAGGGGGCAAACCAGTTGAGGCGGTGGCGGCCAAACCAGCTACGAGATTTGCATTACCGGAGTTGATGCCAGTCGGAGAATTGATTCATTGGCCCAAGGCAAAGTGGGTTATCAAAATACGCCATCCCGAGAGCCTTACTGATGCAGAACAGCGTTTCCACACACGTGCATCGGGCGTTGTCGAATTTCTCAACCAGAACGAGCCGGACATCTATTTTCCGAAGAAGAGAGCCGCTCTATTCGCGCTTGCGATGGCCAAGTTTGAGGTCAGCCAACGGACTGTATGGATGTACCTCCGAATCTTTTGGCGGGAAGGCAAAGTTACATCGGCGCTTTATTCCAATCTTTCCAATTGTGGTGCGCTCGGGATTTTGCGTGACCCACGAGATAAAAAGAGGGGCCGGCCACCGTCAATATTTTTACAAGAAAAAAACGGTCCCGGTATCAATGTCCAAGTAGGCGACCAGAAAAACATCAAGCGGGCGGTGGAGTGGTATCGGGCGAATCCGGAAAAGACCTTGGAGGACGCCTATTTATGGATGCTGGATGCCCACTACTACAGCCAGTTTGAGAAGTCGGATGGGACGAAGGTTTGGGGGGCTAATCCTCAGGCAGTGATGAATTTTCCGCAGTTCGAATATCACAGCCAGCGTTATTTGAATCCCTTCGACAAAGAGCGTCGTGCGGCGGAAAAGAACAAAGGCGGAAAGAA
>Ga0316604_10001594_pt1 | contig 19473 bp, 21 predicted proteins | sample OWC_soil_day20_C_FD_207650 | JGI IMG/M metagenome (GOLD analysis project Ga0316604, IMG submission 207650) | Wetland soil microbial communities from Old Woman Creek delta, Ohio, United States - OWC_soil_day20_CT | ecosystem: Environmental > Terrestrial > Soil > Wetlands | place: USA: Ohio...
AGGATATCGGTCCGAATGACGTGGTATCGGTAGCCGAAAGTGTTGTAGCTATTACCCAGGGACGATTTGTCCGTCCAGAGGACTTGCATCCGTCACTGCTGGCGCGGCTGCTTTGCCGGTTTATCGCCAAAGAGGGCAGCTTGGCAAGTGCCTACGGTATGCAGACTGCTATGAATGCGGAGGGTAGTTGGCGGATAACATGGGCTTTGTTTGTTGGCATGTTAGGCAAACTGGTGGGGCGAAACGGTCTGTTCTATGAGCTAGCCGGTGGACAGACATCCTTGATTGATGATGTTACTGGCACGATGCCTCCCTTTGATAAGTGTTTGGTATATGGACCGGCTGATCCGAACGGAGTGGCGGAAACCATAAAACAGCGGTTAGGCTGTTATGGGGCGGTTGTTGCTGATGTTAATGACCTTAAGCGAGCCGCAGTACTAGGCGCAACCCAAGGGCTAGTCCCGAAAGAGATAGCGCAAATCCTTATCAATAATCCTTTTGGCAATGCTAGTCAGAAAACACCGATTGTTATTATTAAGAACTATGGATTAGCTGTACAAAAAGCGACCGCACAATAACTTGATTATTTAAAACAGAGGGTAGGAGTTACTATCCTCTGTTTTAAATATCTAGGAGGGGGATTTCTATGGCCCGCATCGGCATAACGACTACTGTGCCGGTTGAGATTATTTTGGCAGCAGGGCATATTCCTGTTGACCTTAACAATATATTTATTACCAGCCCGGCAGCCAGTGGCATGGTGGAAACAGCCGAAGAGGCAGGCTATCCCCGGAATATTTGCGGCTGGATAAAGGGATTATACGCCGTAGTGGTAAATAAAGAATTTAATGCCAGCTTTGGTGGGATTGACAAGGTCATTGCCGTAACCCAAGGCGATTGCAGTAATACCCATGCGCTTATGGAGACATACCAATTGGCAGGCATTGAAACCATTCCGTTTGCCTATCCGTTTGATCGCGATTATGACCTCTTAAAGCTGCAAATGGAAAAACTGATGGCTACGCTTGGGACAAACTGGGAGGCAGTTTATGGCGTTAAACGCCAGTTGGACAAACTGCGTCTTAAAGTGGCTGAGATTGACAGACGTACTTGGCAGGAAAATACCATAAGTGGTTTTCATAACCATTTGTATCAGGTTAGCTGCAGTGATTTTAATAGTAATACAGCGACTTTTGCCAGTGATGTCGATGCTTTTTTGCAACAAGCAGACACTGCTGCCGAGTATAATGACGACTTGCGATTAGGCTTTATTGGTGTGCCGCCTATTTTTACTGATCTATACCCCTATTTAGAAACCATGGGTGCAAGAGTAGTATATAACGAGGTGCAGCGGCAGTTTGCTATGCCGTTTGCCACAGATGACATTGTGGAGCAATACCAGTTATATACGTATCCTTATGGTGTGTTTGGCCGGATTAAGGATATTGAGGTTGAAACAGAGCGGCGTAATCTGGACGGTCTGATTCACTATGTACAGAGTTTTTGTTTCCGCCAGATTGAGGACATGATTCTAAGGGAAAAACTGGACATACCAATTTTGACAATTGAAGGCGATAAGCCTGGGAAAATAGATGCCAGAACCAAACTGCGGATGGAAAGTTTTTTGGAAATGCTGCGGTAAGTGAACTCGTTTCAGCAGAGCTGAAACATCGGGTGTTCAGGTGGAGAGTCTACTCCACCTGAACTGACGCCGCCTGTAGAGGCGGGAGTCTTGACTCAGCAATTAAGATAAACGTTCTCAAGGGACACTATTTTGGCAGACAGATAAGGAGGTAGACGATGCGCTGTGGCATAGATTTGGGCAGTCGTAGTGTTAAACTGGTTATGCTTGATGACATAAAACAGCTTACGTCAGCGAACATCTACGAGACAGCTAAATTTTATCGGGATTATGGACAGCGGACTGGTTCCGGACTGGTAGTAGATTTTGCAGCTCTCGGCTATCCTGAAGTGACTCACCTTACGGCCACTGGCTATGGACGCAATACAATCGATATTGTCGGTGCAACCATAATTCCGGAGCTAAAGGCCCATATGTTGGGCGCGATAGAGCAGACAGGGCTGACTGATTTTACCCTGCTGGATTTAGGCGGTCAGGATAGTAAGGTAATCAAAGTCCGTAAAGGGCGAATGGTAGACTTTCAGACTAATGACAAATGCGCCGCCAGTACCGGTCGGTATCTGGAGAATATGGCTGGGGTGCTTGATATTACTTTGGAAGAACTAGCAGACTATAGCGCTAACCCGGTGGAACTTAGTGCTACCTGTGCTATTTTTGGTGAATCAGAGCTGATCGGGCGGATTGTCGAGGGCTATAGTACTGCTGAATTGGCAGCCGGGGTCAACTATACCATCTATAAACGGATAAAACCGATGCTTGTGGCACTCAAGAGCGACAAACTTGTTTTTACAGGCGGCGTTGCCCTTGGTGGAGCTATCAGGGAATTTATTACCCGGGAAATGGACATAGAGGTTATTGTACCTGAACATCCCCAACTTAATGGCGCCATCGGCTGCGCCGTATATACTGGCAAATAGCTGGTCCAAAATGGTTTGGAGGCGAAGAATATGTTGCTGGGAATTGATGTGGGCGGGACATTTACCGATGCTGTAGTTATTCAGGATGGCAAGGTATTGGCTTCGGCTAAAACGCCGACAATGCATGGTGAGTTGTTACATAGTATTATAGCAGTTATTGACAAGGTACTTGGCAGTATCAATAGAGCTGCTATACGGCGAGTGGCTTTGTCAACAACCATTGTGACCAATGCGCTGATAGAAGGAAAAATTGACCAGGTAGCATTATTGCTGCTGCCTGGTCCAGGACTTAACCTTACAGGAATGACACCAGGTCAGCCGCATTTTTTGTCAGGCTGTGTTGACCACCGGGGCCGGGAACAGGCCGCGCCAGTTAAAAAGGAAGTAATTGCCTTCTGCCGCGAACTTAGCGGCACGCAAGTTGCGGCTGTTGTGGGCAAGTTTGCGGTACGAAATCCGGCGCAGGAACAGCAAGTCGCTGGCTGGGTTCAGGAATACCTAAAGCCTGCCCATATAACCTCCGGTGCAGAGCTGTCTGGTTCGCTAAACTACTTTCGGCGGATCAATTCGGCCTACTATAACGCTGCTGTATGGCGTATCTTTACTAATTTTGCGGCAGCTATCGAAACAGCCATTGGGGAACGGGGGATTGCGGCTCCTGTATATATTTTAAAAGCCGATGGTGGCACCTTACCACTGGCGGCAGCCAAAGCCAGACCGGTAGAAACCATCTTTACCGGACCAGCCGCTAGCGTCCTAGGTATTATGGCATTGGCTAATCCGGAAGAACCAGCGGTTTCATTAGATATTGGCGGTACAAGTACTGATATTGCGTTATGGCAAAACGGCGTTCCTCTGTTGGCTCCAGGCGGCGCTAGTGTCAATGGCTATCCTACGGCAGTACGTTCGTTCTGGCTGTGCTCAGTGGGGATTGGCGGCGATAGTTATGTCCGGCGTCAAGACGCGCACTTGCTGGTTGGGCCGATGCGCCGCGGCCCTGCTATGGCTAGCGGTGGCACAGAGCCTACTGTAACTGATGCGCTGCGGGTTGCTGGACTGATTGACTATGGCGATGAGACCTTGGCCAGGCAGGCCATGGTTAGCATAGCTGATCCTAACCAAACCCCTGAAGATGCGGCTTGGGAGACACTACGGGTGGCAACCAATACGATATGTCAGGCAATACGCACTATGCTGAGTGAACAGGCTGCAAGACCTGTATACAGAGTCGAAGATATTGTCCATGGTGAGGCATTTACCCCTGAACTGGTTATTGGTGTCGGCGGCGCGGCAATGGGCTTGGCACCACTTGTTGCAGAACAGCTTAGTCTCCCCTGGCAAGTACCGTCAGGTCATATGGTAGCTAATGCTATCGGCGCGGCCTCTGCCCGACCGACAACTGAGATTACTCTTAGAGCAGATAGTGCAGAAGGCTATTATACAGTGCCAGAGCTTGGCATACAGCGAACAGTGGACAAACGCCGCTTTAGTCTGGCAGATGCCTGGACAGCGGCAGAAACCCATCTTGCGCAGCGCGCGGCTGCTGGCGGCATAGACGAAGCCCTACCTGTCAGTGAACGAGTGTATGAAGAAGAATTTAATGTTATTCGTGGCTTTAACACAATTGGTAAAATCATGACTTGCAAACTGCAGATAAAACCAGGTGTGCTCATGCCGGTGCAGGCGGGGAGGCAGGACAATGAACAATAAAGCATTAGGACTGGTTTTCTTTCCAGCCTTTGATTGGGCGATTACCCCGTCACACCCGGAACGGGAAGAACGCTTGCTCTATACACGAGACCAGATTGTTGAAGAAGGTTTGCTGGATTTACCCAATATCAGGGAATATCGTCCCCAGCTGGCTAAAATTCAGGATGTGCAGCGTGTCCATATCGGTGTACCAAATATTGCTTCACTTATTACCGACGCCCATCTTGTGTCTGCAGGCGGAGCCATAACCGCGGCTGAAGCCGTGATGCGCCGGGAAGTATCCAATGCGTTTGCCCTTGTGCGTCCTCCCGGACATCACGCCATGCGGGTAGTTCATGGGACGAGGGGCTTTTGCACCATTAATATGGAAGCCATCATGGTGGAATATTTGCGCTGTCATTACGGACTCAACCGGATTGCCATTGTTGATACCGATGTTCACCACGGCGATGGGACACAGGATATTTTTTATCATGATCCGGATACCTTATTTATCTCTTTTCATCAGGATGGCCGGACACTCTACCCCGGCACAGGAGCCATAACAGAACTTGGTAGTCCGAGCGCCTTGTGCTCAACAATCAATATTCCGTTGCCTCCTGGCACCACTGATGACGGCCTGCATTATGTACTGGATAAGCTTGTTTTGCCTATGCTGGACGATTTTCAGCCAGACATTATTATTAACTCAGCCGGGCAGGATAATCATTATAGTGATCCGTTAGCCAATATGGCTATTACGGCACAGGGCTATGCGCGATTAGCTGAAAAACTAAACGCCGATATCGCCGTGCTTGAGGGCGGTTACTCGATTGAGGATGCGCTGCCTTATGTTAATACTGGCATTATTTTGGCCATGGCTGGTCTAGATTATAGCCGGGTGGTGGAACCTGACATTGCCCGCTGTCCGCGGCAATCTGAGAGTAACACCCGGTATATTGCCCAATTAGTAACACAGTGGCAAGATATCTGGAGTCAACGGGACCAACTCAGACGGGCAGCGATCGCTAAGGCTGGAGATTTCTGGCAACGGTCTCGCAGCATTTACTACGATGACAGCGGCATTCAAGAACGGCAGCGTGAGGCAGTACGAATTTGTCCCCACTGCCAGGGATATCATACAATTGCGACAGAGGCTGAGGGTCGTTCGTTTGGCGTAAAAACAGCATTTGCCGCCGTCATTCCCAGAAATAGTTGCAGCACTTGTCGGAGTCAGGCCTGCGATGCTATACATACAGCAAAAAAAGAAGGTCGCTATGACCACTATCTCCTGCAGGACAAAGAACAAGATACATTCGAACAATTCTAAATTAGCTATAATTAAGGAGGTCATTATGACCAGAGCAGACGGACGTGCAACTGATGAATTGCGAAAAGTAAAAATCACTCGTAATTATTTAAAATATGCCGAGGGTTCGGTGCTTGTTGAATTTGGTGATACAAAAGTTATCTGTGCAGCCACTATTGAGGAAAAAGTGCCCCCATTTTTGAAAGGTTCAGGAGAAGGCTGGGTAAGTGCCGAGTATTCCTTACTGCCGCGTTCTACCAAGAGCCGCAATGTAAGAGAAGCTGCCAGAGGTAAGCAAACAGGCCGCACCCATGAAATTCAGCGCTTGATCGGTCGTTCCCTGCGGAGTGTCATTGATCTTAAGGCGTTAGGAGAAAAGACCATCTGGTTGGATTGTGATGTTATCCAAGCCGATGGCGGCACTCGGACTGCAGCCATTACCGGCTCCTTTGTAGCACTTGTTGATGCCATTAACAGCATTTGGGGTGACAGCCCCAAGCCGTTTCCGGTTAAAGACTTTTTAGCAGCTGTTAGTGTTGGCATTTTACCTGCGGGGGTTTATCTCGACCTATGCTATACCGAAGATTCTACAGCCATTGTTGATATGAACCTGGTTATGACCGGGAGTGGTCAGTTTGTTGAAGTACAGGGAACCGGAGAAAAAGGAACCTTTTCTCAGGCCCAGCTAAACGAGATGCTGGCAGTTGCCAGTCAAGGGATTGAGGTTTTACTTGATATTCAAAAAGAAACACTGGGGCCGGTGTCATGGAAAGTAGGCCGGGAGGGATAGCGTTGGAGAAAGCGATAACAGAGATTATTGTGGCCACCCAAAATGCTGGTAAAGTTGCTGAGTTTAAGGCCGCACTAAACGGACTGCCTTATAAGGTGTCATCATTAGCCGATTTAGGAAAGTTCCCAGAAGCGCCCGAACAGGGAAAAACCTTTGCAGAAAATGCTTGTTCCAAAGCGCAGTTTTATGCGCGCTTAACAGGCAAACTGTGTCTGGCTGATGATTCCGGCTTGGAAGTGGATTATCTACAAGGAGAACCAGGGGTTTACTCTGCCAGATATGCTGGCGAATACGCCAGTGATCAGGACAATAACGAAAAACTGCTGGAACATTTGATTGGTGTACCACCAGAAAAACGTACAGCCCGGTTCCGTTGCGTATTAGTACTCGCGGATGCCGAAAGGCTGTGGTATACGGCTGATGGTACAGTAGAAGGCGTTATCCTAACTGAACCGCGCGGAAATAGTGGTTTTGGCTATGATCCGCTGCTCCTTGTCCCCGAAATGGACCGCACCTTCGCCGAAATGTCGTCAGCAGAAAAAAATCAAATTAGTCACCGTGGGCGGGCATTGAAAAAATTAGTAACGCAACTGGCGGACTTGAGAAAATGAGAATCGGTGTTGTCAGTGATACTCATGGCGACATAGTTATACTGAAAAAAGCGATTGCTGCCGCTGGGCCGCTTGATCAGTGGCTTCATGCGGGTGACTACTATCAAGACGGCTGGCGGTTAGCAGAACTAACTGGTTTGCCAGTAACCGTTGTTGCCGGTAACTGTGACCGGACAAATGCTGTACTTGCCGATGAATATATCGAGGTTGCTGGTAAAACTATCTGGATAACTCATGGTCATCGTTATGATGTAAAGTATGGAATGGCGCAATTAACCTTTTGGGGAAAAGAGTATGATGCCAGTGTAGTCGTTTTCGGTCACACCCATATTCCGTATAACAAGTGGCATGAGGGTATTTTACTGCTTAATCCCGGCAGCCCTAGATTACCCCGGGGCGGGTCAGAGTCGAGTTTTGCCATTTTGGAAATAAACGAAAACGCCACAATAGAAGCAACTATAATCGAGCTGTAACCTCGCTGTCCCAGCGAGGGTTTCTTTTTTCACTTACGTGAGCTGTAGCGCATATATTACTACATCAGAGTAAATGGAGGTGAAAAATGTGGATATCCCGAACCGCGCTACTATTCCCGTAATAGGGGCAAGTGTTGGTATTCGTGCTTTGTCAACAATTGTTGATGGGATTATCCTAGGGGTTATCGGCGGCGTACTAGCGGCAGTGCTTGGGAGTGATTTTAGCAGCGGTCATATCAGCAGCTCATACTATCTATGGTCGCTCGTTGTTGGGTTCTGCTACTACACTTATTTTGAAGGCAAGACAGGTGCTACGCCTGGTAAAATGGTGTGTGGACTACGAGTCGTAAAACTGGATGGCTCAGCCTGTGACATTTCGGCAGCAGCTATGCGCACTGCTTGTCGGATTCTGGATGGCTTGTTTGCTTATTTAGTGGCTGCAATATTCGTATGGTCAACAGAGCGCAATCAGCGAATAGGCGATAAGATGGCTGGGACTGTGGTGGTTAGGGTCAAGTAAAAAGTATTTATAAAGACAGCGGCTTGCACCTTCGCTAAAAGCTCTGTGCAAGCCGTGTCTTCTTCCTATTTCTTGGCAGGGTTTCCTCGCGAAATCCAAAAAAAATATTGACGTGTTTAATGATAATAGATACAATATATAGTATTGGAATATGTATATTGGCACTAAATATTGTGTTATACCAGGGGGTTATTGTATGAGTTTATCAGATAATGCTGTTAAGGTTCTTGAAAAACGGTATTTGTCTAAAGATGAAAATGGTCAGCTGTTAGAAGATGTTAATGGGATGTTCCGCAGAGTTGCTAAAGCTGTCGCCAGTGCAGATGCTTCGTATGTTTCAGTATCAGAGTTGCAGGCTCTTGAGGATGAATTTTATGAAATGATGTCTGGTCTTGAATTCCTGCCCAATTCACCAACACTCATGAATGCCGGCAGGCCTTTGGGGCAATTAAGCGCTTGTTTTGTTCTGCCGATAGAAGACACAATGGAAGATATATTTGAAACAATAAAAAATGCCGCCATGATTCATAAAAGCGGTGGCGGAACAGGTTTTAGTTTTTCAAGATTACGACCCAAAGGTGCTGCTGTGAATTCCACAGGTGGAGTTGCGAGTGGTCCGATTAGCTTTATGAAAGTTTTTAATGCTGCAACAGAAGCAGTAAAGCAGGGTGGAACGAGAAGAGGCGCCAATATGGGGATTCTTCGAGTCGATCATCCTGATATCATGGATTTCATTACTTGTAAAAAAGACAACGCGGATATTACGAATTTTAATATTAGTGTTGGAATTACCGAAGAATTTATGAATGCAGTAGAAGAGAATAAAGAGTATGAAATAATAGATCCTCATCATAAGAATGCAGTCGGAAAATTAAACGCAAGAGAAGTATTTGATGTAATTGTGGACATGGCCTGGAGTAATGGTGAGCCGGGAATTATATTTTTAGACAGGATTAATCAGGGAAATGTAACACCTGAACTGGGAGAATTTGAAAGCACTAACCCTTGTGGTGAGCAGCCGCTGCTTCCTTATGAAGCCTGCAATCTTGGCTCTATAAATTTGAGCTTGATGATAAAAAATACAGAGAACGAGCCAGTGGTCGACTTTGAACGAATGGGCACTGTTGTAAAAAAAGCGATTCATTTTTTGGACAATGTCATTGATGTGAATAAATATCCCCTACCCGAAATTGATCAGATGACCAAAAGCACCAGAAAGATTGGACTAGGTGTTATGGGATGGGCAGACCTGCTTTGTCAATTACATATCCCCTATAATTCGCAGCAGGCCCTGGAATTAGCGGAACAGGTAATGGGTTTCATTCGGGAGCAAGCAAGAAAAACGTCAACAGAATTAGCCGAACTAAAAGGTGTGTTTCCGCATTTTGAAAAAAGCAGCTATCAACAGCAGGGAATCAGACTGCGTAATGCAACTACAACTACCATAGCACCAACAGGAACGTTAAGTATCCTTGCCGGTGTTTCCAGCGGTATTGAACCCTTGTTTGCTTTATCTTACATAAGAAATGTTATGGATAATGACGAGTTAATCGAGACAAATCCATTTTTTAAACAAGTTGCCATAGATGCTCAATTCTATAGTGATAAATTAATGAAGATAATTGCCCAAAAAGGAACAATAAAAGGGTTGTCCGAAATACCGGAATCACTACAAGATGTTTTTGTTACCGCCCATGATATTTCACCAGAATGGCATGTAAAAATGCAGGCGGCCTTTCAGAAATATACCGACAATGCCGTTTCTAAGACAGTGAATCTCAGCAGTAAGGCAACCAGGGAAGACGTTGCCGATGTATTTAACTTAGCCTATGAGACTGGCTGCAAAGGGGTAACAATCTACCGGGACGGCAGCCGGGATTCGCAGGTCCTTAATATCGGTAAAGTAAACGTCAAAGAAACAACCGAACAGGAAAGCAACCTTGTGGAAACAAAACAAGGCTTTTTTGCCCCACGATCCAGACCTGACACAACTACCGGCTTTACGGAAAAAGTCAAAATAGGTTGTGGTTCCATATTCATTACTGTAAATTATGATCAACACGGGATATGCGAGGTTTTCACCAACACCGGCCGGGCAGGAGGCTGTCCGTCGCAATCTGAGGCAACAGCAAGGCTGGTCTCGATCGCGTTACGCTCCGGCATGGACGTAAATTCTATCATCGATCAGCTAAAAGGGATACGGTGCCATTCCACAATCAGGCAAAATGACTTGAAGGTATTATCATGTCCTGATGCTATTGGCAAGGTTATCGAAAAGGTAATGAAGTACCAAAATGGCGAGAAAGTTGAAGTTGATAAGAGTATTACCGTATCCAGCAATGCCTGTCCCGAATGCGGTAAGGTGCTTGAATATGAAGGTGGCTGCGTAATTTGTAGGAATTGCGGGTTTAGTAAGTGCGGGTAAGAAGATCCTAGAGCACAAACAGACAGTATAAACAAAGAAAGAGTTCAAGCGGATGACCACTTGAGCTCTTTCTTTGTGCTCAAATACCAAGATTAGTTGATAAACCCTGCTGTTTTGGAGAAAGTAAATGAAGGAATAGGGGATTGTGATGCAGAAATTTTAATATTTACGCTAGATATGATTACAAGGTCATAAAGGAAAGATTAAGCAAATTTTACGACTTCGACAATTGAAACATTGGTGTTGTTTAGATCAAGGAATGTTCCGTCAAATCGCATTACTGCCGGTTTAGCGGACATGAAACTGCCAAAGTGCAGTACTTCAGCTTGCGTTTCGTCACTCAGGAGAACGGTAGAGCCTGTTAGAGTTGAGATTGCATTGCGGATGAAAATCTTGCAATATTCACGGTCAAAGTGCGTAAATAGTTCATCAGCTAATATCTCCAAAGCAGCAAATGGTGTAATACTATCTCTGTAAATACGATTAGATGTCATCGCGTCATACGCGTCGGCGATGGCTATGACCTTGGCAAAGGGATGAATTTTATGTGTATGAAGACCGCCGGGATAGCCGCAGCCATTTTCTCGTTCATGATGTTGTAAAATAGCATATTGAATTTCAGGCGGGATATCTGACAGAATTTTTACCATATAGTAGCCATATACAGGATGAAGTTCTATAATTGCTCTTTCGTCGACATTGAGTTGACCGGGTTTATCTAATATGGGCCGGGGAATTTGGGATTTGCCAATATCATGCATAAGTCCGGCTAGAATAAGAGATTTGACTATTTTTTCCTTGAAACCGCACCAACGAGCAATCAATTCGGCGATTATTCCCACATCTACAGCATGAAGGTAGGTGTATTCCAGCGGTGTTTTTAATTGATACAGATAAGTTAGCGTAGTTTGATCATCAATTAAATTATACAAATCGTGATATGCCAGTTGATAAAATGTATCATAAGGTAGTTGCTCCTGGTTGCGCATATACTCAAAAATGCTACCTGCCGTGATAGAAATGTTGCGATATTTTTCTTCAAATTCATTAGTGTTTTGGGTGCCAGTCATCAGAGAGCGTGAATCGCGACAAGGGGATAGCCTGTTTGTATGCGGCGACCTTACGCAAACAGAGCCAATCTTCCATTTACGTAACCGGTTAATCAAAGGACTGCTTAATTCCGTATTTTTTTCCAAAATGACCTGTTTATGAGCAGATAAGATTGATTCAGCAAGAATCATCCCCGGGACGAGCTTGTTCAGGGTTAGAATGCTTTTTTCCATAGGGTTAATCACCTCGTTTTAAGTGCTGTGTAATTAATTTAGTAAAAAATAGTAAATCGAACACTATATAAATATATTATCGTACAATAATACGATGATGTCAAGGGGATGATGTTACGAATGTGCGATTTTCTTGGCTTTTCTGTTCGCCTCCGTCAGGTCATAGAAGAAACTAATCTTACACAAGTTGAAGTAGCCAAGCGGCTCGGTATTTCAAAACATAATTTTACAAACTATTTACATGGGCGAGTGCCGGAAACAACGATTTTGTATGCCTTATCTCGGTATTTTGATAAGTCGATGGAGTGGTTTTTAGTAGGGGATTGCACAGAAAATCGTATAAATGTACGATTTGATAATGAGGATTCTAATGATTGTGAATTACAGGAGATGATTAATGTTTTATCGCAATTAATGAAGAGCAATGATCCTGATCTTAAAGGCTGGGCAAAGGTACAGTTTAAACTAGCTTTTGGGGACTACTTGAAAAAGCTGGAGCAGGAAGAATAGCGAGGTTGGTACGGGTACGTTGTTTCGTTACAAAAATAGGGACAGAGGGATTTGTTTCAGGCAACACATTGTAAAATAAATCTCTGGTCCCTATTTTTACGTTCGGGGCGTTTAAGATTAGTCAGGGGGAACCGTATCATTGGTGATGGCGAAACATGATTGTTATGGAAGATAAATATAGAATAGACAAAGTTCCTGCAAAATATTTTAACAATTTGCAGGAACTTTGTATTTTTATGGTAAATAAGTATAGTGTATGGAAATGAATAAAGGATACAAAAGAACCGTCACATTGTATCCTTTGTGCTAAATTTTAGAGTTATGGTAAATAAGTAGTGGAAAAATCACAATGATAAAACAAAACATGAAATTTGTTACGTAAACCTTGGTTAACGTCAAGAGCATGAACATTAGGGGGAATCGATATGAAAAATAATTGTTTTGGCGGGCTGATAGTTGGATTGTTATTAATGCTGCTTATTGTTTCCGTTTCCCAGGTATCGGCAGAGACAGAGCCTAATCAGCAAATAGTGGTAGATACGGCTGGCAGGGAAACGTATACAAAAATCGGTTTTGCGCTCATGAAAGAAACGATAGGGTTTTTAGCGGTTGGCATGTCTGCTGAGGATGTATTAACCCAACTTGGCATGCCAGAAGAAAAATCTGACGCACAAATCTGGGGTGCGGATGGACTGGAACACCAACGTTGGTATTACCCCATCAAGGGAGTCGAACTTGGGATGATAAAAAAAGAAGGCAGACAAGTAGTTGATAGAATAGTAATAAAAGATTCTTGTGATTATAAAACCCAGCGAGGTATTAAAATTGGTAGCAGTGCAATGGATATTCACGCTGTTTATAAAAATGCGGTTAATCATAAGGACAGCAAGCCTGGAGAAAGAATAGTTTGTGGCACGATTTATGGGGGTATTATATTTAAATTACAAGATGATATCGTTTCGTCCATATTTATTGGTGCTGCTGCGGAATAGATAAGAAGGCTTCGTCATTGGCGAAGCCTTCTCAGTTTTACGTTATTTTTTTACTGGAAAGTAGATTTTAGTAATATATTCTTCTGGAGAGGTTGTTGCAGGGTTTGTTACATAAATTTCATAAGGAGGTGCGACTAGTTTATAAGAAGCACGAGGATGGTTATCTCACTTCTTTTGAAAAACTAAATTTCGCCGTTATACCTGATACGGAGAACCGTACCACTGGTAACGGTGAAAAATGATTGTTATGGAAGATAAATATAGAAAATAAATATAGTGTATGGAAATGAATAAAGGATACAAAAGAAGAACGAAATCGCTAGACGCGATGGCTATAAAAAAGAATAAAAAATAAAAAGTATCTCCTTTTTGTGATATTGTTTAATCGTCAAAGAAAACAATCCAAAAAGAAAGATACTTTTTACTTTTATGATTATATCATGCTCAAAAAGCAAAATAAATACTATCCATAAAACAATACGCGCTCCACCTACTTCCTGCGGTAAAAATGAAGTGACATCTATATCACTTATTACGGGGTGTCAAGGGGACGGGGTTGGTGACACCTCTAAAATATACTAATGACAAAAGCGAGCATGAATGTTTTGATACTGATACCGAAACAAAACCCAGCATTACGGACGAAGAAGCAAGAGCAATAATAAAGATGGTAAGCAATTTAAGAAAGGTCCCTTTGACACTGTTCTATTTAGCTCGATGCGGCGAACCGCATCATCGGCAACGGCGAAAAGCAGCCTCACCCTATCACAACGTAATAGGGTGAGGCTGCTTTTTGTGTTCATAATGATTATGGTTATGTTGATTCCTGTAACCGAAATTGGGCAATTAACATAAAATAATCTAAAGAGAAATAAGAAAGGGTGAATACTTTGAATGGTCAAGAGCTGACAGGAAAGATAATATTACCTTGTGATGCTGAGTATAATAGGGCGAGGCAAGTATATAATGAGGCAATAAACAAGTACCCCTTAGCTATTTGGTATTGCAGTAATGTACAGGATATTATCAATGCATTATTATGGTCAGAAAGACAGGGGGTACAAGTGAGGGTTCGGTCTGGAGGACATCATTATGAGGGCTACTCTATCGGTACGGATAAATTGGTTATAGACACCTCGTTCATGAATGGTATCAAGGTCAATTCTGAGGAAGATACTGTTGAAGTGCAGGCAGGAACGCGACTTATGCATTTATATAAAACCCTCTATGATTCAGGATATGCATTTCCCGGTGGAACTTGTCCAACGGTAGCTATTTCCGGGTTAGTATTAGGAGGCGGTATCGGCTTATCTACACGCTATTTGGGGCTTGCGGCTGATAGTCTTATTGAAGCACAAATGGTAGATGCTAATGGAAACCTGTTAACAGCAAACAACTGCCATAATGAAAAACTATTTTGGGCCTTGCGAGGAGCAGGCGGCGGAAACTTTGGGGTCGTGACCTCATACAAATTCCATCTTAAGAAGATAAACAAAATAACACTCATTCAGTTAAAGTGGGATGATAAGTCTGCCAGGCTTGAATTTTTACGAGTCTGGCAAGAATGGCTAAGAAATTTAGATCCGAGGATCAGTGCTTTCGGTAGAATATATAAGCCAGGACCTTTGCTTTTTGGCTTCTTTTATGGATATCCTGAGGAGGCTAGACAGCTTTTAGAGCCTTTTTTAAGTATACCTGGAATAGCTTATGAGAATATTGAGTATATAGACTTTATTGATGCTGTAAAGACAATAGGAGCAATCTATCCTCCGAGGGAGGCTTTTAACGCTACAGGAAGATTTATCGAAAGACAGCTTTCTCCTTGTCAATTGGGAAAAATTATAGACCTTATAGAGGCCGCGCCTACTGAGGATAATTCTTTTATCGGACTGTACTCATTGGGCGGAGCTGTTAGGGCTATGAAATCAGATCGTACTGCTTTTTTCTACAGGCAGACTGACTATATAATGGGAATTTCGTCTGGCTGGGAGAATGAAGCAGCAGCACCAGCTGCTCAAGAATGGGTAGCATCAGGCTTAGAGTATATTTATACTTTATCCGTGGGTTCATATGTAAATTTCCCCTATAATAACTTGCCAAATTATGAGTGTGCTTATTTTGGAGCACATATAGAAGAATTGCGGAGCATCAAGAGAGAATATGATCCTCATAATGTATTTGAATTTCCGCAGAGTATCAAAACGGTGTACTGTGGATAGTTCTGCTCGCTCCCACTTGTATTGGTAAATACAAATGGGTACCTTTAAACCACTGCTATGATTCATAGCTAGTTTGTACCTTTCGTAGAAATTCCAGGTCATAACCTGCGCAAGGGTGCGCAAAGAGAAGTATCGCCTTGGTACAAACCTGATGAAGCAATTGGGCGATTTGTACAGTTTTTATGAGAAATGAAAGTAATTGATGGCACCAATATACGCCAGATAGCACGAATAACGCGACTATCGCTAACACGGGTGTGGAAAGCTTGAAACATAATCCCTGTCCCTTGTATTTTCTGCATAAATACCAAACTTTCAAAGTCCTTAAGAAAGACATTGAAAATCACATCTATTTTTAAAATTACGAAAGATTACAGGCAAAATTAAACAGCCTCAGTCCGATGGAATTTCGATCTAAGGCTGCTTAAATTACTTTACTTTTTTGTGCTGTCTACTTGACAGGGTGCAGTTCAATTTCATGTCTACTCGTCTCTTAAATATTTCCCTCTAATTTCTACATCAATAGGATTAAAAAACGCTGCTACTTCGATCTTTAGAGCTTCTGCAATATCGAAAAGAATATCTAAGCTAAATTCCATATCGGAATTTTCTGCTTCTATCTTTGATATATAGGATCTTGACTTATCGATTATTTCGCTGAGTCGCTCTTGAGATAAATTACGAAGTTTGCGGTAGAATGCAATTTTACGGCCAATTTCTCTATATTTAGCTAGATGTTTACCTCTCATATTGATCACCTCATAAAAAATGGAACTGTCTAAATTATAGTGATAATATACTGAAATATCTGTACATAATTAGTGAAACATTGTTGCATGAATACTGAACAATATGGTATAATGTGGATTGTAATTTGTGTTTAATCTATAAGATTTCAATAGTTTACGGTGAAATCTCGATGATTCCACCTGCGCAAGAGGTGATAAATGTGCGGTTTTTTTACAAGTATGCTCCATTGGTGCTTGTTCTATTTGGAATGTTAGTAACTCTAACAGGCTATTATTTGGATATGTTCTTACAGATAAGTCATGAGAGTCTATTATGGGTCGGAATAGCTCTGCTGTTATGCATAGCCGGATTTACGACCGGCAGGCTGATCCGGCGGCTGGATTTAAGTTCTCACACCGATTCGCTGACCGGTTTATGGAATAGAAGGTACTTCTACCTGCGGCTGGCGGAAGAAAAGACTCGCGCGACCCGGAAAAAGACACCGCTATGTGTTGCGATGATCGATATCGACAATTTTAAAATGATTAATGACAAGTATGGTCATTTTGCAGGAGATTTGGTATTGTCGGAGCTGGCGGCTATCTTTAAGAATACAGTCCGGACTACAGACATCGTTGTGCGGTGGGGCGGTGATGAATTTGCCATTATCTTTTCCGGGGCTTCTTTACGGGAGGCCTATGCCGTTATGGAGCGAATCCGCCATAAGGTTGCGGTACGGTTTAATTCTACCTATGGCATAGCCATAAGCGCAGGCGTCATTTCACTGGAACCTGACCAAGCGGTGCAAGATCTCTTAATAATGGCCGACCAGGCTTTATATAAGGCCAAGGCACAAAAGAACTTAGTCGTTACGGCGGTTGATGTTCCATGCTAAAATGGCGAGCATCAGCAGAATACTGCAAAAGAGAAAATGAGATATACGATAAAATTCGCACGGCGTCTGAGGAGTATGCACGGCGTAGTAAAAGCGGTATGGATACGACCGAAGCTCTCCGGCGGCTGGAGGCGGCGTTAGTGGAGTTTGAATTATTTAGATATAGACAAACATAATACATGCCCTTTCATAAGGATGGGGTAATTAAACAAAGGGGGACAGGCATCGTGTTCCGGTGTATTAGGCCTGCTGGTGGTGATAGTAAGACAATAACAGGGAATGGGTGTTTTTGTTAAACTAAAAGTGTACCAGTTGAGCAAAAAATATTAACTCAATAGTGTACCAGTTCCGTTACAATCTTATGTATGGGATGCATAAGAGAGGGCGAAGACGAGGTTGATTACATTGCAGCAGAAACAAGACATTATCATCCAGTATTACCGAGAGGGGATGTCGCAACGCCAAATTGCACAGAAGACAGGATTGCATCGAAGAACGGTTAAGAAATATATAGCCAGTTATCAAATAGCTCGGAAAAATCTCTTTAAAGCCGAAGTGGGTGACAGGATTACGGAAATCGATCTTATCGCCGATATAGTGGAACCGCCAGCATATCACGTATCTAACCGCCAAAAGCGTGTACTCACCAGTGAGATGGTTGAAAAAATTCAAGGATATCTGGCAGAAAACGAGCGAAAAAAGCAAATAGGTCAGGTAAACAGTGCAAGAAGATCATCGACATGCATCAGGCTTTGCTCGAAGAAGACTTTGAAATTAGCTATACAACGGTGAGAAATACAGTCGCCGACCTACTCAACACGGGTCAAGAGGCACATATCAAAATTGACTATCAGCCAGGACAAATCTGTGAGTTCGATTGGGGAGAAGTTAAGCTATTCATCAATGGAAAACTGACAAAACTACAAATGGCCGTATTTACTACTGCCTACAGCAATTATCGTTTCGCAGTACTATTTCCGAACCAGAAGACAGAATCCTTTGTCGAATCCCATGCCCGTTTTTTGCCCAAATGGATGGTATCTATCACACTATGGTGTATGACAATATGAGGGTCGCCGTTAAGCGATTTGTTGGATTTCATGAGAAAGAACCAACAGAATCGTTATTGAAACTGTCTACTTACTACGGCTTCGCTTTTGTAATATTCGCTCCGGTAACGAAAAAGGTCATGTCGAACGAAGCGTAGAGGTCGTACGGCGCAAAGCGTTTTGCTCAAAAGATGATTTTCAAGATCTAGCAGAGGCTAACGCCCAGCTATTGACGATCTGCCAAAAACTTAATCAATCAAATCAAGCGGGAGCCAAGCAGACAAGTATGGAACGTTTTATGGAGGAAAAACCTTATTTTCTGCCTTCCATGCCTATGTATGAATCGGCCAAAACAGAGTGGCTGCGAGTGGATAAGTATTCAACAATTCAGGTGGACATTTAAAACCACGGTTATTATGTAACTTCTATCAATCAAAGCCAGCAATATTGCTTTATCGATTTGTCTACGAATTTATATAACATTTCTTAATAAATTAACATATAATGTATTAAATAACATAAAGGAGGTTGTTTGTGTGGAGCGCTGTAATGAAGAAAGACCTATGCTTCAAGGTTGTAAACCACCCAAATGTGTAGGCAAGTTCAAAGATGAGTTTAAAGTTTATGATGTGCGCTGTCGTGTAGTAGTAAAGGTTTGCTCAAAATGTGGTTTCGAATATGAACCTCACCTTCATCATATGTGTCCCCGTTGCAGATATTGCGGGCCTGGTGGTTATGGATATGGTGGTTATGGGCCTGGCAGTTATAGGCCTGGTGGTTACGGACCCGGCATTTTTGGACCTGGCGGATTTCAACCTGGCGGTATGGTATACAAGGGAATAAATGATTTACCGGACGATGATGACGACGATTAATAAATCTAACTAATATCTTTTTGAACTACACGGTAGTAGGTTTTATTAGACAATAAAAATACTGCAAAATAGTGCCAGTTGGACGTTGGTTACTATTGGCAGTATTTCTTTTATTAAGATTACAATTGAATTCTCAAATACGGCTTACTCATAAGAGAATAAGTCTTAGGTATAAGCAAGACAAACAAGGGGAGAGCGGAAATATTCCTTGCTTTTCATAAGGGTAATCATGGGGACGGTTCTCGAAGGCTTCAATCGGAAGTTTTGCGCGCAAAAAGGCTCAACTAACAGCTCCCGACTGTCAGTTGAGCCACAAAACTATCTACGCGCAAAATTTTTGATTGCCTCAGAAGAATGAAGTCGCTGGTTGCCTAGCTATGGAATTTCAATCTTTTTTAGTGTCAAGGGTACGGGGTTAGTGACAACTGAAAATGTCACTAACCCCGTACCCTTGACATCCGGTTCCACATTGGCATCCTGAAAGTCAAACTTTATAGGGGGTAATGAATAACCATAGTCAATCGTGTTAATTTATTACCAGAGTT
>Ga0316604_10001595_pt1 | contig 19473 bp, 19 predicted proteins | sample OWC_soil_day20_C_FD_207650 | JGI IMG/M metagenome (GOLD analysis project Ga0316604, IMG submission 207650) | Wetland soil microbial communities from Old Woman Creek delta, Ohio, United States - OWC_soil_day20_CT | ecosystem: Environmental > Terrestrial > Soil > Wetlands | place: USA: Ohio...
TAGCCAAAACCCCAGACCGTCTGCAGATAGCGTGGCTTGGTCGGTTCATCCTCGACGAGTTTGCGCAGCCGCGACATCTGAACGTCTATCGAACGGTCAAAGACATCGTATTCACGGCCTCGTGCCAGCTCCATCAGGCGGTCCCGGGACAAAGGCTCACGCGGATGCTGTAGCAGGACCTTCAACAACGCGAATTCGCCGGTGGTCAAAGGCTGGTTTTCGCCATTGCGACTGAGCTGGCGCGTCTCCAGATCCACCTCTACAGGGCCGAAGCGCACAATTGCAGCTTCGGTAGCGGGGGCACCGGGCAAAATACGCGGACGCCTGCGCAAGACGGCATGGATCCGGGCGACCAGTTCGCGCGGATTGAAAGGTTTCGGCAGATAGTCATCCGCGCCAAGCTCAAGCCCGATGATCCGGTCCACTTCGTCCCCCCGCGCAGTCAGCATGACGATCGGCAACTGGTTGTTATCGCTACTGCGCAGACGACGACAGATCGACAACCCGTCTTCGCCCGGCAGCATGAGGTCCAACACGAGCAGATCGAAATGTTCGCGCGTCAGAGCCCGATCCATCATTGCCGCATCGGAAACAGTCTTCACGGCAAACCCTTGCTCTTCGAGATAACGCTCAAGCAGGTTGCGCAGGCGGGCATCGTCGTCAACGACCAGAATCCGGCAGCGGTCTTTTTCCTTTTCCATATGAAGCATCCTAAGTGCTTATGTCCGGAATGTCAGCACTCCACCGTACCGAGTGTGCTGCGAAATGGTGAGCAATTGTTGTAATCTGGGCAGATGGATACATGTGCTTACAACTCATGACTGCATTCTGTCTGCGCCTTGAGCAATACTTCAGTTACGAATTCCTGTGTGTCCGAATGCTCATGAAACCAGTCCTGCTGTTCCTGGCGTGCCTTGTGTCCGCCTCCGCCGCCGCGCAGCCTCATGGGCAGAGGATAGAGCGCGGATTCGGGCTGGACCGGCCAGCGCAATCGCAGGATGACTTGCGCCTGCGTCGCGAGCGTATGCAGGAATTCCGGCAGCAGATCCGCAATCGTCAGGAGGTGGAGGCGCGCGACGAAAGCGGCCCGCCAGTGCGGCGCAATTTCGAACGTGACGTGACAGGGGACGAGCGTGCACGCGGTTTGCGGCGCCTGAGTCCCGAAGAACGCCAGCGTCTGCGCCAGGACATGCGTGACGCCTATCGACGTTGACCGGAAGGCTTGGCGACGGGGCTGAGGTAGAATTCGCGCCATGAAAATCCTGGCGCTGGAAACATCCACCGAGTTTGCTTCACTGGCTTTGCTGTGTGCCGGTGAGCTCCGTACGCTTACCTTGTCGAATCCCCCTGCGCATTCTGCGACATTGCTGCCTGCCCTCCGACAGTTGCTCGCTGAAGCACAAATGGGTCTGGCGCAACTTGATGTGATTGCCTGCGGAATCGGCCCTGGTGCTTTCACGGGGGTGCGCCTGGCCTGTAGCGTTGCACAAGGTCTGGCACTGGGGGCTGATCTGCCGGTTGCGCCCGTGTGTAGTCTGCTCGCTCTGGCGCAGGCGCAACATCCTTCAGAGAAGGTTTATTGCGCCATGGATGCCCGTATGAATGAAGCCTATGTCGCCGCCTATCAGCGCGACGGTGAAGGCTGGACGACTGTTCTAGCCCCTTCCTGCGTCGGTTCTGCGGCCTGGCCAACGCCTCCGTCTGCGGGATGGATCGGTGTCGGTACCGGATTCCGTGCCTTTCCGCTTGAGCCCGGTTCCGAGTTGGCTGCACACGTCATGCTCCTCGATCCGGCGGCGATTCCTGCTGCGGCGGCGGTAGCGGCGCTGGCGGGTCAGGTTACCTGGCTGGATGCTGCCGCGCTTGCGCCACTCTATGTGCGTGACCGTGTTGCGCAAACCGTGGCGGAACGGCTTGCAACTGGGGGCAAAGCTTGAGTGCCAAACTTTCGTTTGCCCCGATGCAGGTGGAAGATCTTGATGAAGTCGCGGCGGGCGAAGCGGAAAGTGCCCCGTTTCCTTGGAATCGCGCCCTGTTTGCCGATTCGCTGCATGTCGGTTACAGCAGCTGGGTGATGCGCAGTGGCTCACAGCACATCGGTCACGCTGTCCTGCTGGCGGTTCTGGATGAGTCCCATCTGCTGGTCATCACGATCCGTCCTGCCTGGCAAGGACAGGGGTTTGGCGCCCGCTTGCTGGAACATGTCGTAGAACGTGCCCGGCAAGCCGGAGCGACCCAGATGTTTCTGGAAGTCCGGGCATCCAACCGGATGGCGCAGACCATGTACACTCGCCATGGATTTACGGAAATCGGACGCCGGCGTGGCTACTACCCGGACGCCGATAGTCTGCGTGAAGATGCCTTGGTGATGAGGCGCGCGCTGTGAGCAGGCAGAGCCAGGATAACGCACGATGAGCCAGCAGAAAGATCAGATCCTTGCCGAGATGGGCATCAAGCCCTTGTGGCGCCTGCGTCAGGCCTCCCCGGCAGAGCCCCAGGCTGAGCCTGTTCCGCCGGTTCCGTTGGCGGATGACGCAGAACTTGTCGTACGCGAACAAAAGCTCGAGCCCGCTGTACCTCACAGCGTTCCTGAACCGGCATTATCCGGTGTGGCCGGGATGGATTGGGACACATTGGGAGAAGCTGTTTCCGCATGCCAGGCATGTCGTTTGTGCGAGCGACGCAAACAGGCGGTTCTTGGTGTAGGGGATCCCCATGCTGACTGGATGCTGGTTGGTGAAGGGCCGGGCGCCGAAGAGGATGCGCGAGGTGAGCCGTTCGTGGGGCAGGCCGGAAAACTGCTCGATGCAATGCTCGCGGCCATCGCTCTCAAACGTGGCGAGAATGTTTACATCGCCAATGCCGTGAAGTGTCGACCTCCTGGCAACCGTACCCCCGAGCCTGCCGAAATCGAAGCGTGCCGGCCGTATCTGGAACGCCAGATTGCCCTCGTCAAGCCCAAACTGATCCTGGCCATGGGGCGTCCCGCAGCGCAAACCCTGATCGGTGGGGAGGTCAAAATCGGTGCCGCGCGCGGCAAGCTCTTCAGCTATCTGGATGTGCCGGTGATCGTGACCTATCACCCGGCCTATCTGCTGCGCAATCTGCCGGACAAGGCGCGTGCCTGGGAAGACCTTTGCTTTGCAAAGGATCAGATGGCCCGCTTGGCAAGTACCTGAAGCGCTTTTAGTGCTGCTTGTTGTCGAGCAGGGCCAGCGAGTCGAACTTGCGCTGGTTGGCCTCATGCCAGCGCTTGATCAACAGCATCGCGCCGGCCATGAAAAAGCCGAACATCACGATGGCGATATTGACTGACAGACCCGATTTCACGAGCAGCGCGTACAGCCCTGTCATGATCAGGATACTGAGGTTCTCGTTGAAATTCTGAACCGCGATGGAGTGCCCGGCCCCCATCAGGACGTGACCACGGTGCTGCAGCAAGGCATTCATCGGAACCACGAAGAATCCGGCCAGCGCCCCGACACTGATCATCAGCAGCATTGCCAGCGGTACGCTGTGCACCAGCACCATGACTGTCATGCACAAGCCCATCGCGATTCCGAGCGGAATGACGCTGGCGGAGCGGCGCAGGGTCACGAACTTTGCTGCGAGGATCGATCCGAGCGCGACGCCGACGGCGACCACCCCCTGCATGTTGGTGGCTTGGGAGAGTTTGAGATTGAGATTGGTGAAGGCCCAATCCAGCACGATGAATTGCAGGGTTGCTCCCGCGCCCCAGAACAGGGTGGTGACCGCTAGCGAAATCTGCCCCAGCTTGTCGCGCCACAGCAGGCTGACGCAGTGCGCGAATTCACGGACCAGATAGACCGGATTGTTCTTCAGCGGTTTGTGATCGACCCCGGTATCCGGCACGTAGTAATTGAAGATTGCTGCGATCAGGTAGAGCGCACCGATGATCAGGATGCTCAGATCTGTCGAGGTATCAAAGATCGGGCCGAAGCTGGGCAAGCCGTCGCCGACAACCCAGTGCGCCAGTTCGGGCCGGATCAAAGCCCCCCCAAGCAGCGTACCAAGGATGATGGCGCCAACGGTCAATCCTTCAATCCAGCCATTCGCGATCACCAGCTTCGAGGCGGGCAGCATTTCGGTGAGGATGCCGTATTTGGCTGGCGAGTAGGCTGCCGCCCCCAAACCCACCACGGCATAGGCGATCAAGGGATGGAGATTGAAAAACATCAGCGCACAGCCGACGATCTTGATCGTATTGCTGATCAGCATGACCCGCCATTTCGGCATCGAATCGGCGAACGCACCGACGAATGCCGCCAACACAACGTAGGAGACGGTGAAGAAGAATTTCAGCAAAGGGATCTGTTCGGCGGGGGCCTGCAAATCCATCAGGAGCGAGATTGCTGCAATCAGCAAGGCGTTGTCAGCCAGCGCAGAAAAAAACTGTGCTGCCATGACAATATAAAAACCCAATCCCATGAATACCCTTCGTGGCCTGTCGATACGACCTGTGGGCGGACTTTATACCACACAGCCGAGTGGAGGTTGGCGCGATGCGCGCTTACTGTGACCGGCTTGCGTAAAACTGGCCCAGGGGCTAGGTTTTTTGTACAATGATAAATAACCTTTATCTAGGGGTGTGTAATGGCTGATCGCAGACTGCAAGTATTCCACGCCGTGGCCAAGCTCGGCTCGTTTACCCGCGCGGCGGAAACCCTGTACATGACCCAACCAGCGGTCACTTTCCAGATCAAGCAACTGGAGGAGCAGTTCAATACCCGATTGCTTGATCGCGGGCATGGCCGGGTCACCCTGACGCCTGCTGGTGACATCGTCTTTGCCTACGCGGATCGTATCCTCGGACTCTCGGATGAGATGGAAACCCGTATCGCCGAGCTGACCGACGAACTGACCGGTGTGCTGACAATCGGAACCAGCCAGACCATTGCAGGCTACTGGCTGCCCACGCTGCTCGACAAATTTCTCAAGAAGCATCCCCGGGTCATCCCGCGGGTGTTCGTGGCGAACTCGGAAAACATCGAGAACCGGGTCGCGGCACACGAACTGGATGTTGGTCTGGTCGAAAAACAATCGGTGGACCCCACACTGGAATGCAGTCTGGTTTGCCAGGACGAGCTGCTGGTGATCGTTGCGCAAGGCCACGAGCTTTCTGCCTCGACTTCGCTCAAGGCTACCGAACTGCAAGGCTATCCGTTTGTGGATCGGGACCCTGGAGCAGCCATCCGTGCATTGGCAGAAGCGTTCTTCCGCAATCAGGGAGTGCCGCCTGAAACGCTTCACCGCCGTGCCGAGCTGGGCTCCCTGCCGAGCATCCTGCATCTGGTCAAACAGGGGCTGGGCTTTGCCATCATCGCCAAAGCTGCCTTGAACGACTACAACAACCGCGGGCTGGTCGGTATCTCACTGGATCCCCCGCTGTATTCTTCCCTGAATGTGCTGGTGCCCAAAGATCGTTTCCGGGCGCGTCTGCACTCAACTTTTGCAGAGTTCGCAATCAATCTGTTTGCGGATGAGGGACATCGCGATGTGCTTCCCGCCGAAGTGGTGATCCATTCTGCACCGGAGCCCAATGAACCATGACCAGACCCATCCTGGCACGCATCGAACCTGCCGCTTTCCGCCATAACTACCTGCTGGCCCGGCAACATGCCGGCGGGGCGCGTGCGCTGGCTGTCGTCAAAGCCAATGCCTATGGTCACGGGCTGTTGCGGTGTGCCGAAGCGGTGCGGGATGTAGCTGACGGATTTGCCTTGCTGGAAATCGGTGAGGCGATGCGCTTGCGCGAAGCAGGATTCACTCAGCCCATTGTGCTGCTGGAAGGTTTTTTTGCTGAAGACGATCTGCGCATGGCCAGCATGCATGGGATCAGTGCCGCGCTTCACAATGACGAGCAGCTGCGCATGCTGGAACTGGCCGATATCGACAGTCCGCTCAATGTCCTCATCAAACTCAATTCGGGCATGCAGCGCCTGGGTTTCATTCCATCCCGCCTGCCCGAAGTACTGGCCCGCGTGCGCGCCTGTGGCAGCAAGGTCGGACAGATCAGCGTGATGACCCACTTTGCCTGTGCCGACGGTGAAGGTATCGACGACCAGCTCGCGCGGTTCAATGCTGCGGCCGTACCGAGCGGCCTGCCACGCAGCGTGTGCAATTCGGCTGCGCTGCTGCGTTATCCGCAGGCCCATTACGACTGGGTTCGCCCCGGCATCATGCTTTATGGCGGTTCTCCGATGCCCGCCTTGCAAAGTGCTACCGAGATCGGGCTGCGCCCGGTCATGACCCTTGCCAGCCGGATCATCGGGGTGCAGACGCTTCAGCCGGGTGACCGGGTCGGCTACAGCGCGACCTTCACGGCAGACCGGCCAATGCGTGTTGGCACTGTGGCCTGCGGTTATGCGGATGGTTATCCGCGGCACGCTGATACGGGGACGCCCATCCTGGTCAATGGCCAGCGCACCCGAACGCTCGGCCGGGTATCGATGGACATGCTGGCGTGCGATCTGACCGGTCTGGATGCGGGGCTTGGCAGCAGCGTAACCCTGTGGGGTGAAGGGATGCCGGCTGATGATGTCGCGACGGCGGCCGGAACGGTCAGCTACGAGCTGTTCTGTGCCCTGGCACAGCGCGTGCCTGTGATTGAAGGCTGATGGCCAAAGCCAAGACGACCTACGTCTGCAGCGAATGCGGCGGACAAAGCAGCAAATGGCAAGGGCAGTGCCCCGCTTGCGGAGAATGGAACACCTTGGTCGAAGGCGTGGCGGAGGCCACATCAGCAGGCTCGCGTTTTGCCGCGCTGGCTGCCGGGGTTGGCAAGCTGCAGAAACTCTCCGAGATCGATCCGCGCGAGTCGCCACGCGTACCGACCGGCATTGACGAACTGGATCGGGTGCTTGGCGGTGGCTTGGTGCCGGGTATGGTGGTATTGATCGGCGGTGACCCCGGCATAGGCAAGTCGACCCTGCTGTTACAGGCGCTCGCCAGTCTTGGCCCGAGTCAGAAGGTGCTCTACGTCAGCGGTGAAGAGTCGTCCGAGCAGATTGCCTTGCGTGCGCACCGCCTCCAGCTTGAGGCGGGTGAAATGCCTCTGTTGCCCGAAATATCGCTCGAGAAAATCCTGCCTACACTGCGTGAGCACAAGCCGAACGTGGTGGTGATCGATTCGATCCAGACCATGTATTCCGAGGTGTTGCAATCCGCGCCCGGTTCGGTCGCGCAGGTGCGTGAATGCGCGGCCCAGCTTACGCGGCATGCCAAAGGCAGCGGCATGGCCATGGTGCTGGTTGGCCACGTCACCAAGGATGGTGCGCTGGCCGGGCCACGCGTGCTGGAACATATCGTCGATACCGTCCTGTATTTCGAAGGCGACACGCACTCCAGCTTCCGCCTGGTGCGCGCCATCAAGAACCGTTTCGGCGCGGTCAACGAGCTGGGCGTGTTTGCCATGACAGACAAGGGCTTGCGCGGCGTCAGTAATCCTTCCGCGCTGTTCCTGTCGCAACATGCGCAGCCCGTGCCGGGTACCTGCGTGATGGTGACCCAGGAGGGCACTCGTCCCTTGCTGGTTGAAATCCAGGCCCTGGTTGACAGTGCTTTTGCCAATCCGCGCCGGCTTTCGGTCGGCCTGGAGCAGAACCGTCTGGCCATGCTGCTGGCCGTACTGCATCGCCATGCGGGCATCCAGTGTTCGGATCAGGACGTTTTCATCAATGCTGTAGGCGGCGTGAAGATCACGGAGCCTGCGGCGGATCTGGCGGTTTCACTGGCGATTGTTTCTTCATTGACGGGCAGGCCTTTGCCCAAACGTCTTGTCGTGTTCGGCGAAATCGGTCTGGCGGGCGAGATCCGTCCGGCGCCTCGCGGCCAGGAGCGCTTGAAGGAAGCAGCCAAGCTTGGATTCGATACCGCCCTGATTCCAGCGGCGAATGCACCGAAACATGCCATTGCCGGAATGCGTGTACTGGCGGTTGAACGTATCGAGGAGGCGCTTGCCGCGCTGCGAGAACTTTAACCTTGTCTGTATGGCGCCCGGCGAGTAAGCTCGCGCCGCATCAATTTTGACTGACCCTGGGGATACCTGACCATGAACAAGAAGTGGCTCATCGGCAACTGGAAGATGCACGGCAACCTGGCTAGCAACAAGGCCTTGATCGAAGGCATCCGTGCCGAACTTGGACAGCCTGATGAGCGCGTGGCTCTGGTGGTGTGCCCGGCGTTTCCCTATCTTTTCCAGCTTGCCGAATTGACGCGTGATTCGGGGATCGAGGTTGGCGTGCAGAACGTTTCGGATCACCTGCAAGGCGCCTACACCGGCGAAACCTCGCCGCTGATGGTCAAGGAGCTGGGGGGCAGCTTCACGATCATCGGCCACTCCGAGCGCCGCCAGTATCAGGGTGAGAATGACGGTCTGATGGGGCGCAAGGCGTTGGCGGCGATTGATGCCGGCCTGATCCCGGTGATCTGCGTCGGCGAGACTGCCGAAGAGCGTGATTCCGGCCGGACCCATGAAGTGCTGGCCCGCCAGCTCGACGCGGCTTTCGGTTATATCCGTACCGCGCACGACAAGATCATCCTGGCCTACGAACCCCGCTGGGCCATCGGGACAGGGATTGCCGCTACGCCGGAAATCGTCCAGACCGAGCACGAGTTCCTGCGTCAGCGTATCGCCATCCGCGACAAGGACTTCGCGGCCAAATTGCCGATCATCTATGGTGGTTCGGTCAAGGTCAGCAACGCAACCTCGATCTTTTCCATGCCGGATGTCGACGGTGGCCTGATCGGTTCGGCCGCGCTGAATGCGCGCGAGTTCATCACCATCTATCGCGAACTGCTCAATTCCACACCGGCTGAAGCAGCCTGATGCGGCAGATTTTCCTCGATACCGAAACCACCGGGCTGGATTGGCGCGGTGGTGGTGATCGTGTGGTGGAAATCGGTTGTGTCGAGATGGTGGATCGCCGTCTGACCGGACGGACTTACCACGTCTATCTGAATCCGGAGCGTGAAGTCGGCGATTCGGAACGCATCCACGGGCTGTCCAACGAATTTCTCGCGGACAAGCCTTTGTACAAGGCAATCGCCGAAGAGTTCGAGGAATTCGTTGCAGATGCCGAGCTGATCATCCACAACGCGAACTTCGATACCGGTTTCCTGAACATGGAGCAGGAACGTATCGGGCGCCAGAAAATCACGGTCCTGTGTCCGCAGGTGATGGACACCGTGAAAGTCGCCAAGGAGATGTTCCCGGGCAAGAAAGCCTCCCTGGATGCTCTGTGCGACCGTTACGGTATCAACAATTCGCATCGCACGCTGCACGGCGCCTTGCTGGATGCCGAACTGCTGGCCGAGGTGTATCTGGCCATGACGCGCGGTCAGGAAAGCCTGACCATGGGGCTGGACGATGCTCCGGGAGCGGCTTTTGGTGAAGGCCTGGCGTTGAACATTGAACGCCGCCCGCTGCGCGTAATCCGTGCTTCAGAGGCTGAACTGGTGGATCACGCCCGGGTGCTCCAGGAAATTGCCAAGAAGGCCAAGTGCCTGTGGCTGCCACCAGAGCCTGAAGCCTCCGCCTGAAGCTTATTCCTTCCGCCAGATCCGGCTCACATTGATTTCGACCTTGAGTTGGTCACGCGGAATCACGCTCGTGACTTCGTGGCCCTTGTTCTCCGTCAGGCGAACCAAGGGCGCTGCATAAGACATCCCTTGCGGACTGATCAGACTGATCACTTCCGGTGTATTGGCGTTCGGGCCGCGCCGGGTCACCAGCCCGGTTTCACCATTGGCCAGACGTACGAAAGTGCCCGGCGGGAAAATGCCGATTTCCTTGATCAACACGGCAACATAAGGATTCTTTTCGCCGCCGCCTGAACCCAGATACAGGGACTTTGCGGCTTCCTGCGGCGTCACCGGCTTGCGTGCGGCACGCGGGCTGACCTTGGCGGAAAAAACGTCAGCCGTCTGGATCAGCAGGGCTTCATCGCTGGGTACGACGATTCCGAAAGGATAGCCACCACCACCCACGCTTTCGTGATGTTCGAGCACTGCACGCAGCCATAGCGGATCTTTCACGCCTGCGGCCATGAGCATTTCGTGGGCAAGCTTGGGATGGCGCTGGATTTCCGCGCGTTGGGCCAGCGAAGGTGCGATGCGTTGAGTGCATAGTGTCATCTGCAGGGTAGTCATCGCCAGGTTCTGGGTCAGCGCTGCGCAGATCAGGCTGATTCGCCGGGCAGGCTGCCATTCCAGGCGGGCTGCTACCAACTCCACGAGGACTGCTACGTGAATGCTGTGGATGATGGGATAACGTCGCTGATCGGTCAGGATGATCGCCGCCAGCGCGGTATCCGGGCTGCGCCGCGCGAGGGTCTGGATAAGCTTGGCGAGGTTCTCGATCTGGCCGCGGAAGTCTTTTTCGCTGCGGATGTTCTGGAGGAGGGCTTCAAGTTCGTTGATCACGCTGTCCCATAGCCGGAAAGGATCGAATTCACGATTTTCCTTGACTGGCTTGGAGACGCTGAGCAAAGCCTCGTCGACATACAGCCCCCGGGCCATCAGCACCTCGCGCTGCGATTCGCGGGTGACCACGTAGCCCTGGCATAACAGGAGCGCACCCGATTCATCGAAGACATCCCAGGGCAGAGGTTCGTTGATCAGAAGCTGTCTTGCGGCGATGCGGTGTTTGGCCATGGTCATTGATGCGAAGGGTGACATCCTGTCAACGTGCACCTGGGCCGAAACTTGAGGCGAGCACAAAGCCCCGCGTTGTGAAAGAATTCGTCCCTAGTTTTCAGTATTCAGACCGCACATCCATGAGCCAGAAGCAGTACGACGAATCATCTTTCCGTGTTCTCAAAGGGTTGGAACCGGTGCGCGAGCGCCCGGGCATGTATACCCGTACCGACTCTCCCTGCCACTTGATCCAGGAAGTCATCGACAATGCCGCCGACGAAGCGTTGGCGGGCTTTGCCAAGAACATCCATGTGCTGGTGTTGCGTGACGGTTCGATCACCGTTACCGATGACGGGCGGGGGATCCCGGTTGGCCCTCATCCGGTGGAGAAAGTCCCGGTGGTCGTGCTGGCCTATACCGTGTTGCACGCCGGTGGCAAGTTCGACAAGAAGTCCGGCAATTCTGCCTATGCCTTTTCCGGTGGTCTGCATGGCGTCGGCGTGGCCGTGACGACGGCCTTGTCCCTGCGTGTTGAAGTCGAAGTACGGCGCGAAGGCAAGATCTACCAGATCGCCTTCGAGAATGGCGGGCGCAAGATCGGGGATCTCGTTGAAGCTGGTACTTGTGGTCGCCAAAGTGGCACGCGTGTGCGTGTCTGGCCGGATGGCAAGTACTTCGATTCGCCCAAGGTTCCCATGGCAGAGCTGGAGCGGCTGCTGCGTTCCAAGGCCGTGCTGCTGCCGGGCGTGCGCGTGTATCTGGAAATCGAGCAGGCCGACGGTACATTTACCAAGCAGGATTGGCGTTATCAGGACGGCCTGCCGGGCTACCTGCATGAAATCACTGCGGGTGCGGAAACCGTTGCTCCGATCTATTCCGCTGAAAAATACGCCGGTGAAGACGAAGATTTTGCCGTAGGCGAGGGCGCCGCCTGGGCCTTCGGCTGGTTTGATGGCGTCCAGCTCGGTGAAAGCTATGTGAACCTGATTCCGACGGTTGCTGGGGGAACGCATGAATCCGGCTTGCGGGCGGGCGTTTTTGAAGCCGTCAAGAATTTTATCGAGCATCACAGCCTGTTGCCCAAGGGCGTCAAGCTGCAGCAGGAGGACGTGTGCGGCAAGATGAGCTACGTGCTTTCTGCCCGCATTCTTGATCCGCAATTCCAGGGGCAGGTGAAAGAGAAGCTCAACAGTCGCGAGGCCGTGAAACTGGTCTCTGCCATGTTGCTGCATCCGTTTGAGGCCTGGCTGAACCAGAATGTCGAGCATGGCAAGGCGATTGCCGAGCTGGCCATCAAGCAAGCCCAGTCGCGCCAGAAGGATTCGCAGAAGGTCGAAAAGCGTAAAAGCAGCGGGGTCGCCGTACTGCCCGGCAAGCTGGCGGATTGTGAATCCGAGAATATCACCGAGAACGAGCTGTATCTGGTCGAAGGTGATTCGGCCGGTGGCTCGGCCAAGCTTGCGCGCAGTCGCGAGACGCAAGCCATCCTGCCGCTGCGTGGCAAGGTCCAGAATGCCTGGGAAATCGATCCCAACCGGCTGTTTGCCAATGCCGAGATCCACGACATCTCGGTCGCCATCGCGGTCGATCCGCACACGCCGGAGGCCAGCGATACGGTGCTTGCCAACCTGCGTTACGGCAAGATCATCATCATGGCTGACGCGGATGTCGATGGCTCGCACATCCAGACCTTGCTGCTCACCCTGTTCCTGCGTCATTTCCCCAAACTGGTCGAGGCAGGCCACGTGTTCATTGCACTGCCGCCGCTCTACCGCATCGATGTCCCCGCACAAGGCAAGAAACGCCCGGCGCGGCGCTTCTATGCGCTGGATGAGCGTGAGCTGGTGTCGATCCGCGAGCGTCTTGCCAAGGAAGGTTTCCGCGAAGAGCAACTCGAAATCGGCCGCTTCAAGGGGCTGGGCGAAATGCAGCCTTCGCAACTCAAGGAAACCGCAATGGATCACGCCACCCGGCGCGTATTGCCAGTCACCATCGAACACGGCGTGGACGCCCAAACGCTCACCCTCTTCGATCTGCTCATGGGCAAGGGCGAAGCTTCCGGGCGGCGGGCGTGGATGGAGCTGAAGGGCAATCTGGTGGAAGCAGATTTGTGATCAGACTTCCGTGGGTTTTGCTTGCCCTGCGACTCGACAATGTTTAGCGGTATTCCCGCTGAATTCTCAGGCCGCCGCTACCACGTCTACAACGACTGGGTGCGGCGCACGCATGGCGGGCGGGTGCAGAAGATTTCGATCGATGCGGGCTTCACCTGCCCGAACCGCGACGGCACGTTGGGGCAGGGCGGTTGCAGCTTCTGCAACAATGAAGGCTTTTCGCCGAGCTATCTGCGCGAGCAGCCGAAGCTGGCGGACCAGATCGCCACCGGCGTGGAGTTCATGCGCCGCCGCTATCCGCGCACGCTGAAGTTCCTCGCCTATTTCCAGAGTTACTCCAACACCTATGGTGATCTGCCGCGCCTGAAGGCTGCCTACGCCGAGGCGCTGGCGCATCCGGATGTGGGTGGGCTGGTGATCGGCACGCGGCCGGACTGCCTGCCGGACGAAGTGCTGGACTATCTGGCCGAGCTGGCTCAAACGCATCTGATCGAACTTGAAATCGGCATCGAATCCTGCTCGGATGCGGTGCTGGTCGAATGCCTGCGCGGTCACGATTTTGCCTGCGCACAGGATGCTGTCCGCCGAGCCGCGTCATGTGGGTTGTTCGTGACGGGGCATCTGCTCATCGGTTTGCCCGGAGAAACACAGGCCAGCCTGCTGGAAGGCGCTCGCCAGCTGGCTTTGCTGCCGCTGGATGCGCTGAAATTCCATCAGCTACAGATCGTGCGTCACACCCGCCTTGCTATTCAGTATCAGCGCGACCCGGCGAGCATTCCCTTGCCTGATCCCGACACCTATCTGGATCAGGTGATCGACATGCTGGAACTGCTGCCGCCCGCGATCAAGATCCAGCGCCTGGGCAGCGAGGTGCCGCCGCCGTTGCTGCTTTCACCAGACTGGGGAATGCGCCTGCATGCCTTTCCGGCAAAGCTGGAGGCGCGGCTGGAAGCACGCCAAACCTGGCAGGGGCGTTTGTTCGGCGTTTGAACGGTGTGCGGCATGCACGCCAGTGAGACGGCGTGCCCGAAAGCGTGCAGCTTTTCGCTCACGCACCAATCCCTGCGCCACACGTCTGGCCCGTGCTGTTTTGGGAACGCCTTGCGTATCAAAGTCTTATCCGCCGCGGATCACTGAGTTTGCTGCGCTGCCGCAACTTGGTTCAAGACTTGCTAGATATCCGTACAAGGCGTGCCGCCTTGACCATGTTTGCAATTCGCGGTCTTTTAAAGGGGAACATGATGAGCACTCAAGATACCTATGAACTTGGCGCTGTCGGCAACTGCGAGCTTGATAACGAACTTGAGCGGCAGGAGTACCTTGATGAAATGCAGCTGGACAGTACGCAGTTCGGCATCGGGCGCTGGCACGACAACGCGGAAGGGTTCATGGACTGATTCCGCGTATCACCGAAGAAAGCCTGGGTTTGTCGGGATTTCAGACCCAGGCGGCCAGCCAGGGGGCCAGCAGAACCATCAGCATGCCGGCGATGATCATGGTCAGACTGGAGATTACGCCTTCTTCGGTATCGCGTTTGTGAGCCGTCACAGTGCCGACAGCGTGCGCGCCTGCGCCGAACAGCGCGCCGCGTGCAAGGCTTGTACGCACGGGTAACCATCCCAGCAACCATTCACCCAGGACCATTCCGACCAACCCGGTGATGACCACAAAGACCGCCGCCAGTTCGGCTTGACCCCCCATTTGCGGCGCAGCTGCAATGGCAAACGGGGTGCTGATCGAACGAACCGACAAGCTGCGTTCCAGGGCTTCCGGCAAGCCCAGCAAGCGGCAGAACCATACCGTGCTGAACACGGCAACGCCCATGCCAACAACGACCCCGATGACCAAGGGAAACCAGTGACGCCGGATCACATGCCGGTATTCATGAATCGGGATGGCAAACGCCACCGTGGCCGGGCCGAGCATGGCGGAGAGCCAGTGACTCTGCGCGTTATAAGCGGCATACGGCACGCGCGCGAGCAGCAGGACGGCCATCAGGATGGCCGGGACCACGATCAGCGGAGAGAGCCACGGCCGCGGGAAGCGTTGGTGCAATCCGCGCATGCCGGCGTACAGCAGAACGGTCAAGGCCAGCCAGAACAAGCCGGAGAGAATGTTCATGATTGCTTCTCGTCTGAGTGGCGAAAGTGCTCTTCAATCCGCCAGGCCAGATCGACGGCCAGTGCAGTCGCGATCATGACGCAGGCCGTGCTGCCGATGATGACCAGAAAGATGGCGAGCAGCTTGCCATCCAGCAGCTCGCGGTATTGCAACACGGCAATCACCACCGGGATGAAGAACAGCAACATTTCACGCAACAACCAGGTTGCACCATCCGTCAGCCATTCCCGTTTGACCAGACCGAGACCAAGCAGGACCAGCGCGATGGCGATGCCGGAAACAGTCGGGGGCAGGCTGTGCAGCCAGTGTTCGGAGAGCTGGACCGCAGCCAGCCAGATGACGATCAGCGCACCGATCTGCAGAAGCAGACGGGCAAACCGATACAAACGCGGGGATAGGGAAGCCATGAGAATCGTGGAGAAGAGATGCCTGCGAATGATACGACCAAGTGCACGAAAAAGCCCGCCGAAGCGGGCTTGATTTTCGTATGAACACAATCAGTCAGCGAAGAAGTCCTTGACCTTGTCCATCCAGGATTTGGCCCGAGGGTTGTGACTGTCACCCCCATCCTTGCAAGTGGTTTCGAACTCGCGCAGCAGTTCTTTCTGACGTTCGTTGAGTTTGACCGGAGTTTCGACCACGACATGGCAATGCAGGTCGCCGTGGTAGCCACTGCGTACATTCTTGATGCCCTTGCCGCGCAGACGGAAGACTTTGCCAGTTTGCGTCTCGGAAGGAATCTTGATGGATGCTGCGCCATCCAGCGTCGGAATCTTGATCTCACCACCGAGTGCCGCAGTGACGAAACTGATCGGCATTTCGCAATGCAGATCGTCGCCGTCACGCTGGAACACGGCGTGTTCCCGGATATGGATCTCGACAAACAGGTCGCCCGATGGACCACCATTGACGCCCGGTTCCCCGAAGCCCGCATGGCGCAAGCGCATGCCGGAATCGATCCCGGCCGGAATCTTCACTTCCAGGGTCTTCTGCTTCTTTACGCGACCCGCGCCGTGGCAATCACCACATGGGTCGGCAATGATGCGTCCCGAGCCATGGCACTTCGGACAGGTTTGCTGGATCGAGAAGAAACCTTGCTGCATGCGTACCTGACCCGCCCCGCCGCAGGTCGGGCAGGTCTTGGGCTGGGTGCCGGGTTTGGCGCCGGAGCCATGGCAGGTGCCGCACTCTTCCTGTACCGGAATGCGGATGGTTTTTTCTACCCCGCGCGCAGCTTCTTCCAGACTGATTTCCAAGTTGTAACGCAAGTCACCACCGCGATAGACGCGGGAGCCACCACCACCGCCACCACCACGGCCACCGAAGATCTCGTCAAAAATGCCGCCAAAGGCATCGCCGAAGCCTTCAAAGCCTTGTGCGCCACCACCAAAGCCACCGCCGCCGGCGGACGGGTCGACGCCAGCATGGCCATAGCGGTCATAGGCTGCACGCTTCTGGCTGTCGGAAAGCATCTCGTAGGCCTCTTTGGCCTCCTTGAATTTTTCTTCCGCGCTCTTGTCATCCGGGTTGCGGTCCGGATGGTGTTTCATGGCCAACTTGCGGTAGGCCTTCTTGATGTCGTCGTCCGAAGCATCACGGCTCAGGCCGAGTACTTCGTAATAATCTCTTTTTGCCATTGCTGATCCTCAAGGCAAGAGCGCAAAGAGCGCCAAATACTTCTGAAGGGCTCTTTGCGCTCCCAGGCGCCTCTGCGGTAAAGGGGAATTACTTCTTGTCTTTGACTTCCGTGAATTCCGCATCCACCACGTTGTCATCCGCCGGCTTGGCTTCGGCCTGGGCTCCGCCCGTGGCTGCGCCTTCAGCCGCTTGCTGCTGAGCATACATGGCTTCACCGAGTTTCTGACTGACCGTTGCCAGAGCCTGCGCCTTGGCTTCGATCTCGGCTTTGTCGCTGCCCTTGATGGCTTCTTCCGCTTCTTTCAACGCGGCTTCGATCTTGGCCTTTTCGTCGGCATCGATCTTGTCGCCATGTTCGGTCAATGCTTTCTTGGTGGTGTGAATCAAGGCATCGCACTGGTTGCGGCTGTCGATCAATTCGTGTTGACGCTTGTCTTCTTCGGCATGCGCAGCCGCATCGTTGACCATCTTCTGGATCTCGTCTTCGGACAAGCCGGAATTGGCCTTGATGGTGATCTTGTTTTCCTTGCCGGTCGCCTTGTCTGCCGCCTTCACGTGCAGGATGCCGTTGGCGTCGATGTCAAAGGTCACTTCGATCTGCGGCACGCCACGCGGTGCGGGCGGGATGCCTTCGAGATTGAATTCGCCGAGCATCTTGTTGCCGGCAGCCATTTCACGTTCGCCCTGATAGACCTTGATGGTCACGGCGGGCTGATTGTCGTCGGCCGTCGAGAAGACTTGCGAGTGCTTGGTCGGGATCGTGGTGTTGCGTTTGATCATCGCGGTCATCACGCCACCCAGGGTTTCAATCCCCAGCGACAGCGGGCTGACGTCGAGCAGCAAGACGTCCTTCACGTCACCTTGCAGCACACCACCTTGAATGGCGGCGCCTACAGCCACGGCTTCATCCGGGTTCACGTCCTTGCGGGCATCCTTGCCGAAGAACTCCTTGACCTTGTCCTGCACCTTGGGCATGCGGGTCTGACCACCGACGAGGATCACGTCATCGATATCGGAAACCGACAGGCCGGCGTCCTTGAGCGCTTTGCGGCACGGCTCAATGGTGGCGTTGACCAGTTCTTCCACGAGGGATTCAAACTTGGCGCGGGTAATCTTCATGGTCAAGTGCACGGGAGCACCGTTGGCCATGGTGATGTAGGGCTCGTTGATTTCGGTTTGCTGGCTCGAAGACAGCTCGATCTTGGCGCGCTCGGCGGCAGCCTTGATGCGCTGCAGGGCGATGGCGTCCTTGGAGAGGTCTACGCCATTGATCTTGCGGAACTCTTCAACGATGTGATCGATCAGGCGCTGGTCAAAGTCTTCCCCGCCGAGGAAGGTGTCGCCGTTGGTGGCGAGCACTTCGAACTGCTTGTCGCCATCCACGTCGGCAATTTCAATCACGGAGATGTCGAAGGTACCACCACCAAGGTCAAACACGGCAATCTTCTGGTCCTTCTTGCCAACCTTGTCCAGACCGAAAGCCAGCGCGGCAGCAGTCGGCTCGTTGATGATGCGCTTCACATCCAGACCGGCAATGCGGCCGGCATCCTTGGTGGCTTGGCGCTGGCTGTCGTTGAAGTAGGCCGGCACGGTGATGACGGCTTCGGTGACTTCTTCGCCCAGATAGTCTTCGGCGGTCTTCTTCATCTTGCGCAGCACTTCAGCCGAGATTTGCGGCGGGGCCATCTTCTTGCCGCGCACTTCGACCCAGGCGTCGCCGTTGTCGGCCTTGGTGATGGCAAACGGCATCAGGTTGATGTCCTTCTGTACTTCCTTTTCTTCGAAGCGGCGGCCAATCAGGCGCTTGACGGCGTAAAGGGTGTTCTTGGCATTGGTTACGGCCTGACGCTTGGCCGGTGCGCCACAAAGGATTTCACCATCTTCCATGTAGGCGACGATGGAGGGGGTGGTGCGCGCACCTTCCGAGTTTTCAATGACCTTCGGTGCGCCACCTTCCATGATGGCTACGCAGCTGTTGGTTGTACCAAGGTCAATACCGATAATCTTTGCCATGTTCAAAGCTCCTAAATGGTGTCTCATGAAGCACGGATACGCGCTTCGAATTCATTCCTGACAACTAAGTGGGGACAAGCCGAAATATTTCAAGCCGATTGGGCCACGGCGACCAGCGCCGGACGCAATACGCGACCTTCCAGCAGGTAACCCTTCTGGAAAACCTGCACTACCGTGTTGGCGGGTTGCTCAGACGGAACGGCCGAAATGGCCTGATGTTTGTGCGGGTCGAACTTCTCGCCGACCGGATTGATTTCGGCCAGACCGCTTTTCTCGAAAGCTTTGGCCAGGTTCTTAAGGGTCAGATCCACGCCTTCACGGATGGCTTCCGGTGTGGCGCCTTCGACAGCCAGGGTCTGTTCCAGGCTGTCCTTGACGACCAGCAGTTCGTTGGCAAATTTTTCGATGGCGAACTTTGCTGCCTTGCTGATGTCTTCCTGAGCACGGCGGCGCACATTTTCGGTTTCGGCCTTGGCGCGCAGCCAGGCATCATGGTGCTCAGCGGCCAGCAGCTCTGTCTGCCGAAGCTGTTCGCCAAGACTGGGAAGCGTGTCGACACCATTCTCCTCCGCTTGATCTGCCGGTACGGCAGCCTCGTCCGGAGGGAGAACTTCGTTGGAAAGACTATCCTGAGATTGCGACATGAAACGGACTCCTGATTGAATTCAGAGCGGCATATGGGGGATAAGGCCTGCTTTTCAAGAGCATCTCCCATTTTTTTCGTGTTCTTTGTCACACTGACGCTAGAATCAGTGTCAGCGTTAAACAGACAGGGCAATCCAATCCATGGCAGATGTGCCAACGCAAGTCGGTAAATACAAGATCATCCGCGAGATCGGGCGGGGGGCTACGGCCGTCGTCTATCTGGCCGAGAATCCGTATTATCCTGATCCCGTTGCGCTCAAATACATCTCCTTCCGCGACAAAGCCA
>Ga0316604_10001596_pt1 | contig 19469 bp, 17 predicted proteins | sample OWC_soil_day20_C_FD_207650 | JGI IMG/M metagenome (GOLD analysis project Ga0316604, IMG submission 207650) | Wetland soil microbial communities from Old Woman Creek delta, Ohio, United States - OWC_soil_day20_CT | ecosystem: Environmental > Terrestrial > Soil > Wetlands | place: USA: Ohio...
TCAAGGCGCGGGCTGCTGATGGTTTCGCCATCGTTCAGAGCGGCGATGCCCGGCCTTATGGGAACATCCTGCTGAAGAAGGGCATCGTGCTCAACTGACTCTTTCAGTTCCGTGCGTTTGGTTTGGAACCAAACGCACGGAACCTCTATACTTGGAACGAAGCCGGCGGGCGATGGAGCCCGGTCGTCGACGAGGAAGCATCGCAAATGTCAATGCCGAGTGCAGTTAGGCACATCAACGAGACACGGGTCTTGCAGGAGCTGTTCCGCGAAGGACCTTTGTCGCGGGCCGAACTCTCGCGCCGGCTCGTTCTTACCCGATCGACGGCGGGCAGTCTGGTGACGCATCTCGTGGAGCAAGGCTTTGTCGAGGAGGGCACGGGTGATACTGGTGGCGACGGCCGCACCGGGCGGCCGGGCCTGTTGGTGTCGCTCAAGGCCGATGCAGCTACCTTTCTTGGCGCCGAGATCGGCGTTGAGAAGATCACTCTTTTGGCGATGGACCTGCGGGGTAACGTCGTCTCGACATCGACAACTGGACATGGCGCCGGCAATCGTCCGGAAGACGCGGTGGATACACTGCGTCAGGCCATCGATCGCTTCCGCTCCGACCGAGAGCCAAGTCATCGGATCGAAGGCCTGTGTGTGACGGTGCCCGGTTTGCTGCGGTCCGATGGACTTGTTCTCAGTACCCCGATCCTCGGCTGGGCCGACACCGATCTCCTCAGCATCCTGCGAGATCGTCTTGTCGATTTCGGCGACATCCTGGTCGAAAACGATGCCAATGCCTTCGCAACTGCAGAAACCTACCTAGCTACCAACAGTGGCACGGCCCTGTTTATTCTGCTGGATGCCGGTGTCGGTGGCGGACTGATCTCGGACGGACGTCTGGTGCGGGGTCACCACGGATACGCAGGCGAAATCGGTCACATCCCGATTGGTGAACAGGGCTATACTGCCGGGTTGGCAGTTCCTGGCAGTTTCGAGAGCTATGTCGGAAAAGGAGCGCTGCTCAACCGCATCGTCTACTATGGCGGCGAAGCGGCAGATATTCAGACGCTAGCCGCGAAGTTTCAGGCCGGCGACATTGCGGCCAGAGCGACGGTCGGGGATTGGTCGCGCTGGCTCGGGCGGGGCCTGGCGATCCTGGTGGCAACGCTTGATCCCGAGAGGATCGTGCTCGGCGGCGAATGTGCGGTGGTTGCTGAACTCTGCCTTGAGGACATCGAAGCCCAATTGCGCGCCTTGCTGCTGAGGCGCCGCCCGGTGCCGCCGGTGGAGATCTCCCGCCTCGGTCGTGACGTAGCAGCCCTCGGTGCAGCTTGTCAGTTGCACCGGAACTTCTTCAGCATCGATTCGAGTTTCGTGTTTGGCGCCTGCAGCGCCGCCTAACAAGCGCGACAACACAACAAATGCCGCGAGGAGCGGCCTTGAACGGAGCGGTGCCAGCCGCGTTCCGAGAGGGTTGTTGCGCGCCTCCGACACTGGAAAATGGAGTTGCACAGATGAAAAGATACGCGATCGGCATCGACCTTGGTGGAACGCAAATCCGCGCTGGCCTCGTCGATGACGACGGGCAACTGCTGCGCCGGACTGCGGTCCGCACCTTGGCGATGGCTGGCCCGGATGCGGTGATCGATCAGTTGGCAGGATGCCTGCGCACAGTGACCGAAGGCATGTCGGCGGCAGAGATCGCCAATGTCGGTCTATGCGCGCCGGGCCCCCTCGACGCCGATCATGGTATCGCATTGTCGATCCCGACGCTCAGGGGTTTTGTCGATCTGCAACTCGCCGCGCGGCTCGAACAGCGCAGCGGCCATTCGGTTTACCTTGAAAACGACGGGATTGCCGCCGCGTACGGTGAATGGCGTTTCGGGGCTGGCCGCGGCACGGACAACCTGGTCTATGTGACCGTCAGTACCGGTGTCGGCGGTGGAATCGTCTCTGATGGGCGCATCCTCCGCGGATCGAGGGGAATGGCTGGCCACGTTGGTCATATGACTGTGGTCGCCGACGGTGCGCCCTGCCCGTGCGGCAACCGAGGGTGCTGGGAGGCTTACGCGTCCGGTACCGCGCTAGCGCGGCGTGCCAACGCCGAGGCGCCAATCGCGCCATCGACAACGCTTGGCAAGGATGGCCGTCCCATCGACGCTCTCGCTGTGTTCGAGGCTGCCAGGGCAGGCGATGCCCTGGCGGCAAAACTAGTCGAAGAAGAGGCGGACTATATCGGTATCGGCCTTTCAAACCTGCTGCACGCTTTCAGCCCGGAACGGGTGGTGATCGGAGGAGGAGTGTCGAACGCCTTTGACGATCTGCTGCCTGGGATTCGACGACGCATCAACATCTCGGCAATGCCGCCCTACCGGGACGTGACGATTGTCCGTTCGACCCTCGGCGACGACGCCGGAATCATCGGAACCGCGACTTTGGCCCTCGAAAAGGCCAAGCGGCAGTTCGCGTAACCGGCTGGCGGCAATCTAGCGAGCGGACTTCGGTCACCACGCGATACGGACACGACAAACATTGACTGGCAACAGATCGGACCACCCGGAGCCTTGCGCCGGCTGTTCCGTTCACGCCAACAGGAGAGGGAAAGACAATGGAGAAAGACAAGCAGGTGCTGCGGGTGGGTGTGCTCGGCGCTGGACAGATCGCCCAGGCGGCCCATTTCGAAAGCTGCACCAAGGGTCGCAATACAACCCTGGCGGCTATTTGTGACGTAGCGGCCGATCTTAGAGAACGCATGGCCGTCACGCATGGTGCCAGCCGAACTTTCGACGACTACGATGAGATGCTCGCCGACCCCGAGATCGATGCCGTCATCATCGCGACCGCCGATGCGTTTCACGTTCCTGCCTCAATCCGCGCTCTCAGAGCTGGCAAGCATGTCCTGTGCGAAAAGCCGGTCGGCATCACGGTGGAAGAGGCTCAGGAGCTTCAAAGGGAAGTGGCCGCCTCAGACCGCCATTTCCAGGTTGGACATATGAAGCGCTTCGATCCCGGCCTGCAATCCGCCCGCACTTTCATCCAGGAAGAGATGGGAGAGCTGGTTGCCCTCAAAGCGTGGTACTGCGACAGCACCCATCGCTACCCCATGACAGACGCTGTCCAGCCGCTGGTCGTGACCAGTGCCAATGCCCGCAAGCCTACGTCGAACCCCAAGGCCGACCTTCGACGCTACTACATGCTTGCGCATGGTTGCCATCTGCTCGACACCGCCCGCTTCTTGGCTGGCGACATCGTCGCGGTCACCGCCCGTTTTTCCGATCGGGCCGATATTCGGTGCTGGTTTGTCGATGTAGAGTTCGCCAGTGGGGCGTTGGGGCATCTCGATCTCACCGTCGCGGTCCGGATGGATTGGCACGAAGGCTTCCAAATCTACGGCGCCAACGGCAGCGTCGTCGGCAAGACATTCAACCCCTGGTACTTCAAGTCGAGCGAGGTGGACATCTTCAGAGAGGCTGATGGGTCGACGCGTCGGCTTCTCGGAGCCGATGGTCACTTTTACCGCCGACAGCTTGAAGCTTTCGCCGACACGATCCTAACCGGGCGGCCGAGCGAAGCTGCCAATGCCGAGGACGGCTTGGCTTCGGTGCGTGGAATGGTGGCAATCGCCCGGTCAGTCGAGACAGGCGCGCGGGTTGCCTTGGCAGACGTGACGGGAGGCGTGTGATGCGTCTCGGAATCTTCGCCAAGACTTTCGCAGGGTCGGACCCTATGACCGTACTTACAGCTGCCCGAGATGCGGGCTACGCTTCGGTTCAGTACAACATGGCCTGTTCGGGTCTGCCTTCTCTGCCCGAACGTGTAGATGCCACCGTTATCTCCTCCATCGTCGAGGCAAGAGAGAAGACGAGCGTCGACATCTGCGCCCTATCTGCCACGTACAACATGGCTCATCCCGACGCCGCGGTCCGCGGCGCAGGGCTCCGTCGACTTGAGGTGTTGGCGGAAGCTGCGGCGGCCTTGAACATTGGGCTCCTGACCCTGTGCTCGGGCACGCGCGATCCGGACGACCAATGGCGGCGACATCGCAACAACGAAACTCCTGAAGCCTGGACAGACATGCTGGACTCCATGGAGCAGGCTGTCCATATCGCCGATCGCTTCGATCTCTATCTCGGTGTCGAACCTGAGCTAGCTAACATCGTCAACTCTGCGGAAAAAGCTGCCCGGCTGATCCGGGACATGGCTACGCCACGCATCAAGGTCGTGTTTGATCCCGCTAACCTATTCGAGACAACCTCTCGCAGCGAACAACGGCGCATCGTCTCGGCGGCCGTTGACCTTCTCGGTGAGCATGTTGCTATCGGCCATGCCAAGGACAGAACCGCCGACGGAGCGTTCATCGCCGCGGGTCAAGGTGTACTCGATTACGACCACTATTTGGGGTGCCTCTTCGAGGCAGGTTTTGATGGTGTTGTTGTAACACATGGGCTGGACTCAGATGAAGCACCGGCAGTCTCAGCATTCCTGAGCGAGGCGCTATGGCGGCAAGACCTCGGGAGGCGGCCATGACAAAAGCGTATTGGGAACTGCAGCGAGACGGCACGACATTTTGGGCTGATGCCGCGTCGGAAGTCGGTTCTCCGGCCTTTTTTCAACATGGACTTTGTGGTGACTCCCGACAGACCACTGAAGTATTTCCTACCGACGTTCCGTTTCGCCGCGTGACCATGGAGTGCCGTGGGCACGGTCGCTCCGAGCCGGGTCCGCTGGACCGCCTCGGCATCGCCACCTTCACCGACGATCTCGCCGCATTGATCGAAAGGACTTGTGCCGGACCCGTCGTGGTTGGAGGCATTTCCATGGGGGCAGCGATTGCCTTGCGGCTGGCCGTTCATCGCCCGGAACTGGTTCGGGGGCTCATACTGGCTCGACCGGCCTGGATAACCGCGTACGCCCCTCCCAATATGCGTCCGAACGCGGAAGTGGGCGCACTCCTGGCGTCCGATGTGAACAATGCGCGCGAACGCTTTCTTGCGGGACCAACGGCCGCCGATCTGCGGGAGCGCGCTCCGGATAATCTGGCCTCGCTCCTCGGCTTTTTCGATCGTCAGCCCTACGAGGTGACGGCGGCATTGCTGACGAGCATCGCCGCCGATGGCCCTGGAATTGATGTCGCTGATCTCAAACGGATATCAGTTCCCTCAGTGGTCATCGGCCATGAGCTCGACGCCATTCATCCTCTGACATACGCCGAAACGCTGGCTGGCCTGATCCCGGGCGCGCAGCTCAGGATCATAACTCCGAAGGCGGTCGATAAGGCCCGCTACCTTGCCGACTTCCAAGCGGCCGTCCGGGAGTTTCTAGGAGGGCTCGGTTAGCCGGGGAGTGAGTTGCCAGATGGATTGAATGGGCTGTCAGTCAATCAATTCCTAAAGCCAGTGGCTTGCAAGATGAGGTTCTCGCCCATTACGGCTCATCTGTACGCGACGATGATGAGATTTAATCTTCTGAGAAGATGGAACGGCGGTCGATCAAAGGCGACCGTCGTTCCAAAACTATGGGGCGGGGGCCTAGTTCGCGCTGGGCCGGTCCAAATCCAGCAGTTGAATTCCGAGATCATAGTGCTGAGGCTCGCCATCTTCTGAGGAGATGGAATGCGTCATAAAAACTCGACGGCCGCCCGCTTCATATCCTCCCGTACGTCGATATAGCGCTGCGTTGTGGTCATGTGTTTATGACCGGTCAACGCCATGATGGCCTTCGTGCCAACGCCGGAATTTGCCAACTTGGTTATAAACCAACGGCGACCGCTGTGGGATGTCGCGCCATCCAAGCCGGCAGCGGTATAGAGCCGGTTCATCAACTGGCGGAGCGTGTTGGGCGAGGACGCCGCTCGCTTCTGCGTGACCAGCATCGGTCATCGATGGCTCCGTTCGAAACTAAAAAGGATCGAACTCCTCGATAGGGATGAAGCTGGGATCAGGCGCCCATAGCTTCCTCGAGGGCGGCTCGCAGGCCGGGTGTGCAACCGATGATCCGATTTCCGCTCTTGAGGCATTCTTCAGTAAGAAAGTCATTGGTCCAGCCACCGGCTTCCTCGATCAGAAGGACGGCTGCGGCCGCATCCCAGGCATTGATGTGCAATTCGCAATAGGCGTCCTGTCGTCCCATCGCCACATAAGCCAAACCCAGCGCGCCGGAACCGCACCGTTTTACCCCCGCTCCCATCTCGTTCAGGCGGGTGCAGACTTTCATATAGTTGGCAAAGGGGGCTCGCGGCGACCACCCTAATTCGACTACGGATTGCCGAATATCCGCCAGAGAACTCACTCGGATCGGCCGACCGTTCAAGGTGGCGCCACCGCCGCGCCGAGCCGCAAAGAGTTCGTCGAGCATCGGGTCGTAGACGACCCCTAGCTCAGTTCGTCCCTTTTGTAAGAACGCAATGGATACACAAAAATAGGGAACGCCCCGCGCGAAATCCGCAGTCCCGTCGATCGGGTCGACGATCCAGACATCTTGCTTGAAGGTGCCGCCGCTTTCCTCCCCGAAAAAGCCGTCTTCCGGAAAAGCTTCGGCAAGGCGGGTCGCGATCAGTCGCTCGACCTCGCCATCGGTGTCCGTCAGATAGTCCTGCGGTCCCTTGAACTTCAGCTTTAGTACGTCGTCGCGTTCCAGAAACCGCCGGCGTACGAGGTGGCCGGCCTCCGTCGCGATCGCGCAGGCAGCCAAAAATCGAAGATGCATCGATACGTCACTCATGATTTCCTCAGACAGACTGAGAGGCCATGCTCGCCTTATTTCGCGGGCCGGACCAATCTTCGGTCATTTGACATGGGCAGGGCGCTCAAGCGCGGTGCCCGGAATGCTTGGTTGAAGGGATGCCCGTTCTAGAGCCCATGAAGGTCAAGCGGGAAGCGTGCCCTTGCGGACCATGATGTTTCCGTACACGCGAGTCTCTCCGGTCACGATGATGGCGGCGGCCTTGGATGCTCGGATCTTGAAGTCGGCCGGTGTTAGCGAGTCAACTTTGTGCTGTGGGGCATACTTGTTTGCGACTTTCAACAGATCGCTCATCACCGGCAGAAGCTCGTCGGGTTTGCCGGTCACCTCCATGCGGGTGATCGCCTGAGCACCTTTGTCGAGTGGCAGAACGGACAAAACTGCTTCCAGCGTGCGGGGACCGTCGGTGCCATCGTGGCGGATAACCGTGGGACCGGCACGCATTGCCGGGTAGTTGCGATCGACGATGGCAATGTCTTCTCCGTGTCCCATGGCGCGGAGAATGGCGAGCAGATCAGGACCGAGAATCGGATCGATATTCTTGAGCATGTTGTCCCCAGTGGTTGAGTAAGGGCAGAAAAGATGAGTATTTATGCGGTGGGTTCCGGGATTCCGCCCCCTCTGACGATCCGCGGTGTGCCATATGACGTGCTGATCTACCTATGTCGCTCCCCAAGTAGATCCATTGCGAGACTGATCTTTTCAAAGCGTGCGTTTTCCATGATCAGATCCTCTTGTCGTCGCTTCGGATAGCTAGCGGTCGAAAGAACGCCGCCCCCCAGGGTAATGATCTTTGGGGACCGAATGGTTATGGCGGAACTGACCACACTGGCCTGATAGCGCGCGAAAAGGTCAAGGTCGAAGGCCAGCTCCAGATTGGAGTCGCGTTCGAAAATGACCGGGTGGCCGAGGAACTAACCCGGATTGCCTCCTCCGTCGCCTTGGGCAAACTGGCGAAACGGTTGCGGCTCGCCTTCGATGACATACCCATACTTGATATGCGTCCCGCCGATTTTGATCACGAGAACGCTGGATCAGTCCCTAGATTTGCTTACCGAAGACGTCATTGATGTTCCTGACCGACAGGCTGTAGGTCCATACTGCCTTCCATTTGTTTTTATCCTAAACAAAACCAATGTGCAGTCAATGGCGGAATTTGGCCCATAATTATTATATGGAATGCACTTACACGGCATAGAGAAGGCATATAGAATGCATTTCTCTCATTGCTCACGGTGGCCTGTCATGGTCAAACAACGCTCGCTTCGGTCCGCCCTGGAAAAAATCGAAGCTGGATCAAAGGCGGGCCGCCTACGCGCTCTTATGCCCGACATCGAACATCGTATCGCTGCTGGCGTACGTATTGCTGACATCGTTCACGCGTTGAATGTGAACGGGTTGCCGATCACGGCAGCGACGCTGAAGAGCTACCTCTACCGGTTCCGTAAAGCCGCCCGGCAGAATGGCGACGACGATCCGACGGGTTTAACAGCGGTTCCGGTTCCGGCTGATCGCCGGATATCGGGGGACAAGACTGTTCCCGGCATATCGGCGCCAGACAGTACCGTGACCTCACCAGGATTGATGCGGCACATCAATACTGCCCGCTGCCTGCGCATGTTGAAGAGGGGCGCTGCTTATTCCCGAGCGGAACTGGCACGCGAACTCGATCTGACACGTGCCACGATAGGCCGAGCGATCAGGGACCTGATCGACGCCGGCCTAATCGTCGAGATACCGGATCGCCCAGACGGGGGACGGCTGGGACGGCCAGGTTCCGGTATCCGCCTCAACCCACGTGGGGCATATTCGATCGGCGTCGACGTCTCCAGCATCTCGCTCACCGGCGTGCTGGTCGATCTGGACATGCGCGTTGTTGGGCGGATCAGGGTACCGATCGGGCCTGACGTCGAGGATGTCGCGGGCGTGGTCGAACGCATCGCACAATTTCCAGCTCGACTGTTGGCCGCGTCGGATGTCGACCCAAAATTGGTTCAAGGGGTCTGCGTGTCGGCGCCCGGTCTGGTGGACCAGAACGGCACGGTCGTCGTCGCCCCGTTCCTTCACTGGCACGACGTCCCGCTTAGGCAGTTGCTTGCTTCCCGAAAAGATCTGCCGTGGCCGGTGACGGTCTGCAACGACGCTGTCGCCTTCGCGACCGCCGAACAAGCCGTCGTGAACGACAAAGAGGCGCAGAATATGCTTCTTCTTCTGCTGACCGAAGGGCTGGGCGGCGCGATCGTGCAGCGCGGACAGATCTTCGGTGGAGCGCACGGATATGCCGGCGAGTTGGGCCACATGGTGATGGCGGCAAGTCCTGGAGCTATCCCGACGCAAACCTTCGAATTGCTAGCCGGCTACGAGCGGTTCCGCCCGTTTCTTCCCGACGATCGCTCGCTCGAAGACGGTTTGATGCTACTGGCCGCCGCTGGCAACGACCCGAGGGTTCCGGCCCTCGATATCGTCTTCGATACATGGGCGGAGGTCCTTGCCGCTGGCCTGTTGAACCTCATTTATCTTTTCGATCCCGAGAAGGTCGTGCTTGGCGGACCACTGAGCCTCCTGTTCCCCCGCGTCAGATCGAGGGTGACGGCGCTCGTGGCGAAAAACCTGCTGCATGGTTTTCCGCGTCCGCCCATTCACATCACACGCTTCGGTGCAGACGGTGCGGCCGTTGGCGCAGCATCGGTGGTCCGCGACAGCATTTTCTCTCTACCGCGCCTGGAATAAGCATGGGGGCGCCCCCGTCCTCGGTCGCGATGCCACCTCTCCTCGATATCCACCGGTCAGACAAGATATTGACGAGGCTGACAAAAAGACAAAACCCGCAGCTTTCGCTACGGGTTTGTCGGTCTCAATGACTGCGGGGGCAGGGCTTCATCTTAACTTGCGCATGTCTTGGATACGTAGTGTCATGGAAGAATTGACGGCAACTAACGCTTAGATAAGGCTGTTTAGCGGAATCGCGTAAGATTTTAGATCCTTCGGACCTACAATTTGCAGGTAAAGGTCAAGTCGAAAACGAGGATCCTACAGCACTGCCCTACAGGCGGTTTTGGCGTAGACGATCGAAGAGTCGACCGCATTGATGGCCCTGCGATGCCTGGAGTCCTCAGAAGGAAAACACTTTCGAAAGCGACGCCGCCAGATCGACATCCCGGAAAGGCTTGTGGAGGCGAATCGCGAAAGGATGGAGGCCAGCACCATCGAGCTTGTTGCCGCTGATGAACACATGCGGAACATACCTTTGGTGCAAGATGCGATCGACAGCCCGAATACCGCTGCCCTGCAACAGGCCGACATCGACGACCATCGCGTCGGGACAGCACCGGATCGCGGTCGCGACGGCGGCGTCCTCAGTATATTCGATACCGCAGACGGAATATCCCAGCCTCACCAGAGTGTATTCGAGCAGTAGGGCAACGAACGCGTCGTCCTCGACGATCAGGATACGCGGCGCCGTCATCGACGCACCTCGCCGCCCGCTCCACCCTCGTTTACCCATGCGGCTATTTCGTCAAGGGACGCACCGGATTCGACCAGTTCGCCTCTCGCGAGGCCTCCACGTGAAAGATACGGGCCTCGGAGAACACGGGGCCGCCAATCTGTTTCGCCTTTGAAAAACAACATGGTCGGCGCACGATCCATCACTTTTCTCCGTTAGGAACAATGCATCTCATTGTCGAATTTCCATTTCGTCGAAGCTGACCTTCAAATATCGGCAACAGTCGCGCAGTTTATTTCGGCGCAGAAACTGGAGAAACGGACGGATTTTACTCAAAAATACTCAATGGTTCGCCGCGCTAGCGTGATAAGATGTCTCCAGCTTACGCCAACCCCAGGGCACAGCCCGGTAAGCGCGAAGTACGGCGGCGTTGCGCTGGGAAGACGAGGAGCGATGAGATGATAGACAGCTCGCCGACGAGAGATGTCGCGTCCAGCTCCGCGAACATGTCAGAGGGCGCGACGAACCCATGGCTGATTATCGGCGTCGGCTCGTCAGCTGGCGGTCTTGAAGCCTGCCAGAAGCTGCTCGATGCCATGCAGGATGCCGCAACCTGTGCCTTGGTCGTGGTCCAGCACCTCGAACCGCACCACGACTCGCTGATGGCCGACTTGTTGGCCGACCACACGACCCTCCACGTGGTAGAAGCTGCCGAGGGAATGCTGATCGAGATCGGTCACCTCTACGTCATTCCGCCCGGCTCGTATCTCACGGTTCGCCATGGTGCCCTCCATCTGAACAAACCGCAGGCCTCGCAAGGGACGAGGCTGGCTTTCGATGTCTTTCTGCATTCCCTTGCCGACGAATACGGGCCGCGCGCGGTCGCCGTCGTGCTGTCCGGCACCGGGACGGACGGCAGTGCCGGTCTTGAGACCATCAAGGCGCAAGGGGGCTGGACGCTGGCGCAAGATCCGGCAGAAGCGAAGTTCGACGGCATGCCTGAAAGTGCTATCGCGACCGGCCGCGTCGACCTTGTACTTCCTGTGGAGCAAATCGGCGAAGCCCTCGCCAAACGCGTGCGATCGGCCGGCAGCATCGGAACGGCGGAACGCACGAGCAACAGCGTTACCGAGGACGGTTTGCGGTCGGTGCTCGCGATCATCGAAGCGAGGACCGGCCGCGATTTCTCGGCCTACAAACCCGGTACCCTCAGCCGTCGTATTGAGCGGCGCATCGGAGTGGCCGGCCTCGAGGCCCCGTCGATCGAGAGTTATATCGAACGCCTGAACAACGACGGAGACGAACTCGAGTCTCTCGTCGATGACCTGTTAATTCATGTCACCCGCTTTTTCCGCGATTCCGAGGTGTTCGATCACCTCGCTTCCAGCGTACTGCCCGCCTTGATCTCGACGCATCCGGTTGGCCAGCCGATCCGCATCTGGGTGGCAGGATGCAGCACGGGCGAGGAAGTCTACTCGCTGGTCATGCTGCTACTCGAAGCCCTGACCGCGACCAAACATCCCGCAAAACTGCAGGTGTTTGCCACCGACATCGATCAGAAGGCCATTACCATTGCCCGCAATGGCCACTATCCGGCTGACATCGCCGATGTCGTCTCGCAACCCCGGTTGGACAGCTTCTTCAGCCGCGAGGATAACGGCTATCGCGTTACTGCGGAGCTGCGGGACACCATCGTCTTTTCCGTCCACGATATTCTTGTCGATCCGCCATTCTCGCGCATCGATTTCGTCTCCTGTCGCAATCTCCTGATCTATCTCGGGGCCGATGCGCAGGAAAAAGCGCTGGCGGTGTTCCGTTTCGCCCTAAAGCCGGGCGGACTGCTGTTGCTCGGCAGCGCGGAATCGGTCGGCGGCAGCGACGATCAGTTCTCGGTCATCTCGAAGCCGGCCCACCTGTTCAGGTACACGGGACGGGGCAAATCGCGCGGCGGACTGCCGATCGGTGATGTCGAAGCGTTGCGCATTCCCCCGCGTCCCGCGTCCGAGCGCGCCGCTCGGCCGCCGACTTCACTGTCGGCATTGTGCGAAAGGCTGGTGGTCGACGCCTTCGCACCGGCTGCCGCTTTAATCAATGCTCGGCATGAGGTGCTCTACACACTCGGTCCGGTCGATCGGTATCTGCGCATCGTACCCGGCTACCCCAATGCCGACCTCATGGCCATGTTGCCCGACGACGTGCGGATGAAACTACGATCGGCTCTGCTCGTCTTCGGTGAAAACCGGACTCCGACCCGTGTAGTGGGCGGGCGGCTTGCAACTGCCCAAGGTGGCCGCCGCTTCGACATCGATATCCGCACGCTACCCGCCGAAGGCGAAGAGTTTACTCTGGTCTCTTTCGTCGAAGGTTCCGACGAAGCGATGTCCGAACGCCCCGTCGGCACGGCACTACCGGTCGATCAATCACGCATTGGCGAACTCGAGCGAGACCTTGACAGTGCGCGAACTGAACTCAGCGAAGCCCTCCGCAACATTGAACGATCCGCAGAGGAGCAGAAGGCCATCAACGAGGAGGCTTTGTCGGTCAACGAGGAATACCAATCGGCCAATGAAGAACTCCTGACTTCCCAGGAGGAGCTGCAGTCACTCAATGAGGAGCTGATCGCCCTCAACGGTCAGCTTCAAGAGACGCTGGAGCGCCAGCGCACCACCTCCGACGACCTGCAGAACGTGCTCTACAGCACGGATGCCGCGACCATCTTCCTCGACACCAAGCTCGATATTCGCTTCTTCACGCCGGCGACGCGATCGTTGTTTTCTATCATTGCCACCGACGTTGGACGACCGTTGGCCGATCTGCGCTCGCTTGCCATGGACAGCACGCTATCGACTGATGCCGCGCGTGTGCTGGAAACGCTCACTCCCGTCGCGCGGGAAATCGAGGTGGAAAACGGGTTGTGGTTCCTGCGCCGCATCCTGCCATACCGGACCCAGACCAATGGCGTCGAAGGGGTAGTGATCACATTCGCCGACGTAACAGCAACCCGGCACGCCGCCGACGAACTGCGGGCCGCCAAGGCTCTCGCCGAGCGCGCCAACACTGCCAAATCGCGCTTCCTCGCCGCTGCCAGCCACGATCTGCGTCAGCCGTTGCAGACCTTGTCGCTCGTGCATGGGCTTCTTACGCCGAAAGTCTCTGGAGAGCATGCCGAGACTCTGATGGCTCGTTTCGACGACGCTCTGACCTCCATGTCGGATATGCTCAATACGTTGCTCGACATCAACCAGATTGAGGCAGGAACCGTCCGTGTCGAAAGGAAGGTCTTCCCGGTAGCCGAGCTTCTCGACAGACTATTCTCGGAGCTGACGATTCAGGCCAAGGCGAAAGGATTGACCTTCCGCTATGTGCCATCGAGCCTTTGGGTGGAGAGCGACCCGCGCCTTCTGGAGCAGATGGTGCGCAATCTGCTGATGAACGCCCTGAAATACACCAAGAAAGGCGCTGTCCTCTTGGGATGCCGTCGCCGAGGCGACTGGCTCACCATCGACGTCTGCGATACCGGCATCGGCATTCCGCCGAGCGAGTTGGAGACGATCTTCGAAGAATACCACCAGGTCGACAATGTCGCCCGCCAGCACGGTCTCGGCCTCGGTCTCGGTTTGTCGATCGTGCAGCAGGTCGGCGCCTTGCTGGAGCATCCGGTGCGTGTCCGCTCGAAGCTGGGCATTGGGTCATTGTTCTCGATCAAGGTTCCCGTTCATTCCAACGCGCCTGAACCTACCTCGAGGGGTGTTTCTGAATCACGCGTACCTGCTCCCGTTCGTCCCGCCTCGATCCTGCTGGTCGAGGACGATCTGGATGTCGCCGACCTGCTGGCGCAGTCGCTGCGCTCAGTGGGCTATCGGGTGTCGGTTGCAGCCAACGGCACCGCCGCCATCGATCTCATTCGCATCGGTTCCGTTCGCCCGGAGCTGGTGGTGACCGATTACAACCTGCCGAACGGGCGCACTGGCGTCGAAGTGATTTTTGAGATTCGCAACCAGATTCACGCTCGCATTCCCGCTATCGTGCTGACCAGTGACATATCGACGCGAACGCTGGCCGACATTGCCGATCGAACCTGCGTCCAGTTGAGCAAACCGGTTGGTCTTCCCACCCTGCTGGGGGTTATCGCCGAACAGCTCCCCGCTCAGGCAACGACGCAGCTTGAAGACAGACCTCTGCCGACCCCGCAAAAGTCGAGTGTCGGCGGCCCCCCCATCGTCTTCGTCGTCGATGACGACGATCGGGTGCGTGACGTGATCCGGGCAGTACTTCGGGAGGCGGGTCACAGGGTGGAAACCTTCGCCGATAGCGAAACGTTTCTGGCCGACTTTCGGGCCGGAGGACAGGATTGCCTGCTCGTCGATGCTTATCTGCCCGGCATGAGCGGGCTCGAACTGCTGCACCAATTGAATCTCAGGGGGGATGCGCCAGCGTCAATCATGATCACCGGCGGCAGCGACGTCCAGACTGCCGTCGATGCCATGAAAGCCGGCGCTTTGGACTTCATTGAAAAGCCGATCGGTCGAGACATACTGCTATCGGTCGTCGGTCGTGCGCTCGGCGAAGCCAAGGATACCGAGCGGCGCGCTGCCCGTCAGCATTCTGCCGTCGAACATGTAGCCGGGCTGACCCGCCGCCAGCACCAAATCATGGACCTGGTGCTGGCTGGCCATCCCAGCAAGATTATCGCCGCCGACCTCGGTATCAGCCAGCGCACGGTGGAAAACCACCGGGCTGCCATCATGAGAAAGACCGGGGCGCGCTCCCTGCCGGAACTGGCGCGCCTCGCAGTGGCAGCAGCGGCGATTCCGCCGTTGTCCCGCTGAGCCCACCGCATGTGGATCCCTCAGGCCGCCGCCAGATGCCGATAGAACAATCGCTTGGAGACTTCGACCAAGGCGAGATAGGCCGCCGTTGCCCCAATGACATAAGCGAAGAACAGCGGCGGCGGTGACGTGAAGCCGAACCACTGGCCTATCGGCGTGATGGCCAGCCCGACCGCCGCGACAACCGCGGCGGCGGCCGTCACCATTAACGAAGCCCTTGGCCGGCTGCGGAAAAATCGTCGCCGCGTGCGGATCGCGAACACGACGAGCACCTGCGTAGTCAGCGATTCGATGAACCAGCCGGTCTGGAACAGCGCCTGCCCGGCGCCGAAGACGTGCAGCAGCACATAGAAGGTCAGGAAGTCGAAGGCCGAACTCAGCGGTCCGAAAAAGAGCATGAAGCGCTGGATTTCCTTGATGTCCCAGGCGATCGGAGCCGCCATGTCCTCCGGATCCACGCGGTCGAAGGGAATGGCGATCTCGGAGATATCGTAGAGAAGATTGTTGAGCAGGATCTGGATCGGCGTCATGGGTAAAAACGGCAGGAAAAGCGCCGCGCCGGCCATCGAGAACATGTTGCCGAAATTGGAGCTTGATCCCATCAGGATGTATTTGGAGACGTTCTGTACGGCGGCGCGCCCACTCAGCACTGCATCCTGAATCACCGAGAGATCATGCTCGAGCAGGATGAGGTCGGCCGCCTCGCGAGCGACGTCGGCAGCTCCGTCAACTGAAATGCCCACGTCGGCGGCATGCAGCGCCGGGGCATCGTTGATACCGTCACCCATGAAGCCAACGACATGGCCCATCCTCTTCAAAGCCAAGATGATCCGATGCTTCTGTTGTGGATTGACCCGGCAGAACAGGTTGACGCGCGCCAACTGGCCGATCAAGGCCTCGTCGGACAGATGGGTGAGTTCGTCGCCACTCAGAACGCCGGTCACCGCGACGCCGATCTCGTGAAAAACGTGCCGGCTGACCTGTTCGTCATCGCCGGTAAGCACCTTGACGCCGACGCCGGCCGCCGCCAGAGCGGAAATGGTGGCGCCGGCACTGGCCTTAGGCGGATCGAGGAAAACAGCGAAGCCGGAAAACACCAGATCGCTTTCATCGCTGATCGCCGCGGAGTCGATGGTGGCATCCGCTGTCCGACTGGCGACGGCCAGGGCGCGGAAGCCCTCGGCGCCCAGAGCCTCGAGCGTCACGGCGAAGGCCTTGCGCGTAGCCGCGTCGAGCACATGCTCGACACCATCGGCATCTTCGTATCTGCTGGACAGTCGCAACAGGTCTTCCGGTGCCCCCTTGACGATCAGCCGCCGACCGCCTGGGTGCTCGGCCAGGACCGAGATCCGCCGTCGCTCGAAATCGAACGGCACCTCGTCGATCTTCGTCCATTCCGTCGCGTCGATGGGGCTGGACGCCAGGATGGCGTCGTCGAGCGCACTCTTCATGCCGCTCTCGAACAGTGAATTGACATAGGCATAGGCGTGGGCGCGGTCCGACGGGTTGCCATGCCCGTCGATGGTCTTGAGCAGGGTGATGGACGCTTCGGTCAGGGTACCGGTTTTGTCGGTGCACAGCATGGTCATGGCGCCGAGATCGTGAATCGCCGTGAGCCGTTTGACGATCACCTTTCCCTTGGACAATTGGAGGGCAGACCGAGCCAGCGTCACCGTGACGACCATCGGCAGCAGTTCGGGTGTCAGCCCGACAGCCAGCGCCAGCGCGAACATCAAGGATTCAAGCACCGGCCGGTGGAAGGAGACGTTGATCACCAGCACGAACAGCACCATCAGCACGGTAAGGCGCATGATCAGCATGCCGAAGTGATGGATGCCGACCGTAAAGGCAGTGACCGGGGGCTTTTCCGCCAGACTGCTTGCCAATCCACCGAGCGTCGTGCGGCCACCGGTCAGGCAGATGAGAACGCTGGCCGTGCCCGAGATCACCGATGTGCCGGCGAATACGGCGTTGGCTGCCCCAGTTGGGCTCGCGACAACGGCTAAAAGGTCGCCGACGCTCTTTTCGGCCGGATAGGCTTCTCCGGTTAGCAGTGCCTCGTTGACGAATAGATCTCGACTGGCGATGAGACGTCCGTCGGCGGGCACCAGGTCACCAGCGATCAGCTCGACGATATCGCCAGGGACCACCTGATCGACTGGCAAATCACGAGGCTGGCCGTCGCGCAGCACTTTGGCCGTCACTGCAACCGATCGACGGAGGGCGTCGACAGCGCTCTGCGCCCGGCTCTCCTGAATGAAATCAAGCGTGATGGAAACCGTGACAATGGCCAAGACGATCAGGAAGCTGGCAATGTCGCCGCTCGCCGCGGACAGGCCACTCGCCACCAAGAGGATGATCACCAACGGGTTGCGAAAACGCCCGAGAAACTGCAGCCACAGCGGTACAGGCTTGACCGCAGCCGCATCATTGCGGCCAAATTGAGCACGACGAATTTCGACGGTGTCGCTCGTCAAACCGGAGGGCGCCGCCGATAGGCGGGAGAACAGCCGCTCTACCGGCTCGGTCCAGATGTCGGTCGGCTGAAGGTCGACCACAACCGACGAGGAAGCGCGCCGATTTGGTCGGATCAGATGATGAGGCGCCATGGCCGTGATCCTTCATCCCGAGGACGGGTGGCCGCCTCCGAAATTTGCATCCGCTCAATTCAAGCCTCGCAGCAAATGCCGGGTTCATGAGGGGCTACGGGAGCAACGTGCGCTCTGACAAACGCAAATCGTTGCTCCAGTTTTACGTACCGCATCGTTTTTCTGCGGAAGCCGGTTCCACTTTCCTCACGATGCCCTAGATGCGAACTCCCATGATATCGAAATGAGTCCTCTTGTCATCCGCGTAGAGCTTCCGGGCGAATGCTCTGATCCTTTTGATGTTCTTGTCAAACGCCATCAATGCCCACAGCTCGTCCAGTGGTCCTTGGTGGCCATAGACAAGCTGTTCAAGAACGGCCTGATCCAGTCGAAAAGTGATTTCGGTGGCCGCGTCGTGTCCCCAAAAGCTGATACAGTGGCGATGGGGATCGTAGTTTCGGACATTGGTCAAGAAATCGATGGCCACGAATCACCTCCTCGTCGAGCTTCAACGATTGTGGCAGACTGTGCGATTGTACCGATCGCGATAGCAGTGCCGTTCGGCCCTGTGCCGCCCCGTAGCGTCAGCCACCACCGCGCCGACGGCTGCGCCCGCAACGCCACCGACCACGGCACCACCAACACTTCTCGAGGCAACGCCACCGATCACGGCGCCGCCGACGGCGCCCACACCGGCACCTTGGACCAGTCGGTCGTTGCGTGTGCCGACGCAGCCCGTGAGCGCTAGGCCTAGGACACTGACGATAATGAGATATTTCATGCCGATCGCTTTCCTGAAAGTTACACGTTGAGCGCCGCAGCCGCCTTACCTGCAGTGTTCTGCGTGGGAACAGAAGCTTGATGGACGCTCATTTGTTGTCCTGCCTAGATTCGGCGGGCGAGGGAGTGGCAGCGTGCTGGCCAAGTCGTCCGGCAGCGCAATCGCTTCTTTGGAAACGGCTGGTGCGACACGACAGGTATCGGTTAGCTTCGCCGCGCAATGGGTGGATGCTCGTCGGCTGGAACCGTCAAAGCCGTAACAGTTGGACGGCAGGGCCGTCATGCCGACTGCCAGCATACCCGCCAACAAACCAAACCGGATCATCATGACCGAGGTCCTTCCCTGGTGGCAATTCGCCAGGCACTAAGGCCAACTCAGTTGCTCAGGCGTGTGTTCTCCCTTGGGTCGGCATGCGATTCAACCAGCCACAACTGCCGAGCGATGCCACGGGCTATCTCGGTGAACAGATCTGCGGTTTCGAGATCGCCTTGCGTCGTTGCGACGGTGATGGCGGAGCGCGAGGACTCACCGAAGGCGCCAGTGAGCCAGCAACCGCCGCTACATGCTGTGTCCCGTCGGCGATGCCGAGGTCGTAAGGAATCAAGAAGGAGCGTGCCGCCGCGGTCTGTACCGTGCCTTCGGCGGTTCCGCCCAGGGCGCCGGTCCGCTCTGCGATCTGATCGGAGTAGGTATCGATGGCAGTCGCGACCGTAACGAACAGTTCGTGAAGCGCAATGAAGTTCGCCCCGCGCACATTCCAATGCGCCTGCTTGACCTGGGCTTCAAGATCGATGGAGGCCGACAGATGCTTGTCGAGGAGTTCAATGGATGACGATCGAATATTATTGGACAAAGTATTTCTAGTAAAATGCATTTTTACCTCCTGCGACCTGCGCCAAATTTGGCGATACGTAAATCAGGATTGCAGAAGCTTAAGCCGCCGTCCCAAGAAAAGTAGAATCGGAAATTACTCAACTGGCAAGCGTTGCTGCATCGTTTTGCGGCGAGGGTCAGCGGATCGATTTTATAAGCCACCCTGAAGTCGCCGATCTGACGACCTGAATCTTGGTAATCCCCAGGGGCATACCCGAGGGG
>Ga0316604_10001597_pt1 | contig 19468 bp, 15 predicted proteins | sample OWC_soil_day20_C_FD_207650 | JGI IMG/M metagenome (GOLD analysis project Ga0316604, IMG submission 207650) | Wetland soil microbial communities from Old Woman Creek delta, Ohio, United States - OWC_soil_day20_CT | ecosystem: Environmental > Terrestrial > Soil > Wetlands | place: USA: Ohio...
GACGCCATTGTAGCTGAAAATAAACAAGCCGCCACTCCAGCGCAAGACGGAATTTTAGACGTATTAAAGGATATTAAGGCAAGGAAGCCTTAAGTTTTACCTTTATATGCCGATATACATATAAAGGAAGCATCGAAAGCACGGAGGCGATATCTATGGAAATTAGGAGTGCCAGTTCAAACTACGCTACTACTGGGAATGCAGTAGCTGCTAGACCGAATAGTATGCCCCAGGAAGATTTGGTAGTGAAAAGCAGTAGCGGTTTCCCGGTGAACGAGGAATCTTATAAAACGGAAAAAACGGGAGATGCAGATAAGTGTAGCAAAGAGAGCATGGAGACTGTCACTGATGGCCTTAATGACTTTATGCAGTCTCTCAATACTAATCTGAAATTTGTTTTACACCAAAAAACGGACAGGCTGATGGTGCAAATTGTGGATATCAAAACACAAAAAGTACTTAGAGAAGCGCCTCCCAAAGAAATATTAGATGTAGTAGCAAGAATTCATGACCTTGTCGGTGCGCTGATTGACCAAAAAATATAATCGTGTAGTGTAATAAAAGGGGGTTGTCATGGATGACAAGTAGTGTAAGCGGGAGTAGCTCCAATCGTGTATATGGATTGAGCGGGTCAGGGATGGATGTCGACTCCATGGTAGAAAAGCTAATGACGGCTGCACGGCAGCCTTATACCAAGATGACACAGAAACAGACACTGGTAGAGTGGAAAAAAGAAGCTTATAATACAATGTATACTAGTATCAATAGCTTCCGCAACGATAAAGTATTCAATTTTGGAATGAAGAGCACGTTGGCTGCTAAAAGTGTAACATCTAGTAACAGCTCGGTAGCGTCAGTTACGGCCAGTGGCGATGCGATTAATGTTAACCATACCATCAAAGTCTCGCAACTCGCCACTGGTGCAAGCGAATGCAGTACAGCAAAGATTACCACAGGCACTAGTAAAAACTCACTGGCCAGTCAGTTTGGCGTATCAGGAACTTTTGCCATTAAAATTAACGGTAAACAAATAGCCGTTAATTCGACTAAAAGCATTAACGACTTGGTAAGTGATATTAATAAATCAGGCGCTGGGGTTACGGCAACCTATGATGCCACGCAAGACCGGTTTTTTATTTACACTAATGGTACCGGTGCTAGTACAGGCATTGACTTTACTGGCAGTAGTTCACAAGGTTTAGGGTTTTTGTCAAATAACCTTAAACTGGGTGCATATACTAATGTGAGTAGTAGTGGGATTACCAGTGGTGCTAGTGTAGGGTTCGATCAAAGCGCTGCCTTATCAACCCAGTTTGCCGGCCTTTCAGGTAGTTTTAATTTGAAACTTACCGCTGGCAGTGCAACAGCAAATATCGCGATTGATGCAACAAAAACTTCGTTAAATGACATCATTACGCAAATTAATAGTATGAAAGATACTAGCGGAACGCAGTTGGCCACTGCCAGCATAGATTCTACAGGGAAATTGATTATCAAAGCTAATACTGCTACACCGATAAAATTAGCCGGTAGTGACGTGGCTGCTATTAATTTTTTGAACACTCAACTGAAACTGGGTGTTACAGATGCTACGTCAATTGACAACACTACTGGTGTTACCAGTACTACGGGTTTTGCCTTTGACCAAACAAGTAAGTTGAAAGACTCATTCCAATGGCTATCCGGCTCATTTGACCTTAAGATTTCTGACGGAACTACGACCAAGACAGTTACCGTAGATGCTGCGAATGATACAATGCAAACTTTACTCACTAAATTAAATACTACCGGCATAGCGACTGCCAGTTTTGAAAACGGTAAATTTACGCTAAAAGCATCCAATAGTGATGCTCAGCTTGATTTATCAGGCAGTGATTCCGCCGGAATTGGTTTCTTATCTCAGCGGTTAAACCTTACTAAACAGCAAGGTCAAGATGCTCAAGTTAAGATTGATGGCGTAACGATGACCCAATCTACCAATAAGTTTACAGTTGCTGGCGTTACCTATAATGTGCAGTCTACAGGTACAACCAATGTCGGCATTCAAACCGATGCTGACAAAATTGTCAGCAGTGTTAAGAAGTTTATCGAAGACTACAATACCATACTCAGCTCCATAAATACGAAAGTCACCGAAAAAAGAGATACTGACTATATGCCTCTGACTGATGACCAAAAAGAGGCAATGAGTGATGACGACGAAAAAATATGGACAGTAAAGGTTAAGACCGGTTTGCTGCACAATGATTCTACGTTGCAGACACTAGCCAACTCTATGCGCAATGCCTTTGCTAGCAAGATTCCCAGCTTAACCGGCAAATACACAAGTGCCTCAAGTCTGGGAATTAGTACCAGTGTAGACTATACAGAAAATGGTAAGTTATATCTTGACGAAGATAAATTGAAAGCCGCATTGCAGGAAGACCCGGATGCTGTCTACAAAATTTTTGGAACAGACAGTGCTACGGATAGCGATGATGGTATTGCCGTAAAGCTAACTGCAATGCTGAAAACAGCCTCAGATGATATTGTCAAGCAAGCTGGTATTACGGCGAGTACAAAAACCGATATTACCAGCGTACTTGGTAAACAATACAAAGAATATACAACACAACTGACCGCATTGAACAAAAAACTGATTAAAATGGAAAACCAGTATTACAATAAATTTAATGCGATGGAAGAAGCACTCAGCAAAATCAATCAACAAAGCAGTTATGTGACCTCTTTATTAGGAAACCAGTAACTAAACGTTCCTTAGTATTTACCGATATTCCAATAAGACAGACACAAGGAGGCATTGTCATGAATGCTGCTAATACAGCTAATGCTTACAAACGACAACAAATTATGACCGCATCGCCGGAAGAATTAACACTGATGTTATACAATGGTGCTATACGTTTCGTCAACGAAAGCATTCAGGCGATTGAACAAAAAAAACTGGAAAAATCGCATCATGCTAATATCCGTGCACAAAATATAGTTCGCGAGCTTATGATCACAACCGATACCAGCTATGAAATTTCAAAAAACTGGTTGCTATTAGATGAATATATCTTACATTGCCTAGTTCAAGGAAATGTAAAAAAAGACACCGAACAACTTGGACAGGCCAAAAAAATGCTAACAGAGTTCCGCGATACCTGGGCGCAGGCCATGAAACAAGTGCGCTTAGACCGAGCTGCTGGTAATTAATATGGTTACTGAGTTGTATGGCAAATGGCAAGATTATCTTTTTCTAACTCGGGAAATGAAAAAATTTCTGTTTAAACGCGATTTAGATCTCTTCTTGTCTCTAGTGGAACAACGCGAGAACCTACAGGTTATTTTAGAAAAACTAGCAGATGACGATTATTATGCATCGTCTGAGGGTAAAAGTCTTCTGCTGCAGGTTCAACAAGAGAATCAGAAGATGATGGCTCAGTTTCACATGGCTTTCAACAGTATAAAAAAACAGGAAAACGTATCCCAGGCGTATGAAGGTAGATTAAATGTTGCTGGGAGTTTTATCAACGATAAGACATAGGTAAGTGGCCACCACAAGCGAGATTGCCCCCCATTCGCACTGACTAGGGAAAGAAAGCGCTCATCCCCACGGTCATGCGAGCGGTAGCGTGGCAATCTCGCTTTATCGTTCCTATGTCCATTTCGAACCTATAAATAATACTATAAATTATAATTATCGTAAAAAAATATTAGAAAAATGTTAAATTACCTATTATTATATTTCCTACTCCTTACGATATAAATAGTGAGGTTACAAAAGTACTATGTATTCACAACCGGCCGGGGTGAATAACAGCGTGCTACAGTAAATACATTTGGGCAAGGATGCCCGAATCTAAAAATCAAGGAGGAATATATCAATGATTATCAATCACAATCTATCCGCACAGAATACCCTTAATGCGCTAGGTAAAAATAACTCCGCTACTAACAAATCACTGCAAAAACTCTCCACTGGCTTACGCATCAATGGTGCTTCTGATGATGCAGCAGGTCTTGCTATCTCGGAAAAAATGAGAGGCCAAATCAGCGGCTTAAAACAAGGTTCTGCTAATGCCCAAGATGGTATCTCCTTACTGCAAACCGCAGAAGGCGGCTTAACACAAACTCATAGCATTCTTCAAAGAATGCGTGAATTGGCTGTACAATCGGCTACTGATACTAATACTGCTGATGATCGTGCAAAAATCCAAGGTGAAGTTGACCAATTAGCTAAAGAAATTAGCCGTATTTCCAATACCACTGAGTTTAATACCCAGAACCTATTGGCAGGCGGTCTGAGTGATACCTTCCATATAGGTGCCAATGCCAACCAAAACATGGACGTTTCCGTAAGTGCTATGGACGCTCAGAGTTTGGGAGTTGCTAGCAATATTGTTACGGCTGCTAGTGTTAAAGCTGGTACTACTGGTCTTAATATTTCCAGTGTATCCAGAAGCTTAAAAGATGATACGGCCTACACCGTAAAGATTACTAGCCATACTGCAGCTACCCTTAATATTGGAAAAACACAAACTTTTAAAAATACCACATCGGCTACTGCTGCATCGTTGCAACTTACAGCAGTTAGTACCTATACTGGTACGAGTGATGCCAATTATTTAGTTAAAGTAGCAAGCACAAGTACTGCAGGAACTGCTGTTAACAGCATTGCTTATTCAACAGATAATGGTACTAGCTGGACAACTGTAAATGGTCAATTTACTGCTGGCGTATCTATTGATGGGATTACAATGAAGTTTGCAGCAGGTACAATTGCAGCTGGTGATACTTATAGTTTTGGTATAAAAGCTGCGCAGACTACCATCCAGTTAACTCAAGGAACAAATAATGTTGGCTCATCGGTAACTGTCCACAAAGGTGATAGCAGTGCCATTGTCGGTGATAGCAATCTCGACCAGAATGTGACTCTACAATTTGACTATGCTAAATTAGGAGCCAGTGCTGCAAGTGCGGGGTTTGTCGCTAAAACTGTTGATTCTACAGCAGCTGTCCTTAACAACCGTGATGTTGCAAGCAATGCATCTGTTGTTGCCGGTATCAATGTAAGCACCCAGGATAATGCCAATAAAGCAATTACGGCGATTGACAAAGCGATCAATGCTGTTTCCAAACAACGCTCACAGCTTGGCGCCTATCAGAACCGCTTGTCGAACACCATCGACAACTTGAATACTTCTAACGAAAACATCACCGCATCCGAATCCCGCATTCGCGATGTAGATATGTCTTCAGAAATGATGACCTATCAGAAAAACAATATTCTGCAACAGGCTGCTACTGCAATGCTTGCCAAAGCAAATCAACAGCCTCAATCAGTACTTCAACTTTTACAAGGCTAATTTATTCACAACTAAAAAGAGACTCTGGATTTTCCAGAGTCTCTTTTTAAAATTTTTTTGTCAATTTTTACGAGGAAGATAAAAATTGTAGACTATATAGAGAATTTTGTAAAAAGAGTTTTGTACATAGTCTATTATTATGGAGAAAAAAGATTGCCAATAATATAAGGAGGCTTTTTAATGAGACTTAGTATATGTATGATGGTGAAAAATGAAGAGAAAAACCTGGAACGTTGTCTAAAGAGTCTCCAACCAATTCGTGATGTTGTTGACTCAGAACTGATTATTGTGGACACGGGATCTGAAGACAGGACAGTGGATATTTCCAGGCAATTCACAGATAAAATATATTTTCATGCATGGGAAAATGATTTTTCTGCTATGCGTAATATCAGCATTAATTATGCAACAGGAGAATGGATTTTTATTATTGATGCAGATGAAGAATTGGAAAGTTACCAGCCAATGGTTGATTTTTTGCAGTCAGCACAGCGCAAAAAATATGGGGTTGTGGCAATTAACGCGAAAAACATAGTAAATACTGAAGATTCACATGCATATTCATCAATGATCGGCTTTAGATTGTTTAAAAATGACGGGTACTTTCACTATGAAGGAGCAGTACACAATCAGGCAAACTTTAAAGGTGAGACATTAGCTATGCCAGAAGTTTGCTTACTGCATTACGGATATATAGCAAATGATAAGGAATTAATGGAACGGAAGTTCTTACGTACAAGTACTATTCTAAAACAAGAATTAGAGAAAGACCCTAAAAATATTTATTATTGGGCACAGTTATCGGTAACTTATGCTATGCACAATGACTACTCAGAGGCAATAGAATGCGCGGAAAAAGCCTATTCATTTTTGCCGAAAAGGACAACACCAAATTTTATGTTTGTCTTATTGCAGATGATTTTAGTCTATCAGCATGAAGATAAGTATGAAAAGGTGGCTGAAATTTGCAGAGAGGCTTTATCAATAAAAGAAGGATATTTGGATGTTTATTATTATTATGCTGAGTCACAGGCGAGATTGAAGAACTACCGGGAAGCAATAGTTTATTACGAAAAATATCTTGAACTTTTAGCGAAACGAGAACAGATGTTGGAAAGAGATATAACTATCATCGAATATAGTTTGGGCTGCCAGCAAGTGGTGTACAGTAATTTATTGCGTTTATATAAGCATGAAGAAAAGAATTATGAAAAAGCATTGTTTTATGCAAGACAAATAACGGATACTCATTTTATACAGAGCAATATTGAAAATATTATTTATCTGTATATTGTTGTAAGCAATTCTTCGGGGTTACGTACGTTTTATGACAATCAGATTACGGATGAATATAATACAACCTTTTTTGATCAGTTGGGAAAAGTTTTAGAACAATTTGGGGAAAAGGAAAAGCTGGAGATTGCTGAGAATTTTAATAGTGTGAATCATTATTATGGATTGCTTTCTAAGCTAATTTTGGATGATCACAATGGATGTATTTCGGAACAAACTCTTGAGGCAGTTACGGAAATTAGTCTAGGGGATTTACCGGTATATTGCAGTGATATATTTTATTATCTGCTGAAATGGCAATACCCCTTGGACAAATTTATAAAGAATTTTAAAGAAACTTGGATTAACTGCGCTTTTGATTATATAAACAAACGACATAATGATTTGTGCGAAAAGGTTTATACTTATTTACAAAGTTTTGTTTGTGGTAATAATCTGAACGAGTATAAATTAAGCAAAGTGTTATGTCGGTATGCTTTATTGTTGGATAAGCTGAGTGATGATGAGCATAAGTCTGTATTTGAAAGATATATCCAAGACGGGACTGCTTATATGCAGGAAGTCTATAACGAGAAGGTTTTTGCGGATACCTTGGTACATGAAATAAAAAATGATGAAGAGGTATTTTTATTATATATGCATAAGGCTCGCATTCAAGAGGAAAATGAAAATCTATCAGCAGAGTATGTGAACTGCTTGCGTAAGGCATTACAAGCGTTTCCGGCGATGAAACGTGGTATCGAGATGTTGTTGCAAAAAATACAGGACAGGGAGAATTATGAACAAAACAATGAATTTGAAATGTATAAACAAGAAATTAAAAATACAATAAAACAAATAATTGATAATGGAAATATGGCTGAAGCTAAAACTGTTTTGGATGAATATAAAAGTATTGTTTCTGATGATTTGGAAAGTGTTTTGTTGGAGTCAAAAATATTATTGAATTAGCTAGGATTTACTAACTGTCCAAAACTATAACAAATTATCTAGAAACGAATTAATACTAGCGCTTCGCCGGAATGGGAGAATCCGCGTTAGTAAAAGCGGCTTAGCTTGTTGTGAAATAATTACGAAAGTGTGATAGATATCATGTCCGAAGAACTTCAGATGATACAAACACAGATTAGAGAGAACATAGAGTCCTTAATAAAAAAAGATAAATTAATGGAAGCTAAAAAATTACTTAGTCAGTATATGGGCATGGTCAAAGACGATCCAGAAGCATTTTCTATGCAGGCGGTTATTGCTATTCAGGAAGGGCAGTTAGAGGACTCTGAAAAGGTGTTACAACAAGGTTTGTTAATTTTTCCAGATGACTTTGCGTTACAGTATAATTTGGGCTATGTGTATGAGACAACCGGTAATTATGCTAAAGCGTTTAAATTATATAAGCATTTAAACACTCAATATCCTGAGAAAAATGATCTTATTACTGAGGCAATTGAACGTATTCATGAAAAGCAGCCCTGTACAAAACTGCAGAAGATGGCTTTTGTCTGTTTGAATGGCCTGGATAGCTTTATACATGATATAGCAAATGAAATGTGTAAAGAATATGAGGTAAAAAAATTCATAGTTAGCAAAGAGAAAGAGATATATAGTGCTGTAGATTGGGCTGACATATTATGGCTGGAATGGGGAAATGATTCAACTGTACTAGCTACTAGCTATAAGGGAATCATCGGCAAGAAGGTAATTGTCAGAATACATGGCTATGAAGTGTTTACTGATATCCCACCTAAAATTAAGTGGGCTGTTGTGGATAGACTAGTCTTTGTCGCTGAACATAAACGAGACTTGTTTTTCAGTCAATTTGGTGAAATTATTGCTAGAGATAAGACTTGCATTCTTAGAAATGGTATAGATAGTAACAAGTTTAACATCGCGGTAAACAAAACCAAAAATAAAAATATCGCATGTATTGGTAATATCAATTACCGCAAAGGGATAGACTTGTTATTGCAATTTTTCTATGAATTGCTGCAAGTTGATGGTGAGTATAAACTCTACATCCGTGGCACACATCAGGATGCAAGGTATCAACTTGCTATTGACACGATGATTAAAGAATTGGGACTGCAAAATCATGTTATTTTTGTCGGACGAGTAGAAGATATTAATAAGTGGCTAGCAAATATGACATATATCGTGTCATCTTCGTTAGAGGAGTCATTTCATTACTCTATTGGCGAAGGCATGTTGGCAGGCTTAAAACCGATAGTACATGCCTGGACAGAGAGCCGCGATATTTGGCCTCAAGAATATATCTTTAAGAACAGTGCGGAGTTTAAACAAATCATACTGGATTCATCGTATAATCCGACAGAATATAGACAGTTTGTCCTTGATCATTATGCTCTTTCAAAACAAATGGGCGAAATACATGACATAATTACGACATCAAAGTAAGATATAACATAACAGTTTGATTATGAAATAGGTGGATTACGAAAGTAACCCACTCCTTCCCAAACCGTACGAGCGACGTTAACCGCATACGGCTCTCCATATTCCAAATAAGTTATCGTCATTAAGTTGATTGAGCTGAAATCTGTTAGAATCAACTCTGGCCAAACAATGATTGCACAGAGGTAGAGGTATCTGACGCTGGTTAATCGCAAGCATGACAGTGATAATCGGTGAATAAGGCTTTGTAAGTTTCTTCTTCGGTTTCCTGTGATACATGCTGACATGACGATGCGGATTACCGCAAATGTAGCAGACCTGAGAAAGCGGATTTACCAAACGGTAAGCAGGCAACTGAAAAAATGTCACTGCAGACTTGATGGTAGCAAAGAAACTCTTCTGCTTTGCAAACGATGTATACAGAGCCATGCGAACCGAACGGGCGTATCCTTTGGCGTTTTCATAGTTTACCAAGAGTGAGTTGCCGTAACGAGCGAACACTTTCTTAAGGCTGATGTCAAACTTGCGAGCCAGCGTTTTAGCTATGGAATACTGAACAATGTACTGGAGGCGCCAGCCTTCAAAGAAATTGCAGCAGCCTTGCTGCTGAGTCAAAAGACCGCGCAGAAACTGGTTGCCATACTTGATGATGTCTTGAGGAAGTTCCCGGAGTAGACGGGTGATACCAATGGGATACCCACTTGCTGTGCACATGCCGTTATCTCGCAGTTTGTTCAAGATACCCTCCGTATGCATAAAGACACGGAGGGCTGAATCAAAAGGGCGGATTTTAAACTTGCTGTATTTGCCATAGCCCTTGCGGATAATATAACCAAGAAAAGCTACGTCATGGTCAGTTTTGCATGCTCCATTCAAAGCAACTCCTTTCAAAATGGGGACTTGGAATTCTGCCCCCCTTCACCATGTGCCATCCATTACAGAAGGCCGTTGGGCTACTATTAGGGCTCTCTGCCATATACCGATAGGGTACTTAGGCAGGTCACGTTTGACAGCGCTACATAGTGTATCCATACGTAGGTATCCGGTTGGTCGTTACCCTGCTTACCACAGGTGTGTCAATGAGCCTGCTATACCCAATCTCGCATATATTGAAGATACCCATTGATACCGGATGTCCGGCAACGTTCTTGGCCACAGACTCGGATTCAGCCCAAAGGCTTTACCATATATGGCCTGACTCGCCAGGCCACTCGACAGCAGGCGCTGTCTAATCCTGACTTTACCGACATGCTATGGTCTCCCAGAGGCTTTCGCGTGAGGTAAGTCGGTTGTCTTACATCGCAACGCAGGAGCGATGATTTCTGTGAGATATTATGAAGCGCGCAACGTGCGCACGCAAAGGAGAGATGACTGTGAAAACAGTGATCCTGGCTGGTGGTTTAGGAACACGTATTAGCGAAGAATCTCATCTAAAACCAAAGCCGATGATCGAAATTGGCGGTAGGCCAATACTCTGGCATATTATGAAAATATATTCCTATTATGGCTTTAATGATTTTGTCATCTGTCTAGGTTATAAAGGCTATTGCATTAAAGAATACTTCGCTCATTATTTTTTGCATGAGGCGGATGTTACCTTTGACTTTGGGTCGCTGAACCAGCAATATATTCACAATAATCACGCGGAAGCCTGGAAAGTTACCCTCGTGAATACGGGGATTCATACCATGACCGGTGGCAGGGTAAAACGGATTCAGCAATATATAGGCAAGGAACCATTTATGCTAACTTATGGCGATGGCGTGAGCAATGTTGATATTGCCGCCTTAGTTAAGTATCATCAATCCCATAATCGTTTGGCAACGATCACTTCTGTACAGCCGTTAGGCCGTTTTGGGGCGTTGGATATGTCGACGGATAATATAGTTCGTGGTTTTCAGGAAAAACCGCAAGGGGATGGCGGCTGGATTAATGGCGGATTTTTCGTCCTACAGCCGGAAGTGTTTGACTATATTGCTGATGACAGTACGATGTTTGAACGGGAGCCAATTGAGAATTTAGCTAAAGATGGTCAGCTGTCTGCTTATAAGCATCATGGCTTTTGGCAGCCGATGGATACCATGCGCGACAGGGAATTGTTAGAAAAACTTTGGGTTCAGGGCGAGGCTCCCTGGAAACTGTGGGAATAGAGGATGATCATGCTTGCTGCGAATTTTTGGCGAGGTAAAAAGGTGCTTGTCACCGGTCATACGGGCTTTAAGGGATCTTGGCTGTGTTTATGGCTCGCTTCTTTAGGGGCACAGGTTACCGGTTATGCGCTGTTGCCACCGACTGTTCCCAGTCTGTTTACACTGGCGAAATTGGATGAATTGATGGATTCGGTCATTGGCGATGTACGGGACTATGATCAGCTTACTACCGCATTACAAGCCACTAAGCCGGACATCGTGATCCACATGGCGGCACAGTCCCTGGTAAGGGAATCCTACACAAATCCCATGGAAACCTATGCGGTTAATGTGATGGGGATGGTACATTTGCTGGAAGCCGTCCGGCATTGCGAGAGTGTGAGAGTACTCGTCAATGTGACTACGGATAAATGCTACGAAAACAAGGAATGGGTCTGGGGCTATCGTGAGTATGAGCCAATGGGCGGTTATGATCCCTACTCCAACAGCAAGGCATGCTCCGAACTAGTGACATCTGCTTATCGCAGCTCATTTTTCAATCCAGCGGACTACGCACGGCATGGTGTTGCCATTGCTACTGCTCGTGCCGGTAATGTGATTGGCGGCGGTGATTGGGCGGTTGATCGCTTAATACCGGACTGTATACGAGCCTTGGAACAAGACGAAAAAATCTATATTCGAAGTCCACACGCCATCCGGCCTTGGCAGCATGTTCTTGAGCCGCTTAGCGGTTATTTACTATTAGCCGAAAGACTGTATATCCAGGGCACTCTCTATGGGGAAGGCTGGAATTTCGGCCCCGATGACAATGATGCGAAACCGGTGGAATGGATTGTGCAGACATTATGTTCGCTATGGGGCAATAGTGCCGGGTATGCAGTGGATACTGGACACCATCCGCATGAAGCAAATTATTTAAAACTGGATTGTTCCAAGGCAAAAATGCAGTTAGGCTGGGAGCCGCGATGGCGATTGACGACAGCGTTGGAAAAAATTTGCGAGTGGCATCGCGTCTATCATGCTGGCGGATCGGTACGCGAGTGTTGTTTAGAGCAAATTCACGAGTATATGAACTGCGAGGTATAGAACATGGAACATCATTGCACTCAAGACGAAAAAAAACTGCATCAGCAGATTATGGAGCTAACCGCTCAATATTATAAAGTCCGCCATGTAAAGAAAAAAGATTTTCAGCCCGGTGATCGTATAGCTTATGGTGGTCGGGTGTTTGATGAAAAAGAAATGATCAATTTGGTTGATTCTGCATTAGACTTTTGGCTGACCACTGGCAAATATTGCGAACAGTTTGAACAACAGTTTGCCGAGTTTTTAGGCGTGAAATACTGCTCATTGACCAATTCCGGCTCATCGGCCAATCTGTTGGCATTTATGGCGATTACTTCGCACAAGCTGGAGGAACGCCGAGTTAGAAAAGGCGATGAAGTCATTACTGTTGCTGCGGGTTTTCCGACGACGGTAACACCAGTCATCCAATACGGAGCTGTTCCAGTATTTGTTGATGTGGCTCTTCCGCAATACAATATTGATTGTGATCAGTTGGAGGCAGCTAGATCAGAAAAAACCAAGGCTGTCATGATTGCCCATACACTAGGCAATCCCTTCGACTTACAGAAAGTAAAAGATTTCTGTGATCAATACAATCTCTGGCTCATCGAAGACAACTGCGATGCATTAGGCTCCAAGTATTGCTATAACGGAGAGTGGCGTTATACTGGCACTATCGGCCATATTGGCACATCCAGCTTCTATCCGCCGCATCACATGACCATGGGCGAAGGCGGTGCGGTTTATACGAATGATATTCAACTCAAGCGGATCATCGAATCTTTCCGCGACTGGGGGCGCGACTGCTGGTGTCCTTCGGGTAAGGATGATACCTGTAAGCACCGCTTCACACAACAGTTTGGTGAACTGCCAGCAGGCTATGATCATAAATATGTGTATTCCCACTTGGGTTACAACTTGAAAGTGACCGATATGCAGGCGGCCATAGGCTGTGCTCAGTTAGAAAAATTACCGACGTTTATTGAAGCCCGCCGGAAGAATTGGCAAATACTGCGTGATGAACTTGACGAACTTAAAGATGTGCTGATTCTGCCGGAAGCGGCACCCCATTCTGAACCGAGCTGGTTTGGTTTTCTGATAACGGTCAGGGACAATGCCGGTTTCAGCCGGGATGAACTAGTCCGGCATTTGGAAAAGCAAGGTATCCAGACACGGATGCTGTTTACCGGAAATTTGGTGAAGCATCCCTGCTTTGATGAGTTGCGGGACAAGCAAGAGGGGTATAGGGTGGTAAATGAGTTAGCTAATACGGATGTAGTTATGAATAAGACCTTTTGGATTGGCGTGTATCCGGGAATGGATGTAAACAGGTTAAGCTATATGATTAACACGATACGCGCATTTGTTAGATCAGACACAAGGAGGCACAGTGGAAAATGCTTAATGGGAAGACAGTATTAATTACGGGTGGTACAGGCAGTTTTGGCAAGAAATTTTTAGAAATGGTTCTTCAGAGATATACGCCCCATAGAATTATCATCTATTCAAGAGATGAGTATAAGCAAAGTGTTATGAAAGCTGAATATGAGAAAAAGTATGACCTGTCTAAGGTTAGATTCTTTATCGGTGATGTAAGAGATAAGGAACGTTTGTATAGGGCCTTCGACCATGTCGACTATGTCATTCATGCGGCGGCGATGAAGCAGGTTCCTGTATGCGAATATAATCCATTTGAGGCTGTAAAGACCAATATTCATGGAGCGCAGAATGTCATTGATGCGGCTATAGACAGGGACGTCAAAAAAGTAGTTGCATTATCGACTGATAAAGCAGTTAGTCCTATCAATCTCTATGGCGGAACAAAGCTAGTGTCTGATAAATTGTTTATTGCAGCGAATGCCTACAGTAAAATCAGCAAAACTAAATTTTCTGTTGTTAGGTATGGTAATGTGGCCGGCAGCCGTGGTTCCATCATACCGATTTTTAAGAACATGATAGCAAAAGGTGAGTTAGAACTTCCTATTACCGATCCAAGAATGACTCGTTTTTGGATTACCCTGGAACAAGGGGTTGAACTGGTTTTTAAAGCGTTGGAGGAATCACAGGGCGGGGAAACCTACATATCAAAGATACCTTCGTTTAGGATTACGGACTTAGCAGAAGCTATGCTTCCCGGAGTGAAGTTTAGAGAAATCGGGATCAGAGAAGGAGAAAAGCTGCATGAAGTCATGATCACGAAGGATGACGCCAGATTCACATATGAATATGATAAGCACTATATCATTTACCCTCATTTTGACTGGTGGAATGTTGGCTCTAGCTTAGTTGGACAAGGAGTATGTGTAAAGGAAGGCTTTGAATATAACTCTGACTCAAACAATGAATGGCTGGACGTGGATACTTTGCGTGGAAGATTGAATGAATTGGCATTTTAAAGAAGTTTAATCAAAGATGGTTTACCGATGAACGATACTGTTTTTTTTACAAGTCGTATTTAAGCAGGGAGAATGCAATTATGTTATGTAGAGTTTGTAATTCGGAAATGATTTTTTTGGAAGAAGTAGATGATTGTGTGGTTGGGCATCCGGTTTTAAGAAATATGTCTTTTAAAATGCCAACCTGCAAGATAAAACTTTATAAGTGTGAAATTTGTTCGCATATACAATCTGAAAACACGATTCCTGAAGATTATTATAATAACTATACATTGTATAAAGAAAAAAAGGATTTACATACATCTTATTATGTAAAATATGAAAAAGATAATGGTAATGATTATAGGATTAAAAAATTAAGCGAACTAGCATGTAGTCAGGATAGCTTAATAGACATAGGGTGCGGTGGGGGTGCTGCTTTAGAAACCGCACAAAAATATTTTAACGATTGCATAGGTATTGAGCCATCCGCTGAAGAGTGCAAAAGAGCAAGAATGAAGGGATTGCATGTTATTCATTCATTCATGGATGATTCTCTGGTTTTTAATAAAAAATTTTCTGCATTTATTACAATCATGGTATTTGAACATATAGATTATCCCTATGAAACATTAAAAAATATATATAATTTATTAGAAGATGGCGGAGTTGGAATGATAAATATTCCAAATGGTGGGATAATAAACCAAGAAAAGCTATATCATCAGATTATATCTGAACATATTAACTACTATACCCCTTCTAGCTTATCTGTACTTGCTGCTCGTGTTGGTTTTGAGACTATCTGCATCGAAAAAGATGATAATTTATTAGAGTTAACTATATATGTGCGAAAACCTGTTGAAAAAGAAAGTATGAATAGTATTAGAGAATTACATAGGGATAAAATGTTTAGTATGTTAAAGGATAGTAAAATAATTACTATTTGGGGAGCAGGATTGAAATCTCCTTATTATAGTAGTCTAATGAGAGATATAAAAATTGCACATATTATTGATTCTTCAAAAGCGAGTCATGGGAAATATGTAAGTGGTATAATTTTGCCGGTTGAAGAAGTAACAAAAGAAATCATTGATTCAAGTAGTGCCATAGTCATTTTCGCAACCGCCTATAAAGATGAAATTATTAAGGAACTTGCCGATAAATACCGTTATTTGGGTAAAATCATATACTTTGAGCAAAATGATATAAAATGCTTAGAGGGAGTAGAATTCCATGAAAGTATCTGATTATGTTGCACAATTCCTAGTGGAAAACGGAATAAAAGATTTGTTTTTACTATCAGGAGGAGGCATTATGCATCTTCTTGACAGTGTTACTAAGCAGGAAGGCTTACATCTGATTTTTAACCTCAATGAACAAGCTACCGGTATATGTGCTGATAGCTATGCACAATTTACGAATCATTTAGGGGCATGTTTGGTAACGACCGGTCCCGGGGCTACCAATGCAATAACTGGTTGCGGAGGAGCTTGGCTCGATTCCAGCCCGGCTTTATTTATATCAGGACAAACAAAAACAGCAGACATGGGGCAGTTAAAAGGGCTGCGTCAATTCGGAGCACAGGAAATAGCTATTGTTCCAATGGTAAGCCCTATAACCAAATATGCGGTTACTGTTATGCAAGCAAATGAGATAAAATATCACCTTGAGAAAGCTTTGTATTTAGCTATCCATGGCAGAAGAGGTCCTGTATGGATAGATATACCACTAGATATTCAAGGAAGCCAGGTGAATATTCAGGAGCTAAAGGAATTTAATCCTGAAGCTGAGGGATTGATGGAAACCTCTGTTGTTGCCACTGAGGTTATATCAAAAGTATATGGCTTAATTAACCATGCAGAGCGGCCTGTTGTATTAATGGGGCATGGTGTAACTGCTAGTGGTAAAGGAGAAGAACTTCGTCAATTATTGGAGGAATGGAGAGTTCCTTCCCTGGCTACATGGAGAGCCAGGAGTATCTATGGCGATGATGATGAGTTATTTATGGGCTATCCGGGGATACCGGCGACTCGATATTCGAATTATGTTCTTCAAAATTCAGATTTCTTGCTTATTATAGGGAGCAGGTTAAATCCGGCCATAACGGCGTATGATGAAGAGAACTTTGCTCCTAATGCCGTTAAAGTAATTGTAGATATTGATGACAATGAAATTAATAAATCAGCAATACCTTTTGCATTGAAAATACGTACAGATGCAGGAGCATTTATTGAGTCATTAGCAGCAAATAAAAATAAGTACATCAGTAAATTAAGAGAAAGCTGGATTGGTTATTGTATTGATATCAAAGCTAAATATCCGCTAAGCAAAGAAGTGCAGCCATTCGATAATGAGGGTAGGACTGATGGTTTTATATTTGCAGATAAACTTTCCGATTATTTAAAACAAGAAGATGTAGTTATAGGATCTTCTTCAGGTAGAACATGCGGCATATCACATATGGCACTGAAATTGAAGCGAGGTCAAAAATTTATAACATCTATGGGCATAGGCTCTATGGGGTGGTGTTTGCCTAGTGCAATTGCTAGTTGTGTTGCCAGTGGCAGGAAACGCACGATTCTGTTAGAAGGGGACGGAAGTCTTCAGCATAACATCCAGGAGTTAGCACTGATAAACACATATAATTTACCAATTAAGCTTTTTGTTTATTCTAACTGCGGGTATGCATCCATTTACACAATGCAAAAAAATAACTTTAATTCAAATTATTCAGGATGTACCAAGGAATGTGGAGTGGATTTTCCAAGCATACAGTCAATTGCTAAGGCTTATAACATAGATTATTTTGTCATAAGGTCAAATGATGAAATAAATCAAGTTTTGGACAAGGTTATGAGTGATGATCGACCAACTTTGTGTGAAGTAGAGGGATCCGTCAATTTTGACGAAATTCCAAAATCAAAGACGATTGTAAATACAGATGGGACTTTTTCATCTTCAAAACTAGAGTATTTATATCCATTTATAGATTTTGTTGAACATAATAAAAATATGTTATATTAATTACATTGGGAATACAACCTTCGAAAATTGCTGTGAAAATATTAGAGAGTGATAAGCAGGCGGTGTTAAATGAGTGTTTTAGTTTTAGGGTCGACAGGCTTATTGGGTCAGGCCTTAATGAAAGAGGCATCACGCCGCGGTATAAAAGCCCAAGGTGTTGCTCGCACAAACGCTGAATTTTGTTTAGATATTTCTGATGTCAATCGGCTGGTAAAAATAATTAAGGAAACTAAACCGGAAATAATTATTAACGCAGTAGCCAATACAAGTCTTGATGAATGTGAAAAGCATCCTGATAAAGCTTATATTACTAATGCCAGACCTGCAGCAATACTTGCCGATTTGTGTAGTAGTTGTGGTTTCTATTTTGTTCAGATATCAACAGATCATTACTATACAGGAGATGGCTGGGCTAAACATGAGGAGCATTGCACGCTGCGATTTGTCAATGAGTATGCCAGAACGAAATATATTGCTGAAATATTTGCGTTGCAATGCCCAAACTCGCTGGTTGTACGGACGAATATTGTCGGATTCCGAGATAAAGCAGGTCAGCCGACTTTTTTAGAGTGGGTTCTTGCCAGTTTACAGAGCAAGAGCCATATGACTTTGTTTGAAGATTTTTATACATCCAGTATTGATGTTGGACATTTTTCGGAGGCTCTGTTTAATTTACTTCCGCAACGTCGGAGCGGAATATTAAATCTTGCAAGCAGTGAAGTAACCAATAAAAGACAATTTGTTGAGAAACTGGCATTTCGGTTAGGGTTATCATTAGAAAATACCCAAAATGGCAGTTTACGTTCCCTCAATAGTGTTGCTCGCGCTGAGAGTTTGGGGCTGGATGTAAAAAAGGCGGAAGCTTTTTTGGGCTATAGACTGCCAACATTAGATTGTGTGATTGATAGATTGGCCTCAGAGTATAAGGGAGGGAACTGACAAGTGAATTATGACAGTGCTATAAAAATTGGTGACAGGGAAATTTCTATTTCTTCCCCGTCATATTTTATTGCAGATATTGCTGCCAATCATGACGGTAAGTTAGAAAGAGCAAAGGAACTGATTTGGCTGGCTAAAGAAGCAGGGGCCGATGCAGTAAAATTTCAGCATTTCAAGGCCGACAAAATTGTCAGTGATTATGGGTTCAAACACTTAGTCCAACAAATGAGCCATCAAGCCGGATGGAGTAAAAGTGTTTATGAAGTGTACGAACAGTATGAATGCAACAGGGACTGGAATCAGGTGTTAATTGAAACTTCTGCTGAGGCAGGAATTGACTTTATGACAACTCCGTACGATATCGAAGCTGTTAATATGTTGGATGCATACATACCAGCTTACAAAATCGGATCAGGGGATATCACGTGGATAGATTTTATTGAAACTGTAGCCCGAAGAAACAAACCGGTACTTTTAGCAACAGGGGCCTCCAACTTTGACGATGTTGACAGGGCTGTACAAGCAGTACTAAAGTCCAACCGGGCTTTGGTTTTGTTACAGTGTAATACAAACTATACCGGAAGTATTGAGAACTTCCGGTTTATTAATCTGCGTGTTTTACAATCATTTGCTTTGCGTTATCCCAATATGCTTCTTGGGCTTTCCGATCACACTCATGGCCATACTTCCGTGCTGGGAGCAATTAGCTTGGGAGCAAGGGTCATAGAAAAACACTTCACTGATGATAATGATCGGGTTGGACCCGACCATCTTTTTTCGATGAATCCCGCAAGCTGGAGGGAAATGGTGGAACGTAGCCGTGAACTCGAAACATCGTTAGGTGATAGTGTAAAGCGAA
>Ga0316604_10001598_pt1 | contig 19465 bp, 19 predicted proteins | sample OWC_soil_day20_C_FD_207650 | JGI IMG/M metagenome (GOLD analysis project Ga0316604, IMG submission 207650) | Wetland soil microbial communities from Old Woman Creek delta, Ohio, United States - OWC_soil_day20_CT | ecosystem: Environmental > Terrestrial > Soil > Wetlands | place: USA: Ohio...
GCCTCGCCCGGCTCGATGTCGCGCACGATCTGGAAACCCAGCGTATCCAGCGCCACCGACTCGGAAGCGACCAGATACTCCATGCCGTCCGGCGTTTCGTTCTGGCCATAGACCAGCGGACGAATGCCGTACGGGTCGCGGAAGGCGAGCAGGCCGTAACCGGCAATCAGCGCCACCACGGCGTAGGCGCCGCGACAACGACGATGCACCCCGGCTACCGCCTGGAAGATGCTGTCCACGTCCAGTTCATAACCGTGCGAGGCCGACTGCAGTTCGTGGGCCAGCACGTTGAGCAGGACTTCAGAATCGGAATTGGTGTTGATGTGACGGCGGTCGAGCCGGAACATCTCGCCCTTCAACTGTTCAGCATTGGTCAGGTTGCCGTTATGGCCGAGCACGATGCCGAACGGCGAATTGACGTAGAAGGGCTGCGATTCGGCAAAGTTGTAGGCCGAACCGGCGGTCGGGTAACGAACGTGGCCGATCCCCCAGTTGCCGGGCAAGGCGCGCATGTTGCGGGTACGAAACACGTCGCGTACCAGCCCCGGCCCCTTGTGCAGATGGAACGTATTGCCCTCCGCCGTTGCAATCCCCGCTGCATCCTGGCCACGGTGCTGGAGCACCATCAGGCCATCATAAAGCAACTGGTTAACCGGCGACGTCGCCATCACACCGAGAATCCCGCACATAGTTTCTTCCTGCCTAGCTGAATCGAATTCGTTTTGCCAAATCGTCCGGCAGCCAGGGTTTGACTGCCAGCACGGCTGTTTCCAAAGGCGGTGCCAGCGTTGCATCCCGCCACCAGGCCTGCTTGGGTGCGGCCGTCATGCCGCCCAGCCCAACCAGAACCATGGTGACCAGCACGCCACGCAGCAGGCCAAAGACCATTCCCAACAGACGATCCGAGACGGACAGGCCCAAGGCCTTGACCATACTGCGCACCGCCATGCGTACCAGCGACATCGCCACCAGAACGCCGACAAAAATCAACACACAACCGGCCAACATGCGCATGGCCGGATCGGCGATGCCGCCAAATACCGCCTGCCCAACCTGGCCGCCAAATTCCAGCGCTGCGAAAACCGCCAACACCCAGGCAATCAGCGCGATGATTTCGCCGACCACGCCGCGCCACAAGCCGAACAGCAAGGACAGACCGACGATGCCGATCACGACATAGTCAAACCAGGTCATTGCTTAGCCGTCACCACCCCGGAAACGCCGATCCGCTGCATCTTTTCCAGCGCCTTCTCGGCCGCTTCACGACTGGCGAAGGGGCCGGCCCGAACACGGGTTTTCTTGCCCTGCGGCGTCTCAAGCGGCTCGCTATAGGTTTTGATTCCTTGCTCGCCGAGCTTGGTTTTCAGATTCTTGACATTCGCTTCGTTGGAGAAGGCCCCGATCAGCACCAGGTATTCGCCAGACTTGACGGCCGGCTTGGCCTCGGCCGCCTGGCCGGCGAGAATCGCAGCGGCGCGCTTGGCGTCGTCGGGCTTCGCTGCCGGTTTTTCAATGGGCTTTTCAGCCGGCTTCTCCGGCTTGGCGGCAGGTTTTTCCGCCGGTTTTTCGACCTTGGCCGGCGGCTTTTCCGTCGCCTTTTCGACCGGTTTATCCTTGGCCACCTCAACGACGCGGGCCGAGGGTGCGACCGCCACCTTCGGTTCGACCGGCGCAGCGACAGGCGCTTCGGTCGGGGTCGCGACAACGGGTTTTTCGCTGGCTTTTTCCACCGGCGCCGCCGCAAATTTCGGCGCGAACGGCTTTTCGTCCTGGCCCGGAATGCGGATTTCGACGTCCGGCACGACCTGCCGCGGCTCGTGATCCATCACCATGGGCAGGACAACGGCAACCACGGAGACGAAGGCGACCGCCCCTACCAGCCTGCGGCGGGCGCGTTTTTTGAGTTGCAACTGGGCGTCGTTATCTTGCATGAACTAGGATTTTTTCCGTAGCGCGACTAGCGCCCCGGCCACCGTGTAGAACGATCCAAAGGCGAGAATTCTATCACTTTCAGCAGCTTGCCCCTTGGCTGCCTGCATGGCGACCTCGGGTGACGGGTAGCAAATGACCTCGCCGCCCAGCCCGGCGGCACTGACGATGCCGGCCAGCGTCTCGGCACTAGTGCCGCGCGGACCATCCAGCGTCGCGAGGTGCCAGGTATCGACCTTGTCCTTCAGTGCCTGCAGCGCGCCGGCAATATCCTTGTCGTTCAGCATGCCGAGCACGACATGGGTGCGGTTGAAGAAGCCCATGCTCGACAGGTTGTCGGCCAGTACCTTGATGGCCTGTGGATTGTGTCCGACATCCAGCACGATGGCCGGTTTGCCGGGAATCACCTGGAAGCGCCCGGACAGTTCGGTTTCGATCAGGCCAGGACGAATCGCCTGCATGGTGACCGGCAGACGATCGCCGATCGCATCAAGCGCCGCCAGCACCACACTCGCGTTATAGAGCTGGATCGGACCACGCAATCCGGGATAGGCCAGCGCCCGTTTCAGCACCTGCTGACCGCTACGGCACCACCAGCGCCACTGCAGCCGATTCTCGTTGGTTTCCGCACTCGGCCGTTCGAAGCCGAAGTCGCGGCCAATCAGGCGCAGGTCGGCACCGATCGCTGCCGCATGATCGAGCAGGCTTTGCGGTGGATTCGGGTCGGCACAGAGGGCTGGCTTGCCGGCACGGTAGATACCGGCCTTTTCGAAGCCAATGCTTTCCCGGTCCGGCCCCAGCCAGTCGGTATGATCGAGGGCGATAGTGGTGACGATGGAAACATCCGGTTCGTAGGCGTTGACCGCATCCAGCCGCCCACCCAGCCCGACTTCGAGGATTGCCGCCTCGACGCCGGCTGCGGCAAAGACTTCCCAGGCGGCCAGCGTGCCGAATTCGAAATAGGTCAGCGCGACGTCGCCGGCTTGCCGGCGAGCTGCTTCGACCCGGGCAAAAGCGGCGCACAGCGCCTCGTCGCTAACCGAGCGGCCATTCAGCCGAACCCGCTCGTTATAGGCGAGCAGGTGCGGCGAGGTGTAACAGCCGACCTTGTAACCCGCCCGATCGATGATGTTTTCGAGGTAGGCGCAGGTCGAGCCCTTGCCGTTCGTGCCACCGACAATGATGACCGGGCAGTGCTGCGTTTGCCCGAGGGCATCCTTGACCCGGCGAATGCGGTCGAGGCCCAGCTCGATGCCGGCCTGCCCCTTGGGGTGCAGCCCTTCGAGGTGGGCCAGCCAGTCTTCGATATTTTTCAAGCGGCGGCGGGCAGTTTTTGCAGCAGGGCCAGGACGCGGGCAACCTGATCGCGCAGCTCACGCCGATCAACGATCATGTCGATGGCGCCCTTCTCGAGCAGGAACTCGGAACGCTGGAAGCCTTCCGGCAGGGTTTCGCGCACGGTCTGCTCGATGACGCGCGGCCCGGCAAAACCGATCAGGGCCTTCGGCTCAGCGATCACCACATCGCCGACGAAGGCGAAGGAGGCCGAGACGCCGCCCATGGTTGGGTCGGTCAGAATCGAGATGAACGGCATGCCGACTTCCGACAGCTTGGTCAGTGCGGCAGTCGTCTTCGCCATCTGCATCAGCGAGAACAGGCCTTCCTGCATGCGGGCGCCGCCGGAAGCGGTGATGCAGATGAAAGGCATCTTCTGCTCGACTGCCGTTTGCACGCCGCGGACAAAGCGCTCGCCGAGCACCGAACCCATTGAACCACCCATGAAGTCGAATTCGAAAGCGGCGGCAACGACCGGCATGGTCTTGATCGCCCCTTGCATGCAAACCAGCGAATCGCTCTCACCCGTGGACTCGTTGGCCTCCATCAGGCGATCCGGATACTTCTTAGAATCCTTGAATTTCAGGCTGTCGACCGGCAGAACTTCGGCGCCGATCTCGAAACGGCCTTCGCCATCCAGCAACAGATCCAGACGCTGGCGTGAGTTCAGGCGATTGTGATGGCCGCACTTGGGGCAAACCTGCAGGTTGTTTTCCAGATCGGTGGCGTAAAGCACCGCCTCACAGGACGGGCACTTGCTCCACAGGCCTTCCGGCAACGCCGAGCGGCGCTGGCCCTGTTCGCGCTTGATCTTGGGGGGCAGAAGCTTGGTCAGCCAACTCATTGTTTCACCTCATCTACGCCACGACGAATATCCGCGACCAAGGCTTTCACATTGGCACAGGCGGTTTCGGTGGTGGATTTTTCAATTTCTTCAATAATCCGGCTGCCGACGACGACGGCATCGGCAATACCGGCGATGCGGGCTGCGGTCGACGCGTCCCGGATGCCAAAACCGACCCCAACCGGCAAGCCGGTCTTTTCGCGGATCAGCGGCAGGCGCTCGGCCACTGCCTGGACATTGAGCGCGCCGGAACCGGTCACCCCGGCCAGCGAGACGTAATAGACATAACCGCTGGCGATCCCGGCCACCTGCTCGATGCGGGCGGCGGTCGAGGTCGGCGCCAGCAGGAAAATCGGATCCATGCCCTGCGCCTTGATCGCGGCGCCGAAGGCAACCGCTTCTTCCGGCGGGTAATCGACGACCAGCACGCCATCGACCCCGGCTTGCGCGGCCGCCGCGGCGAACTTTTCGAGGCCCATGGCCTCGATCGGATTGGCATAGCCCATCAGCACAACCGGTGTCTTGGCGTCGGTCTTGCGGAAATCGACGACCAGTTGCAGCACCTTGCGCAGCGTCATGCCCTTGGCCAGCGCCCGTTCGGAGGCGCGCTGGATGGTCGGGCCGTCTGCCATTGGGTCGGAAAACGGCACGCCGAGTTCGATGACGTCGGCCCCGGCCTCGACCAGGGTATGCATCAGCGGCAGGGTCAGCGCGGCATCGGGGTCGCCGGCGGTGATGAAGGGAATCAGCGCCTTGCGGCCTTCGCCGTTGAGGCGATCAAAAGCGGATTTGATACGCGACATCAGAAGACGATCCCGGATTTTTCGGCCACGGTATGCATGTCCTTGTCACCCCGGCCGGAGAGGTTGACCAGCAGAATCTTGTCTTTCGGCAGCGTCGGCGCCAGCTTGGCGGCGTAGGCCAGGGCATGGCTGGATTCAAGCGCCGGGATGATGCCTTCGAGACGGCACAGGTTGTGGAAAGCCTCAAGTGCTTCGGCATCGTTGATCGGGACGTACTCGGCCCGGCCAAGATCCTTCAGCCAGGCGTGTTCCGGACCGACGCCGGGGTAATCGAGGCCTGCCGAAATGGAATGGGTCTCGATGATCTGGCCGTCTTCGTCCTGCAGCAGGTAGGTGCGATTGCCGTGCAGCACGCCGGGGACACCGGCAGTCAGCGAGGCGGCATGGCGGCCGCTTTCGACACCGTCACCCGCTGCTTCGACGCCGATCAGGCGAACGCCCTCGACATTGATGTAGGGGTAGAAAATACCCATCGCATTCGAACCGCCACCGACTGCGGCAATCACCGCATCCGGCTGGCGGCCGGCCATTTCCGGCATCTGGGTCAGGCATTCTTCACCGATGATTTTCTGGAAATCGCGAACCAGCATCGGGTAGGGGTGCGGGCCAGCCACCGTGCCGATGATGTAAAAAGTGTTGTGGATGTTGGTCACCCAGTCGCGCATCGCTTCGTTCAGTGCATCCTTCAGCGTCTTCGAGCCACTTTCGACCGGCACCACGGTGGCGCCGAGCAGCTTCATGCGATAGACGTTGGCCGCCTGGCGCTTGACGTCCTCGCTGCCCATATAGACCACGCATTCCATGCCGTAGCGGGCGGCAACGGTTGCCGTCGCCACGCCGTGCTGGCCGGCGCCGGTTTCGGCGATGACGCGCGGCTTGCCCATGCGCTTGGCGAGCATGGCCTGACCGATGCAGTTGTTCACCTTGTGGGCGCCGGTGTGGTTGAGGTCTTCCCGCTTCAGGTAGATCTGCGCACCGCCGAGCAGATCGGACCAGCGCTTGGCGTGGTAGATCGGCGACGGCCGGCCGACGAAATGCTTCAGCTCGTATTCGTATTCGGCACGGAAAGCCGGATCGACCTGGGCTGCGGCATAGGCCGCCTTCAGCTCATCAAGCGCGCCAAACAGCGTCTCGGCGACAAAAACACCGCCGTAGGGGCCAAAATGGCCCTTGGCATCGGGGAAGTTATATTGATTCATCGGCTTTCCGTACAGCCGCCACGAAGGCAGCAATTTTCGAGTGATCCTTGATTCCCTTGCTCATTTCAACGCCTGACGACACGTCAACCGCCACCGGCCGGACGCGCTGTATAGCCTCGCCGACATTGCCGGCGGTCAACCCGCCCGACAACACCAAAAACGCCGGGAGGGCCGGCGGAATCAGCGTCCAGTCGAAGACATGGCCACCGCCACCGTAGCCCTCGACGAAGGCATCGAGCAACAAACCCCGGGCATCGGGAAACGAGCGGGCGAATTCTACCAGATCGAGCCCCGGCCTCACCCGCGCCGCCCGCAGATACGGTCGGGCGAACTGGCGGCAATAGGCCGCGTCCTCATCACCGTGAAATTGCAAGACATTGATGGGCAGCGCGGCACAGGTCGCCCGCACGACCTCGGGCTCGGCATTAACGAAGAGGCCGACGACATCGACAAACGGCGGAATCCGCTTGGCCAGTTCAGCAGCCTGCTGCGGCGTCACGTAGCGCGGGCTGGGCGGATAGAAGACAAAACCGATCGCGTCGGCGCCCGCCGCCACGGCGGCATCGACATCGGTTTCGCGGGTCAGGCCGCAGATCTTGATTCTGGTCTTCACTTCAGCATTCCATCGAGAAAGTCGTCATCCGGATCCGGCAAAGCCCACTGCGGCTCATAGAGCGGCCCGCGAAAATAGAGACCGTCCGGCGAAAAGGTCGGTGCCGCCAGCTTGCGATCCCTGGCCTGCAGCAATTCGTCAACCCAGCCCGGCGGCTGCGCTCCCTTGCCGATGTAGACCAGCGTGCCGACCAGATTGCGCACCATATGATGCAAAAACGCCGTCGCCTCGAAATCGAAGACAAACATGCTGCCGCACTGCCGAACCTCGGCCCGAGAGAGGGTCTTGATCGGCGTTTTGGCCTGACACTCGGCCGCCCGGAAAGCCGAGAAATCGTGCTCGCCGAGCAGTCGACCGGCGGCATCCTGCATCAGCGCCAGATCGAGCGCGCCGTGGAACCAGCCGACCCGCCCCTGCCACAAGCCGGGCCGCTGTGGCCGATTGAGTAACAGATACCGGTAACGCCGACCGCGCGCACTGAAACGGGCATGAAATTCGTCGCTCACCGGTTGCGCCCAGCGCACGGCGACGCCGTCCGGCAGGTGCGAATTGACCCCGCGCACCCAAGCCGTCAGCGGCCGCTCGACCGGCGCATCGAAGTGCACGACTTGCTGGCTGGCATGCACCCCGGCATCGGTCCGCCCGGCACACACCACGCCGACCTTGCAACCGGCGATTGCCTGCAGCGCAAGCTCGAGCGCATCCTGGACGGTTTTCCCCTGCGCCTGACTCTGCCAGCCGCGAAAACCTGTGCCGCAATATTCCAGCCCCAAGGCAACTCTCACAGCAGCAGACCTCCTAGCACGACCAGGACAATGATCATCAGCAGCAGCGTATCCGCCATTTTCCAATCGGGCATCGCCACGCGAACGCTGTCCGGACCATCGACAAAACGCGCTTCACCAACCAGCATCTTTTTCCATGCCCCTTTTTCATGTTCAGTCTGCAAATTTTCCAGCACCAGCGACAGCCGGACGACCAGACGCCCGGTATCCAGACCAAGGTAGCGCAAGGGGAGCAGCATTCCCCACAAGCCGCCAAACAAGCCGTCCCGCCCAAGACGAACAAAGAGCCAGGCGAGAAGCACCAACATGCTGAGCAGGCGCACGACCTGCAGGTTGGCCTCGGCGATGCCTTCGTAAGTCGGCGCCCAGGACAGGTCTTGCAAGGCCTCGCCTGGCGTATTGAAGGCAACTATCAGCCACAAGCTGAGCAATAGCCAACGTGCACGCCGAGCGTAGCCCAACCAGGGCCGGCAAATAGCTGGCGTGCTCAAAACGGCTACAGTAAGCATCAGCCCCAGGCCGGGATAGCCGAGATACTGGATCGCGACGATACCCGCCAGCCAGAGCACCAAGGCCGCAGAAGGATGCAAATCAGGCTCCCAAAATGCACACAGCCCCTTGCGGGGCCATGTGCCGATCACATGCCTGGATTTTACTCGCCTATTCGACCGAGAATCGCACGCGCCTGCTCGACCAGATCGACCGGCCCTTCGCCAACAACTTCTTGCAGCAACTCGCGGGCTCCTTCCAGATCGCCCATTTCCTCGTAGGCCTTGGCCAGATCGAGTTTGGTATTCACCTCTTCCCACTGTGAATCGCGGACCGGCTCGGCAAGCGAGTCGGCCAATGAATCGGCGAATGACTCGGCAAGCGGCTCCGGCATCACCGTCGTTGCGGCAAGCTCAGCCATCTCCGGCTCACCCGGAACCGGTTCGGAGGCAAGATCAAGGTTGATCGAGCCGATATCGAAATCCGGCTGCACCATCGGCTGACCAAGGAAAACTGAATCCGTCAGACTGACGTCGAACTCCAGCGAGTCTGCATCCAACACTCCGGGGCTGACCGACGTTGCGGCCAATTCCGGATGATCAAACTCAAACTCTTCGGACGGCATCGGCAAGGGATTGACCACGGTTGCGGTTGACTCGTTTTCCAGCACCGAATTCACCATGGTCTGCGTTGCCGGCGAGTCGATATCGAGATCGAAATCGACCATCGGCGCTTCCTCGACCGGCGGCTCGGGAGTTTCAGACTCTTCGGTCGAGGCGGAAATGGCATTGACACCGACAAAGGTCGACACTGCCGAATCGATTTCCGAGTCTGGCTCCAAAGGCATGACCATCGTTCCTTCCGGCGAAAAGTCCGGCGAGGCATCGGGCTCCTCGGACTCGACGACGTTGGCCGCCTCTACCGCTGCCTGAGTCGCCCCACCGAGGTCGAAATCTACCGAATCGACCACCAGATCGTCCGCCTCGACATGCAACTCACCGACCGGCGCCTCTTCAGAAACTTCGGCGACCGGCGCGGCTGCCCCCAAGTCGAAATCAAGGGCATTCGACTCCGACAGGCCCATCGTCTCGACATAGGGCTCATCAAAAGCCGGCGATGCTTCGCCAGCCTCCTTCTCCGGCAACTCGGCAGCCGGCGCCTCAGGCAGAATCTCCGGCAAACCGAGATCGAAATCGAGGCTCATCGCATCGTTGATCGGCTCTTCCACCTCGGCCGCTTCGGCGGCAACGGCCAGTTCGGCCGGAGCGGACAGCACCAGCGTGTCCGCCGCCTGTTCGAGCGGCAGCTCATCCGGAACGCTGGCGATCTCGGCCAACGGGGGCACGGCACTGGTCATCGCCATCGTGGCCCGCCCCAGATCCTCGCTAGAAACGATCATCGTGGCATCGGGATTGAAGCTAGCCCCCGGTACCGCCTGAACCCCGGAGTAAAGCGGATTGGCCGGATCCAGCCCAGCCCCCAGCGCCGCCACTTTTTCCCACTCCGGGCCGGCCCCGCCGGTTTGCGCATACAACTCACTGGCCAGGGTTTCGAACTGCTTCAGGCTTTTCCGATTAGCGTATATCTCGAGCAGCTTGGCGTGAATGGCCGTACGCTGCGGGTCTTTCTGCAGCGCCTCGAGAAGAATTTCCTCGGCCTGGGTATCCCGCCCATAGGCCATGTAAACATCGGCTTCTGCCACTGGATCGACTTCGTCGGTATCGATCGTTCCCGGTCCGGTCTGGCTGAAGTCGCCGGTTTGCGGTGGCGTATTGCCGGTATCGACGCTTTGTCCGCCGGTCATCCGGAACACCGAATTCGGTCCAAGGCTCGACGGACCGGGTGCCGCTGTCGTTTCCACGGACGAACTCTGCTCGCGCCGACGCTTCAACATGAAGTAGCCGGCCAGCAAGGCCAGAATGCCAGCACCGCCCGCCAATGGCAGCGGATCGCTCAACAAGCCATCGATAAGACTCGGCTCCTCGGGTTCGGGTGACGGTACCGGTGCCGGCTTTTTCTCGGGAGGCGGTGGCGGCGGCTTGACCGGTTCCGGCGGCTTGACCTCGGCCGGCTTCACCTCTTCGACCGGCTTGGCAGCCTCCACAGGTTTCACCGGTTCGGCTTCCTTTGCCGGCTCAGCAAGCTTCGGCGGCTCCGGCGCCTTGACAGGCTCAACCGGTTTGGCCGGCTCGACCGGCTTGACTTCATCTTTCTTGGTGGCTGATTGCTGTTGCAACTCGGCCAACTTCTGGGTTTTCATCTCAACGAGTTTCTGCAACTCGCCAACGTTTTTCTCAAGCAAGGCCAGACGATCCTGGGCTTCCTTCAGAGCCTTATCCTTGGCAATCTGGTCCGCTTCGTTAATCGCCCCCGCCTTGCCTGCAGCCCCCTTCGTCACCACTTCGGTCTTGGCGATCTTGACCTGATCCTTCGACTGATCAGCCGGAGCAGCCTTTTCTTCAACCTTTGCAGTTATCTTGCCCGAGGCGACCTGGCTGGCAGACTCTTCACGAGCCGGCGCCTTCGCACTGGTCGCTGCCAGCTTCTGGCGATAGGCATTCCAGTCGCCGGCCTGGGTGACGTAGACCTTTTTTGCATCGGCGTCGGAAACCGCCTCGACCGCAGCCTGTTCCGGAATCCCCAGAATCGCCCCCGCCTTCAGGCGATTGATATTCTTGCCGATAAAGGCATCCGGGTTGCTCTGGAACAGACCAACCAGCATCTGTTCGAGAGAAACGCCATCGTATTTTGTCTCGCTGGCGATCTTGCGCAGGGTTTCACCCGGCTGAACAACACGAGAACCGCTGGCCTCGGTCCTTTTCGGTTCAGCAGGCACCTTGGCCGCTACCGGCTGACGCGGCGCGCTGCGCGTTACGGCCGACTGGCTGCCGCCAGCACCGCCGCCCCGTACCGTTTCGACAACTTTAGCCTCGGCAACCGAGACCTGGCCGCCGGTTCCCTTGGCGGCAATCTCGGGAGGATCGAGCAAAAAAGTGTATTCACGAACCAGGCGACCCGACGGCCAGTTCAATTCAACCAAGAAATCGAGAAACGGCTCGTTAACGGGCTTGATCGAAGTAACTTTGACAATCGATTGACCATTTGCCCGCTTTTCGACGACAAAGCGCAAATCGGTCAAAGCAGAGGCGTAATCAACACCGGCCTGCTTGAAGGCATCGACGGGAGCTAGTCGCGCTGTCATGCCAGCCAGTTCGTCACGACTCGCACCGATTTCCAGTTCGGCCCGCAAAGGCTGCCCCAGACCGGAATAAACCGTAAGTTTCCCCAGGCCGGCGGCCTCGGCAACCCATGGCGCGAGTGACAGACAGGAGGCCACCGCAAGGGCGGCTGCACGTTTCTTGAACTGGGAGCGATTAGTTTCGGTCACGTCGAAACCCTGAGCGTTAAATTTTGGGACTTTCAAATTAACATCATGGACTTAGCAATGCAAGCTAAACCCGCTTCTCATTACTCAGCCATTGGCATATTCCCAACAAATGAAAAACGGGGCAAAAGCCCCGTTTTTCCAATAAAAATCAACAATCAACTATCAAGCATCAAGGAGAATCCGTAGCATGCGGCGCAGCGGCTCGGCCGCGCCCCACAGCAACTGGTCGCCACAGGTAAAGGCAGCCAGATATTCCGGACCCATTGCCATCTTGTGCAGACGGCCGACCGGCACGGTCAGCGTACCAGTGACTGCTGCCGGGGTTAGTTCGCGCTCAGAGATCTCACGATCGTTCGGCACGACCTTGGCCCACGGGTTAGCCTTGGCCAGCATGTCGCTGATTTCATCAAGCGGCACATCCTTCTTCAACTTGATGGTCAGCGCCTGGCTGTGGCAGCGCATCGCACCGATCCTGACGCACAGGCCATCGATGGGGATCGAACCGGCCGAGCGGAAAGCCGGCTTGCCGAGGATTTTGTTGCATTCGGCGCCGCCTTTCCATTCTTCCTTGGACTGGCCGTTCTCGTAGGGCACGTCGATCCACGGAATCAGCGAACCGGCCAACGGCGTATTGCGGAAGTTCTTCTTCGGGAAGCTGTCGGAACGGATGGTCTCGGCCACCTTGCGGTCGATGTCGAGGATGGCGGAAGCCGGGTCGGCCAGCAAATCGGCGACTGACGAATGGATGGCCCCCATCTGCGAAATCAGTTCGCGCATGTTCTGCGCGCCGGCGCCGGAGGCCGCCTGATAGGTCATCGAGGTCGCCCATTCGATCAGGTCGTTCTGGAACAGGCCGCCGAGACCCATCAGCATCAGGGAAACAGTGCAGTTGCCGCCGATCCAGTTCTTGCCGCCCTTGGCCAGCGCGTCCTTGATGACGTGCATGTTGACCGGATCGAGCACGATCACGGCATCATCGGCCATGCGCAGCGACGAAGCGGCATCGATCCAGTGGCCGTTCCAGCCGGCGGCACGCAGCTTCGGGAATACTTCCTTGGTGTAGTCGCCACCCTGGCAGGTGATGATGATTTCACAGGCCTTCAGTGCATCGATGTTGGAAGCATCCTGCAGCGGCAGCGAGGCTTCCTTGCCACCGAACAGCGGCGCCTTGCCGCCGGCGGCGGAGGTGGAGAAATACACCGGATCGATATGGGCGAAATCGCCCTCTTCGACCATGCGCTGCATCAGCACGGAACCAACCATGCCACGCCAACCGACCAGACCAACCTTCTTCATGACTTACTCTCCGAATATAACCTGTGTTTAACGCACGAACCTGCTGTTCGGTTTACGCCAGCGCGGCGAGTACCGCATCGCCCATTTCACTGGTGCCAACCTTGTTGGTACCGCGCTCGTAGATGTCGCCGGTGCGATACCCCTGAGCCAAAACCTTTTTGACCGCATTTTCGACACGCAGTGCCTGCTCTTCGAGGCCGAAGGTATAGCGCAGCATCATCGCGGCCGACAGGATGGTGGCCAGCGGATTGGCCACGCCCTGGCCGGCGATGTCCGGCGCCGAGCCATGCGACGGCTCGTAAAGCCCCTTGTTCTTGTCGTCGAGCGAAGCGGACGGCAACATACCGATCGAGCCGGTCAGCATCGAGGCTTCATCGGACAGGATGTCACCGAACATATTGCCGGTGACCATCACGTCGAACTGCTTAGGCGCCTTGACCAGTTGCATCGCGGCATTGTCGACCAGCATGTGGCTGAGCTCGACATCCGGGTAGTCATGGGCGATCTCGATCATCACGTCACGCCACAGTTGGGTGCATTCGAGCACGTTCATCTTGTCGACCGAGCACAGCTTCTTGTTGCGCTTCTGTGCCGCCTGGAAAGCAACGTGGCCGATGCGGCGGATTTCCGACTCGCTATAGACCATGGTATTGAAACCGACGCGCTCGCCATTTTCCTCACGCACGCCACGCGGCTGGCCAAAGTAGATGTCGCCGGTCAACTCGCGGACAATCAGGATATCCAGACCCGCCACGACCTCCGGCTTCAGCGTCGAAGCATTGGCCAGTTCCGGATAGAGAATGGCCGGACGCAGGTTGGCAAACAGGTTCAGGTCCTTGCGGATGCCGAGCAGGCCACGTTCCGGACGCTTTTCGCGGGGCAACGAGTCCCACTGCGGGCCGCCGACCGCACCAAGCAGCACGGCGTCGGCTTCGCGGGCCAATTTCTGGGTCGCTTCCGGATAGGGGTTACCGGTCGCGTCGACCGCACCACCACCCAACAGCGCCTCTTCCATCTCGAACTTGAGGTCGAGGGAGTTCAGGACACGCACTGCCTGGGCAGTAATTTCAGGACCAATGCCGTCACCCGGCAGAACACAGATCTTCATCGCTTTTCCTTGTTACGCAAACAGCCAGGGCTGGTTGATACGGCGCTTTTCTTCAAACTCGCGAATTTTCTCGGCATGGCGCAGGGTCAGGCCGATATCGTCCCAACCGTTCAGCAGACATTCCTTGCGGAAGGCATCGATCTGGAACGGAATACCGTGGCCATCCGGACGAATTACCGCCTGCGCCTGCAGGTCCACCACCAGCTTGTAGCCGGGCGTGGCTTCCACCTGCTGGAACAGTGCCTCTATTTCAGCAGCCGGCAGCACGATCGGCACGATGCCATTCTTGAAGCAGTTATTGAAGAAAATATCGGCAAACGACTCGGCGATGATCGCCTTGAAGCCAAAGTCGAGCAGCGCCCATGGAGCGTGTTCGCGCGAGCTGCCGCAACCGAAATTGGCACGGGTCAGCAGCACCTGGGCGCCTTGATAGCGCGGCTGGTTGAGCACGAAATTCGGGTTCTTCGGACGCCCGGAATTATCCTGACCGGGCTGGCCGACATCCATGTAACGCCATTCATCGAAGGCATTCGGGCCGAAGCCGGAACGCTTGATCGATTTCAGGAACTGCTTGGGGATGATCGCATCGGTATCGACGTTGTTACGATCGAGCGGAGCGACCAGACCTTCGAGACGGGTAAATTTTTCCATGTCCGCTCCTCAGAGAACTTCACGCACGTCGGCGAAACGACCGGCGATGGCCGCCGCTGCAGCCATGGCCGGGCTGACCAGATGGGTGCGACCACCCGGCCCCTGGCGCCCTTCGAAATTCCGGTTGGAGGTCGAGGCACAGCGCTCGCCTGGCTCCAGACGGTCGGCATTCATCGCCAGACACATCGAACAGCCCGGCTCGCGCCACTCGAAACCGGCGGCAATGAACACTTTGTCCAGCCCCTCAGCCTCGGCCTGACGCTTGACCAGCCCCGAGCCCGGCACCGCCAGCGCCAGCTTGACGTTGGCAGCGACGTGACGGCCTTTCAGCACCGAGGCGGCTTCGCGCAGATCCTCGATCCGGGAATTGGTGCAGGAACCGATGAACACCTTGTCGATGGCGATGTTCTGGATCGGCGTATTCGGATTCAGGCCCATGTATTGCAGCGCCCGCTCCATGCCTTCCCGCTTGACCGGATCGCTTTCCTTGGCCGGATCGGGCACCGCGGCACCAACCGCGACCACCATTTCTGGCGACGTCCCCCAGGTGACCTGCGGCTGGATGGCCTCGGCCTGTAGCGTGACAACACGGTCGAACTGTGCGCCGGCATCGGAATGCAGCGTGCGCCAGTATTCGACGGCGCGCTCCCAGACCTCGCCCTTGGGCGAGAACGGACGGTCTTTCAAATAGTTGATCGTGGTGTCGTCGACCGCGACAAAGCCCATCCGGGCGCCACCTTCGATCGCCATGTTGCACAGCGTCATGCGACCTTCCATGCTCAGGCCACGGATCGCGCTGCCGCCGAACTCGATGGCGTAGCCGGTGCCGCCGGCCGTGCCGATGGTGCCGATGATGGCCAGCGCCACGTCCTTGGCGGTAACGCCCTTGCCGAGCTTGCCGTCGACAGCGATCAGCATGGTCTTCGATTTCTTTTGCAGCAGGCACTGCGTCGCCAGCACGTGCTCAACCTCGGAGGTACCGATGCCATGCGCCAGGCAGGCAAAAGCGCCGTGCGTCGAGGTGTGCGAATCGCCGCAGACGACAGTCATGCCGGGCAGCGTCGCGCCGTTCTCCGGACCGACGACATGGAGAATACCCATGCGCGGATCCTTGAACGGGAAATAGGCCAGGGCGCCGACTTCGCGGATATTGGCATCAAGGGTCTCAACCTGCTGGCGCGAGATCGGATCCTTGATCCCTTCATCCCAGTGATCGGTCGGCGTGTTGTGGTCCGGCGTCGAGACGATGGACGAGACGCGCCAAGGCTTGCGGCCAGCCAGCTTCAGGCCTTCGAAAGCCTGTGGGCTGGTCACTTCGTGTACAAGGTGACGGTCGATATAGAGCAAAGCCGTGCCATCCGCTTCTTGATGGACAACATGGTTTTCCCAGAGCTTGTCGTAGAGTGTCTTCGGCATGGAACTAAATTAGGGCCGTAAAGCGTCGAATTATTGCACAGGATCGCTGGTTTTTGCCCTTGCCGGGGCGTCGACCGCAGCGCTCCCGCCAACCCAACCCCAGATCAGGACAAAGCCGAGCAAGGCGAAGCCGGCCCCCAGGCTGAATGTCCAGCCGGCGCCGAGCGGCTCCCAGATCCAGCCGCTGATCAGCGCCCCCAGCAGACCACCGGCCCCAAAAGAAAGACTGGAATAAAGTGCCTGGCCGCGCGCCTGCGCTCGCCCCGGAAACCACTGATTGACGGCAGCGATGGCCGAGGCGTGATAGGCGCCGAAAGTCAGGCCATGCAGCAACTGCACCAGCACCATGATGGCCACCGATTCGACACCCCAGCCCATCATCAGAAAGCGGACAACCGCGGCGGCAAAGCTGGCAAGAAGAATGGCGCGCAGCGAAAAACGCAGCGTCAGCCGGTTCATCAGCATGAAAACCAGGATTTCGGCCAGCACACCGAGCGACCACAGGCCTCCGACCTCGGTCTTGCTGTAGCCATGCCCGGCCAGATGAATTGAGTAGAAGACGTAGAAAGCGCCATGCGCCGCCGACATCATGAAACAGGCGCTCATCAGCGCCTTGACCCGCGGCTGGCGGAGGATCGCACCGATCGACAGACCATCCCTGGGGTGTTCAACCAGTGGCGCTTCCGGCAAGACCAGTGCCAGCCCGAGAATGCCGAATAAAATACCGGTGCAGACCCAAAGCACCCCCACCGGTGGCGCCATATCGAGCAAGCCGCCGGTACCCATCACCGCCAGAATGAAGCCGACCGACCCCCACAGCCGAATCCGGCTGTACCGCCCGCGCTCTTCGCGCAGGTGGTCAAAAGTCAGCGTCTCAACCAGCGGCAGCGCGGCGCTCCAGAAGAAGGCCAGCACAGCCATGGCCAGCAACATGCCCGGTAAGCGGTCGAGCCAGTAGAAAGCCAGGAAACCGGCCAGGCCGATGGCTGCCGCCAGACGAATGATCGCCATACGCCGGCCGAAGCGGTCGGCCAGCCAGCCCCACAAATTGGGACCGAACAGGCGCATCAACTGCATTTGCGACATCAGCAGCCCGATGTCCCAGGCCGAAAAATTCAGCGACTGGAGATAAAGCCCGAAATAGGGCGAGAACGCGCCAATGAAGGCGAAATAGAAAAAGTAGTAGCCCGAGAGGCGCCAGTAGGGCAATGCATGCATCCGGCAATTCTACCGGATGCATCCTCGGACCAAGGCGCGATCAGGCCTTGGCTGACTGCTGGCCGGCGCGATAGGCCAGCAGCATGTGGTAGAGCTCGTCCTTGAGCTTGACCCGTTGTTTCTTCATGTCTTCGATGGTGAAGTCAGCCACCGGCATGTCGTTTTCCTCGAGGTCTTCGACGCGCCCGGTCAGCCGGTGGTAAATCGAAAACAACTTGGCGAAATGCGCGTTGCCCGTTTTCAGGGCATGAATGGCATCGTCCAGTTCCGGGAACTCGTGATGAAGGTCGTGATGTTCGACTTGCATAGTACTCTCCCTGATACAAAGCCCCGCCGAAAGGCGGCTAAAACCAGCAATCTTAAGCGATTACACCGGGAATGCGCGGCGTCTGACAAACCACGTCGCCGCATTGCGCCCGATGGCGCAAGGCGTGATCGATCAGGACCAGCGCCAGCATCGCTTCGGCAATCGGTGTCGCCCGGATGCCGACACAAGGATCATGCCGCCCCTGCGTCGCCACCTCGATGGCATTCCCTTGCGCATCGACCGAATGACGCGGCTGGGCAATCGACGAAGTCGGCTTGATCGCCATGTTGACGACGATTTCCTGCCCGCTCGAAATTCCGCCGAGAACGCCGCCGGCATGGTTGCTGGCAAAGCCCTGCGGCGTCATTTCGTCGCCATGTTCGCTCCCTTTTTGCGCCACCGAGGCGAAGCCGGCGCCAATCTCGACCCCCTTGACGGCATTGATCCCCATCATCGCATAGGCGATATCGGCATCCAGCCGGTCAAAAACCGGCTCGCCCCAGCCCGGCGGAACGCCGGTGGCGGTGACGGTGATCTTGGCGCCAACCGAATCCAGCGACTTGCGCAAGGCGTCCATATAGTCTTCAAGCTGCGGCACGATCGCGGCGTTCGGTGCGAAGAAGGCGTTGCCGTCGATCTCGTCGGCCGAGACGAAGGGAATTTCGATCGGTCCCAAGGCGCTCATCCAGCCTCGAATCGAGACACCGTAACGCTCCTGCAGCCACTTGCGGGCAATCGCCCCGGCCGCAACGCGAACCGCCGTTTCACGAGCCGACGAACGACCGCCACCGCGATAGTCGCGGAAACCGTATTTCTGGGTATAAGTGTAGTCGGCGTGCCCGGGACGAAAAGTCTCGGCGATATTGCCGTAATCCTTGCTGCGTTGATCCTGATTGCGAATCAGCAGACTGATCGGCGTCCCGGTCGTTTTGCCTTCGAAGACGCCGGAGAGTATCTCAACCGTATCCGGCTCGCGGCGCTGCGTCACATGACGCGAAGTACCAGGCTTGCGGCGATCCAGTTCGGCCTGAATATCGGCCTCGCAAAGCGCCAGTCCGGGCGGGCAACCATCGACGACGCAACCAATGGCCGGACCATGGGATTCGCCAAAGGAAGTAACGGTAAACAGCGTGCCAAAAGTATTGCCTGACATGGGGAGGGACGGTCTAATATGGAATCAGGAGTTTACCATGCCAAGCAAAAAGCCCCCGCCCGACACGTCGACCGCAGGCAAGCGCTCAACGCAGCCGCAACGGGGAAAAACCACGCCCCCCGCCGCCATCAACACACTCAGGCAAGCCGATAACCGCTGGCAGCGCACCAAGCGCTACGGCTGGGACAGCCGCTAAGCGGTTAACACGGACATGAAAAAGGCGACCGTAGCCGCCTGCTTCATCGCCCAAGTCGATCAGACCTGCTGCTCGTCCGGCCAGTTCTTGATGTAGCTTTTCAGCATCTTGTTCTCGAAGCTCTGCTCTTCAAGAACAGCCTTGGCGACGTCGAGGAAGGAAATGACGCCCATCAGGGTATCGCCATCGAGCACCGGTAGATAGCGCGAGTGTTTTTCGATCATCAGGTAACGCAGGTCGTTGACCTCCATCTCAGGGAAGGCGGTTACCGGCTCACGGACCATGACCTCACCAACGCTGAGCGCCTCCGGGCTGGCCTTGTGCTGCTTCAGGGCCTGCATGACTTCGCGAAACGTCAGCATGCCGGCCATCTTGCCACCAGCCATGACCACCAGCGAACCAACGTCAAGTTCAGCCATCGTATCAATGGCAGAGGCCAGAGACTGTTGTGGCGTAGCGGTGTACAACGTAGCGCCCTTGACGCGAAGGATCTCTCGCACCTGCATCGAATTCTCCTGAACCGAGGTTTTATTTGTCAGATGATCTTAGAACATCGGCCCGGTTTCGGGAAGAGCAATCCTCAAAACCCAGCGTGCAGAACCGCTCTACCGGATCAACCCCATGATAATTATGGTTTTCTATCGGCGCAGTTAAAAATATTTATGGCATTTGCACTTGCGGAACGTCATAAGCAGCTATACACTAAGTCATATTACCTAAGTCATACACCGCTAG
>Ga0316604_10001599_pt1 | contig 19463 bp, 14 predicted proteins | sample OWC_soil_day20_C_FD_207650 | JGI IMG/M metagenome (GOLD analysis project Ga0316604, IMG submission 207650) | Wetland soil microbial communities from Old Woman Creek delta, Ohio, United States - OWC_soil_day20_CT | ecosystem: Environmental > Terrestrial > Soil > Wetlands | place: USA: Ohio...
GTGCCTGTTATTTTTTATTCACATCCTTATGGAGGTGAAGAGGTGTCTTATAATATAGGCTTGTACAATTTTATTGCAAAGAAAGGTTATGCAGTGGTGTTTGCACCTTATCCTACCACAGGTGTAACAGTAGATTCAAGGTATAATACTTTGTGGCAGAGTTTTCTGAAAGCAGTGAATGACTATCCAAATATTATTGACACTAAGAAGGTGGGATTTATGGGGCACTCTTTTGGCGGCGGTGCTTCTTATGCATTGGCATATAAAGGATTTGTGGACAATGGATGGGGTGAAAACGGCCGGTTTATTTTTACCATGGCACAGTGGTATTCTTATAATATTACCGATACACAATTGCAAAGTTTTCCTTCCAACACGAAATTGATTTCAGAAGTATATAATGATGATGTGACAAATGATCACAGAATGTCAATAGATATGTTTAAGCATATCAATATTACGGATGCGGAGAAGGATTATATTTTAGTGAAGCAAAGTGTGGTAGATGGATATACTTATACTGCTGCCCATGATTTGCCGAATACAAGAACGGCTTATGATGCCTATGATTATTATGTGGTGTATAGATTGCTGGATGCGATGATCGATTATAGCTTTAATGGAAATGCGAATGCGAAAAATACGGCATTAGGCAATGGATCATCTGCACAGGTAAGTCTGCCACAGGGTATGACGGCACTGGAAGAAACGGATAATCCTGTAGCCGCGTTTACGCAGAGTAAATATTTATTTCCGTGTGGATCCAGCGATAATCCAAGGATTGCAAATTGTGAATAAAAAACAAATTCCTGTTGCTGCTGAAGGCAGCAACAGGAAACAAATACCTGCGGTGGGCTTTCTTAATGCAATAATCTGATCATGACTTCAGCCGCTACCCGGCCTTTCATCTTTAGTTGATCTCTGCTGGTGTTATCCCCCACTTCATACGTCAATGCTTCTGCCCCCAACTCGCGGGAGAGCCAGCTTTTGGAGACGTTCCCCCCATTACCGCTAGGCTTTACCCTGGCTTTGAACCCGGGTATCGCCTGCTGGAATTCCTTTAACCACTGAAGGGTAAACCCCGGCCTGTTCGTATGCACTGAATCTTCATTGATATAAAATACATCCTTGTAGGTAGAATGAAAGTCAAGACCGAAATACACCTTCGCCACCTGTGCAGCAATGGTCTTTTTCAGGTAGTCTTTTACTGCTTTCGTTTCAGGTTGTTTGAATTCATCCCAGTCACGATTCAGGTCTACACCACCAAGGTTATGCCTCCAGTCTCCTTCGTCCACGCCATCCGGATTTAACATAGGCATGATCAGGATCTCATATTGCTGACGAAAGCGAATCGCTTCCGGCGTATTGGCAGTTACCACCCGAACGAATTCCTGCATAGCAAAATAACCTGTTACCTCCGGTGGATGCTGACGGCTTAATACAACAATGAGTTTTTTGCCATCACTCCCTGTTGTATGCAGGGCAACAATTGGCTTGTGCAAAATGCTGTAGCCAATAGTTTCGTGTTGCACATTGGGCAGACTATCTATCCAGTTGTATACCGCAACAGAAGGAATCACTTCCTGTGCCGCCACTATGAGTGAATCAGGAGATGTCAATAAGGTGAACCATGCTTTTGTACTGTCTGCCGAAAGACGCACCTGTGTCGTATCTGTCCATTGCCGGCCATCGTTGCTGATTTTAGGATCATAGCGATGTTGCTCCCTGTCATAATCTAAGCAGAGATGTATGCGCCCGGGCCGATCTGTCCATACACTGAATGCATACCAGGGACTTGGATTGATGGGTGCATTTTCAGGAAGAATGGTAATCTTAAAAGTACTATCATCTACCTGCCTGATGTCATTCGCCCGGGCACCAGGAAAACGGTTGCTGAAGTGTACGCCTCCTTTAAAATCATACTCCTTTCTCACCTGCATCTTTACCTTCACGGAGGAGGAGGATGTTACCTGCTGTGCACCTTTACAGGCACACAACAGGAATAGCATATAAAATAGTCTTTTCATCTTCTTTACAACGGGTTTTGCTCCATCAATGAATTCGCATTCATTTCATCATCAGGTATCAGGAACTGCCAACGTTTGTCACCTGCATCGACTGACAATATATTGGCCAGTGCAGACGTATGATTACTGTTCGTTCTGTCCAGCGCACTATTCGTACGCTTCAGATCCAGGAACCGGAAACCCTCTGCCCACAATTCTACCCTGCGCTGTACCATGATCTCATTTAATAATGCAGTACCTGTACTGGTAGTTAACTGGTATTGCGGATCCCTGTTTACAGCTAAGGTATACAATGCTTCCGCAGCTTCCGCATCATGACCACCTTCTCTCGCCAATGCCTCTGCTGCTATCAGGTACATCTCTGCTGCACGCATGTAAGGAATGGCACCTGCTGTAGAGTTGATATCGGCTACGAGATATTTACGATGCATATATGCTTTGCGAACCCCATTGTTCACAATAGGAAAAGCAGTATTCTTACCTGTAGAATCCCAGAGTCCTTTACGAACATCGGTGGCTGTGATCTTTGCATATAACAGTTTATTGATGGCTTTCGGATTGTTTTTGGTGTGTGATGAGCTGTAAAAGTTAGCCGACATATAAGTATAAAATGTGCCATAAGTATACAACTGATCTGCCAGCTGATTGATACCCCACATCCATTCATTGTTAGAGATATCGGTGAAGCCTGCCATGTATACGGTATTCGTCATCAGCGGAAAGCCATTCAGTGCTTTCATCGCATAACTGGCCGCTGTTGCATAGTCCTGCATGGTGAGCGCCACTCTTGCTTTTAGACCTTCGGCTACATTCAGATTAAAGTGTGTTTTGGCCGTACGTGCCGCTGCATCGCCGAATAAGGTGATAGCTGCATCCAGGTCGGCATTGATCTGTGTATACACTTCTTCTACAGTGTTACGTGCATGTGCATCTGTGTTGCTCGTGGTCATGATAGGTACGCCTAACTGTGTATTTTCCTTACCTGCATCATACCGCTCGCCGAATAACTGCACCAGGTAAAAATGTCCCCATGCACGAAGGCTCAGGGCTTCAGCCTTAATACGGTTCTTTTCGCTCGTCTCCCCTTCTACTGCATCGATGTTGTTGATAATACTGTTTGCATTAGAGATGATGATATAATAAAAGCGATAGGCAAAGTATGTCAATGCACTGGAGGCATCGCGATGACTGTTCCACTTATACGCTTCCCTGAAATAAGAGGTACCTGCTGCCGTATGCACAACATCGTCTCCCATCCAGTCGATATTGATCATCATGGCGCCCTGCCCGTCTTCTGACTGGCCGGCGTATTGTATATACAGTGCACGATATATTCCATTCAATGCCTCTTCTGCATTGCTGATATTACTGAATACCACCTGATCGGAGATGGCATCTGTTGGAGAGGTATTCAACTCTTTCTTACAGGAAAAAAGCGTGATGGCTGCTATTATGAAGATGTACTTTTTCATGTGCCGGAAAAATTAGAGTGAAAAATTAGCACCGATTGAAATGATGCGTGCCGGTGAATAAGTAGAGGTAGATGAGATCACACCTGTAAATGCCTTCGATGGATCCATCCCTTTCATGGAAGTGAGCATAAACAGGTTCTCGCCTGACACATAGAACTGTGCACTGCGCACGCCAATTCTTGACAGCAACTGCTTTGGCACCATATACCCAAGCGTAGCTGATTTTAAGCTCAGGTAAGATCCACTCATCAGCCAGCGATCACTGTTCGATGCATTGAACGCACTGCTCTGACTATTGTCCATACGCGGTACATCAGTGATATCTCCTTCTTTCTGCCAGCGTTTCAACTGATCTTTGTGTAGTGCATAACCGTAAGTGGTGCCAGAACCCATGAGCGTAGCGTATTCTCCATTATATACTTTTCCACCCAGCTGATATATAAAGGTGAATTGCAGGCTGAAATTTTTATATTTAAATGTATTGGTGATGCTACCATAGATGTCAGGAATTGCACTGCCGGCGTAATGATAACGGGCATTGTTCTGATCTGTAGTCACCGTATCTCCTTTGTCATTGACAAAAGTGGTCGTTGCATCATCAAATGCATCCGCTTTGTAAAGGGTGGCGCCGTTTGCAGGATTTACACCATACCAGTCACGCAGCCAGAAGTCATAGAGAGAATGACCCACCTTACGCTTTTTGCTGTCTGTGATAATTTCTTCCTGTGGCAGCTTTGTGATTTTGTTTTTGAAAGTGGTTGCATTGATACCCAGGTTCCAGCTAAAGTCTTTGTGACGGATCACATCGCCGGACAACTGGATCTCTATCCCCCTGTTGTACATGCTACCAATGTTCTTTGCCTGTGTTTCCACACCTGAGGTAACGGGTAAGGGTACATCAAAGAGGAGGTTGCTGGAACCACGGTTGAATACTTCGAACGTACCGGAGAGTCTGTTTTTAAAGAATGCAAAATCAATCGCCGCATCCAGGCTATTGCTGGACTCCCACTTCAGGTCAGGGCTGGCAATAGTAGATTGTAGCAAACCCGGTTCTGATCCATTGTTATACCCTACGGAATACAATGCCTGATACAGGTAGTAACCTGACAAATCATCTGAGCCCACCTGTCCATAAGAAGCTCTTAATTTCAGCTGATCTACCCAGTCTGCTTTGAAGAAATGCTCTTTATTGATTTCCCATCCTGCACTCAATGACCAGAAATTTCCCCAGCGGTTTTCCGGAGAGAACTTGGATGATCCATCTCTGCGAAAGGACGCTGCCATCAGGTATCTGTCAGCATACGCATATTCTACACGGGAGAATAAGCCTTCCGTACGATAAGTATTGGTATATGAACTCAGATCGGCCAGCGTCGCAAAATTGTCTAATTCAGTAGAGCCTTCTACGATCTGACTGGTTCTTTGTCCATACAGGTAATTGTATTCGTAGCGGTAATTTTCATGACCTAACAATACTTTGATACCATGCTGTCCTAATTCTTTGGAGTAGTTCAGTAACTGGTTAAAGTTAGTCGTCGTCGTGATTGAGTTAGTACGATATGAACGACCGGAACCCACAGCATCGCCAATCTCCGCATTGTCATAGACAGAGGATAGGTAGTTGTTCACAGCACTGCTAAAGTTGGTGGACAACTTGAAATCTTTCAGAATAGTAATTTCAGCAAAGGTATTGCCTGTGAGCATATTCCTTTTCAGACGGTTCTGATTCAACACTGTTTCTGCCAATACATTTCTGCCAGTAAATACGGGACGCGCAGAACCCGCATCCCATACTTTCTGACCGGTAGCATCTTTTACATATGCACCATCTTCGTCGTGTTCGTATACAGGATAAATAGGGCCCATTCTCAGGGCGATATAAAATGGATTTTCGTTGAGACCACTCCCGGTATTTGCCTGATCGGATGATACCATTGTACCTGCCAGGTTCACACCGGTGCGGAACCATTTATTCGGAGTAGCAGTCGCATTTACACGGGCAGAAGCTCTTTCAAAGTTAGAGCGGATGGAGAAACCATCATCTTTCAGATAGCCTACAGACATGTAATAAGTGCCTTTGTCACTACCGCCGCTTACATTGAGGTTGTATTCACTACGTTCTCCATTTCGTTCCAGCGCGCGTTTCCAGTTGCCATAATCCACATCGTCTGCATATAGTAATTTTGCATCCGGGTTCAGTGTACCATCAGTGAGTACGATCTGATCGTCGGCTACATTGAAGGGATTATAACCCAATGCGGATTTGATATTGGCAGAAGCAGCGGTGCTGGCATCTGTTATACTGGAACCACTGGAATACACGAGGCTGTTGCGATAGGCTTCCCATTCCAGTGGATAATAATCTTTCGATGTCACTCTATCATAATCAGGGAAAGCTTTGGCGCTAAAGCCATGTGATACATTGGCGTTCACCTGCATACTATTCTTCTTCCCTTTTTTAGTGGTGATGAGGATCACACCATTGGCGGCGCGGGCTCCATACAAGGCTGCAGAAGAAGCATCTTTCAGGATAGAGATACTCTCTATATCTGTAGGATTGATGCTGCTCAGTGCATTGTCATAAGGCGCACCATCTACTACATACAATGGCGCATTACCGGCATTTACAGAGCCAAAACCACGGATACGGATATCTGGTCCATCTCCGGGTTGACCACCGCCAATCGTTGTTTGTATACCCGGTGCTGCACCGGTAAGGGCGCTGGTCAGGTTGGTCACAGGTCTGTCTTCAATTTCATTCGCTTTGACCTGTGCTACAGCATTGGTCAGGTTTTTATTTTTCGAAGTACCATAGGCAATGACTACTTCTTCCAGTTGTTTTGTCTCTGGCTGTAGCGTTACATCCAGTGTGACTTTGCCGGCAATGGACATTTCTTTTCGTCCATAGCCGACAAATGAAAAGATCAATACGGCATGTTCATCATTGACAGTGAGGGAATAATTTCCCCTCGCATCTGTCATGGTGTGTACACTGGTATTACCTTTCACACTGATGGTGACATTCTGTAGTGGTACGCCACCTTCGTCCGTCACCTGTCCCTTGATGGTGAACTGGTCGGGAGTGGCCATCATCCATTCCTTTTTGTCATGTTCCTTCGATTTGATGAGGATCATTTTGTCGACAATATCATAGGATAATGGCTGGTTGTTAAAACAAAGTTTTAATACGTCCTCGATGCTGGATGTATTCGTGTTACAGGTCACGGGTTTTGACTCTTTCATGAGTTCTGCGGTGTAAAGAAAATGGTAACCACTTTGTCTGGTTAGTTCTTTCAATACTTTTTCGAGTGGCGCATCCTTTACTGACAGCACAATCCTTTGTTGCGGTGATGCCATGATCGGGATTTGCAGGAGGATACATACTAGCAGCAGCAGACAGCTACTGGTAATTCTTCTAAATGCCATAGCGATGATCATTTGGTTGATAAAAATGCAATGTCCTTTAGCACGCCGGCGTGCTATTACAGCTGATTAAAAATTGGTTGATTTGCTTATCGTTTACTTTCCATTTGTTACTGTTAACTTGTGACCTTCCATTGAGAATGTTACCCCGCCGGTAACAGTTAGCATATTTAAGACCTGCGCCAGTTCCACATTACGGGGGATAGTTCCGTAAAAGTGTTTGGCCGGTAGCTGATTGTAACTGACCTCTATGTTATACCATCTTTCCAGTTGTCGGAGTACCTGTTCCAGAGAAGTATTGGCAAACTGGAACTGACCATTTTTCCACGCCAGTACCTGTTCTTCATCCATCTCATCTGCCACGCGCAGGTCATTATCTGCCCATGCCTGCTGGCCGGGTTTCAGGATACAGGTATGTTGCGCATCGCTGACTTTCACGCTGCCTTCCATCAGAGATACGATTCCCTTTGGTTCATTTGCATAGGCGTTCACGTTAAAGTGGGTACCGAGTACATCGATGTTCATTTTGTGTCCTGTAATTACTTTGAATGGGTGTGCCGGTTGTTGGGCCACCTCAAAGTAGGCTTCACCAGTGAGTTCTACGATCCGTTCATTTCCAAATCGAACAGGGAATCTCAGTGTGGAAGCAGCATTGATCCATACTTTGGTACCATCAGAAAGTACCAGTGCATATTGACCTCCTTTAGGGATATTGATGGTATTATATACTATGTTGTTTTTTTCGTCGGCGCCTTCGTAGGTCAGCTGACCATGGTGACTGGTAATCGTTGTATTGCCCTGTTTTGCCAGCGTACCATTTTGCAGACTATCCAGTGTCACAACTGAACCATCGGATAATGTGAGCGTAGGTTGAGTACCACCGGGTAGTATGTGTGGAATACTCATTCCAGTAGTTTTTACCTCTTTTGCAGGATGCAGGAAGTAAAAAAGACCTGTTCCAATGAGCAGTAGAATAGCCGCTGCTGCTGAAAGTATGCTGAAGATCCGGGTCTTTTGGATGCGGGGAAAACTACGTGCTTTTATCACTGACTCCTCTCCCATCGCAGGATTCCAGGGTAGGTTCAGCAATTCAAAATCATCCTGGTAAGCATGCAATAGTTCCAGTTCCTCGCTATTGCAAAGTCCGGCATCATACTTTTCATATAGTTTGAGATACTCTTCCCTGGTCATACATTAATAAAGAGACAAATGGGGGGAAGACACACACATAGTTTTGAAGTTTTTTTTTTAAATTTAAGTACTGTTTGTTTTCACTCTTTAATTCCACTTTTATGAAGATCCTAACTTTACTATGGTTATTCCTTGCATTTTATTCTGCAGTTCTTGCCCAGGTACCCTGGCTCCATGTAGATGGTAACCGGATCAAAGACTCCATTGGTAACAATATTACCCTGAGAGGTGTATCTATTCTGGCACCGGAGCATAATAATGAATGTACCACCTGTAATACCAAATCTATCAGCGAAATGCTGGAATGGCAGGCGGATGCCGGCAGAGGTTGGCAATCCCGCGTTGTACGGTTGCAGGTGACGTGTGCCAAGGTGAGCGATCCGGCACAGAGTTTTGCTGATATCATAGATCCTTATGTACAGCAGGCGATTGCTAAGGGATTGTATGTTATCGTAGATCTGCATTTTGTTTCTAATTATGGTTCAGGTGGTATACCGCAGGTATTAGTGATGAACTTCTGGAAATATGTGGCGCCAAAGTATGCGAATACACCGAATGTATTGTTTGAAGTATATAATGAACCGATCAATCCGGATGTATGGGCGACCTGGAAGAGTTATATACAACCAGTGATTGATACGATCAGGGCAGTGGCGCCTAAAAATATTATCCTGGTAGGTGGACCGCAATGGAGCACGCGTGTAAACAGTGCTTTGGCCAGTCCGATGACGGGAGCGAACCTGGTATATGTATATCATATTTATCCTAATCAGGGAGCAGCAACAACAGCTAACCTGAATACGAAGTTTGGTACGGCTGCGCAGACCATTCCCGTGATGGTAACGGAATTTGGCTGGAATGATAACAGTAGTTATTCAGATGCGGTGACACATGGTACAACGACTGCGTGGGGAACACCTTTCAGAACTTATATGGATGCGCATCCGGAATTAGGCTGGATCGGGTATATTTTCGATAACTTCTGGAAACCGCAGTATTTCGATTGGAGCTGGAACCTGATGAATGGAGAGAATCAGGGGCAGTTTATGCAGCAATGGTTTATTGACGCACAGAATTCCGGACAGCCACAGTCAGGCAGTCTGAGAGCATATGGAGTGTCTCCTACTGCTATTAATCTGGCGCTACCTCCGGATTCAGTAGGTGAGTTAAAGCGTGCGACCATAAGTGGCGGACCTTATACCATCATTGATACAGTGCTTACGACCAATTATTCTGATACAGGATTAACAGCCAATACGACTTATTATTATGTGTATGGCAATAGCGGGGAAGTTTCGGCTACTACTGATCCTGTCGGTTTTGCACCTGACCTGCCCATGTACTTAACAAGTGAAGCGGGGAATCAGGTGGTGCAGTTAAACTGGTGGAAAACTGCCGTAGGTGCTACCAGCTATAATGTGTACAGAGCTACAGCAGCAACAGGACCCTATACATTAATAGCTTCGGGCATTACAGGCACTACTTATACAGATGCCAATGTGACGAATGATGTGACTTATTATTACAGGGTATCCTCAGTGGCTACGGTAGAGAGCGCACTGGGACATGTGGTGGCAGATATGCCTTCGGCCAATATCGTTTTTGTGGATAATACGGGAGCGGTGGCAACAGGTACCTGGAACAGCAGTACTTCATTACCGGGGTATTATAGTACAAATTATATGGTGGATGGGAATACAGGTGCTACCGGTGGTAAGAGTATGCGATACTCTCCTGATCTGGCTGTGGCAGGTACATATGATGTGTATATGCGATGGTCTTCCGGCACTAATAGAGCTTCCAATACACCTGTGGATGTAAATTATTCAGGTGGTAGTAGTAGTTACATCATTAATCAGCAAATAGATAATGGGGTGTGGAAATATTTAGGTACGTATGATTTTGCAGCAGGGACAACCGGGAATGTGTTGATACGAAATGATTCTGCAAATGGGTATGTGATTGCAGATGCGGTAAAGTTTGTGCTGCATCCTGAGGAGATTCCGGCTTCTTTTATGAAGCGGATTGCCAACAATTCACTGGTGATTTATCCTAATCCGGCTACAAATACCATTCAATTTTCAGGAGTGGATGTGAATGGGAAATATATTACCGTATACGATCTGAAAGGTGTACGAAAGATGTCGGTAGTAGGGCAACAGCAAACGCTGGATGTCTCTGCTCTGCAACCGGGTATGTATTTCGTGGTCATTCATGGGGCGAAAACGGTGACGGGGAGTTTTATCCGGAATTAAAAGGTGGTCGGTTGTACTGATTATGATTTTTTGTTGAAAACTCCTATCTTGATTCTGTTATGATTAATGATCAGACGGCAGATGAAAATTTATGGGAGGCAATACAGGAGGGTCATACAAAAGCTTTTTCGCTTTTGTATGACCGGTACTGGTACAGGGTGTATACGACTGCATTTCATCATCTGAAAGATCAGGAGACCTGCATAGAAGTAGTACATGATATTTTCCTCAATTTATGGCAGAAGCGGGCGCAGTTGCAGATACAGTCTTTTCCAGCGTATCTGACCACGGCGGCGCGTTATCATGTGTATAGAAAGGCGCATCAGCAGCAACAGCAGCGGGTGACTTATACAGATACGCTGGAATTGCTATCACAATCTGAAGAACGGAATACGGCAGTGGATAAATTGCGGGAGGCAGAGTTGGAGGTGATATTGATGGCGGCGTTGGCAGGGTTGCCCAAAAGGTGTAGGGAGATATTTTTGATGAGCAGGAAGGAGCAGCTGACGAATGAGGAGATTGCGGTGAGGTTGGGAATTAGTAAGCGGACGGTGGAGAATCAGTTGACGTATGCGTTGGCGATATTGAGGGATAAGTTGAAGGATTTGATTGTGTTGGTGTTGTTGTATCAGCAAATGAAGTAAGGGGGAGGGAATATTGGGTTCGTTTATCAGCATATGAAATAAAGGTCTGAGAATATTAGTTCTATTATATATACAATTGAAATAAAGTCCTGAATCTGGTAGTGAATCATTTTGAATTTAGTCAAGCCGGCCGCAGGCAACTGCATGGGAGAGCCGGGCGATTCTTTCTAAGAAAATTGAAATTGATATATACTACTGAGAATGTTCGTTTTATTATATCCTCATGCCAAATAACTACATTTGTACCCATGAAATGGTACATCATTCCGGCATTGTTAATATTTTTACACCCTGATACATTTGCCCAATCAAAATTACAACAGTTTGATGATCGTGTGCTCGAAGATCTGGCGGCTCACCGTACGCCGGGGCAGACAAAGATGTGGCGCACTATTTCCAATATGAATGATTATGTAGATGTGGGCATACCTGTAGTGGTATTGACAGCAGGGTTAATTAAAAACGATCCTGACATGAAGCAGAACGCCCTGTATATTGCAAGTAGTACAGCGACTACTTTCCTTCTGAATACGCTGATTAAAGTGATTGTAAAGCGACCCAGACCCTTTGTAAGTAATGTAAGACTGAAAGCAGTGTACGAACCTACATCCTATTCATTTCCTTCTGGTCATACTTCTTCTGCTTTCAGTGCTACTACGGCGCTGGCCAGGGCATATCCCAAATGGTATATCATAGCGCCTTCCATGGTATGGGCATCGGCGATAGGCTATTCCAGGATGTACCTGGGGGTACATTATCCTACGGATGTGGCTACGGGCGCCTTATTGGGTGTAGGCACTTCGTTTGCCTTAGGATTTATACGCCCGGGTTTTCATTGAAAATCCGCCCTTGCATGCGTTATAAATCAGCTTCTTTTGTAAATTCTTTGTCAGCGAAAAACTTCACGCTTAATTCATATTGCAATATTTCGTTGACGGCAGCCATTGCTTCGCGGGAAGGATCGTCAGAAAGATTGTCTCTTGAGTACCAGACAATGCCGTTTTTTTCCTTCAATTGTTTCAATTGATTGTCCAATTCGGTGATGGTGACCTGAGTGCCATTGGCGAAGATGGTGCCGTTTTTTTCGACGTACACTTTCAGCACATTTGCATCATCGGTATGTTGTGCAATGGGAGGTGCGGATTCAAGGGTGAAGACACTATCGTTATTGGCAGTATCTATCGCTTGTTGTCTGCAACTCGTCATTAGCATAAATGCTGATGCGAAAAGGATGGTATATTTCATAGTCTCAGAATTCACGTTCGTATTAGGCCCTTCGATATGCTAAAATTGGAGGGTCAAATATAGTATATAAAATCTAAATGTGAAGGTTTGGGATTAATGATTGAAATTATTTTTGAGTGATATTTAAGGAGGAATGAAATGCGCTGTTTGGGCCTGCGGTAGCAAGGAACAAGTTTTTCTTTTTTTAAGTTTGCAGCGGAAATGAAGATTCTATTCTATTTATAACCCAAGATAGCAGGCCTTTTGAATACGAAGATGAACGATTGCCGATCCTCCGGAGCAATGTGGAGCGTACCTTTTTCTTATAAGGGGATGACGGAAGATATCAGGTCAGGGAAATTAACAATCTAAAAAAAGATCGCTTTTACCAAAGGTAAAAGCGATCTTTTTTTAGATTGTGTCCTGCGGCCGGCAAAAAGGCTATTGCTATCGATTTGATGCGGAGCCGCTATTTTTCTTTTATCAGTGTATACACTTTATCACCATAAGTCTCAAATGTGCACGCTTTTGTTCTGCTATTTTCCTGGAGACACTTGGTTTTAAAGATCGTCAGCGTATCCATAAAAAACTTATATCCATATTTCTCTCTCTTATTCTCCGATGTTTGGAATTCAATATAATCTACATCATTGTTAATTTCAGCATACCAATCATCAATGATCGGCGTATAATGGGTAAATAGATCCAACCCTGTGATGGTGTCATTCTCTCCAAACACCACTTTCTTCCCATCTTCCAGATGATAAGTACCACTGAATAACAACTCTTCCAATATTCCCCAATCAGGTTTAGTCACATCTCCCTTCACTAATTTATAGAGATAGGTATCGCGAATTTTGATCCTTGTAGGAGAAAAAATCTGGATAGTATCAGCATATTTTTTACTACGGTCAGGGCTGGTAAAAAGGTATTGATCTCCACTTTTCACAACCACCAGATCTGCTGCGCCATCATGGAAACCACCAATATACCTGGTGACCATCAATGTGCGTGCCGGGATCTCCAGACAACTAATACTATCGGCTCTGCAAAGACGAGGGGATTGTGTGATATGCAGGTCATTTACATATCCTTCATTCACCCATATGCCGGCAAAACTCAGGGCTGTATCCAATGCTTCATAGTTACCTACGGAATCCAACTCTGCTACAGGGGGCGCGGATTCGGTGGCGGTTTCAATTTCAGATTCAGGTTTACTGGCAACTGAGTTTTTACAAGCAATAAACCCCAAGGTTATTCCAAGGATAAATAATGTGTATCTCATAGCGAACCACAAGATAACATATTTTTATAATATAAAAATATATTGATATCAGCGGTTAGTTTTCCTGATAACGGGTAGCGAATTCATCTGCAAAAGTTTGCAGGTACCCTCCTTCTTTCCATAAGGCATCCAGAGGATGCCTGCACGCATGGCTCTATGGGCGATTGAAGAAACAGCTATGCCGGTTTCGAAAAAACCGGAAGATTTTCCCGGAGGGGATATTGAAATTTAAGGCCTGAAAAGTAGCTGAAAACAGTGGTTTAAAAAGAGCGAAATGGCGGCAAAAAGAAGCAAAACCTTCCTTGCTGCCGCAAGACTCTTTAATAATTTACATACTTCTCTGCAAACGTCCCATCTGCATACAAATCAATCAACCCATACCCCGGCGCCGTCTCCCTCCTGTTCCCTTCCCACCAGGCACCACTCACCGCACCATTACAGATATAAGTCACATTGTTGTACACCACCTTATCTCTTAAATGTATATGCCCACTCAGACACAATTTCACATTCGGATGTTTGTAAAACAAACTGATGATCGCAGCTGTATCCGTATGCATATCTCCACCCGACATCGTCCACTTATTGACAATGTTATCCTCAATCATTAATGTAGCTGTAAGTATAGGGATATGTGATAAGACACACACCGGCATGTTCTTATCTGTATTATTCAATTCGCTTTCCAGCCAATGAAACTGCTCCTCACCCAATTTTCCAATATACCACGTATTATCAATATCCAGGTGCACACTATCTAAGCATATAAACTTCCATCCCCCTTTTACAAAACTGTAATAAGGCTTCGCCATTTCCAGCTGCTGTAAAGCATATTCCTTTTCATTCTTTTCCTTCCACCAGATGTCATGATTCCCCAACACTGAATACATGGGCAAACCAGATTCTGATTTGAACACCCCTTTCACCAGTTTCCACTGCGCCTCGTTAGTCGCCAGATCTTCTTTGTTCATATCAAATACCAGGTCTCCCCCATTGAGAATAAAATCTACTTTGGGTGAATGCGACTGTACATGATGTAAACAATCCCGTAGGTGACGGGGCGCATCAAACTTGTCTTTCAAATGAATATCTGTGAGATGGGCGATGCGCAATGCAGGTTTTGCACCGGTTGCCGCCAGCGTACTCAATGGCAATGCAGGCGCCAATAACAAGCCGCCCATTCTTTTGAATAAGGTTCTTCTTAACATCGCAGCAAAGGTAAAAATCCAACTGAATGCCCTGTGTTAAGTTATTGTTTATAAATACCAATCAGGTGGGTACGCAGGTAATAGGCACCTGACAATACAATCTTTGATGAAGGTAATTTCGGCATGTGACAATCAATACAATTTAACACCGCCATTTTATCAAACTTACACCGGGGCGAAGGTTGCTGCTGGTGGCATTGCATACATTTCTGAGAAAATGCTACTGTATTATTCGCTTCATTCTGATGTGGATCATGACAGGTGGTACAGTTCATCTGCCTGCTTTCTTTGAAACATCGGCTGGCTGTAAACAACTGGTATTGGGTACCATGTATATCCAATTGCGATGGCCTGGAAGGACCACTGATATCAGGGAAGAAATAGTCGCTGTAAGCATCACCGGGTTTATACCCAAAGAGCGATTTCTGTGGTGTCTTTAAACCGGAATGACACAGTGCACACATATCCAGTTGTTGCTGATTGCCAAGCGCACGGACAGCTGTCATATGCATGGGTTTCTTTTCGTTCGGATGCGCAGTATGATAAGCGACATGTGCGGCTGCAGGACCATGACAACGCTCGCAATCGATGCCGTAAATGAGCTTCCCTTTTTCAAAGGTTTCGTTCAAACTACGGCCTATCATTGTGACGTTTTTGATACCCACAGCAGAACTGTGGCAACCAAAACAGGTACTGGGGATCTGTCTGTCAAATTTAGGATGGGAAGTAGGAAAACCGGGACTATTCGCCCAATGACCTGCACTGACATAATAAGATACCGGCAACTGAAAATAGTTCTCATTTTGCCAGTATAAATAGGTTTGTGCATGACGCCCGGAGCCTACTGATAAATGAAAGAGATGAGAACCTTGTACCTTGCCACTATCAGTAACGGACATCAACACCCGTTCACCATTATCATAGGTAAAGGAAGCCGGAAATGAACCTAATATATCCTTGCTGGTCGTTTTAAAATGGGTTGTCTGTAAATAATGATTGTAAATATCCTGATGACAACCCGCACAGGTATTCGCACCTGCATACGCGGCTCCTCTCAGATCCTGAGTAACCGGCTGTTTGATGCATTGGGATAATAGTACAATCAGGCCAATGATACCTGTTGCTACTAACAGCATTTGTTTATTCATAACGCAGAAAAATATCTTACATGATCCACGTGTTCAGCGTGAGGATACTCAGCCAACCCATGACTATTACTACTACCCAGCCTATCAGTGACAATGCCAAAGGATGTTTGTAATCCTTCAACATGCTGGATGCCGCTACCAACATAACCGCCAGTGCGACAGGTAGTATCAATCCATTCAGCGCTCCTGCTATAATGAGCAATTGAACAGGATTACCTACCACCGCAAAGATCACGGTACTGAATACAATGAAAAAGGTAATAAACCATTTTTCATTTTTCGCTATAAAAGGATGGAATGTTTTTAAAAATGAAACGGAGGTATACGCTGCTCCTACTACCGAGGTGATCGCGGCACTCCACATCACCATACCAAAGAAACGGTAACCGATTTCACCGGCAGCAATCCTGAATACTGATGCAGGAGGATTACTGCTATCCAGCTGAAAGCCATGGGTCACCACACCCAATGCCGCTAAAAACAACAAACTCCGCATCACACTTGTAATTAAAATTCCACTTACCGCACTCCTGTTTACCTGTGGGATAGATTCACGCCCTCCTATTCCAGCATCCAGCAAGCGATGTGCACCTGCAAAACTGATATACCCACCTACTGTTCCACCTACAAGCGTAATAATTGATTTAGTATCTACATTATCCGGCCATACACTCTGCCGCAAGGCATCCATTACAGGAGGATGAGAGCTGATGGCTACATACAATGTGAGCAACACCATCAGTATCCCTAAATAGCGGGTAAACTGATCCATGGCATTTCCCGCCTCTTTCATCCAGAATATAAAGAGAGAGATAGCACCACTCAATATAGCGCCATACAAAGTATCTAATCCGAATAGTGCTTTTAACCCTAATCCACACCCACCAATATTAGCGATGTTAAACACAAGACCTCCCAGCACCACCAGGAATGCCAGAAAATAACCCAATCCGGGCAACAATTCATTGGCCAGATCCTGGGCACGGGAGCGGCTCACTGTCAGTATCCGCCAGATATTCAGCTGTGCACCGATATCCAATAGTATAGATACGAAAATAGCAAAGCTAAAAGCAGCGGCATGCTGCTGTGTAAAAACAGTCGTTTGGGTCAGGAACCCCGGACCTATTGCCGATGTAGCCATCAAAAAGGCGGCACCCAGCAGGATGGAAGAGCGTTGTTTGTTCAAGTGTGTTGTATGGTTAGGTGGTGTTCTTCTAAAGTTTTATGCACTGCTTTTGCAAAAGCCACTGCATGCGCACCATCTCCATGCAGACAAATGGTTTCGGCACGAATCGGTACTGTCTTTCCATTGACAGTCGTTACTTCCTGCTTTGTTACCATTTGTAATACCTGTTGCAGCGCATCTGCTTCATTGTCTATCAGGGCATTGGGTTGACTGCGTGGTGTAAGGGAGCCATCCTCCTGATAAGTTCTGTCTGCAAATACCTCACTGGCTGTTTTAAGGCCCATAGCTGCCGCCGCTTTTATGAGCCAGCTGTTACTCAGTCCAAATAAACATAGGGCCGGATTGGTATCTCTGATGGCTTGTGCGATGATGGTTGATAAGTGTTGATCTCTGGCTGCCATATTATATAATGCGCCATGTGGTTTCACATGTCGGATAGTAGCATCCAGCGAAAGACATACTTTGTCTAAAGTATATAACTGTGTAGCAATCAAATCGTAGACTTCGGCATCTGACAATCGTTGTTCTGTTCTGCCGAAATTCTCTTTGTCCCTGAACCCCGGGTGTGCACCGATCGCCACCTGATGTTTCAGTGCGAGGGTGATTGTTTGTTCCATGGTGCCGTTATCTCCGGCATGATAGCCACAGGCAATATTTGCACTGCTGATGTAAGGCATTATTTCGGCATCGGTAGGCATACCTTCGCCCATGTCACAGTTCAGGTCGATGTACATACTTATTTTTGGTTGTGTTGCAGCCATTCCTGCCATCGTAAGTTACAGGCATTTTGTAGAAAATGCAAGTGTTGCTCTGCTGCGATAAGCAACTCTTCGGCTTCGTCATGAGGAATGATCCTGAAGGTAATCTGGCTGTGTGGTAGTAACTGTGCTAATATAGGGAGGTCAGCACTTACAACGTGGGCGATGCGCGGATAACCGCCGGTTGTCTGATGATCGGCCATGAGTATGATCAGGTGGCCATCTGGTAATAATTGTACGGTACCCCTGGTAATTCCGGCCGAGAGCCGTTCTTCTTCTTTGATCATGTGTAGTACCGGTCCTTTGAGGCGATATCCCATTCTGTCACAATGTTCCGACAAGGTAAATTGGTGGGTGGTAAATACCGACTGCGAAGCGGGCGTCAGTTCAGGATATTCAAGGCTTGTCACCACCCTGATCTCACTGCCATCTGAATACAGATCCCGCACATCTGCCCGCCAGGGTAATGGCGTGGCTTGTTGGGTAGCATGCAGGTATTTATTTCGCAAGGCCTTGTCGATATCTTCATCAACATGATTCACCGGAATACGATCGTTCTTTTGCAACTTCCTGCCTTCAAACCCACCGGCACCCGCTTTGAGATGGGTGCTGTGACTACCCAGCCAGGGCGTGGTCGAGAGCCCGCCTCTCACAGCGATATAACAACGTGCGCCAGAGACTGGTTTAGTAAAACGTAATATCGACAACTGCGATATCCAGATGGGTTGATTCGTAACTAAAGCCTGTTCATTCACCATCGCGCCGAAGTCGCCACCGGAAAGGGCGATGAGGGTATCCTGTTCAAACAGTAATACAGCTGCAGGAAAATGTAACTCTATTACGGCGGCTTCCGGATTGTTGCCTACGAGAATGTTTGCGACATACATGGCGGCTCTGTCCATGGCGCCTCCGGGATTGATGCCCAGATGCTGGTAGCCATATCTGCCCCCGTCCTGTATTGTATCCAGTAAACCCTGTTGGATGACCTGTATCATTTATATCTTTTTATGGAATTCACGCAGCGAGATAGGTATGAATTTTACCTCATCGCCGGGATGACAATAGCAGGGGGAATCTAATGCAGGGTCAAACATTCTGATAGGTGTTTGGCCGATGATGTTCCAGCCCCCTGGTGATGCTAATGGGTAGATGCCGGTTTGCCCCCCGGCTATGCCGACACTGCCCGCCGAAATGTTTAAGCGGGGCTTTTTTTGCCTTGGCGTAGCAAGGCGATCGTCTACCTTGCCCATGTATGGGAACCCCGGTAGAAAACCCAGCATGTAAACGGTGTATGTCTGTGATGTGTGTAGGTCGATGATGTCGGCTTCGCTCATGCCCTTCTGAGATGCCATAGTAACCAGATCCAGCCCGAGAGAAGGATCGTAACACACAGGAATTTCAAGGAGGCGTGATGTCCTCTCTTGTATAACGAGCGGAGCGTTTAATGCCGGTGCGATCAATGACTGCATCGTCGTAAAGGCATTGTTGTTTTGCTCGCGGCGAACTAACAGGATGTCGTATACGATTGTAAGCGAAGCGTAAGCTGGTATGATATCGAGAATGTATGGCAGCTGCATGGTAAGCAGGTGATTATACACGTTCATGACCTTGTCGTGAACAGCTGGTGAGATTTCTTGTGACC
>Ga0316604_10001600_pt1 | contig 19459 bp, 10 predicted proteins | sample OWC_soil_day20_C_FD_207650 | JGI IMG/M metagenome (GOLD analysis project Ga0316604, IMG submission 207650) | Wetland soil microbial communities from Old Woman Creek delta, Ohio, United States - OWC_soil_day20_CT | ecosystem: Environmental > Terrestrial > Soil > Wetlands | place: USA: Ohio...
TCGGTCGGGGTGAAGGTGGCGGTCCAGGTGATGCCGCCGTCGCTGGAGCTGACTGCAGAGAGCGTGCCATTGGCAATGGTCAGATCGGCATTGCTGAAGCCGGTCACCGCCTCGCTGAAGGTGATCGTGACGGCGGAAGTTTCGCCTATCGACAGTGCATTATCGGCCACCACGATGCTAGCGGTGGGTCGCGCGGTATCTATGGCGTAGCTGTTGGAATCCGTCGTGCCGGTGCCGGCGTTGCCGGCCGCATCGGCCACGCCCGTGTTATCCAACGTGATGACGTTGCTGGTATCGGTCAGGCTGGCGGTCGGGGTGAAGGTCGCGGTCCAGGTGATGCCGCCGTCGCTGGAGCTGACTGTGGAGAGCGTACCATTGGCAATCGTCAGGTCGGCATTGCTGAAGCCGCTCACTGCCTCGCTGAAGGTGATCGTGACGGCGGAAGTTTCGCCTATCGACAGTGCATTGTCGGCCACCACGATGCTGGCGGTGGGCCGGGCGGTATCTATGGCGTAGTTGTTGGAATCGGTGGTGCCGGTGCCGGGGTTGCCCGCCGCATCCTGCACCCCGGTGTTGGCCAACGTGATGATATTGCTGGTATCGGTGAGGCTCGCCGTCGGGGTGAAGGTCGCGCTCCAGGTGATGCCGCCGTCGCTGGAGCTGACTGCAGAGAGCGTGCCATTGGCAATCGTCAGGTCGGCATTGGTGAAACCGGTCACCGCCTCGCTGAAGGTGATCGTCACCGCCGAGGTCTCGCCGACGGCCAGCGCCGTGTCGGCCACGACTATGGTCGCGGTTGGTCGGGCGGTATCTATGGCGTAGTTGTTGGAATCCGTCGTGCCGCTGCCGGTGTTGCCCGCCGCATCCTGCACCCCGGTGTTAGCCAGCGTAATGACGTTGCTGGTGTCGGTGAGGCTCGCCGTCGGGGTGAAGGTCGCGCTCCAGGTGATGCCGCCGTCGCTGGAGCTGACTGTGGAGAGCGTACCGTTGGCAATCGTCAGGTCAGCATTGGTGAAGCCGCTCACCGCCTCGCTGAAGGTGATCGTGACGGCGGAAGTTTCGCCGGCGGCAAGCGCGGTATCGGCCACGACAATGCTGGCGGTCGGGCGAACCGTATCGATGGCGTAGTTGTTGGAATCGGTGGTGCCGGTGCCGGCGTTGCCGGCCGCATCGGCCACGCCAGTGTTGGCCAGCGTGATGACGTTGCTGGTATCGGTCAGGCTCGCCGTCGGGGTGAAGGTCGCGGTCCAGGTGATGCCGCCATCGCTGGAGCTGACCGCACTCAATGTGCCGTTGGCGATCGTCAGGTCGGCATTGGTGAAGCCGGTCACCGCCTCGCTGAAGGTAATGGTCACCAGCGAAGTTTCGCCTGCGGCCAGCGCCGTGTCGGCCACGACGATGCTGGCAGTTGGGCGAACCGCGTCGATGGCGTAGTTGTTCGAATCCGTACTGCCGCTGCCAGCGTTGCCGGCCGCATCGGCAACGCCAGTGTTATCCAGTGTGATGACGTTGCTGGTATCGGTCAGACTGGCGGTCGGGGTGAAGGTCGCGGTCCAGGTGATGCCACCATCAGCAGAGCTGACCGAACTCAGCGTGCCGTTGGCAATCGTCAGGTCGGCATTGGTGAAGCCAGTCACCGCCTCGCTGAAGGTAATCGTCACCAGCGAGGTCTCGCCCACAGTCAGAGCGGTATCGGCCACCACGATGCTTGCGGTGGGGCGTGCGGTATCGATGGCGTAGTTGTTGGAATCGGTGGTGCCGGTGCCGGCGTTGCCGGCGCCGTTGGTCACACCGGTGTTGTCCAGCGTGATGAGATTGGTGGTGTCGCTGACGTTGGTGTTGGGGGTGAAGGTGGCGGTCCAGGTGACGCCACCGTCGCTGCTGCTCACGGCGCTCAGCGTGCCATTGGCGATCGCGAGATCGGCATTGGTGAAGCCGGTCACCGCCTCGCTGAAGGTGATGGTGACCAGCGAGGTCTCGCCCGCCCGCAGCGCGGTGTCGGCCACCACGATGGTGGCGGTGGGTCGGGCGGTGTCCACCGCATAGCTGCCGCTGGTGGCCGAGCCGGTGCCGGCGTTGCCCGCCAAATCGGTGATGCCGGTGTAGTCCAGCGTGATCACGTTGCTGGCGGCGGTGGTGTTGGCGCTGGGGGTGAGCGTGGCGGTCCAGGTGATGCCGCCGTCGCTGCTGCTCAGGCCGGATAGCGTGGCATTCGACGCCGTCAGGTCGGCCGTGGTGAAGCCGGTCACCGCCTCGGTGAAGGTGACGGTGACGGTTGCCGTGTCGCCGACGCCCAAGGCGGTATCGCTGATGGTGATGGCCGAGGCCAAGGTGGGCCGCGCCGTGTCGACGGCGTAGTTGCCGCTGGTCTCGGCGCCGGTGCCGGCGTTGCCGGCACTGTCGGCGATGCCGGTGTAGTCCAGCGTGATCACGTTGCTGGCCGCGGCGGTGCTGGCGCTGGGGGTGAGTGTGGCGGTCCAGGTGACGCCGCCGTCGCTGCTGCTCAGGCCGGACAGCGTGGCATTTTGCGACGCAAGGTCGGCGACGGTGAAGCCGGTCACCGCCTCGGTGAAGGTGAAGGTGACGGTCGCCGTGTCGCCGATGCGCAGCGCGGTGTCGCTGACCGAGATGCTAGAGGCCAACGTGGGCCGCGCCGTGTCCACGGCATAGTTGCCGCTGGTGGCGGAGCCGGTGCCGGCATTGCCCGCCGCATCGCTGATGCCGGTGTAGTCCAGCGTGATGGCGTTGCTGGAGTCGGTGGTGCTGGCGCTGGGCGTCAGCGTGGCGGTCCAGGTGACGCCGCCGTCGCTGCTGCTCAGGCTGGAGAGCGTGGCATTGGGGGCGGCCAGGTCGGCCACCGTGAAGCCGGTCACCGCCTCGGTGAAGGTGAAGGTGACGGTCGCCGTGTCGCCCACACGCAAGGCCGTGTCGCTGATCGAGATGGCCGAGGCCAACGTGGGCCGCGCCGTGTCCACCGCATAGTTGCCGCTGGTGGCGGTGCTGGTGCCGGCGTTGCCCGCCGCATCGCTGATGCCGGTGTAGTCCAGCGTGATGACGTTGCTGGTGTCGGTGGTGCTGGCACTGGGCGTCAGCGTGGCGGTCCAGGTGATGCCACCGTCGCTGCTGCTCAGGCTGGACAGCGAGCCGCTGGGCGCGCTCAGGTCGGCGGTGGTGAAGCCGGTCACCGCCTCGGTGAAGGTGAAGGTGACGGTCGCCGTGTCGCCAATGCGCAAGGCGGTGTCACTGATGGTGATGCTGGAGGCCAGTGTGGGCCGCACCGTGTCCACCGCATAGTTGCCGCTGGTGGCGGTGCCGGTGCCGGCGTTGCCCGCCGCATCGGTGATGCCGGTGTAGTCCAGCGTGATCACGTTGCTGGCCGCGGCGGTGCTGGCGCTGGGGGTGAGTGTGGCGGTCCAGGTGACGCCGCCGTCGCTGCTGCTCAGGCCGGATAACGTGGCATTTTGCGACGCAAGGTCGGCGACGGTGAAGCCGGTCACCGCCTCGGTGAAGGTGAAGGTGACGGTCGCCGTGTCGCCCACACGCAAGGCCGTGTCGCTGATCGTGATGGCCGAGGCCAGCGTGGGCCGCACCGTGTCGATGGCGTAGTTGTTGGAGTTCTGCGTGCCGACGCCGACGTGCGAGCCGCTCACGCTGGTCACGCCGGTTTTGTCCAGCGTGATCACATTGGTGGCGTCGGTGAGGCTGGCAGTTGGCGTGAACGTGGCGGTCCAGGTGATGCCGCCGTCGCTGGAACTCACCGTGCTCAGCGTGCCGCCATCCACCGTCAGGTCGCTATTGTCAAAGCCGTTCACCGCCTCGCTGAACGTGAAGGTCACCAGCGAGGTCTCGCCCACCGACAGCGCGTTGTCGGCCACCACCACGCTCACCGTTGGCGCGTTGACGAAGTTGCTGACGGTGATGCCGTTGCCGGTGGTGTCTGCCACCGTCACGGCCGCGGCCGCGCCGGCAGCCCAGTCCTCGGCCGCCGCCAGGTTGTAGATGTTCGCGCCCACCGAACTGGTGCCGTTCTGGTTCAGCCGGGTGGTCAGCGCGGCGCTGTCGGTGCTGTTGAGCGTGACGGTGAAGCTGGTGGCGCTGGTGACGTCCACGCTGCTGCTGGTCAGAGTGTAGGCTGTGGAGTCGCCGCTGACGCTGAGCTTGCTGATATCGATGTCGTTGGCCGATCCCGCGAGGTTGACGAAACCGGTCCCGGTGACGACCAGCGCGCCGGTCGCCGCATCATAGGTAGCACTGGTGATCGTCGGCACGGCGACGTTGCTGGTGGTAATGCCATTGCTGGTGAGATCGGCCACGGGTACCGCTGCAGCCGCACCCGCTGCCCAGTCCTCGGCCGCCGCGAGGTTGTAGGTGGTACCACCGGTAGAACTGGTGCCGTTCTTGTTCATGAACAGGTTGACTGCTGCCTTGTCGGTAGTCGACAAGTTCAGGGTGAAGGCTGTACCCGATGTGATCTCGACGCTGGAAGTATCGGTCAGTGTATAGGTGCTGCCACCTTCGCCGGTCAGGGTGAACTTGTTGGCGATGATGTCGTTGGGCGAACCGTTGAGCTTGAGGAAACCGGTACCGGTGACGACGAGCGCGCCGGTGCTGGCATTGTAGGAAGCGCTGGCAATGGTCGGGATGGCGACGTTGCTGACCGTCACCGGATTGGTGAAATCCTGAAGATTGCCGTCGTTGATATTGGTGTTCCAACCAATCGACGCCGCCAAGTTGTAGGTTGTCCCCCCGGTAGAAGACGTGCCAGTCTGGTTGAGAAACTGGTTGATCGCGGCCTGATCGGCGGCATTCAGCGTCACGCTAAACGAGGTGCTGTCGGTCAGCTCCACGTTGGACGTGGTCAGGGTACGGGTGGCACTACCCTCGCCCTTCAGGGTCAGGTTGCTGATGGTGATGTCGTTGGTCGCCCCCGGCTTGGCCACCATATTGCTGCCGGTCACCGTCAGCACACCGGTACTGGCGTCGTAGGTGGCGCTGGTGATCGTAGGATTTTGGGTGTTGCTGACGGTAACACCGTTGCCGGTGGTATCGGCAGAGGTGGTGCGCGACGCATCCCAGTCGGCGGCGCCAGCGATGTTGTAGGTCGTGCTGGTCACCGACACTGTGCCGTCGTAATTCAGTAGGCCTTCGACATTGCGGGCGTCGGCGTCGCCTAAAGTGACGCTGAAACTGGTGGCGCTGCTGGCCGTGACCGTGTAGGTGCCGGCCAGGGTATAGGTGGCGCCGCCCTCGCCGGTGAGAGTCAGCTTGGTGGTATCGATGGTGTCGCCAGTGGTCATTCCGGTAGCGGTCACCGTCAGCACGTTGGTGCTGCCATCGTAGGTGGCGGAGGTGATGGTGGCGGGGACCGTGATGTTCGTTAACACCACGTTGTCGAACATTGGCAAAAATCCGCCGGCCGAACTGGTGACATCGACATAGTTCACCCCCTGGAAATCCGCATTTGCTGACAGAGTGATCGAATCGGCCGTACTTCCGATACTGGCCACGAAGGTGGTCGATCCCTTGTTGCTGGTCAACGTGATTGTTGATCCCGCCTCCATGAAGTCGTAAAAATTGAAACTCGCCAGATCGAACGATTTGCCGGTCACGGTGATGCGGACAATGTTGACGAGATCGTCCCCAATATTGGTGGACATGATCCGCCCCGACATGTTGGCAAAATCAACATTGCCAAGGGGGCCGCCGCCCCCTGATTGCCCCGGATCTTCGAGGAAATACAACTTGCCGGTGCCATTGGTGACGGTAAATGTGACGGTTTCTCCATTGTTCGTGTAGGACTGCGTGCTTGCGCCGGGGGTGTCTGCGCCAGTGCCGAAATCGAAGGTGGCATCCACCAGCAGACCGGCAAACCGCTCCACCGCCAATGCGGATGTGCTGACCGCGCCTGAAGCAACTTCCAGTTTCCAGTCGCCGCCCAATGTCGCGGCGCCCGTCGCATCGTCGGAGGCCGCCACATCGGCGCCGGTCGCCTGTACCAGCAGATCCACAAAATCGTCCCCAGTTGTCCCTTGGGCAACATTGCAGCCATAGAGCAACAAATCCCCATCTGCGGTCAGTGATTGACCCAACTGCGCAAGTTCTGCCTGCGTTGCGGCATTCGTCAGGCTGTCGGCACTAATGGTCACACTGCCCAATCGCAGCTCGCCCATAGATCCGTGACTCAGAATATGGATAGCGTCATACCCGCTTTGCGTTGCCGCCCATTTGGCGATCTGTGCCAAGCCATCCTTGCTGCCATCGAATTCGATGATCGCCACGCCATCGCGCACGCCCGCCTCCAGCGATTTGTAATCGGCGACCGAAGTGTCGACCAGCGCGGCTTCTTTCTTGCCGTTATCCTTGACCGGATCAGCGGCGCGGACTTCAACCGCGGCCGGTACATCCGGCATTACCGATTGCGTGTGCGTATCGGCAACGACCTGGGCAGTAGTGATCGCCGCCGCGTCAAACATGATGCGAGGTTCCAACGCCCATAACAACGGCGCGACACGGCTGCCTGATGCGGGTTGCCTATTAGACTTGAAGCTGGATTCCATTTTTGCCCCCTTCAAAACAGCCGTATCGGCCAACGAATATTCCAATCAAAAGTGCTTCTTTTGCGGCGACATCAATCAGATGTGTCGCAAAAAGGGCCAAGCTATGGAGCTCATTTTCAAGTCCTTGTGGCAGGGGCGGTGCGGCTGCTCGGGGCCAGCTGGCGCGGACGCAGGGCTTGCCGCGCCCACGCCGCCGGTTACCCGCGAATCAGGGGCGTGGTGGAAAATACCCGCCGGTGGCGATGCAGGCGGTCAACGCCTGTTGCGGCGAGATCAGCGATACCGGCGCACTTGCCGCCTGGCCCGCCGCGGCGATCGCAACCGTGCCACCGGTGACCGTAGTCACGCTGACTGTCTGCGCATCGGTCGGTGACTTGTAGCCGGAAGTACTCACCGCGACTTTTGTGCCGATCAGGGTTGACTTGTCGGTCCCCGGCGTACTTCTGGTTACCGGTCCGGCGGCGCCGCTTGTGACTCCGGTCAAGTAGTAATCGGAGATGTTGGCCGCGGGATCGACGCTGTTGCTTCCCGGCACGATATCGGTGGTTGCCGTGGCCGTGATGGCGCCCGAGCCGGCTTGCGCCGGAATGGTGACCTGTTGCGGGCCTGTGGTCGCAGTGAAGTTAGCGCCATGTGTATGCGGCACCAGCGGCACCTGGATGGCGGCGAGTACCACGCCTTCGGCGCCGCGCTTAGTGCCGAGCGGCACGTTCGTCAAGCCCGCTCCCTGTCCCGCGCCGATCGCCGCGCGCCCTCGCAGGTCGGGCAGGGCGAAAGTGGTTCTGCCGTCACCGCCGTAGTAGCCGCCGATAATCGCGAAGAGCATCTGATACTGATTGGCGTTGAGCACCGTACCATCGGCTTTCATGTATTTATTGCCATCGTCAGGGCAGTAATTGCCCGCAACGTAGCAGACAGTTCCTGCATAGGCCTCAACAGGACAGGCTTGCGCTGTCGAAGTGAACCCGGCGGCGAGGGCCAGGGCGACGGTGGATTTGAGGAGGCGGCGAGTGGTCGTGTTCATGGCGGTCTTTCTCCGTGGTAGGGGGATTACGTTTCAGAGATGTAAGCACGCTATGATGAACAATATTTCATGATCAAAAACACAAGTTTATGTGTTATTGCAAGCATGCTTGCTACTTCATTTACAAATGCTAGGTTTTATAAGTAATTTTTTCAATTGATTTTAATCGATTAAATTTTATAAATTTTGTAATATTTTTACCATAAAAACAGGAATAATTATTGACAATTCTACAAGCAAGTCTCGTACCTTGCGAACATTGGTGACAAAATAATCTGTAAGGATGGTGGGACTACCCTGCGGGCGACCGGGTCTTTTGCCAAATGACCGGAGAGTGGGCAGCATTTTGTGTAACCGGACTTTCATTACCCGACGATGACCGCCAATCTTGTACGTCTGCGCCACGAGCGTGGTTTGGGCGGAGAAAAGCCAGTGACCTCAGGTCGCCCAATACCCAGTTTGTTCACTACTTAATGTAATGACGACCGCTATTAGTCCAATCAATCGATAAAACATAGCGGTCGCGTTGATCGCTACGCAACAGCGCTCTGATGTTTGTGGACGCGTATGCGGATCTATTCACTTGTTGGCAATCCATCGGTAGAAAATGAACTCAGCCTGCTTTGTTCTGCACAGCAATACCATCTTTTCGGTCCCGCCCTCTCTCTCCATACCACTGCGCCACGGGCTGCGGATTTTCATGCGCGATTTCGCCAAGGTCTTTGGTGGGGAAGCACTACTCGGGCCGGAACAGACCGCGCAGGTGCGCATCGGCTATGCGCCGCGCGATGGACTGGCGCAACCGGAATCCTTCAGCATCTGCTTCGGGGAAGACGCAGGCCGGCCGATCCTGTGGCTGCTTGGCGCCGATGATCTGGGCCTGATTTACGGCTTGCTGCACCTGTCCGAGCATGTGCTTGGCGTTGATCCGTTCTGGTTCTGGTGTAACCAGGAACCCGCGCCGCGCAGCGAAATCCGGATTATGTGCCGCGATTACGTCTCGCCCACGGCACGCGTGCGTTTTCGCGGCTGGTTCGTGAATGATGAAGTTTGCCTGATCGGCTGGTCCGAGACCTACCCGCCGCCGGAATCGACCTGGCTGCCGGTGTTCGAAACCCTGCTGCGCTGCGGGGGTAACCTGGTAATCCCGGGCACCGATTTGCCGCGCCATGGCGTGCACTGGCAACTGGCGGCGGAAATGGGCCTGTATGTCACGCATCACCATGCCGAACCGCTTGGTGCGGAAATGTTTTTCCGTGCGCATCCACAGACCGAAGCCAGCTACGATCGGCACCCGGACATGTTCGAAGCACTGTGGCAGGAAGCCATCGAGCGGCAAAAAGATCAGCAAGTCGTCTGGACACTGGGCTTTCGCGGGCAAGGAGATTGTCCGTTCTGGGAACAGGACCCAAGCTGCGATACGCCGACCAAGCGCGGGGCGTTGATCAGCCGGGTCATCCGCCGCCAGTACGAGATGCTGTGCGCGGTTGTCGAGCGCCCGCCGTGCCTGAGCTACCTCTACGGCGAGCTGACCGAGCTCTACCGCCAGGGCCATATCGAATTCCCGCCCGGCGTGGCCAAGATCTGGGCGGACAATGGCTATGGCAAGATGGTTTCGCGCCGGCAGGGCAACCACAACCCGCGCATTCCCGCGCTGCCCGGCGCCGGCGAAAGCGGGCCGCATGGCCTCTATTACCACGCGACCTTCCATGACCTGCAGGCTTCCAGCCATCTGGCGATGCTGCCGGTCGACTCCACCCTCATCGTCGACGAACTGGAGAACGCATTTGCCTGCGGTGCCGACGAGGTGCTGTTGGTCAATTGCGGCAACATCCGCCCCCATCTCTACACGCTCGGGCTGGTCAGCCGCTTGTGGCGCGACGGACATGCCGATGCCGCGCGCTATCCGGACGAGTTCGCCGCCCGCTATTTCGGCTCCGCGCCGATTGAGGCGGCCCGCTGTCTGCGCCAGTATTTTGCTGCCGCCATCCCCTACGGCCCGCATGATGACGACCGGGCCGGCGACGAGTTCTATCATCACCCTACCCGTTCGTTGGTTGGTCATCTGATGCGCGGCGAATGCGATGCGCCCGCCGACGACCTGCGCTGGGCAACGGGCGAGCAGCCGTTCGATGCGCAGGTGCAATGGTTTCTCGACCGTTGCACGCCCGCCCTGCCGCGCTTTGCCGAGCTGAAACAGGAATGCGCCCGGGTTGCGGATACGCTGGCAGCGCAAGAAACCGTTTTCTTCCGCGATCTGCTGCTGTTCCAGGTTCACCTGCATGATTCGGGCTGCCGCGGTCTGGCGCTGCTGTGCCGGAGCATCCTGGCCCAGCGCGCGGGGCAGCATCCGCAGGCCTTTGTGCTGGCCTCGCGATCGCTGTGGGCGTTTCAGGAATCGCTGGCTGCGATGAGGGAGGCGGAACACGGCAAATGGCAGCACTTCTTCCGGGGCGACTGGCTGACCAACGTGAAAAGCACCTTGTATTCGCTCGATGCCCTGCGCCAATACATCCGCATGTTTGGCGACAATCCGGATTATTTCCTTTGGCACAAGGCCTACCTGATGCCGGAAAGCGAAAAGAAAATCTATCTGGAAAACACGCACCGCAACCCGCCTTCCGATGACGATCTGGCGGAAAGGCTGCGCATCAGGTTCGGGCTGTAGATAACGATGTTGGTAACGGACTACGGCCGCGCAGCAAGATCATGCACCGACTCTTGCGGCTGGAGCAGAGCCGGACGCGCTTCGAAGTTGCGGATCTCGGACAGCGCTTCATCCAGGCTCATCTCGCCGGCGTCCAGCAGCTTGCCGACCAGATGTTCGGTCAGCGGTTTGAGCCGGACCAGGACTTCCTTGGTTTCGCCGTACAGCCGCTCGCTCTGCGCCTCCATGATGCTGCGCGTTTCCTCGTCCGGTTCGCGCCCGCCGCCCTGACCATCGTTGGCAAGCGCACCGAAATTCAAACGGGTCTTGCGGTACATGCCCATCTCGCCGACGGCGTGGTGCAGCAGACGGGTCACGCGCGTGATGTCGTTGTGCGCGCCGTTGCTCGTGCCGTCCTCTCCGAAGAACAATTCCTCGTTGGCCATGCCGCCGAGCAGCACGCGCACATCGTGCTCGATGTCGCCCTTGGTCTTGAGCAGGTTGGGCCCCTGCTTGTGGAAGACGAAGCCCAGCGCATTGCTGCGCGGACTGGCCTTGAGCGAAATCTTGATCGTTTTCATGTCGGCCAGGATCTGCTCCCAGTTGCCATTCGTGCGCTGGCGTTCATATTCGAAATCCACCAGGAAGTGGCCCCATTCGTGCACGGCGATGATGCGGCGGTCGCGCTCGCGCTCGTCGGTGGTATCGGTGTTGACGTTGCCCACCAGCACGCGCTCGGCGGCCTGCATCAGGGTATCGGCGCCGATCATGTCGCCGGCCTGCACGGCGGTGATGCCGGCCTGGTTGACGATGGTTTCCAGATCGGCCGGGCTGCGGCCCTCGGTCACGGCAACGAGGTGGCGCAGATCCAGATCGGGCAGCACCTTGTCGGCACGCAGGCCGAGGTAATGCTCGATGATCGCCAGCCGCTCTTCCCGGTTGGGCAGGCGAAAATCCACCTTCATCTGGAAGCGGCGCAGCATCGCCTCGTCCATCTGCATGGTTTCGGCGTTGAAGTTGCTGGCCACGATCCAGATGATCTCGGCATCGTTCTTGCTGCGCACACCGTCGAGCACCGAGAGCAGCGTGTTGGCGGTGTCGTCGTCGAACTTGCGCCGGCCGCCGCGCTTCATGAAAAGATCCTGTGCTTCATCGAGGAAGACAATGCAGCGCCGGCGCCGCTTGGCCATGGCGATGATGCGGGCGAGCGTATTCGATCCGCCACCCACGTAGCCCGTTTCCAGGTTGGCCGCGGAGTGGAATAGGATGGGCAGGCGCAATTCCTTGGCCAGATAGCTGGCCAGCTTGGTCTTGCCGGTCCCCGCCGGACCGCTGAACATCACGTTGAAAGGCTTGCTGATGCCGTACTCGGCATACTCCGCGCGGCGCTGGTACTGGTCCTTGATCTGCGCCACCTCGGACTTGATGTCGTCCATGCCCACCAGATCGTCGATCGAGCCGCTGACCTGTGCCGGATCGATGAACTTGAGCGACTTGAACTGCCCCTTGATCTGCATGAACAGGAACGTCAGCAGACCGAGCATCAGCGCCATCGACAGCAGGCCGCTGAGGGCGGCTTTCCAGCCGTCCTTCTCGGACAACGGACGGGCACCGGCGAAACGCTGGTCGAGGCGCTCGAACAGCTCGCGACTGCCGACACTCAACTCGTCGCGCGGAATGAAGGCCAGCTTGCCGCCCCACGGCGCGCTGACGGCCTTGTCGGTGAAGATCCGGGTTTCCATGTCGCTGGGATAATACGCATGCTGCTTGCCCTGCGATTCGATCAGGACGATGCGTTCCGATACGTTCCACATCAACGGCTGGTAGATCACCGTGACGCGCTCGATCGGGTTCGTTTCCAGGAAGCTCAGCATGGCGCCGGTACCGAACACCACGGGTAGCTTGTCGTTGAACGTCCACACGCCCTCGCCCGACGGCCCGGCCACGGTCATGGCCTTGACCTGCTCGGCCATGGCAGCCTGCTTCTGGTTGAGCCTGAACGAATAGATGCCGGTAACCGGGATCAGAATAACGATGGTGATCACCATCAGCTTGACGAACAGCCGCTGGATCACGAACCAATCCAGCAGCCGTCCGGCGGCTTTCTTGACAGCAAGCCACAGGCCTTTGGCGGGTGGTGTGGCATCGCTTGGTTTCGATGAATCCGACATGGCCATCCTTTCGCTACGGGCGTACACCATGTTTAAAGTCTGTATGCGTGCTTCACGATCATGCCGGGCTGAAGCCTCTTTCGGTAGCAGCCTGGACAAGCGTCTGTAAAACAGAAACATCCAGCGGCATTCGAGCCTGATTCAAGCCTATAAGTTCCGCGCTCCTGTTCGGGCATAGCGTTAGCCGCCGGCGCGACGAGCGGCGTATCGAATCCAGATTCTAGGCGTTGGAATGCTGAAGACGTCGGCGAAATTCAAATAATCCCATCCCGGTGAGTAACGCCAAAACAAAGACGATGCCTTTCGTTGCACCCGTGCCGAGCAACACAAAAGCCGGACCGGGACAGATTCCGGCCAGGCCCCAGCCGATGCCAAAGAGGGTGCTGCCAACGACAAGGCGCCTGTCGATTTGTCTGGCCGTCGGTATCTGCATCGGCCGACCCAACAGCGAGGCATTTCTGCGGCTGGCAAGCTTGAAAGCGATGGCCCCTAACGCAATGGCGCCCGCCATGACGAACGACAGCGAAGGATCCCAATGCCCGGCAAGATCGAGAAAACCGAGCACCTTGGCCGGATCGCTCATCCCCGAAATGATCAGCCCCAGGCCAAAAATCAGGCCGACAGCGAATGAAAGCACAATATTCATTGGAATCTTCCTACCCCAGCAGATGACGAACAACAAACACGGTGAGGAAACCTATCCCCATGAAAATCAGTGTTGCCACGATCGAGCGCGGCGACAGGCGCGAAATCCCGCACACGCCGTGGCCACTGGTACAGCCGGAACCGTAGCGGGTGCCAAAGCCAACCAGCAGCCCGGCTAGAACGAGTACGCCCCAACTCGCATCGATGTGGCTCTCCGGCAATGCCGAAAACGCTCGATACCCTATCGGGGCAAGAATCAGCCCCAGTACAAAAGCGATCCGCCACGCAAAATCACCGCGCTCTTTGCGTTGCAGCAGTCCGCCGACGATCCCACTAATCCCGGCGATGCGGCCCTTGAAGAGCAGAAGCAATGCGGCGGACAGCCCAATCAGCACGCCGCCAATCAAGGCACTCCATGGTGTGAAATGGTTCCAGTCAATGGTCATGAGATAACGCTCTCCTTTTTCGGGCAATAAGGTTCATGTGGGGTGTTACGTAGCCAAAACCCATCAAAATTCCACTTGAACAAATAATATATATTGATATTATGTTAGTAAATATATCGTATCCTATTGACCCGGCCAAGTGAAGTTTGAATTTTTTGCCGTCATACCGGCGAAGGTGACCGAAGGGAATGCAGAGCCCGGTATCCGACCGAAGGGAGTGCAGAGCCAGCAACGACGCCACTTAAAACAACTGGACCCCGGCCTGCGCCGGGGTGACGAGTTCAAACAAAATCTGGCCGGATCTAATTAGGAACATCGAACTTCAAACCTTACCGGAGAATAAACAGATGTCGCACATGGAGATCCTCGTTATTGGCGGCGTTGCCGCAGGCGCATCCTTTGCAGCACGGGCACGCCGGCTCGATGAATCGGCACATATCACCCTCATCGAACGGGGGCCGGATGTGTCCTTCGCCAACTGCGGCTTGCCCTATCACATCGGCGGCGAGATCCCGGCGCGCGATGTGCTTGCCGTGCAAACGCCGGAATCGCTCAAAAGCTTGCTCAATCTCGATGTGCGCACACAATGTGAAGCAACCCGCATCGACCGTGCCGGCAAGCGCGTTGAGATACGCGACCTTAAAACCGGCCAGAGCGAATGGCTCCGCTATGACAAGCTGATGCTGGCTCCCGGCGCCTCGCCGTTGCGCCCGAACCTGCCCGGCATCGACGACCCGCGCATTTTCACCCTGCGCAATCTGCAGGACATGGACCGTATCGTAACGGCCACCGCAACAGGGATGCGCGCGGTGGTCATAGGCGCCGGCTTCATCGGGCTGGAAATGACCGAGCAGCTGCAACGCAAGGGGCTGTCCGTGCAATTGGTGGAATTGCAGCAACAGGTTATTCCACCGCTGGATGCGCCGATGGCGGCATTACTGGAAAGCGAACTGCGCCATCACGACATCAGCCTGCACCTGGGTGATGGCGTGGCCAGGTTTGAAGGTAATGAAGCGCATGTGCACTGCCATCTGAACTCCGGCAAGGTGCTGGAGGCGGACCTGGTCATCCTCTCGATCGGCGTCAAGCCCGACAGCGAACTCGCCAGGAACGCAGCGCTGCAGCTTGGAGCACGCGGGCATATTGTGGTCGATGAATTCCAGCGCACGTCCGATCCGGATATTTATGCGGCGGGGGATGCCGTGGAAACCTTCGACCGCATACTTGAGGGCAAAACCGTGGTCCCGATGGGCGGACCGGCCAACCGGCAGGGGCGCGTGGCGGCCGACCATATTTTCCTGGCCGACAAGGCCCGCCCCTACCCCGGCTCCGTGGGCACCGGCATCGTGCGTGCGTTCGAGGCCATCGCCGGCATCACAGGCTGGAGCGAGAAGCGCTTGATCGCCGCAGGGCGCCCCTATGAAGCCGTGACGGTTAACGATAACCACCATGCTTCGTACTATCCGGGCGCCAAACCGCTGACACTGAAAATTCTCTGGGAACCGGAAAGCGGCCGCCTACTGGGCGCGCAGGCCAGCGGCTTTGAAGGCATCGACAAGCGTCTGGATGTATTGTCGACGGCGATTGTGGCAGGCATGACGGTCGAGGACCTGTGCCATCTGGAACTGGCCTACGCCCCACCATTTGGATCCGCCAAGGATGTCATCAATCTTGCCGGATTTGCGGCCTGCAATCGTCGCGACGGCCTGGTAGCCCACATCAGCGAGCTGCCGGATGATCCCGGGATTCAGGTAGTCGACGTGCGCGGAAAACCCCTGGCCGAAGCATTCCCGGCCCCGGGCAAGGCGATCAACATCCCCTTCCCGACCTTGCGCGCCAATCTGGACAAGCTGGATCGCAGCCGTCCGGTCGTAACACTTTGCACCTTCGGCAAGATGAGTTACTTTGCTTCGCGGGTCCTGGCGCAGCATGGTTTTGATGTCACGAGCTTCAGCGGCGGACTGAAGGCAAATGTCGATCCGCGCACGCCCGCTAAGCTGCCGAATTCGTAAGCGGCATTTTCGAAACAAGCCCGGCCACCATGAAAAACAAGCCGCTCCTGAATCCTGAGGGAGTAAAGAAACAAAACAAAAGTTGCCACGGCGTGATTTTTTGTTACAATCGCGCCCCTTCACAGGATGTTCCCTGATAGCTCAGTCGGTAGAGCGACGGACTGTTAATCCGCAGGTCCCTGGTTCGAGTCCAGGTCGGGGAGCCAAAGCGGGAGTAGCTCAGTTGGTAGAGCGCAACCTTGCCAAGGTTGAGGTCGAGAGTTCGAGACTCTTCTCCCGCTCCAAAGTTTAAAGCCCATGTAGCTCAGGGGTAGAGCACTCCCTTGGTAAGGGAGAGGTCGGCAGTTCAATTCTGCCCATGGGCTCCACAGCCCGATCAGAACAGGCAAGCAAAGTCCCTTTCTGTTCCATCACGTTTCGCGACTTCGCTGCCCTGCCACTGAATCCGATGCCATTTGTCGGGACTTGGCCATCGCAGCAGAAAACTGGCCTATAGTGGAATTGGAAGCACGAGCAACAATGAAAAGCTGCTCTCCGGATAGAAATATCAGGATGCTTCCAGGCAGCAAGGCGTTGCATGCAAACTTTGCTTATAAGAGCTGTAGAGACACATGCCATCCTTGCAATCAAATGCAGTAGTGACGAAAACGTACTGCAACCCAACAAAGCCCCTCAGTGAAAACCAAGGGGCTTTGTCGTTTTTGCCTGTTGAGTCTTGTTGAAGCCTTTATTCCAGTTCAAACCCTCGCGGTATTTCACTTAGCCTCTATTTAAGCAATCGCCGCCGCGTCAGCACCGTAGCGATGTAGAACGCGACCGTGGCCACACCCAGCAAGACGGCAACATGAGCAATGGCGTTTTGCGGCATTTCGCCAAACACCAAGGGTCGGGCAAGTTGGACCGCATGGGAGAGCGGCAACCAGTTTGCAATGCCATGCACGACTGACGGTAGCTGGTCGGTGGGGAAAAATACGCCGGAAACGAGCATCGTCGGCGTGATGAACAGTGTGAAGTAGTACATGAAGAAATCGTAGGATGGCGCGAGAGCGCAGACGATCAACCCCAGGGCGGAAAACGTGATCCCGGTGAGAAAGATGACAGGAATCACCCACAGCGCCAACAGCGAATGAGTCAATCCCAGCAAGGCGATAATCCCCAGAATCGCTAGACCTGAGAGCATGCTCTTGCTGGCCGCCCAGACCAGCTCCCCAGTCATAACATGATCGAGCGACAGCGGGGTATTGAGAATCGCATCCCAGGTTTTCTGCATATGCATGCGCGAAAAAGCCGAATAGAGCGCCTCGAAGGTGGCCGCATTCATGGTACTGGCAACCACCGTGCCGGCAGCCAGAAAGCTGACGTAACTGACGCCGCTGACCTGCGGCAAAAGGCCGCCCAAGCCATAGCCCAGGCCAAGCATGTAAATCAGCGGATCAGCCAGATTGCCGAGCACCGAGGGAATGGCCAGCTTGCGCCAGACCAGGAAATTGCGCTGCCAAACCGGCAGCCAACGCATGCCAGGGCGGGGGCAGGCATAGCGGGAAGCTGACGCTTGTTTATTCATACTAATCCCTCAACTCGCGCCCGGTAAGCTTGATGAAAACGTCTTCAAGGCTGGCGGCTCGATGCAGGTAGCGTAGCGAGGCCTCTCCGGCCAAGGCCGCCAGCAGCGGGGCAGCATCACGACAATAGAAAAAGGCGGTTTCACCGGCGATTTCCAACCGCTCGCCCAGTGAATTGCGGGAACGCGCCCAGGAAGCCACATCTTCGCCAAACACCTCCACCACCTGCGGTTCAATGTGCTCGGCAATCAATTCACGCGGGTGCCCTTCGGTAACCCGGTGGCCATGGTCAAGGATGATGAGCCGGTCGCACAGTCGCTCGGCTTCATCCATGAAATGCGTGGTCAGGATCAGCGTCTTGCCATGGGCCGTGAGGTGTTTTAGCCGATCCCAGATCAGGTGGCGCGCCTGCGGGTCGAGACCGGTGGTGGGCTCATCAAGAAAAACGATATCCGGATCGTTAACAAGGGCTCGCGCCAGGGTCAGGCGCCGTTTCATGCCACCGGAGAGGGTCTGGATGCGGGCCTTTTCCTTCCCCTTGAGGCCGGCGAAATCGAGCAGGCCGGGAATGCGGGCACGGATCTCGTCATCCTTGATGGCAAAGTAGCGCCCGTAAACCATCAGGTTCTCGCTGACCGTGAAATCCGGGTCCAGATTGTCGAATTGCGGCACGACGCCGACACGCTCACGCGCGACTCCCGCATCGGCGGGAACGGCATGCCCGCCGAGACTGATCGTCCCGGCATCCGGCGCCGTCAACCCGAGGCAGCAGCGCAAGGTCGTGGTCTTGCCGGCACCGTTGGGTCCAAGCAGGCCGAAGCAGGTGCCAGGCGGCACGGAGAAATCGATACCGGCCAGCACTTCGTTGCCATCGTAGCTTTTGCGCAGACCAGTAACGCTGAGCGCGTCGGCAGTGTTCGCTATTGTCATGAGTGTGTGATGAAGCATGGGGTGACGGACACCGGCACTTCCAGCAGTGTCGAAGTGTCAGCCACCCAAAAAATCCTTCTTGCCAATTTCAACGCCATGGTGGCGCAAGATGTTGTAGGCCGTGGTCACATGAAAATAGAAGTTGGGCAGTACCCAGTTGAACAGATAGTCCTTGCCCTTGAATTCCAGTCTTTTTTCATGGAGCTGCAACACGATGTCACGCCCCTCACTGCCATCGATTTGCTCTGCGGTGAAGCTGTCGAGGAAAGCGATGGTTTTGGCGATACGCGCCTGCAACTCGGCAAAGGTCGTTTCGTTGTCTTCGAATTTGGGGATATCGATGCCGGCAAGACGTGCCGCACATCCTTTTGCCTGGTCAGTCGCAATCTGAACTTGCCGGGACAGGGGGAACATGTCGGGGAACAGGCGCGCGGTGATGAAAACACTGGGATCGATTTTCTTGCTGGCGGCGTGCGTTGCCGCTTTTTCCAGAATTGCGGCAAGACTCATCAGCATGTGCCGTAAGGTGGGGACTGAAGAATCGTACATTGAAAGAGTCATAGTGATTCCCTCCTGGATGTGTTCGCCCAGTTTACTGCCAACTGGATTTTCCGACTCGGCAAACAATGGAGCAACGATGCTGTTTTCGTCAAAACATTGGGCTTCTACCGGATACCCCCTGGATTGCTTTCTCAGCTTCCAGTCGCATGATGAGATCATTTGCCTCTGCAAATTGCACCTCGCTGAATACATGGATGCCGGCCTGTTGCAGCAATGCAGCAGTTACGCCGAGGTTTGACACCCGCTTGCCACTGAACGTGCCGTCATAGATGAAGCTTGTGCCACACGACGGACTGCCCTCTTTGAGGATGGCGACCTGGATGCCTCGTTCCCGCGCAAGCTCAAGGACGCGTTCAGCACCCCGGGTAAATTCTGTCGACAGGTCATGGCCATGGGCATCGACTACTTTGGCCATGCCAGCGAAGACCTTCAATCCTCCCGAACCGTTGGTGATCTCGGCCGGAGGGCGCGGCACCGGCAAGCCACCGGCGACTTCTGGGCACGTCGAGACAACACGACCTTCGTGAATCCAGCGTTTCAAAATATCGTGATCAAATAACTGATCAATGCCGTTGTAGCGGACCGTTTCACCCAGTAGACAGGCACTAACGAGAACAGATTGCATGGGGATGCCTCCCGAACTTGTAAAGCCAAATTATAACTGCCGGATTGACAGCACATTCAGTACCTGCGATGGGGTCTTGGGCGAGGAGAAAAGGGGGCAATCATTCTCACTTCTTCATCATGCCGCACAATACCTTACCAATAACAATATTAATTCTCGAAAATACCGACAAAAACCAGAAAGCAGTACACGAAATAATTCCAACAAATAACACATCAAAACCTTACCAAAATCCTTTTATCCTGTAGAAAAAAGAGATAAATTTCCGCCCAGGAGGAA
>Ga0316604_10001601_pt1 | contig 19454 bp, 16 predicted proteins | sample OWC_soil_day20_C_FD_207650 | JGI IMG/M metagenome (GOLD analysis project Ga0316604, IMG submission 207650) | Wetland soil microbial communities from Old Woman Creek delta, Ohio, United States - OWC_soil_day20_CT | ecosystem: Environmental > Terrestrial > Soil > Wetlands | place: USA: Ohio...
TTTCAGGAAAACCACCAATCTCCAGGCTATATATATTATTCAACCTTATCAATACAACCACAACTGAATGATCTTTTGCCTTGGTTAAATGCTGAATTTATGGATTTTTACCAAGGCGATGCATTGGAATTTTCATTAGAAAAGGATTTTGAGTTGCCAAATCAAGAAAAGAGAAACTATATTATAAAATTTCATCGTATGCTGGATGTGAGTGACAAATTCGAAGGAACGATAATTTTATTTAACGATATTACAGACCGTAAGAAAATCGAAGAGCAACTTTTGCACATAAGTTTTCATGATATATTAACAGGTTTGTATAATCGTAATTATATGGAGCAAGAACTAATTCGAGTGTCAACAGGTCAATATAATCCGGTCGGCTTTATCTCTATTGATGTTGACGGGCTTAAGCTGGTTAATGATAACTATGGTCATGATGCAGGAGATACTTTACTAATTACTGTAGCCCAAATTATTAAAAAATGTTTTGGCGACAATGATATAGTTGCCCGCATCGGTGGTGATGAATTTGCAGCATTAATGCCTTTGAGTGATGCAATAGTTGTTCAGAATGTATATCAAAAAATATATGAAGGGGTAGCTGCGCACAACTTGGTTAACTTAACTATTCCGGTCAGTATTTCGATTGGATGGTCAGTTGGAAATCCTAGTGTTATTGGCAGTTTAAATGAAATTATAAAAGCTGCAGATAGCATGATGTATGTTGAAAAGCAAGGTAACCGTTTGAAATATGCTACTCTTTTTAGAGAACGGTCCCAAGAATATGGTCAGAATTTATTTAAGCCGGTACTTTAAATCTGTTAGGCATCTCTAGCTATTAACTGGACACGGTTACGCCCCTGGCGTTTGGCTTGGTACAAAGCTTCATCCGCTCTTTTTAAGACATCATGGAATGACTTGTCCGTTTTCCATACCTCAGTTACTCCGATACTTACCGTGGTTTGTAATACTTTTTTGTTAAAAAGTGCTTTATTAATTTCACATAAACTCCGCAATCTTTCAGCGAATTCGATAGCAAATTCGAGCTTGGCTCCAGGTAGAATCAAACCAAACTCTTCGCCGCCTAATCTGCCAAGAAGGTCAGCAGGGCGTTTATGATCTACAATAGTCTTAGTAAATGCCTGCAAAAAAATATCACCGGCGGAGTGTCCAAATTTATCATTCAAATTTTTAAAATAATCCAAGTCCAGCATGATAATTGAAAAGGATGTTTCGTTTTCTTTATATAGGTCAAATTGGTGTTCTCCTAACGGAAAAAACTTTCGTCTATTCAAGGCACCTGTCAAATAATCGATATAAGCAACCTTTTCCAACTCCAGGCGCAGGTTATGTTCCTTTACCAAAGCATAATATTGCTCATAACGGAATTTGCGAAATTTAGCCGCAATTACAATTCCTAATAACAATGCAATCAAATAAGAGAAAAATATTACCTCCAAGGATAAGGTATATTTTGGAGTTTTCAAGAACAGCAGAATCGCTAAATCACTGATAGTCAGACATCCTGCCAAAATACTTTTCCCCCATACATTCCCTGGGAAATAAATCGAAATCAAGACGACGACCACAGGATCAAGATAAGTAAAATTAATATTATCCTCTTGTCTGGTTAGATTGATATAAGTACACAGCAAAATATAAAGACTGCACCAAACATAAACTAACTGTTCGTGCTGTCGAAAAGTTTTTATCTTACCAAGGAAAAACAAGGCGCCTATAGATAGTGACACAAAAAAAGCACGTGCCAAAGCTGCTTGATAAAACTGGGAGCTTATCCCAAAAAATATGTAATCATTGCGTATAAATATAAGACAAAAACAAATAGCAACTATGATCGCTATTTTAGTATGCAACAGATCTTCCTTAAAATAAAATTGCTCCACCGCAGGAGCATTAGGGAACAGAGACATAGTATATTCCTCACTTATTCTTCTAACTGATTTTCTTGATTTTATTTCAGTATACAGTGCCAAAATACCTGCTTTTTTATGAGAAATTCCCCAATTGGCTACTTTTTTCGCTACATAAATGCAAAATATTCCATTTATATAAATATTTTTAAGAGAGACAACGATTTCGGAAAAGGTAAAACTGGCGAAGTAGCAGGATTTCACTGTATTATAGAGAAACTAGCGAATTACGTGGATTTTTCGTTGTGTGAACGAAGGCGAGTCTGAGTGTAGGCCACTATGCAAGGGAGCATCACGTACAATATGTGGTATCAAACTGATAGGAATAACAAATTCATACGGGGTATAGCTCACTTGGTTAGAGCGCTGCGTTGACATATGGAAGGACGGTAAACATGATTGGCGAAAATTACTCAGCAACATTGAATGGACAACAATTTGTAACCAAAGAACGCTGGGAAGCTATGAAACAAAACAAGGAACGTTTTTTAAAAAATGAATCAGAAAATCCGTGTGACTTTCCTTATATGAATCAGGTCGTGGCTGAATCCTGGATCAGATCTCGTAGATTAAGGGTAAATCCTTTTGAGCCGCTAATTGGCAAGTACGTAGATAGTGAAGAACTTGAGCTGGTTTTATATAAAAATAAGCTGCTGATAGATATTACTCAAAATCTTTTTAACTCTTTTAAAAAACTAGCGGATTCTTCAGGTTACTCACTGTATTTATTTGATAAAGATGGCGTGTCGCTATTATATAGTGGCGTATTGTATCAAAACAAAGACTCTGGTTGGCTTGCAGGTAAACCTGGAATAATTCGCAATGAAAGTACAGTCGGAACTTGTGCCCATGTATTAAGTATGCGGTATAAATGTCCGATCCAGATAATCGGGCCGGAGCAATATTGCGTTGCTTTTAAAGATATGATTGGATCATCGGCCCCCATATTAGATGCGCAAGGAGAAGTAATTGCTACTTTGGTGTTGAATCAGGAGTTGATTAATCCAACATTTGACAGCAATTATCAAAAGTTGTGTATTCACACTCTGGGCTTAATTATGGCGATGGCAGAAGCCATTCAAGTTCAAATTGAACTTGAAAAAAAGAATCAATACGTAAGTTCTGTCAATAATGATCTTAGGATTGCGTATGATACACTGGAAGCCACCCTGGATTGTATTGACGAAGGTATCGTTACTGTAAATCAAACAGGTCAGATAATTCGAATGAATCGGCAAGGTCTACGGATTTTTAATTTAGAGCCAAATCGAATAGCCAATAAAAATATTAGGGACTTTCTGGATGAAAATTCTAATCTTATGAAATTTGTTTTAAATGGGGAGAAGACCAGTGTAGAAGAAATTATCTGCATAAATCATGATGAACAACCGTATTTTATAGATATTCATCCGGTCTTAAATCAAGATACCTGTCAATTAACTGGAGCGATACTCAGGTTCAATCATGTTAAAAAAATCAATGCCATGGTAAACCGTAGATCCGGAGCCATGGCAAGCTATAATTTTGCCGATATAATCGGTGCGAGCAAGGCCATGAAAAAAGCGATTGATTTAGGAACTCGTTTTGCTGGTTTGCAGGAAACCATTTTATTGTCGGGAGAAAGTGGTACAGGCAAAGAAATGTTTGCCCAGGCCATACATAATAAATGTTGTCCGCAGGGCCCGTTTATAGCGGTTAATTGTTCTGCACTGCCGCGAGACTTGATTGAAAGTGAATTGTTTGGCTATGAAGGTGCCAGTTTTACTGGTGCTGATCGGAACGGTCGACCAGGGAAAATTGAATTGGCTAATGGAGGCACACTTTTTCTGGATGAAATTGGTGATATGCCGCTGGAACTCCAACCGGTTTTATTAAGGGTTATAGATAATAAGCAGGTTATGCGCATAGGTGGCCGGAACTATAAAAAAGTTAATTTTAGAATAATTGCCGCTACCAATAAAGATTTTGAAAAAGTAATAGAAGCGGGTTTGTTTCGTGAAGATCTTTTTTTTCGCTTGTCGGTTTTAACTATAAAGTTGCCATCTCTACAGGAGCGGGAAAATGATGTCGAAATTCTCAGAAATTATTTTATCGAAAAATATTGCAAAAAGATTGGCCGTCAAGTTCCTCAAGTAAATGCTGCTGCCAAGGAAAAAATACTAAACTATAGTTGGCCGGGAAATGTCCGGCAATTAGAAAACGCTATGATTTATGCCATAAATGTCAGCCAGGATAATACGATCACGCTGGAATGTCTGCCTGATACCATATTGAAGGAGAAGTCTGGCGAGCTTGATAGAAAAGGTGCAACTGAAAGGGCAAACGCCCTACTTTCGATGGAGAGCTGGGAAAAAGCAGGAATACAGATTGCACTAATGCGGGCGAATAATAATATTCCCCTGGCAGCTGATTTGCTGGAAATATCTAAGGCTACATTATACAGAAAAATAAAGGATTATAATATGAAACTTTAAATCAGGTATTTCAGTGCTATATACAACGAAAATTAAGGGATCTCCGATAGAAGATAAAAATCATCACTTCCAGTTTTATGGTAAATAAAACTGGGGGTGTTTTTTTATGTGTATGTGAAAAATTGCAACTTATATGTTTTGGCGCCATTTTCAAAAACGGTAGAGCTGTTACTAAAAGTTTAAATTTGAGAAAAAAGTTTAATTTTTTTACTATCTAAGCTGAAAAGATAGTCCACAAAGGCTGTTATATCAGCTTTTGTGGGTGAGGAACAGTTGGCATCAAACTTGCACTTAAAATACAGAGCTTACCCAAGAAACAATCGATAAAGACATGTTTACTGAAAGGGGTGAGCAATTCAGCTTACATACGAAAGAGTGTATACCTGATTATTCAGCGGTAGAGGAGAGAACAGATGAAACAACTAGTACTTAACAGAAGACAGTTTCTCAAAGCGACTGCCATAACCGGGATTGCAGCATCGTTCAGTGGCTCGTTGAAGGGGCTTATGAAAGGTGAAGCTGCCGGGGAGCCTGCAAAAGCAGCGGCGACAAAAATTATCAGGACATGTTGCAGAGGGTGTATCGGCAAGTGTGGCATCCTGGCACATGTGAAAGGCGGTCGCTTGATTAAACTGGAAGGCGATCCAGATCAACCAATGACAAGAGGCAAGGTGTGTGCCAAAGGACTTGCTGGCATACAGGCTCTTTATAATCCCAACCGCAACAAGTACCCGATGGTTCGCGTAGGAGCACGTGGTGAGAACAAATGGAAACGTGTTTCATGGGACGAGGCAATTGATACAATTGCCGGGAAACTTATGGAAATCCGCGAAAAGTATGGAGCAGAACAGGTTCTTTGTACTACCGGCGGTGGCGGGAATCCGGAATTTGGCAGTGTTAGAAGGTTCGCCAGTGTGTTTGGTACGCCAAACTGGTTCGAGCCCGGTGCTCAGCAATGTTATATGCCAAGGACAGTTTGCTATAACATGATCTATGGAAATACAGATATGAAGTACCAAACCACCAGTATTGCTGACAGCGAGGGCCATGAAATTTACTTCTACGACGATACGCCGATGAAGACTTTGGTGATTTGGGGGTCGTGTCCTGCTAACAACAGTCCATCTCAAGGTGGAAGGGCCGTTGTGGAACTCAGGGCACGGGGCGTGCAGACTGTCGTGGTCGATCCACGTTTTACAGCAGATGCCGCTAAGGCAGATGTTTGGCTGCCGATCAGGCCGGGCACCGATGTGGCGCTTGAGCTCTGCTGGATTCGGTATATTATCGAACATAAGCTCTATGACGAAGAATTTGTAATGAAGTGGTCGAATCTCCCATTCCTCGTAAATACGCAGACCAAAATGTGTCTCCGCGAAAGCGATATCACGCCTGGCGGTGATTCCAACACCTATGTGGTGTGGGATAAAAAGACGCAATCAGCTAAGCCATTGCCTTATCCATGGGATGACAATCTCGATCCCGAACTTTTCGGGACTTTTTCGGTGAACGGTGTTGAATGTAAGACTGGGTTCCAGCTTTATAAGGAGCGGTGTGAGCCGTTTACTCTCGAAAAGGCAGCAGAAATCTGCTGGCTCGACGCGGTCATGATCGAAAAAGCAATCAAAATCTATGCCCAAGGCCCTGGTGGCCTCTGCCTCGGTGTTGCAACAGACCAGCATCCTCAATCGGCACAGGCAGCTATGGCAGCCTGTGCGCTTGACTTAATGATGGGGTATGTGCAAAAACCAGGGGCACTCCTTCAAAATTTTGGGGACGTCAAATTCGGTGACTCTGCGGTTTCGCCGCTCTATAAATTATTACCTGCTGAACAATTTAGGAAACGACTGGGCGGCGCTGAGTACAAGGGAGCGAATTCATGGGGATCTTGCCATAATCCAACTGTCCTGCAGGCAATCAAGACAGGGGAACCTTATCCGCTTCGTGCATGGCTTGAACGTTCCGGCAACAAGCTCGCTGTGCTTGGTAACGCTTCGTCATGGATTGAAGCCTTGGAAAAAATGGAATTCATCGTTCACATGTATATGTATCCTACATCATTCTCGGCTTATGCGGATGTTCTATTACCGGTTCAGGAGTGGCTGGAGTCGGATTATGTTGTTCCACCGCTCAATATGCTGTTTGTGCGGCAAGCTGTTACACACACTTATGAGACCATGAACGAAACTGTAATCTGGGCTAAAATTGCTAAGCGGTGTGGAGAATTGGGGCATCAGGCCTGCAAAGACTCTTTTGACCCAGTGAAGACGGCACCAGAGCAGCCTTATTGGAACTCGATGGAGGAATTTCTTGACTACAATTGCAAGCAAAAGCTTGGCATGACTTTTAAGGAACTTGCGGAAAAAGTGCCCTACGAAGCCATGCCTATCGACAAATGGCGTAAATATTACACATATAAGGAGATCGATCCGAAGACCGGGAAACCGAAAGGTTTTGGCCGGCCAAGCAAAAAAGTCGAGATTTATGGGGAAGCATTTATTACTCTGGCCCGGACAGGAGCTCCTTACGCTCCATATTCATTGCCGCCGGCATCAAAAGACTATGATCCGCTGCCTTATTTCGTGGAACCTCACGAAAGTCCGCTTGAAGGCAGTGAACTCGCCCCAAAATTCCCATTGGTCATGACTAACGGCAGGCTTCCCTACTTCCACCATGGAACCTTGCGGAACGTTCCATGGCTAAGGGAAATTTATCCTGCACCTGAAATTTGGATTCATCCCAAATCCGCAGCGAAGTATGGCGTCTCCCTGGGAGACTGGGTGAATGTCGAGTCACTGCGCGGCAAAATTAAGGCGAAGGCCTGGGTGACGGAAGGCATCAATCCGGGAGTCGTTTATATGGAACGCTTTTGGACGCCGGAAACCTTGAACACCGATACTCATGGCTGGAAAGAAGTGAACGTTAACGTACTTTCCAAAAATGATGCTCCGTTTAATGACGTAATAGGTACCTACACTCTGCGAGGTTACCTCGTCAAGGTATCAAAAGCCGACGGGCCGCCTAAAGGCGTTTGGCTTAAACCAGAGGAGTTCAAGGCATGGCTTCCTGAGCCGTCTGATCCTACTCCTTTGAAAGATAAGGAGGTGTAATTATGTCACAAAGAACTATGGTAGTGGATTTAGATCGCTGCATTGGCTGTAAATCCTGTGAAGTAGCGTGTAAACAGGAGAATGGGGTCGTCCTCGGATGTACATGGAATAAAGTGTTGACAGTAGGACCGACAGGCACGTATCCGAACATACAAATGTACTATCTGCCGACGATGTGCCAGGAATGTAAGGACGCGCAGTGCGTCAAAGTATGTCCGACAGGGGCGTCCTATAAGAGTGAGGATGGAACTGTCCTCATCGATAAGGAAAAATGTATCGGTTGTCGGTATTGCATGATGGCCTGCCCTTATGGAGTCCGCACCTTCAACGAAGAGACCAAGGTAGTGGAAAAGTGCACGCTGTGTACCCAGTTGCAGGCCGTTGGCGAGCAGCCGGCTTGTGTCAAGAACTGTCCGGCTGGTTGCCGATTTGTTGGCGACATTGACGATCCGAACAGTGAAGTTGCAAAAGTAATCCAAAAAGCTGGCAGTGACAGCGTGCATGCTTTACCTGATGTGGGAAACCGTCCTTCTGTTCGGTACATCCTGCACAGTAAGATTGCTACATGGAAGGAGTGATGACATGAGTATTCAATGGCCATTGGTTTTCTTTACACTATTTGTTGGATTGGGGTGCGGAACCTTTGTCAGCGCTGTTGTCCTGACAGAATGGTGCGGCAAGGCAAAACAAATCAGAACAATAAGTTCGCTAATTGCGATTGTGGCCTTAGGCCTCGGCGGTATGTCAAGCACCCTGCACTTAGGTCATCCGGAGCGGATGTTTGGAGCACTGGGTCATCCAACCTCCGGCATCTTTATGGAGTCGACGATGATCTTCCTGGTAGGTCTGACCATCCTCGTTTATTTACTTGCCCTGAGGAGAAACGCTTCTGATGGGACTTGCAAAATAATCGCAACCGTCGGGGCGGTACTTGCGGTTGTGCTTGCCTTTGTGAATGGTGATGCATATGTGATGGCGTCTATACCTGCCTGGAACACCTGGATTCTACCGGTATTTTATGTAGCTTCGGCAGCGGTTATGGGGTGTTTTAGTACCGGTGTGCTCCTTGCACGCGCAGAAGACGTTGACACAACTGCACTAACAACGATCAAACGGGCTGCACTGATTGCAATCGCAATCCAAACGGTGCTGCTCATTGCATACTTAGGGCATATAGCGGTTGCTCCTTATCCTGATGTGACTCGATCAGTCGCGCGGGTTTTGGCTGGCAATTTGGCCCCGCTTTTTTGGGGCGGATTGGTGTTGATTGGTTTACTGGTTCCTGTAGTGCTGATGACAAAGTTTTACACGAAAAATACGGAGAGTATCTCGCCGCTTACGTCAGTCAAGCTCGGTCTGGCCTCCGTTTTGGCAGCAGGCGTTGCCTTTCGAGTAATGATGTTCTTACTCGGGAGTAGTATTAAGCAGTTTTTTTAAATTATGAACGTGGGGAAGAAACGAGGTATTTCTTCCTCGGCTTTCATAACAAAAATGGGGGACGAAAGTGGAGAAAATATCAGAGTACTCAGCGATTATTGCAAACAGGGAGAAGCTATATCAGTTTCTGGGGCACATTTACAAGATTGAGGTTGATCAAACCTTGCTGGAACAGATGGAAGGCATGTGTTTTCCCAACAAGTGCGGCGAAGAGGAACTTGACGCAGGATACCAAATGCTTGAGAAGTATCTGCGACATCCTGGAAACGATCCATTGACCGATCTGGCCGTGGACTATGCAAGGGTATTTCTTGGTGCGGGGATAGTCGGAAACGAAGCTGCGTATCCATACGAGTCGGTTTACACGAGTCCGAAGCGGCTCATCATGCAAGAGGCTCGGGATCAAGTGATGGCGGCATACCGTGCAAAAGGCCTGACCAAAGTGGAAACGCAAGATGTTCCGGAAGATCATATCGCCCTTGAACTTGAATTCATGGCATACCTGTGTCACGATACACAACAGGCCATAGACAGAGATGATTGGGAGGCAGTCTCAGTCTATATTGAGGAGCAGCTGGACTTTCTTACAAAGCACCTTTTGAACTGGGTCCCTGCGTTTTGTGTCGACATCGAAAAGTATGCCGGGACAGATTTCTATAAAGCTGTTGCCAAAGTCACCACTGGCTACTTACGCCTCGAACGTAACATTCTCGAAAATATGCTTGCCGAAACTGCCGTAGAAGCCGAGCATAAAGGCTGACTGTTGTAACCAAGGTGTGTACTCTGCAATAAGGAAGAAATACAAGAAATGAAACAACCTGAATTCGAAAAAGTACAAAGTAAAAGTCTGACACGTCCCACCCGGCGTACCTTTCTCAAAATGACCGGAGGCGCTGCTGTTCTTCTTGGGCTGGGTGGAGCTTTAGCGGTTTTTCCGCGGAAAGCCCTTCTTCGTCCTCCTGGAGGGCAGGACGAGGCAGCTTTTATCGCAAGATGTCTGAGATGTGACCGCTGCCGAAGTGTCTGTCCCACTGCAGTGATTGGTCTGGCGCACTTATCGGACAGCATTTTGGATGCGCGTACGCCGGTGATGAAGTTCCATCTCGGGTACTGTAACTTTTGCAATAAATGTGTCGAGGTCTGCCCCACCCAGGCCTTAAAACCGTTTGACAGCAAGACTGTGAAGATTGGACTGGCGACAGTGCAGCAGGACACCTGCATTGCATGGGACTCACGTGGTTGTATGGTGTGCATGAACGAGTGCCCCTATCACGCGATTACGTTTGATGATCAGGGACATCCTGTGGTCGATTCCTATAAATGCAATGGCTGCGGCCTTTGTGAGAAAGTCTGCCCCGCACTGGTGATGAGGTCATACATTGGCGGCAATGTGCGCGGTATTGTCGTCACACCCATTTCCCGGAAAGGTGACGAAAGCGTATGAACAGCAGTAGAACAAGAACGTTGAGAATGACAACGATGGCGGTCGTAGCGATCACTATCAGTATTGGTGCGGTCAAAAATGCCGGGACGGGTTCTCTTTCCGCCTTCGGCGTGGAGAATATTTCCGCGATTTGTCCTCTGGGCTACCTGGAAACGGCGTTTGCCGGTCGGGAATTCCTGCCGCATTTGCTCATTTCGTTTCTTGTGATTGCCGGACTGACTGCCCTGTTAGGGCGTGTCTTTTGCGGCTGGATCTGTCCCATTCCCCTAGTGCGCAAATTAGTAGTCAACAAAGTCGATGAAGTCCAGAAGGACTTTACGAATAGCACCACCAATGAGGATTCGGCGCAGCCGATTCTTGCAGACCGAGAAATAGCAAAGGCTTCTTGCTCTCAGGAGAGTTCCAGTGCAGCAAATAATTCTTCTTCAGGGCTGGTTATTCTCGGTGTAACATTAGGATCTTCCGCCATCTTCGGGTTTCCCGTATTCTGTCTCATATGTCCAATTGGACTCGTTTTTGCGACTTTGTTTGCCCTGATTCGCCTCCTTCATTTCAACGAGCCGTCGTTTGATCTTATTGTTTTCCCCGTTATAATCATTGTTGAACTTGTGCTCCTGAAAAAGTGGTGCAGCAAATTATGTCCTGTCGGAGCGCTGCTCAGCCTCTTTAGTCGGTTCAACCGCACTCTTGTGCCTACCGTGGACCGTTCCCGCTGTCTGGAAGAAAGCCATGATATCAAGTGTCAGCGATGCCGCAGTGCCTGCAGCTTTGACGTGGATCTTAAGAATGGCAGTGGAACAGGTGGTATCAGCGACTGCACTAAGTGTAGAGAATGTGCAGATCATTGTCCTGTTCAGGCAATTCGATTTCGCTGGGGGAGGTGGATGAAGTAAATGTTGTCTAAACTTGAACAATTTACAGAAGCTTGCGCCAAGCTTGACAAGCAGGGTATCATCATGCATGAAAAGCGGTGCCTGCGTAAGCGGCATCTTCATAGCTCCTGTCTGCGCTGTTCCACGGTGTGTCCCAATGGTGCCATCACCTGCTCGGAAGGTTTTGCTTTACTGGCTGAAAAGTGTACCGGATGTGGTGCCTGCACTTCGGTCTGCCCCAGCGGTGCGCTTTCCGCCAAGCTGCCTTCTAATAAAGAGCTACGCTCGCTTGTTGCACTTCATGTAGAACACTCAGGAGCGGTCGCCTTCGCCTGTGAAGCCTATCTCAAAGCGCATCCGGTTGAGCGTCAGCGCGCCATTGCTGTGCAGTGTATCGCTCGGTGCGAGGAATCCATTCTTGTTGATGCGGTTCTTCGAGGTGCAACCAGCGTGTCCATCCTCAATGCCTCCTGTGCAGACTGTCTGCAAAACAAGCTTTGCATTCTGGTTCAGACAATGGCTGACACGGCAAACCGGTTACTGGAATGCTGGAAATATCCTGTCGTGATTGCCCTTACCCAGACAATTCCGGAAAAAATTAAACCGCTGCCTATCATGGAAGGCGAGGCGACTGGCATGTCCCGCCGTGCCTTTCTCACAGCGTTTAAGAGAAAAAGTGAGAGCCTTTTTACCCAGGTGCTGCCGGAAATAATCTTGGGTACTACTGACAAGCAACTGGAAACTACTACCGAACTGATGAATCCCATGGAAGAGTCCAAATACTTGCCAGATAAATGGCGCTCGCTGGTTAACTCCCTAAAGAAACTGAAAAACATGACGGTTTCTACGGGTTTTCACAGCAGCCTCTGGGGGGATATTCATATTGCCGACAGCTGCAATGGCTGTGGAGCCTGTGCGGAGGCTTGTCCGACTGCGGCCATCATTATTCGTAACCAGGATAGTCTTCGCAGCATTTCCTTGGATATGTCGCGCTGTACGCAGTGCGGTTTATGCCAAGATATCTGTTGCTGTGAAAGCATCAAAATGTTCTCAACCGTCGATCTTGACGCAATGCTGGCCCAGACGACGCGAGTACTCATTGAAAAACGACAAAAAGAAATCGATCACTTGTTGGAGCCCCTAGAGCAGCGTATGGCCCGTTTGTTGGGGTGCGTGGTTAAGAAGTGAGTTACTAAGTTATATTTAAATATTATAGGGGAAATCAAATTTAAAAAATAAATCTTGACTAGCACTGCCAAATTATTCTATAATTTGATTTGAGTCAAATAATGGGGTGATAGCAATGGCTCGACCACCACAAGACCCCCAATTACGTATTACTGAAATTTTAAATGTTGCCGAACCTTTGTTTTATTCAAAAGGTTACCAGGAGACTAGTATCAGTGATATCGTAACAAACATGGGTGTAGCACACGGAACAATCTACTACTATTTTAAATCAAAAGAAGAGATATTAGAGGCGTTGCTTGAACGTTATCTTTTGAATGTTGTATCAGAAGTAAAAACGAAGATTCGGACTGACAATATTACTCCACCATGTAAAATTCAGCTCATAATTCAAATTCTCATAAAGAGTATGTATCGAGATAAAAGATTATCGTTTGAGTTTCTCTATAATGATCGTACGATTCATTTCCTCGATAAGTTTGCACGCCAAGGCAAACAAGTAATGTATCCCTTATTCCTGGAAGCCATTGAAGAAGGGAATCAAAAAAAATACTTTCAAACAGCGCATCCACAAGCTGCAGTAAATCTCATTCATGCCTTACTAGAATCTTTGATTAAGGCGCTTTATGAAAAGTCCTCAAAAGAGTTGCTAGTACATCAGTTTAAACTAACAGAAGAGCTTATTGAACATGTATTGGGATTGAAACAAGGAACAATATCTATCTTTATCAAATAATATATAATAAACGCTAGCCAGTAATAATCTGGTGAGCGCCTTTTTTTACGCATTATTTGACTTGAATCAAATAACTCTGAAATGCTATATTTATGAACCACCGTCTGTTAAGGTTATTCCTAAGATATGAGGAGTGGTGACTATGGAAAACAATAAAAAGAAAAAAATTATCGATATCGCCACAGCTTTATTTGCCAAACATGGCTTTGAAAACATTAGCTTAAAGCAATTGGCAATGGAAGCCCACGTAAATGTCGCCTCGATTTCATACTACTTTGGTGGTAAAGAACCGCTTTACCAGTTGATTTTGCAAAACCACTTTTCACCGGCCCTCAAGTCACTTCAGAAAATTGAAACAATAAACGGCTTAACTGCAACCGAACGTCTTACCCAAGTCATTGTCAGACTAAAACGTCAACAGCCTTACCTGACTTCATTTTGGCATTATGAAAGATTTCGAGCTCCTCTAGATGGCAGTTCCATTGTAAAACAATACACCGCTGAGCTATATCATTGTCTTTTTACTTGCCTTAGCCAGGGGATTTCGGAGCAGGAATTCATCCCTACCCTCCAACAGCATCATCTAACTATCCTACTGCTGGAAATCATTCATTCTCCTTTTTGCGCTCCTGGACTAATGACTGAAGCTACTCCGCTTATTAAAGACGATTATAAAGACTATTCCAATCAGGCATTTTATATTTTTATACAAGGGATAAAAAGAATTGAAAATTGTTCTAACGAACAATTCTTTCTTGGTTAAACACTATCTACAAAGACCGGTAGCAGGGTATTCATTTAAGCACTAAGATATAAAAAATAAGTCTTGTTAACAACATAAGGAGTGAAAAATGATGAAGATCAACTTTTTAACTAATGTATCTAAAAAAAGCTGTATTGTGGCTTACTTGCGGTTGGACTAAGCATATGTATTATCGGTGTCGCTATTACGCTGGCCCAACATAACCGCTCCCAACCAGTAGCCGAAGAAGTTCCAGTTGTACGTACTGCTGTAATTGGCAATGGTAGCAGGGACAGTTGGTATTGCCAGTTATGTATGCTGCCTGGTATAAAGTGCAACCAGGTGTTTCTGGGCCGGATTATTCAAAAGCTACTAATAGTAGATCTGTTTAGTATTTTGAAATAAAAGATTCAAAGAATACTTGCTCAACAGGTATAGCCCCTGCTAAATTTGTGTGAATTTGGCAGGGGATTTGTTCTTTATATCAAATATTACTAAGTGAGGAAAATGATTATATATTTTACCAGTATTTTAGAAAGGTGATGTCATGACTTTGAAAAAATTTATGTTAATTCTTACGACAATATTTTTATTTAACTTCGGATGGGCAAATGCTTTAGCGCACGCACCAGTGGCTGAGCCGCAACGGTTTGTAGATGTTGGTAAGGATGTATTAGGTCAATTTGACACAGAAACACTCAGATATGAGAAAGACTGTTATCGAGATGAATTGTTACTTAGTGTCTGGATTAAAACTACCGAATTAAATAGGAGCGATTACTATCTAAATCACTATTTATTTCGCCTAAAAGATCGGGAATTAATGCTTTTGGATCAAATTCATTTTAATTCAGCGGGGACAATAATACGCCAAATATCCAATACTTATGATATGAGCTTATGGACTCAAATTGTACCTGAAACTGAAACTGAAAAATGGTATACCTCTATTTTAAAATACGCCCATGACAACGACAAAAAGTTGAAAACAGAATATAAAAACAGAGATAAGAAGTACCAGGAAAATACGGATGGGGGATTGTTTTCTCATTTATTTTAGTGCCACCCCGGGCTTATTTGTAATCGGGGTAGTCTGCCGGGCAGACCATAACTGATAATTAAGATGGACATTCTATGAAAACAACTCAAGTCTGATCCCGCTCTGAGCGTTGGTCAGACTTCTTTTAGTTAATATTTATTTTGGTGTTTACTGCATCGTTGAGCAGCCGGCAAAGTATTTCCAATGCTTTTGGTAAATCTACATCTGCAAGGTTGGTCCAACAAATTCGCAGATGATTGGTTTCAGGTTCTCCGGGATAGAAAATTGAGCCTGGGAGAAAATGTACACCGCGGCGGTGGGCTTCAGGAATTAAGCAATCGGTATTAATTCCTATTGGCAGCGAAAGCCATAAGTGGAGGCCGGCAGATTGTTTAGGGCGAATAATGCTAGGATCAAGGCGGCGGTCCAGAGTCTGAATGACGCTTTTACGGCGCGTATCAAGTAAGGTGCTCATTTTACTAATTGAACGTAACAGTTGCGGGCTTTGAAAAAGCGGTATCAGCGATTTTTGCAGCCAAAGGGGTGAACCGAGATCTGCGATGGATTTAGCTGCAAGCAGGCGATTATAGATGCTGCCATCTGCGGCAAGTAGGCCAAGTCGCAGGCCGGGAAAGAGAAATTTGCTAAACCCTTTAAGATATATGACTCGGCCATCTGTATCTAACATCTTTAACGGCAGCGGTAAGATGGAGTGTTTTATGCGAGACATTTCTAATTCGCGATGTGGTTCATCTTCCAAGATAAGAACATTATGCTCACGGGCGAAACTCAGCAGGTCTTGGCGCCGGGACAGGGACATTACTGCTCCGGTCGGGTTCTGGCCGGTGGGAACAGTATAAATAGCTTTAAGATGAATGTAGGGCGCTAAGTCTTCCAGGATATCAACCCGTATGCCATTTATATCAACTGGGATGGGCTGCAGGTTAACATGAGATAAGCGAAAGGCATCAATGGCTCCGGAAAAACAAGGAGTTTCAACTGCAATTGTATCACCTGGTCCCAGGAATGTGCGAGTAAAGAGATCAATACCTTGCTGGGTACCATTGGTAACCAGCAATTGGTGAGGCGTAAGCTGAATAGACAATATTTTTAAATATTCTACCACTGCAAGCAAAAAGTTGCTATCGCCTTGAAAATTAGCGTACTGGCCCAGCGCATGAGGGGAATTTTCGAGTGTCTGGCGGATCGATGCCTGGATTAAAGGAATGGGCAGCAGGGAAGGGTGGACGCAGGCTGAGGCTAGGTCTAATATATTGGGGGGTAACCGTACCGAACTTTGACTCCAAAAGCTAGCCCGCGGTAGATAGTCTGGGATAGAAAGCTGCCAATCAAAAGTGGCTGCAGGATTGCTATTTGGAGTAGTATTTTTTACACTGCGTACGAAGGTGCCTTTGCCGCGAATGGTTTCCGTCAGGCCGTTATTATCAAGCATTTTGTAAACATGGTGTGCAGTTACTAAACTAATGTTCACTTCGTTGGCTAGTTCCCGCACTGAGGGTAATTTAAAATTAGACTCAATCAGGCCCGAACGGATACGTTGGGCAATTTCCAGGTAGATTTGTTCGCGAATCGAAACATTACTTTGGCGATTAACAGAAATTTTCATATGGCCTCCAACTGTTATAGTACCCGTTTGACTGTTATAGTAAAATAATGGTTTTATTAGTCTAATATACACCAATGTTATATAACAGAAAAGAGGGAGATGTCATGTACATAATATATGGCTTTATGTGTTTGATTTTTGGTACGACTTTTTTAGCGATAAAGGTTGGTATAGATGCCGGAGTGCCACCCTTCCTATTTGCTGGGACGCGATTTTTCATCGCGGGAGTTACCGTATTGGTTGCGGTTAAACTCTTACATGGTGAAATTGGTGTGCAAGCAGGAAAACGCCAAGATGTTATGCTTGTTGGCATCTTTATGACTGCTATTATGTTTGGGTGCTTATATTGGGGCGAGAGGTATATCTCATCTAGTATTGCAGCGTTGTTGGCTGCCACTACGCCAATTATGATCGGCATCGTAGAGTGGTTTCAGGGTGTTAGGAAAAGTGCCTGGATTAAAGGCTGCGGCTTACTTATATCGTTTATCGGGGTGGTTGTTGCGGTACTTCCTGCATTAGGGTTAGACGTCTCTACGGAAGCTGTTTTGGCGGTAGTGTTAATACTTGCCGCTGAAGTTGGTTGTGTTTTTGGTACAATGACATCAAAAAAAATATTAGATGACGGTTTGAATCCTTTTGTACTGAACGGCTGGCAGATGGTAATTGGCGGAATTATGTTGGTGCTGTTGTCGATGATTGCCGAACCGGCAGCGGTGGTTATTAATTATCAAGTATTTTTTTCCTGGGCATATCTGGTTGTATTTGGTTCCCTTGCCGGACATGGCTCTTACTACTGGCTGGTACGGCGTGCAGGCCCGCTGCTTCCCTCAACCTGGACATATATTTCACCGGTAATTGCACAATTTGTCGGCTATTACTTTCTTTCAGAGTATTTATCAGGCTATTCATTTGTGGGCTTAGGTCTGGTGCTTAGTGGTGTATTTTTGGTTAGCAGGGCAGTGCTGTTGGAGACCTGGTTAAAAAAACATTGGAAAGTTGTAGTGGTAACCTTGAGGTGATTAAATACCTAAGGCAGGCTCGAGAGAGAACCAGAAATGGGTAAAAATAAGAAAAACAGGCCAGTAATTAACTGGTCTGCTCTTCTTCAATTCAGTAATCAGCCAAATTACCATATCATTGAAGTGCAAAAAAATCCGTGATTTCTTATACTTTAGTTACAAGTTTTTGAATAAACGGATATTCATAAAGTTCGCCGTCGGCAGCTCTTACCGCGGCTATTATGGAGGTTATGATCAGCAGCAGCCAAAGGATGGCCATGATCGGAAGCAACAGCAGCCCAATCAGCAGGAAACATAACATGCCGATAATTATCGAAGCAGCCAAAATCGCTAAATGAGCTACTAAAGCCTGCTTAGCATGTTCATACACGAAGGAGTCATCTTTTTTGATTAAAAATATAACCAACGGGGCAATGATAAATCCTAGTCCTCCTAATAGATAAGCCAAATGCGCCAAGATGGCCAACAGTTTTTGTTCTCCAGTAATATTCATGCCAGATACCTCCTTTTTACAGGCTTGGATTAAGTTGATTTTAGTTCAAGCCTAAATGGATTAATTATATAATATAACAGTTAGTTGCTCTCCGTACAGTTTATTTTTTGTAGCTCTTTTTGCATATGTTGACCTTACAGTTCAGATTGTTTTGTAGTAAATACTACAGGAAATAGTTCTTAACCATTAAATGTATCAATTCCCAGTGTTCTTGTGTTACCGGCATAACTGAGAGACGTGACTGGCGCACAGCGATTGAATGTAATCCTAATAATCCGGCATTCTATAATGATTTAGGCATAGTTTTAGAAGCAACGTACCAGCTAGCTGAAGCAGAAGCAGCCTATTGCCGCGCCATACAGTTGAAGCCGGATTTTCCGGAAGCCCATTATAATTTTGGTACATTTTTGAGAGTTACTAAGCAGTTCAAAGAAGCAGAGGTTCATCTTTGTCGGGCTGTCGAGCTGCGTCCTACTTATTTTGAAGCGAATTTTTCACTAGGGAATTTTTATTTATTACGGGGAGAGTTTGAGAAGGGGTGGGGAAAATACGGAAAATCACGGCGAAAAAGATATGGGTATAGGCAGATTGATGTACAGCACTGGCACGGAGAAGATTTAACTGAATGCAGTATTTTATTATGCTGGGAATATGGATTTGGTGATACGCTGCAATTTGTCAGATATGCTCCAATGGTCGAAAAATTAGCGTCTAGAACGAGCTTATGGGTTCAAAAGCCATTGGAACGTTTGCTATTGGCCGCATATCCTAATTTGAAAGTTTATACAGGCGAATGTCTGCCACCGGAGCAATATGATTATGTCTGCTCTTTGTATGCTAATCATTCAACGGCTTAGGATTATTTTTTCTCTGCGAAAGTTGAGTAAAATACGCCCCCATGACAACGACAAAAAATTGAAAAAAGAATATAATAATAGAGAGAAGAAGTACCAGGAAAATACGGATGGTGGGGATGGTTTTTCCATTTATTTTAGTATCCTAAAAAAGAATATTTAGAAAATTATGTCTTGCAATAATTGAAAAGATATTTTATAATTAAATTCATAAACCATACAATTTAATAAATTAAAGGTAGATTTGGGTTATAATAGATTCTTCAGTGGATCTGACCCCAATGTACTCGGGATCAAGAGGATATGTAAGATCCCTATATGGACGTAAGGATAATTCCTTATGTCTATATAGGGATCTTATTTTTTCCAGATGGAAAGGTTAACTTTCCCTGGATTGAACGACTAAGGCTTCTGCTGCGACGCGCCCGGATGGCGCTAGTGCCGATTGCGCCATGGATGGCATAGCAATTCGGCCGTCCTAAAGGACT
>Ga0316604_10001602_pt1 | contig 19450 bp, 16 predicted proteins | sample OWC_soil_day20_C_FD_207650 | JGI IMG/M metagenome (GOLD analysis project Ga0316604, IMG submission 207650) | Wetland soil microbial communities from Old Woman Creek delta, Ohio, United States - OWC_soil_day20_CT | ecosystem: Environmental > Terrestrial > Soil > Wetlands | place: USA: Ohio...
CAAGACTTTACTTGCCGGATTGTACCCATGCTTGTCAGCGGACAAACAGTGGGTGCAATAGTAACAATTACCGAAGCGCCGTTTTCTGTTAAGGACAAAGATAAGACAAGCAAGGCTCTAACCGAAAGTGGCTACAAGGCTACCTATAATTTTGATGATTTTATCACAGTCAATACATTTATGCAGGAAACTTTGGAGGCTGCTAAGAGCTATGCTTGCGTGGATTCGACAATTCTAATTAATGGTGATACGGGGACTGGCAAAGAAATTATTGCGCAAAGTATTCATAACTATAGTAAGCGCTGCAGGGGTCCCTTTGTTGCTGTTAATTGTGCAGCTTTGCCGGAAAGCTTGTTGGAAAGTGAGCTTTTTGGCTATGAGTTTGGGGCGTTCACCGGCGCTCGCAAAAACGGCAAAAAAGGCTTGTTTGAGCAAGCTGACAAAGGGACGATTTTTCTTGACGAAATAGGTGAAGTCTCGTTGGGTATGCAGGCCAGATTGCTGCGGGTGCTGCAACAGCGTGAGATTATGCGGGTTGGCGGGGATAAGGTCATCCCGGTGGATGTAGGTATAATAGCGGCAACCCATAGAAATTTGCCAGAATTAATAGAAAAGGGATTGTTTCGCCGGGATCTTTATCATCGATTAAGTATTCTGCAGCTAAGGCTATTGCCGCTTGCTGCCAGACCGGAAGATATACCCTTGTTAGTCGAAGCTATTGGTGAAAAACTCTCAACCAAGCTATTTAAACAATCGTTGCAGTTTAGTGCCGGGGCCGCGAGTGTTCTGGCACGTTATCAGTGGCCGGGAAATGTTAGGGAGTTAGAGGGTGTCATCGAGCGGTTAATGATTCTTAAAAAAGATACCATGGTAAGTAGCGATGATGTAAAAAAAGTTTTAGATGCAAGCGATGATTGTCAGGGTGATGAAGTTAGAACAGTGCCCAAAGGAACTATGGAAGAAATAGAGTATGCCATAATAATGCAGGTTCTGAAGGAAACAGGCAGTCACGAGAAAACGGCAAAAATTTTAGGAATTAGCACAACAACGATTTGGCGAAAAATAAAATGCTTTCAAAATGAAAGAAATGATTTCAATTTGCAATAAGTGCGGCAAAACTAATTAGAATATAGCTATTATGCCAGGTATATAGCGTGGACTATATACCTGGCTTTCATTTTGTAATATTAGTATGGCTGTGCGGATTTTCAAATAGTAATGCTATTGTGACAATAGTCTTGAATTTACTGCGTTTTTTATAGAAAATGAGATTATAATGAAAGTTGGCATGAAAAATGCATATACTACTATGTAAATGAGGATGGAGATATATAATGGAGCGGCTAGCGATTATTGCAGATAACCTAACTGGTGCAAATGATGCGGGAGTACAATTTCGAAAATTTGGTTTTAGTACGCAAGTTGTGCTTAACCACACAGAACTAATAAAGCACTGTACGGGAATTGACGTGATTTCGATTAACACTAACTCACGTAAGGTCTCGGCAGAGGCTGCCTATGATCGGGTCTACCAAGCCGGGTCTGAGCTCATTAAACTTGGTTTTCGCCGCTTCTACAAAAAAATTGACTCTACTCTGCGGGGAAATATTGCTGAAGAAGTAAAAGCAATGATGGAATCGCTAGCCTTTAGTCTCGCGATTATTGTTCCGTCCTATCCTGCCCATGGCAGAATTGTAGAAAATGGCTATTTGCAGATTGTACAGGCTTGGGGCGATAGCAGTAATCCACTTCCTATCTGCTATGTTCCATCCATCATTAAGTCTTCTCCTGAGATTCCTGTAGCGGTTTTAACATTGACTGACGTACGGCAGGGAGAAAAAAAACTCACGCAAAAGTTTACCGAGCTCTACATGGCAGGAATTAACTTAATTGCTGTTGACGCAGTGACCGATGAAGATTTACGTAATATTGCCATTGCCATCAGCAAACTTGATATTCCCTGTCTCTCTGTTGGATCTGCCGGTTTGGCAAGTAAGTTACCTATCGCCTGGAAGGTAGTTGCGCAAGAACATTTGCGTTTGCGACAAGGAACGATGATTGTTGCAGGGACCTTGAATCATGTTACTGCCGAGCAAGTAATCAGTGTCTTAGATTATCCCAACACCGAATTGATTGCTATTCAAACAGATGTAATTTATGGCGGCAGCGCAGCCGAAGAATTGCAGCGGGTGATAACCAGCGTTGAGACAGTGCTGGCTGACGGAAGGATTCCGGTAGTTGTGACTGATACATTGCTTAAAAACCGCAATGACGCAGGTGCGTTAAGTTTATCGGTACAAGTGCAAAAGCATGGTCAGGTCGTAACCAACTTGTTGGGTCAGCTTACCAAAGAAATTGTTGAGAAGCACGGGCTGCGGAACCTTGTTATCTCTGGTGATGGTACAACAACAAGTATTTGCAATACCTTAGGGATTGGATTAATTGATCTTGAACGGGAAATACTTCCTGGTATACCGGTTTGCAAAGCTGTTGGCAGTAACTGTGATGGTGTACATTTGGTTACTAAGGCTGGTGGTTTTGGCAAGCAAAATTCACTCCGCAAAGTACTGGAATTGCTATAAGAACATTGTCAATATGTGTTAGTGGAAAGTTAATGATAAACAACGACCTTGCAGTATCTTGGCAAATAAGCAAAGGTCATAAATTTTAGGGGGTTGGATTATATGAGTTGTGGTTGCAGTCGTAGTCAAAACTTACGAAAAGTCAATTACCAGGGAGACGGTCTGAGAGCCGGGATGCAGTGGGAAGATGCGGATCTGGGAAAACTTCAGATTCTAATAGATACTGTGCATGGCGACAGCCATCCTGGCAGCAGCCATTTAGGTGGACTGGCTGACGAAGCAAAAATTGGAGTTTATGAATCGCAAGGTAAGCCAGCCGTGTATGCGGTTACTGATATCTGTGATGGTATTGCCATGGCGCATGATGGAATGAATTATTCTCTGGCCAGCCGGGAAATTATGTCATTTATGTTTGAAATACACGCGCTAGCGTCACCTTTTGATGGCAGTATTTTTATGGCCTCTTGTGACAAATCCGTACCGGCGCAATTGATGACCATGATGCGCCTGGATATGGCTACTCTCCATGTTACCGGCGGTTCCATGCTTAGCGGCCCTAATTATATGTCTTCCGAGATTCTCTATGGAGCTGGCGACAAGTACGCCAAAGGCGAAATGACTGAGCAAGAATTGATGTATTATTCCCGTAACTGCTGCCCCAGTGCCGGTGCTTGCCAATTTATTGGTACGGCAAGTACTATGCAATGTATGTCAGAGGCACTCGGCTTGGCCTTACCAGGCAATGCTCTGGTTCCAGCGTACACAACCCATCTGACTCGCTATGCCCGGAGAGCTGGCCGGCAAATTATTCAAAATGTAAAAGATTCATTGATTCCCCGTAAGTTTATCACCAAAAAGAACTTCCTGAACGCAATGATGGTTCACGTGGCCCTAGGCGGCTCAACCAACGCGATGCTGCATTTGCCGGCAATTGCCCGTGAAGTGGGAATTGCCATTGATCAGCAGGAATTTGATGCCATTAACCGTGAGGTTCCGGTGCTTGTCAGCCTGAAAACCGGCGGACAATGGCCGACAGACCTGTTCTGGTATGCAGGCGGGGTACCGGCGCTGATGCGTGAACTGAAAGATATTCTGTATCTTGATGCCATGACTGTTACCGGTAAAACTGTCGGTCAAAACTTGGACGACCTGGAAGCAGTCGGTTGGTTTGCCGAAGTAAACAGCTATTTAGCCAACTATAAGGTACAGGCCAGTGATATTGTGAAAACTCGCAAAAACCCTGTGAAGCCGCAAGGCAATATCAAAGTCCTCAAGGGTAATCTTGCACCAGAAGGGGCTGTCATTAAATTATCTGGTGTGGATGAGGCAATTCACAACTTTACAGGTACAGCGCGGGTGTTTGACTCTGAGGAAGAGGCTGTTGCTGAACTGCTGAGTGGGAAAATTGGTCCGAAAACAGCTATGTTCATTCGATTTGAGGGTCCGAAAGGATCGGGCATGCCGGAAATGCTGAGGACAACAGAAGCATTATGGAATATGCCTGAACTGTCAAATAGTGTGGCCCTGTTTACTGACGGACGTTTTTCCGGTGCTACCAGAGGACCGGCAGTAGGACACATTTCCCCTGAAGCTGTGGAAGGTGGCCCGATTGCTTATCTGGAAGATGGTGACATGATCAAGATGGATGTCGCTGCTCGTAAACTGGACATTGTTGGTATTAAGGGTAACCCAGCTACCCCAGAAGAGGTGGCGGCAGTATTGGCAGAACGCAAAAAAACTAAAGTATTCCCGGTAAAAGAGACAACACCATTACTGAGAATGTACAAAAAACTCGCGCGTACCTGTACTGAGGGCGCAGGATTAGATATTTAAGACGGTTTTTTCGATGAACTAAGTCCGACTAAGCTTCAGATGGGGTTAAAACCCAACTGAAGCTAAGTCTCACTTTATAGAAAAAATGAAAAGAGGCGGTATTTATGGCAAAGAAGACAATTAATGATTTTGCTCAAATGGTGGAAAAGGGTGAAAAAATCGTATATCTTACGGCTTATGATTATCTCACAGCTAAAATGGAAGAAAAAGCTGGCGTGGATATGATCCTGGTTGGCGATTCTCTTGGTATGGTAAGCTTAGGCTATGATACTACCTTCCCGGTAACTATGGATGATATGATTCGTCATTGCTCGGCTGTCCGTCGCGGCGCACCTAATACCTTTATTGTTGGTGATATGCCATATATGTCTTATCAGATTTCCAATGAGCAAGCTATTGCTAATGCCGGACGTTTCATAAAAGAAGCCGGTGCCGATTGTATCAAATTGGAAGGCGGCGGCCCAATGATCGCTGAACGGATTAAATCCATCCAGCAAGCAGGTATCCTGGTTATGGGTCACATCGGCTTGACACCGCAGCTTATGGGTCAAATCGGTGGTTACAGAGCGCAGGGTCGCAGCGCAGCTGCTGCCATGAAGATTGTGAATGAGGCCAAAGCCGTGGAAGAAGCCGGTGCCTTCAGCATTCTGGTAGAGGGCATTCCTACGGCTGTAGGCAAAGCGATCACCGAAAGAGCCGGTATTCCTATCCTGGGTATTGGCGCTGGTTCGTATACTCATGGTCAATTGCTCATTTATGCAGACATGGTTGGAATGTATGATAACTTCACACCGAAATTTGTTAAGAAATATGCCAATGTTGGTGAAGTTTTGACAAATGCATTTAAAGAATATACGCAAGAAGTTAGACAAGGTCAATTCCCTAGTGATGATGAACATACCTATAAAATGAGTGATGCTGAAGTCCAAGAATTTTTAGCAGCATTAAATAAATAATATTTATCAAAAAAATAATAGAAAAGAGGGAATATTATGGTAAGTGCAGTTGAACAAAGAACAATAACTAAGCTACGCTGGAAATTGTTGCCCTATCTGATGTTACTATATATCATGGCGATGATTGATCGGGTAAACGTTGGTTTTGCCGCATTGCAAATGAATGCAGATTTGGGTATATCAGCAAGTATGTTTGGATTCATTGCCGGTATCTTCTTTATCGCCTACTTTTTCTTTGAAGTACCAAGCAATGTTATTATGCACAAAGTCGGAGCCCGTATCTGGATTACCCGGATTCTTATCAGTTGGGGCTTGGTAACCGTATTTACCGGCTTTGTTCAAACTTCAACCCAATTTGGTATTCTGCGCGTTTTGCTCGGCGCTGCTGAAGCTGGCTTCTATCCCTGTATCATCTTATATATGACCTTCTGGTTTCCTGGCAAGTACTTTGCGGGTGCTGTTTCCATCTTTATGTGTGGCATGGCATTGGCAAACATTATAACAGGGCCGATTTCCAGTTGGATTATGCAAAATGTTCAATGGATGGATTTGGCTGGCTGGCGCTGGTTGTTCGTGTTAGAAGGACTACCTGCTGTACTGTTAGGATTTTATAACTACTTTGTCATGATTGACCGTCCTGAACAAGCCAAATTCCTTGATAAAGAGGAGAAAGAATGGCTGCTTGGCAGACTGAAAGAAGAACATGAAGCAAAAGCTGCTTTTGTTCCTGCTAACAAATGGGATGTATTCAAAATGGGCAAAGTTTGGCATCTGTCCTTCTGTTATCTGTGCTATGTTATTGCCTTATACGGGTTGGGATTGTGGATGCCCCAGATTATTAAGGGCTTGTCCAAAGAACTGAGTCTCATCAACATCGGATGGATATCTACCATTCCGTACTTTTTCGCCGTAGTCGCGATGGTGCTTGTTGCCCGTCACTCGGACAAGACCGGTGAACGTAAGTACCATGGCGCGCTGCCGATTAGTGTGGCTTTCTTTAGCCTGATTGGTTTAACAATGACAAATGATTTATGGGTTTCTATGGGGCTTATTTGCATAAGCCAGATGGCTATTTACTGCTTTGTCGGTACATTCTGGTGTTTCCCTAATATGTACCTGACAGAAGCAACTGCGGCAGTCGGGATAGCCATCATTAATTCGACAGCTAACCTTGGCGGTTTCATTGGACCCTATGTCGTAGGCTTCCTTAAGGAAATGAGCGGCGGATCGACTACCTTGAGCATGTACTTCCTGGCATCTTTCGCCATTATGGGTACAATATCGGTATTAGCTCTTGGCAAGCCGCCCGCAGCGGACAAAATAGGAACAAGATAGTCTTGAAATAGAAAGAAACTGAACAAAAGGGTTGCGAGGAAATAGCCTCACAACCCTTTTGTATAATTTGGAGGGGTAAAAGATGGATTTGCAACTGACAGGAAAAGTAGTAGTTATTACTGGAGGCGCAGTCGGTATTGGTGCGGCCTGCGCAGCAGCCTTTCTCAAGGAAGGCTGTCAGGTGGCGATATGTGGCCGCAACCAGGAAAAGCTGGATGCTTTCAAGGCTAGCATGGTGGAAGCGGGATATGAACTTTTTGGCTGTGTGGCTGATGTTGCTAATCAGCAGGCACTTGAAGAATTTGCCCAGCAAGTGTATGCTAAATATGGAAGAATTGATATTTGGGTGAACAATGCCGGTATTTCTCATAAAACGAAACTTCTTGAAATGGCAGCAACTGACTGGGACAAGGTTATGGACATCAATCTTAAGTCGGTATTTTTGGGAGCGCAAGTTGCGGCCCGGTATATGCGTAAAGGTGAGGGCGGTGTTATCCTAAATGCTTCATCCTATGCATCAGTTATTCCGTCAGCAGGCGGCGGGGCTTATGCTGCTTCCAAGGCGGCCGTTTCTAGCTTGACGAGGACGCTAGCTGCCGAATTGGCACCTTATAATATTCGCGTGAATGGATATATCCCTGGTGTTATTGCTACCCAGATGAATAGCAAGCGCCTTGCTGAACAACCTGGTGCTACCTTAGGGCAAATTGCGCTAAACCGGGCTGGTGATGCCAAGGAAGTGGCAGCAGGACTCGTCTTTCTCGCGTCTGGAGCTGCTAGTTATATAACTGGAACTGATTTAGAAATAAGTGGCGGGAAATTCGCTGTTCAGATTCCGGGTGAACCCTGGGAGTGGTAGTACATAGCAAAAAAATTAAGGTAAAAATCAAAAAATTCTGAAGGGCTATCTGAGTTTTATGTATAATTAATATATATAACCAAGTTAGGATATCTTGAATCAGTTCTTCTCAGACAGGTATAGATTTTGCGAGGTGATTATTATGAATATTATTGTTTGTATTAAGCAGGTTCCAGGAACGTCAGAAGTGGAAGTAGATCAAGAGACAGGGGTGCTAAAAAGAGAAGGCATTGATTCGAAAATGAACCCCTATGACTTGTTTGCTATTGAGACAGCAATAAAGATCAAGGAAGAAAATAGTGCTAAAGTCAGTGTTATTAGCATGGGACCACCTCAGGCTGCCGAAATTATCCGGGAAGCCTATATGATGGGTGTAGACGAAGGCGCATTGATTTCTGACAGGGTGTTTGGTGGAGCGGATGTACTGGCGACTTCCTACACTATTTCCCAGGGAGTACAAAAATTTGGCCAGTATGACCTCATTATTTGCGGCAAACAAACAACAGATGGCGATACGGCTCAGGTAGGTCCTGAGTTGGCAGAATTTCTCAAGATACCCCATATTGCCAATGTAAAGAAGATTGTAGAAGTGAAAGAACACTCAATTATCGTAGACATGGATATGCCCCATGCTGTGCAAACGGTCGAAGTTAACTATCCTTGTCTCATTACTGTGGAAAAAGATATAAACCAGCCTCGCCTGCCTTCATTTAAACGGAAAATGGCGACAAAGAACCAAGCGATACCTATTTATAGTTTTAATGATTTTATTGATCAGAATGAAAATAATTATGGGATCAATGGTTCGCCGACCCGGGTTATAAGAATATTTTCCCCGGAAGCCAATAATGATCGCGAAATGTGGAAAGATACTCCAGGCGTATTAGTTGATCGCTTGGTCAATAAGTTAAAAGAGTTAAAGTACGTGTAAAGGAGGAAGCAACAGTGGCAAAAATAGTTATTGATCAAGAAAAAATTACAGATCCGCAGGCCCTACTTGAACTTTGTCCCTTTGACGCGCTGGAGTGGGACAACGATTATTTGAGTATTAATGCTGCCTGCAAAATGTGCAAGATGTGTGTGAAAAAAGGACCCGCAGGGGTGTTTACCTTTATTGAAGATGAAGTCGTTATCATCGACAAAAGTCAGTGGCAAGGCATTGTGGTCTATGTTGATCATATGGATGGTAATATCCATCCGGTAACATTGGAACTTATCGGTAAAGCCAAAGAACTTGCCGCAAAAGTGAACTATCCGGTGTATTGTCTGTTTATGGGATATAACATAGCAGATAAAGCCCAAGAATTATTGCAATATGGTGTAGATGAAGTATTTGTATATGATGATGAAGAACTCAAACATTTCCGTATTGAACCCTATGCGGCTGTTTTCGAAGAATTTATCAGTAAGGTAAAACCATCCATTGCGTTAGTAGGTGGAACTACGGTTGGCAGATCCTTGGCTCCCAGAATGGCGGCAAGGTTTCGTACCGGTTTGACGGCAGACTGTACGGTGCTGGATGTAGCTGAAAATACCGATTTAGCCCAAATTAGACCAGCCTTTGGCGGCAATATTATGGCGCACATCGTTACCCCTAATACCCGTCCCCAGTTCGCTACTGTTCGTTATAAGGTGTTTTCTCCTGCTGAAAAGACAAGTAGTCCTACAGGAAAAGTCACTGTCTGCACTATTCCGAAAGCAAGCTTAGTATCGCAGATCCGGGTTTTGCAGGTTAAGCCTAAGGAAAAAGTGAAAAGTATTGAAGATGCCGAGGTGATTGTGGTCGCCGGCGGCGGTATCAAAAGCTCTAAAGATATGGAGATGCTGCAGGTATTGGCAGATAAACTCGGCGGTATGGTTGCTACTACCAGACCCCTGATTGAAGCAGGATTTGCCGATCCCAGACTACAAATTGGTTTAAGCGGCAGAACCGTAAAACCCAAGCTGATTATTACCTGTGGTGTTTCCGGGGCGGTGCAGTTTGTCGCAGGCATGGATAGTTCGGAAAATATTATTGCTATCAATACCGATGAGAATGCACCTATCTTTAATGTGGCTCATTACGGGATAATTGGCGATCTCTACAAGATTGTGCCAGACCTGATTGAACGCTTGTCCTCAAACCATGAATAATCGGAGGGTCCTTTCATAAATTTAGTTGCGTTAGAGGTGAAAAATATGAATTATAAAAAAATTGATAGTCAGGATATAGACTTTCTCCTATCGGTTTGCGGCAAGGAACGGATCTTTACCGGAGAAGGAATTCATGAAAGTTATAGCCGGGACGAATTGGTAAATGAACATTTGTATCCGGAAGTAGTTGCCGAGGTTTTAAGTACCGAAGAAATTTCAAAAATCATGAAATATGCCTATGAAAATAACATACCAGTAACTCCTCGCGGTCAAGGAACAGGCCTTGCTGGTGGAGCAGTTGCGCTTCATGGTGGAATTATGGTGAGCACTGTTCGGATGAATAAGATATTGGAGCTTGACGAGGAAAATCTGACTTTGACAGTGGAACCTGGTGTATTGCTCTTAGATATTGTGAAGTTTGTCCAAAAAAATGACCTGTTTTATCCGCCTGATCCCGGTGAAAAAAGTGCGACAATTGGCGGTAATATCAGCACAAATGCCGGCGGTATGCGAGCTGTTAAATACGGTGTAACTCGAGATTATATCCGCGGCATTGAGGTAGTATTATCTGATGGGCAAATCATGACAATGGGCGGAAAAACGGTAAAGAACAGTTCAGGCTACTGTTTAAAAGATATCATTATTGGCTCAGAGGGGACACTGGGGTTTGTAACAAAAGCAATATTAAAATTATTGCCGTTGCCTAAAAAATCCTTAAGCTTGTTGGTTCCCTTCCCTAATTTGGCACAAGCCATTGAAACCGTTCCCAAAATTATTAAATCAAAATCCATCCCCACAGCCATTGAATTTATGGAAAAAGAAATTATCTTAGCGTCTGAAGAGTTTTTGGGCAAAAAATTTCCTGACAGTTCGGCTAACGCCTATTTGCTGCTTACCTTTGATGGCAACAGCAAAGAAGAATTGGAAGAAGCCTATGAAAAAGTGGCTCACATTTGCTTAGACGCAGGTGCAATTGATGCACTGATTTCGAATACGCAGGAGCGCCAAGAAGCAATATGGTCAGCGCGGGGAGCTTTTTTAGAGGCGATCAAAGCGTCGACCACAGAACTGGATGAATGTGATGTTGTTGTACCAAGAGACAAGGTTGCCGACTTTGTTAAATACACGGATGAGCTTCAAAAGGAAATTGGTATCAAAATTAAAGGTTTTGGCCATGCTGGTGATGGCAATCTACATGTTTATGTGCTTCGCGACCAACTTGAAGAAAAAGAATGGCAGGATAAATTGGCTCGTGCCATGAATGCTATGTATGCCAAAGCAAAAGAATTTGGCGGAGAAGTTTCTGGTGAACATGGTATTGGCAGTGCCAAAAAACCTTATCTGGAAGTTACCAAAGGCAGCGAATACATGGCGCTACTCAAACGACTTAAAATGGCCTTTGATCCCAAAAATATATTAAATCCAGGCAAGGTTTGCTGATTTGCCGCAGGATTAGCTATTAAGTTACATATAGTTACATCAATCACGCAGGCAACTAGCTTGCGTGATTTTTCCCAGGTGGAAAGTATAACTTTCCCTGGATGCCTTATAAAACAAGGGTTGTCAAGTACAAAACCCGGCACAGGTGGCCGTACTGTTTACGTTCGGCAACCCTCGTAACTCCATAAACCCCCGGCCTTTGCCGGAAAAAGCGTTCCGCAGGAGAAAAGCCGGGCGGTATTCCGTAAAAAAATCCGTACTGTCTGAGCGTAGCGAGTTTACGGATTTTAGGAATACCGCCTGGCTTTTCAGCTTTTGGAGGCTTAGGGCCTAGACCTTTTGTTACTTTTGGGGCAATGCCAAAAGTAAAACCCCTTTTCCCTCGTAACTCCGTAACCCCTTGGCCTTTGCCGGAAAAAGCGTTCCGCAGGAGAAAAGCCGGGCGGTATTCCGTTAAGAAATCCGTACTGTTTGAGCGTAGCGAGTTTACGGATTTTAGGAATATCGCCTGGCTTTTCAGCTTTTGGAGGCTTTGGGCCTAGACCTTTTGTTACTTTTGGGGCAATGCCAAAAGTAAAACTCCTCTCCTTGTATTCGATTGACTGGATATCTGATGTGTGCAAATCCAAAGGCCCGCGATAGCTGCTTTTTAAAACCATTCAGAGAATTTTTTAGATGCTTTCCTCCTATCTTAAAATGCATAAATACTGGTAATTAACGGTATAATCATAGCAGGATTTTTAATGCAACAGCGGGAAAGTTGCATTAAAAGAAATAAGGAGGCAGACATTATGCCCAAAATTACCGGTACAGCCAAACGGTTGAGGATTTACATTGGTGAACATGACCGATATGAGGGGAAATCCCTCTACCAGGCTATTGTTGAAAAAGCCAAAGCGTTAGATTTGGCCGGGGCCACTGTGCTTCGTGGTTTAATGGGCTATGGAGCCAACAGTCGTATTCATACAGCCAGTATTGTCGATTTGTCAAGTGATTTACCGATATTAGTAGAAGTAGTGGATAGTGAGGAGTATATTAATAAATTACTGCCATATCTTGATATGATGCTGAAGGAAGGTCTGGTTACACTTGACGACATAGATGTCATTAGGTATGGTAAAATAAAGTACAAAGAGTAGTTATTGTCAGGCGAGACACTAATTAATACCAACAAAACCAAGGAAGCATTTGTGTATGCAAAGGCTTCTTTTGTTTTTCTAAGGAAATACTAAAAAACGCAAGCTATAATACACTCATTCACTAGGAAGAGAATTTATAAAAATTGGGGGTGAGAGGATGAAGAAGCTAATACGACAGTTGCTAAGTGGTGTTTTAAGTCTTATTACTACTTGTTTAATCATGGCCTCGCCGGTAGCGGCCATGGTGTATGCAGCAGAACCTGTGGAAGCTGTGGAAAGTTTCGGGATAAGGGAAGCAGCTCTGGTAAAATACATTGATACTGGAAAAGTTGAACCTGGGTTTGAGCGACAATTGGAAATGAGGAAAAGTAAAAATCGAGTGGTGACAATGCCTTGACAGGGAAAGAATAATGCCATACTCTTTGGTTAGGTAATGCTATGTGTGGAAAAAGGGTAGGGAGTGGTTTTGTGAAAATTTTAGTTGTTGAAGATGATGACCCATTACGGGAAGCCATTGTTTCATTGTTAACTGAGGAAAATTATCTTATTGATGAAGCAGCCACCGGCGATGAGGGTTTGTATTTGGCTCAGCAAGGGATCTATGAGTTGTTGATACTAGATATTATGCTGCCTGAAATTACTGGTCTGGAGATTGTCAAGAAGGTTAGGGCTGCTGATAATGAGGTGCCTATCTTATTATTAACAGCCCGCGACAGTGTAGCTGATAAGGTGAATGGTCTGGAGATAGGGGCTGATGATTATCTGGTTAAACCTTTTGCGATTCAGGAACTGTTAGCGCGCATAAAAGCCTTGATTCGTCGTCGAGGCTCTATGGCAAGTGACGGTAAAATTATTTATGGCGGTGTTGCAATAGACAGCAAGCTTCATGACGGCTTTGTTGAAAATCAGGCGTTAGGTCTAACTACTAAAGAATATGAGCTGTTGGAATTTTTGGTTTTGAATAAAGAACAGATTTTAACCAGAGAACAGATATTTGATCGTGTTTGGGGTTTTGAGTCGGAAACTACTATTAATGTAGTTGATTTGTATATTCACTATTTGCGCAAAAAACTCGCTCAATCAGGTCATGATTGTTTGCTGCGCACAGTACGCGGTGCTGGTTTTATGTTTAAGGAGAAATAAGAATGTTTAAACGCACGCTTCGCCGTTTGTCGGCGATGAATTCGATCGTGTTTTTATTGATTTTTGTGTTTTTCGGGACAGTTATTTACGGCTATGTAGCTTACCGTTTTTTTGACAAAGTTGATGAATCCATGTTTCTTAAGGTCAATAATTTTACCGTTGTGAATGGCAAGATGGTTCCGCAAAGCCGGAACCGGTTTTTCTTCGACCCGCGTATTTTTATCCTGATACGGGACGACAAGGGACAGGTTAGCACTATATTTCCTCATGATGAGGATGATATGGAAAATTTGCTGGAACTAATAGCTTATGCTCTGCCATACCAGTTTGAAACCAGAACGATTGAAAATCATTCTTATAGAATCCTCGATATTCCGTACCGCTATCAGGATAACATCCTACATACTGAGCGAGGGCCTATTGTTGTCAAAAGTATTATCGCTGTAAGTATAGTTGATTCCGAAATAGCTGCTCTGCGTGATTTGCTTATTATTATTGTCAGCGGATTTGTCATTGGTATGATCATTATTATTATTGCCGGTTATTATCTGGCAAGGCGGTCAATGATTCCCATTCAGTCGTCCTGGGAAAAACAACAGCAGTTTGTTGCTGATGCTTCCCATGAATTGCGGACGCCGTTGGCTGTGGTCAAAAGCAATGCTGAACTTATATTGCGGCACCCTGATCATACAGTGGAAGAAGAAAGTATCCGGGTAACGAATATTATCAGGGAAGTTAGGCGTATGACCAAACTGGTTTCTAGCCTACTTACGCTGGCCAGATCTGATGCCAATCAAATAGAAATTAAATTAGGCCTTGTAAGTGCGAATGAAGTTATTGAAAATATCGCCGAGCAGTTTATACCGCTAGCAGAGATGGAAGGTCTTACACTACAGGTAGAACTGAGTGAGCAGCTAGAACTAATGGCAGACAAGGAACGTTTGCATCAACTGCTTGTTATTTTACTGGATAATGCTATTAAATACACACCGCCACCAGGACAACTCCTAATTACCGGCGCTAAGCAGGGCAGCAACCTGGTAATAACTGTTGAAGATTCTGGACAGGGAATACCGACAGAGGATTTGCCTCGCGTTTTTGACCGGTTTTATCGGGGCGATAAGGCCAGGTCCAGAGAAAAGGGCGGCACAGGCCTGGGGCTGTCAATTGCTAAATGGATTGTGCAGCAGCATGGCGGAAAAATCGGCGTAGATAACAAAGCCAGCGGCGGTGCAAGGTTCAGCATAGTATTGCCGGTGAAAAAATAATATAAATAGTAGAAAGAGCACTTCTTGCTGGAGTGTTCTTTCTACTATTTAACTCTTTTCTAATAATGAGAGAAACCGTATAATGGGTAGTATGGTTGTAGGCTTGTCTGTAGTCCCACGCCACGGCTGAAACTAAATAAAATATAAAGAAATTCAAAAAGATGTTGCTTACAATAGGAACATCAGTTGTATTACAAAAAAGCGTAGGAGGCTGCTTATACTATGATAAACTTGACACATAAGGCTGCTGTGATTACTGCCGGTTTGATTTTTTTGCAGCATACCTTTGCTTTGGCTGCACCTGTCGAGCTATCACTGCAAGACAGTATTGCATATGCTCTGAAAAATAACCCATCCATCCAAATCGCCGGCGAAGATAAAAAGAAATCTGAGCTTAGTGTTGGAGAAACGCAAGCTGGTAAGATGCCTACAGTTTCTCTTGGCAGCGGCTACACATACCAAGGAAATTCCGGTGATGACGGTTTTAGCAATAGCTTGCGCATGAACTGGCCGCTCTATAGCGGTGGGCGGACCGAAGCACAAATTGAACAGGCTAAACTTGGTGTGCGTACTGCTGATCTCAATGTGGAGAAAAGCAAACAACAACTGATTCTTGACGCAACGACCAATTACTATAGCGTGCTTGAGACTAAAAATATGTGCACCGTGAATGAAGAAAGTGTCAATAATCTTAAAGCTCATCTGAACATTGTTCAGGCAAAATACCAGGAAGGTGTTGCTGCTAAGTCCGAGGTTTTACGGGCTGAAGTAGAAGTTGCCAACGCGGATCAAAATCTGATTAAAGCGCAAAACCAATATGAGTTGGCAGTATCTGATTTGCTGACTACCATGAATATGGACGCCGGGAGTGAAATTCAGCTAAAGGGTGAGCTGGCCTATCAAGCTGATACCAGAACATTGGCAGAGGCCCTTAGCATGGCCAAACAAAACCGGCCGGAAATGGCCCAGGCTAAGGTCAGTGTTGACAGTGCCCAAAAAGGCATAGAGATTGCCGAAAGTAACAAACGGCCAACTGTCTCCCTGTCAGCTTCAACTGGCTGGAATGATCGACTGTTACCTACCAATGATACCAACTGGTCGGTCGGGGCCTCAGCAAGCTGGAATGTTTTTGATGCCGGCGTAACTAAGTCAAAAGTAAGTCAGGCTGAGTCTTCCGTAGCTAAAGCCAAGCTGCAGGCTGAGCAAACAACAGATTCTATCGAACAGGAAGTTCGCCAAAGCTACCTTAACATGAAGGAAGCTGAAAAACGCTTAAATACCACTGCGGTAACAGTCAACAAAGGCAATGAAGATCTGTACATTGCGCAGGAAAGCTATAAAGCTGGTGTCAGTACCAATCTTGATGTTTTTGATGCGCAACTGGCACTTACACAAGCCAAAACAAACCATGTTCAGGCTCTGTATGATTACAATGTCAACAAAGCCAAACTTGATAAGGCCATGGGCGTAAAAGCCACAAGTCTATAGATGGGAGAGGAGTTATGAGATTAATGTGGCAGAAAATCTTAAATCATAAGAAGCTGATTATAGCCAGCATAGTGGTGGTTGCTATCGCTGGTGGTGGCGGCTATTACTATCAAAATAAAAGTAAAGTTACCACAGTGCCCCAACAGACCATTCAGGCCGAGGTCCAAGACCTTACCTCGGTGGTAGCGGCAACAGGCACAATCAAGGCTGTAAATTCTGTAGATATCAGCTCCAAGATAACAGCCCATATCAAAGAAATTAAGGTCAAAGAAAATGAACAGGTTACCGCCGGACAAGTGCTTGTTATATTGGAAGATACCGCTCTGCAGGCCCAGGTAACCCAGGCGAAAGAACGGCTGGATAATGCAGCTATCAAATACCAACGGACCTCTCGGTTGACTACGATTGGCGGCACTTCCACAGAGGCACTGGATAATGCCAGCATGGACTATAAGATTGCTCAGGCCAATTATGATGAGGTTATGTCTAAGCTTGATGATACTATTATTGTTTCACCCATGGCGGGCAGTATCATCGGTAAACCGTTATCAACCGGGGAACTGGTAGCTCAAGGGGTAAATAATCCTACCGTTATTTTAACTGTCGCAGATATGTCCAAGATGCAAATCGAAGCTAATATAGATCAAACTGACATTGGCAAAATCGTGCTGGGACAAAAGGTTATCTTTACGGTTGATGCTTACCCCGGTAAGGAGTTTAGCGGCATGGTAACCACCATCTCCCGCAAAGCCGTAGTTTCTGGGAATGTGACCTACTACCCGGTAACCATCGACGTTACAAATGCCGAAAACCTCTTAAACCCCGGCATGGTTGCCAGAGTATCGGTTATTGTCAGTGAAAGCCAAGGCGTGTTGACCCTGCCACTGTCAGCGATCCGTTCAGATAAAACCGGAAAATATGTTGTCGTTGCCGGATTAAACGGTCAAACACAAAATGTGCCTGTTAAGACCGGGAATACCGGCGATGATAGGGTGGAAATTATCAGTGGTCTTAATGAGGGCGATAAGGTGGTTGTATCACAAGTCAAAACCCAGTCACAGACACAAACCGGTAGTAAACAGGGATCAAGTCAGGGGGGCGGGGCACGTCCGATGTTCTAAACTGAGTGCCGGTGTATATAGGGGGGTTATACAATGACAATAGCATTAGCTAATATAATAAAAACCTATCAAATGGGCGACACCGTGGTTGCCGCCCTCGCGGGAGTCAGTCTTGATATACGTGAAGGGGAATTTACCGCCATCATGGGACCATCAGGCTCTGGTAAATCGACATTAATGAACATACTGGGTTGTTTAGACCGCCCGACAAGTGGCTCCTATTTGCTGGATGGGCAGGAGGTTTCGACGTTAACTGATGATGAACTGGCGCTGACCAGGAACAAAAAAATCGGGTTTGTTTTTCAGAACTTTAACCTGCTGCCACGTATCTCGGCAATCGAGAATGTTGCTTTGCCGCTAGTATATGCCGGGGTTGCCGCCAAAGAACGGCATGAGCGCTCGGCTGCGGCACTGGCTTCTGTTGGGTTGGAACAAAGAATGGAACATTTGCCTAATGAATTATCAGGTGGTCAGCGTCAGCGGGTAGCCATTGCCCGGGCGCTGGTTAATGAGCCTAGCATTATAATGGCTGACGAACCTACTGGCGCACTTGATACCAAATCAGGTGAGGAGGTTATGGATATTTTTAAAACACTTAATTCCTATGGCCGTACCATTATTTTGGTAACCCATGAACCTGATATTGCGGCTCATGCCAAACGAGTCATTCATGTCCGGGACGGACTCATTGTCAGGGACACAGGAAGGGAGGGATAACGTGTTTTGGGAAAGTGTTAAGATTGCCTTAGATGCATTAGTATCCAACAAGCTCAGGTCCATCCTTACAATGCTTGGTATTATCATTGGCGTGGGTGCTGTTATTGCCATGGTGTCTATTGGTATGGGGGTACGGGATAAGGTATCAAACTCGATTGCCAGCCTGGGCAGCAATCTTATCATTGTTACGCCGGGTGCCGCCTCTTCTTCCGGTGTGCGACAGGCAGCCGGCACCAATATTACCCTGACTTTGAAGGATGCGCAGGCTATGGCTCGTGAAGTGAATGGTATCGGCGCGGTTGCCCCTAGTGTTAGTAAACAGTACCAATTGGTTGCCGGTAATATGAACTGGAATTCCAGTGTTCAGGGAACAACGCCTGAATACATGGAAGTGCGAAACTTAAGCGTCCAAGCCGGTAGTTTTATTACTGATGATGATGTTGAAACCCGTAACCGGGTGGCCGTTATCGGTGCTACTGTTGCCAGTAATCTGTTTGATAACACAAATCCGATTGGGCAAAGCATCCGTATTAATAATGCTCCTTTTACGATAATTGGTGTGCTTGAAAGCAAAGGTCAGTCAGCCGGGGGCCAGGATCAGGATGATACTGTTATTATTCCCTTAACCACAGCTCAGGAACGCATGATGGGCATCACCTATGTCCAAACAATTAGCGTACAGGCTGCTAATTCTGAGGTTGTAGATCAGGTACAGGAAGGTATAACCAGCCTCCTGCGGGCGAGGCACGATATCACGGCAGATAAAACCGATGACTTTAGCGTGCGTAACCTGGCCAGTGTTATGGCGACAGCCCAGGAAACAACAGGAACCATCACCATGCTGCTGGGAAGTATTGCGGCCATTTCGCTCTTGGTTGGCGGTATCGGCATCATGAATATTATGATGGTATCTGTTACTGAACGGACAAGAGAAATCGGTATTCGCAAAGCGCTGGGAGCCAGATATGCCAATATTCTTATGCAATTTCTCATCGAAGCTGTTGTTATCGGCGTCATTGGCGGTGCTATCGGCATTGTGTTCGGAATTGGTACTTCTTACGCCATTTCGTCAATTGCCGGTTGGAATACGGTAATCACCGCAACACCGATTTTGGTAGCTTTTGGATTTTCGGTAGGTATTGGCCTGTTTTTCGGTCTTTACCCGGCCCGCAAAGCGGCACTTCTGAATCCGATTGACGCCCTACGGTATGAGTAACACAAAACAAAGAAGCTGTAGTGAAATAAAAGGTTCACTACAGCTTCTTTTTCCTAATTTCCCTATATTCTAATGTCAATAATGGCTGATATCCCAACCCCCTGTACACGATTGAAGTTGACGGGATTGGTACTATCGATAGGTACTAATGCTTTTACCCTAAACGTACTGCTATTAAAATTGCCTTCTAATTGGAGAACTGCTTCCGTTTGGTCCACTA
>Ga0316604_10001603_pt1 | contig 19448 bp, 16 predicted proteins | sample OWC_soil_day20_C_FD_207650 | JGI IMG/M metagenome (GOLD analysis project Ga0316604, IMG submission 207650) | Wetland soil microbial communities from Old Woman Creek delta, Ohio, United States - OWC_soil_day20_CT | ecosystem: Environmental > Terrestrial > Soil > Wetlands | place: USA: Ohio...
AAGAGCCTGGTTGCCCGCGTGCAAGCCGAGGCGCGCGTGCCGGTGTTTGCCCATCTCGAAGGCATCTGCCACATCTATATCGACCGAGCCGCCGACCTCGACATGGCCGTCACCGTCACCGTCAACGCCAAGCTCCGGCGCGTCGGCGTCTGCGGCTCGGCCGAGACGCTGCTTGTCGACCGCGCCGTGGCAGACAGCCACCTCCTGCCGATCCTGACAGCGCTGCACGAACGGGACTGCGAGATCCGGGCGACGGAGGAAATCCGCGCCCGCTTCCCGGCAGCCGTGCCGGTGACCGAGGCCGACTGGTCGACCGAATATCTGGCGCCGATCATCTCGGTGGCGCTGGTCGATGGTGTCGACGCCGCCATCGAGCACATCGAGACTTACGGCTCTCATCACACCGACAGCATCATCACCGCCGATGAAGCCGCCGCTGCCCGCTTCCTTGCCGGCGTCGATTCGGCCATCGTGCTGCACAACGCCTCGACGCAATTCGCCGATGGCGGCGAGTTCGGCATGGGTGCCGAGATCGGCATTGCCACCGGCAAGATGCACGCGCGTGGCCCCGTCGGAGTCGAACAGCTCACATCCTTCAAGTACCGCGTACGCGGCAGCGGCCAGACGCGGCCGTGACGACGCCTCGCCTTCCCGCCACGTTTCCCGGCATGCGCGTCGGCCTTTACGGCGGTTCGTTCAATCCGCCGCATCGCGGCCACGCCCATGTGGCGCGTCTGGCGCTCCAACGCCTCGGGCTTGACCGCCTCTGGTGGCTGGTCAGTCCTGGCAATCCCCTGAAGTCGACCGATGGCCTGCCGGACGTCGGCCGCCGGCTGGAAGCGGTGCGGCGAGTTGCCCATCACCCGCGCGCGGTCGTCACCGACCTTGAGGCACGGCTCGGCACCCGGTACACTGTTGATCTCGTCCGCCGACTGAAAGCTCTGAGACCCTCCGTCCGCTTCGTGCTGGTGATCGGGGCCGACAACTGGGCGACCTTCCATCGGTGGGGCGGCTGGCAGGAGATCGCCCGAACGGTGCCGATCGCCATCGTCGACCGGCCCGGAGCCACGTTCGCGGCGCTGGCCTCGCCGGCTGCCCGCGTCTTCGCCAACGCCCGAGTCGCCGAACGCGACAGCGCCCGGCTGGCGAGCCTGCCACCGCCCGCCTGGGTGTTCATCGCCGGTGCCAAAGTGCCGCTGTCGTCGAGCGAACTTCGCCGGGCTGCCGGCCGAGACTAGCCATTGGTCCCGGTCGATCTTGAAAATGTCACCGTCAAGGTTCATCCTTTTCAGCATTCGCGGTTATCGGCATGGGGCCGGTGTCGCGGACCACTTCACGAGGTGCCCCCCTGAGCATGCCATTCACCGAAGACGCCTTCCGCGCGCCCCCCTTTGCCGATGTCGCCGCTTTCTCCGGCGATGCCACCTCTCCCCCGCGATCTCTGCTGGACACCATTCTCGCCAGCATTGACGACGCCAAGGCCGAGGATGTCGTTGACATCGACGTTGCCGCCAAGACGCCGATCGCCGACCACATGGTGATCTGCACCGGCCGCTCGACCCGCCACGTCGGCGCCATCGCCGATCACTTGGTGAAAGACCTGAAGGATGCCGGTTTCGGCGCCGCCGCTGTCGAAGGCCAGCCAGCCTGCGACTGGGTGCTGATTGACGCGGGCTCGATCATTGTTCACGTCTTCCGGCCGGAAGTCCGCGAGTTCTATCATCTCGAGAAGATCTGGGCGCCCGACCCGGCGCCCGCGACCGGACGCCGCTAAGGTATCCGGCCTGGAATGCTGTAAGCTTTCAGGATGCTTCTCAGGACCCCGACAGGTGGGGCCGCCGGCCCCGCCGACACGGCGTGTGCGCCTGAACAAGAAGAGACCCATGCGCATTGCCATCCACGCCGTCGGAAAACTGAAGGCCGGTCCTGAACGCGAACTCGCCGACCGCTACCTCGACCGCGCCGACAAGGCCGGCCGGGCAATCGGCTTTTCTTCGGTCACCGCCCGCGAGATCGTCGAGAGCCGGGCACGCGAGGCCTTGCAGCGCAAGGAAGAAGAGGCGCGCGAGCTGCTCTCCGACCTGCCGCCGGGCGCCTTGTTGATCGCCCTCGACGAGCGGGGTGACTCACCGACCTCCGAGCGTTTCGCCGAGATGCTGGGCGAAGCACGCGACCGCGGCACGCCGAACACCGTTCTGCTGATCGGCGGACCCGATGGTCATGGGCAGGAACTCCTGTCGCGCGCCGGCCATCGCATTTCCTTCGGCCGACTGACCTGGCCACACCAGATCGTCCGCATTCTCGCCGCAGAGCAGGTCTATCGTGCGGTCACCATCCTGAGCGGCCATCCCTATCACCGGCCATGACCCCGTCCCCGGCGTCTCGTCATTGTTGATCTTGGTTGACGAAGCGTTAACGGAAAGACCGATAGGCTCGACCGCCCGCCCGTACCGCCACCGGACAGCCTTATCGTCCATGCCGCCCGAAATGCGACGCCCCGGAGCCCGCCGCCTCGTCATCGCCGCTCTTCTCGCGGCGCTGCCCGGCTACGCCTCTGCCCAAGATGGCCTCCCCCCCGAAGCGACCGCCTTTGCACCGGCGACGGCCGCGATTCGGCCGGCCGCCCTTTCCGACAGAGCCGCCGACATCGACCGCATGGAGGCCGAGCGAGCGCTGAAGGATCAAGAGCTTGCCAAGCTACGCGGCGCCATGGAGCTGTCGGCTGAAAAACAGGCGGAGATCGCTGCCGAAATCGCCGGTCTTTCCCGCGACCAGCAGGAGCTCAACGACCGACTCCTCGCCTCGGCCGCCCGCGTTCAGGCGCTCGAGCAATCGATCACCGACAGCGAGGAGCGGCTTGCTCGCGGCGCGGACAACGAGGCGCGCATCCGCGTCTCGCTCGCTGGCCGCCGCGACGTTCTGATCGCCGTGCTGTCCACCGCCCAGCGCATTGGCCGAAAGCCGCCGCCGGCTCTGGTGGTGAGCCCCGAGGATGCGCTCAAGGCGGTACGCTCGGCGGTGGTGATCGGCGCCGTTTTGCCGGAAATCCGACTGGAAGCCGAGGCACTGCAATCCGATCTCGATGCTCTGGTCGCCGAACGTACCCGTTCCGCCACCGAACGTGACCTTCTGCGGGCCGACGCCGCGGCCATTGCCGAGGAGCGCCAGCGCCTGACGCTGCTCATCGACAAGAAGAAGACAGAGAGCGAGACACGCTCCGCCGACCTCGCCGCCGAAAAGGCGAGGGCTGAGGCGTTGGCGAAAAACGCCCGCAGCCTCGAAGACCTGATCGCCGGCATGAAGAAGGCCTTGCCGGTCGCTCGGACCGCCCCCCCAGCCTCCCCGGGGGCTGCGCCGGGTGCCGATGATGGCCGTCTCGGGCCGGCCATTGCCTTCGCGGATGCCCAGGGACAGCTGATTCTACCGGTGCGCGGTGTCAATCTGCAGTCTTTCGGTGATGACAATGGCCTCGGCGGCATTTCTCAGGGCCAGTCGATCGCCACCCGCGCCGGTGCCCGCGTCGTGTCGCCGGCCGACGGCCGCGTTGTCTACGCCGGGCCGTTCCGTTCCTACGGACAGCTCTTGATCCTCGACGCTGGCGGCGACTATCATGTCGTTCTTGCCGGCATGGAGCGGATCGACGTCCAGCTGGACCAATTTGTTTTGACGGGCGAGCCTGTCGGTGTCATGGGAAATCAGCGGCTGGCCAGCGCTGGCGCGCTGGACGCCAGCGTGACGCAGCCCGTGCTCTACGTCGAATTTCGCAAAGGTGGAACTTCGATCGACCCCTCCCCCTGGTGGGTCGCATCGCAGGATCGGAAGGTCAGCGGATGATCAGAAAACTGTCGCTACTTGCAGCGGGCGCCGTCATCGGCGCTGGCGTTACTACCCTGACCCTCGAGCACCGTCTGCCCGGCCTTGGGTCAGCCGTGGCCGCCGGTGTCGACACCTACCGCCAGCTCAACCTGTTCGGCGACGTATTCGAGCGCATCCGCTCTGACTATGTCGAGGAGCCTGACGAACCGTCGCTGATCGAGGCTGCGATCAATGGCATGCTGACCTCGCTCGACCCGCATTCAAGCTACATGAATGCCAAGAGCTATCAGGACATGCAGGTCCAGACCAAGGGCGAGTTCGGTGGGCTCGGCATCGAGGTCACCATGGAAGAGGGCGTCGTCAAGGTGGTGACGCCGATCGACGACACCCCCGCCGCCAAGGCCGGCATTCGGGCGGGTGACCTGATCACTGCCATCGACGGCACCGACGTCAAGGGCCTCACCCTCAACGACGCGGTCGACAAGATGCGCGGGCCGGTCAACTCGTCGATCACGCTCACCCTGGTGCGCGGCACTGACAAGCCCTTCGACGTCAAGATCGTCCGCGACGTCATCAAGATGCAGTCGGTGCGCTACGAGGTGAAGGACGATGTCGGCTATGTCCGCGTCTCCCAGTTCACGGCCCAGACCTTCGACGGCCTCAAGACGGCGATCGACAAGATCAACGCCGCCATTCCCGAGGACAAGCTGAAGGGCTACGTGCTCGATCTTCGCAACGACCCCGGTGGCCTGCTCGACCAGGCGATTGCCGTCTCCGACGCCTTCCTCGACAAGGGCGAGATTGTCTCGACCCGCGGACGGCACGATGGCGATACCCGCCGCTATGCCGCCAAGGCTGGCGAACTGGTTGGAAACAAGCCGGTGATCGTGCTGATCAACGGTGGCTCGGCCTCAGCCTCGGAGATCGTCGCCGGAGCGCTGCAGGACCATCGCCGCGCGACCATTCTCGGTACGCGGTCCTTCGGCAAGGGGTCGGTGCAGACCATTATCCCGCTGGGATCGAACGGCGCCATCCGCCTGACCACCGCCCGCTACTACACGCCGTCCGGCAATTCGATCCAGGCCAAGGGCATCCACCCCGACATCGAGGTGCTGCAGGACCTGCCTGAGGATCTCAAGGACGCGGTGACGGAAACCAAGGGCGAAGCGTCGCTGAAGGGGCATCTCAAGAGCGAGACCGAGGGCACGGAGGGCTCCGGCAGCCAAGCCTATGTGCCGCCCGATCCCAAGGACGACAAGCAGCTCAACCTGGCGCTCGACTTGCTGCGCGGGCTGCAGGCCAACGCCGCCTTCCCGCCAAAGGGTGACGACCCGGTCGCCAACTGAACAGCCAACAAGCCAACGATGGCGGGCCGGAGATTTCTCCGGCCCGTCGCATTTGGGCGGCATACCGTGCCGCCCTGGATTGAACTAAGCTCCGGAGGACCGAATCAGAGCGGTCGCCCGCAGCCGGACCCCAGGCGCCATGAACGATCTGACCAATCCCCTCGGCTTCGGCGGCTCCGGCGGTCGAAAACTCCGCGTGCCGGTCGGCGCCATTGCCGCCGTTGTTACGGCGTGTCTGTTCGCCGGTCTCGCCGTCTGGCTGATGGTGGTGAACGATCCGTTCGGCGGCGAGCCTTACGCCCGCGCCAAGATCGAAGCCTCCGACACCGGCTATGCCCGCGCCGACATCGCCACGGTGGGCGTGAAATCGGGAACCGGCGAACTTCTGCCGCAGCCATCGGAGACCGCGCCCGATGCCGGGGTGACCGTCGAAGGCCCAACCGGTACGGAGCCGGCGGTGGCACTGCCCGTCGAGGCCGACGCCAGCCTCGTTGAGACGTCGCCCTTCGGCCCACTGCCGCGCGTTGCTGCCGACGGCCGCCGGCCAGCCGACGTCTACGCCCGTCCGATACCCGGATTCGTCGGCGCGTCGCCGAAGATCGCCATCGTGGTCGGCGACCTCGGCCTCAGCCAGACCAGTACGCAGGAGGCGCTCGCCACCCTGCCGGCCGAAGTGACGCTCGGGTTCGCTCCCTATGGGGCCAGCCTTGACCGTTGGACTGCCAAGGCGCGGCAGGACGGCCACGAACTCCTGCTGCAGGTGCCGCTCGAGCCCTTCGATTATCCCGACAACGACCCTGGCGAGAACACGCTGCTCGTCGGCAAGGATGCGCGCCAGAACATCGAGAACCTGCATCGCGTCATGGGCCGCCTCACCACCTATGTCGGCGTCGTCAACTATATGGGCGCCCGCTTCACCTCCGAGGCCACCGCCCTCGATCCGGTGATGGAGGAGATCGCATTGCGCGGCCTGCTCTATCTCGATGATGGCAGCTCTCCGCGCAGCGTCACCGAACAGTCGGCCGGCAAGTTCAAGACCGCTTTTGCCCGCGCCGATCTCGTCATTGACGCCACGCCGACGCCCAACGAAATTGCCAGCCGGCTCGCTCAGCTCGAACAGATCGCCCGCACGCGCGGCCTGGCCATCGGCGTCGCCAGTGCCCGGCCAGCGACGCTGAAGGCGTTGGCCGGCTGGACCAGCGGCCTCGACGGCCGTGGCATCACGCTGGTGCCGATCACCGCCGTTCCCCAGCAGAATTGAGTCGCTGATGACCTCCCGAGCCGATCTCCCCTACCGCCCCTGCGCCGGAGCCGTACTGATCAATCGTGCCGGCCTCGTCTTCGTCGGCCATCGCGCCGACCTCGAAGGCGTGCCGGAGGCCGCACCCTGGCAGATGCCCCAGGGCGGCATCGACGACGGCGAGACGCCGCTCAACGCTGCCCGCCGCGAACTCTGGGAGGAGACCTCGGTGCGCTCGGTCGACCTCGTGGGCGAGGCTCCGGATTGGTACCGCTACGACGTGCCCGACGATCTCGCCACCGGACGTTTCCAGCGCAAGTGGCGCGGACAGACACAGAAGTGGTTCGCCTTCCGTTTTCTCGGCGACGACAGCGAGATCAACATCACGCAGCCAGGCGGCGGTGCCCATCCGGCCGAGTTCTCCCGCTGGGCCTGGAAGCCGCTGTCGGAAGTGCCCAGCCTCGTCGTCGCCTTCAAGAGGCCGATCTACGAGCAGGTCGCTACCGCCTTCACCGCTCTGGCGATCCCCGCATGACCTCTCGCCTGCCGGCCGCCCTCGTGCCGCCCGATCCGTCAGAGCGCGAACCGCTGTTCCCCGACCTTCCCTACCGACCGAATGTCGGCATTTGCCTGTTTGATTCGCGCGGCTTGGTGTTCGCCGGGAGAGCCTATGCCAATCCCTTTGGCTGGCCCGATCCGGAGATCTTCTCCGATGGCGCCGACTGGGCATTGCCACAGGGGGGCATCGACCCGGGCGAGGACATCGTTGCGGCGGCACGCCGTGAACTTTGGGAAGAGACCGGCGTCCGGAGCGCCGAGCTGATCGCCGTGACGGACGATTGGTGGAGCTACGACTTTCCGGTCCGCGGCGCCAGAATCCATAAGCTCCACCCCTTCCGGGGCCAACGCCAGCGCTGGGCAGCCTTCCGTTTTACCGGCAGCGAGGCCGAGATCACCGTGGCCGCCACTCACACCGAAGAGCCGCCGGAATTCCTCGAATGGCGCTGGCGGCCGCTCGATGAGCTGCCCGACGTGGCTCCGGTGCATCGGCGGCAACAGTATGCCCGGGTTGTGGATGTATTCGGGACCATCGGGCCGGCGTGAGCCCCTACCGTCGGCGCCGACCGGCCGCCTGATCGGCGGCGCGAGCAAGCGTCAACAGCGTCTCGCCAACGATATCGGCGGACAGCGCCGGATTGAGGCGGGCATCGCGGGTCGCCTCGCCGAGCACGACGATCGCCCGGGCGAGCCGGGCCGGCGACCATAGGCCGAGCGCCGTCTCCACCTTGCCTTTGCGTTTGAAAAATACCGGCGGCCGGGCGCCATTGACCGCGTCGGCCGGCGAAACACCGCTGTCGACTGCGGCTCTCAACTCGTCGAGCAGCATGAAATGCCGAAGCGCCGCACCGGCAATCTGTCCGGCATCGATCCCTTCCACCCGCGCCTTGGCCAGCCCCTCGACCAACGCGATCAGCGCGCCGCCAGCGGCGGCGTCGATCACCTCGTCGACGGCGAAGGTGGAGCTATCGCCGATCAGCGCTTCAACGTCGGCGACTGTGATGGTCCCGGTGCCATGGGCGTGCAGACACAGCTTCTGGATTTCACCGCGTGTCATCAGCCGATCGCCACCCAACAGCGACACCAGAAGTGCCCGTGCATCCGGAACGATGGAAAGCCCCGCCGCCCGCGCCTCCTCGTCGATCAACATACCGATCGCCCGTTCGTCGTCGGCAAAGCACGGGATGGCATAGGCCCGGCTCTCTTGCTCGAACAGCACCCTGAGCGGACTGGATTTCTTCAGATCCCCCGCCTCGACGACGATCGCCGTGTCGGGCGGCGGCTGTTTGAACAGCGCCCGAAAGCGACCGGCAAGATCGGCGCGGCCGCCGCCATCGCGCACGACAATCGCCCGCCGGCTCGAGAACATCGATACCGCATAGGCCTCATCGGCAAGCCGGGTCGGGTTGGCAGTCAGCTCGGATGCTTCGATGCGGACAAGCGCAAAGGGATCGCCGGGATCGGAGAAGGCGGCGGCAATGGCCTTCGCCCGCTCCGAAACAAGCCCGGTATCCGGACCATAGACCAAGTAGAAGGCGACGTCCTGCGGCGGTCGCGCGACGAGGCGGTCGGCCTCCTGGGCGCGTGCCGCCACCATCGTCTCAGCCCTTCTTGCCGATCAGCGTCGAAGAAAGGCGCAGGCGGATATCGGCCGCGGCCGCCCGTGCTGCCCGATTCCCGGCGTCCAGTTGCGCCCGGACGTTGGCGTAGCGCTGAGAACTCGTGTCATAGGTCGCGGTCGTATAAACGTTGTCCGATGTCACGACCCGGCGGGTGGCGATCTCCGTCAGCGTGTAGGTGGCCGTCAGCGACAGCAGGCGCGCCACCGGAATGTCCTCGCGAGCGCGGATGGCAAGGTCGGAGATGCGCGTCGTCACGATCAGGTCCAGCTGGTACTTCGGCGCCACCAGCGCGCCGCCACCACGCAACTGGAAGATGAGCTCGTTCATCAGCGCCTGTGCCACCTGGTCGGTCTGCGTCTCGATGGCAATCGAGGCAAGTTCGGTGACCATGGCCGGGTTGTCACCCGCCGCAGGCGAGCTGACTGGCGCGTAGACGGGTCGCACTTGGCAGGCGCCGACAAGACCGGCGACCGCGAGCAGCAGGACACCGCGGCGGATGAGATCAGACGACCACATTGACGATCCTCTGGGCGACGACGATGACCTTTTTCGGGCTCTTGCCGTCGAGCGCCTTGATCACGGCTTCGAGCTTCAGTACTTCAGCCTCCACCTCGGCGGGCGAGGCGGTGCGCGCCACGGTAACATCGGCGCGCTTCTTGCCGTTGACCTGCACCGGCATCGTAACCTCGTCCTCGACGAGCAGCGCCCGATCGACGGCCGGCCAGTCGGCAAGCGCCACTAGGCCATCGTGGCCGAGCGCCGCCCAGCTTTCCTCGGCAAGATGCGGCGTCATCGGAGCCATCATGCGAACGAGCAGCCCGGTTGCCTCGGTCAACGCGGCGGCAGCTCCGCCGTCGGCGGCCAGCAACGCCTTCTCGCTTGAAAGTGCGCTGGCCAGCGTATTGACCAACTCGTAGATCTTGGCCAGCGCCACATTGAAGCGCAGGCCCTCGATATTCTCCTCGACGGCAGCCAGCGCCTTGTGCGCCGCCTTGCGCAAGGAGAGCGCCAGCTTGTCCCCCCCCTCGGCCCGGCCAGCGCTCGGCACCAGCTCGGAGGACTCCGACACGATGCGCCAGACGCGCTGCAGGAAGCGAGCGGTCCCCTGCGCCCCGGACTCGGTCCACTCGACGTCGCGTTCCGGCGGGCTGTCGGACAGCATGAACCAGCGAGCGGTGTCAGCGCCGAAACTGTCGATGATGTCGGTGGGGTCGACGGTGTTCTTCTTCGACTTCGACATCTTCTCGATCGGGCCGATCTTCACCGGCGCACCGGAAGAGATCAGCCGCGCCTTGCGGCTGGCCGCCTCTTCGACGATCTCGATGTCGGTCGGCGACAGCCATTCGCCGGCCTCCGACTGATAGGTCTCATGCACCACCATGCCCTGCGTGAACAGGCCACGGAACGGTTCATCGAAGCCGACGTAACCGCACTTCTTCATGGCGCGGGTGAAGAAGCGCGAATAAAGCAGGTGCAGGATGGCGTGCTCGATGCCACCGATATACTGATCGACCGGCAGCCAGGCGTTGACAACCTCCGGCACCGTCGGCGTCTGAGCGTGCGGCTCGGTGAAGCGGCTGTAGTACCAGGACGAATCGACGAAGGTGTCCATGGTGTCGGTCTCACGCCGCGCCGGCTTGCCGCATTCGGGACAGACACATTTGGTAAACGTCGGATGGCGGTCGAGCGGGTTGCCGGGACGGTCGAAATCGACGTCCTCGGGCAGGCGCACCGGCAGGTCCTTGGCCGGCACCGGCACCACGCCGCAGACCTCGCAATGGATGACCGGAATCGGGCAGCCCCAGTAGCGCTGACGCGAGATTCCCCAGTCGCGCAGGCGGTAGTTCACCTGCCGCTTGGCCACTGGCGCGCCGTGGAGCGCCCTCGCCTCGAGCTTGCCCGCCACGAGATCCTTGGCCGCCTCCACGTCCATGCCATCGAGGAAGTCGGAATTGAACAGCTTGCCGTCATCGGTATAGGCGACGTCGCCCACAGCGAAGACGGCGGGATCGACGCCCTCTGGCAGCACCACCGGCGTGACGGTAAGGCCGTATTTGCGGGCGAAATCAAGGTCGCGCTGATCGTGTGCCGGGCAGCCGAAGATGGCGCCAGTGCCATAGTCCATCAGCACGAAGTTGGCGATATAGACCGGATAGCTCTTGCCGTTGAACGGATGTTTCACCGAAAGGCCAGTGGCAAGGCCCTTCTTCTCGGCCGTCTCGAGCGCCGCAGCGGACGTGCCGATGCGCCGGCACTCCTCACAGAAGACGGCGATCGCCGGATCGGCCTCGGACAGCGCCCTTGCCACCGGGTGATCGGCAGAAAGGGCCAGGAAGCTCATGCCGTAGAGCGTGTCCGGACGAGTGGTGAACACCTCGATGGTCGCCTCGCCGGCCACCGCCGGTCCGTCCATCTCGAAGCGAACCTTCAAGCCTTCCGAGCGGCCGATCCAGTTCTTCTGCATTGTCCGGACTTTTTCCGGCCAGCGGTCGAGCGTGTCGAGCGCGGACAGCAGCTCGTCGGAATAATCGGAGATCTTCAGGAACCACTGTGTCAGCTCGCGCTGCTCGACCAGCGCGCCAGACCGCCAGCCGCGACCGTCGATCACCTGCTCGTTGGCGAGCACGGTCATGTCGACCGGGTCCCAGTTCACCTTGGATTTCTTGCGGTCGACGAGGTCGGCCTTCATGAAATCGAGGAAAAGCTTCTGCTGCTGCGTGTAGTAGTCCTCATCGCAGGTGGCGAATTCACGGCTCCAGTCGAGCGACAGGCCCATGCTCTTCAGCTGGCCGCGCATGGTGGCGATGTTTTCGTAGGTCCAGGCCTTGGGATGGACGTGGCCCTTCATCGCCGCATTTTCGGCCGGCATGCCGAAGGCGTCCCAGCCCATCGGATGCAGCACGTTGAAACCTTTGGCGCGCTTATAGCGGGCGACCACGTCGCCCATGGTGTAGTTGCGCACGTGCCCCATGTGGATGCGGCCGGACGGATAGGGAAACATCTCGAGTACATAATATTTGGGACGCGGATCGTCGTTCTTCGTCTCGAACACCTTGGCCTCGGTCCAGGCCCTTTGCCAGCGCGTCTCCGCTTCGCGCGCGTTGTATCGCTCGGTCGCCATTGTCTCGTCTTCTGTCCTGATCTACGCCCATCACGAGCCGGCAGCGCTAGGCGCGCGCGCGGCCACGCGAAAAACTCACGGCATGACAATCATCAGAAACGGTCCCGAGGGTCAATGCTCTGGACCATCGAGGCTGGCGTTTTCCGTCCGATCGCGCTGGGATCGGCAGAATCGGCTAACGGGATCAGGCGCCGACGAAGTCAGTGGCGTGGTCCTTGGCGAAGGTTTCGAAGAAGCGCGGCGGCCGGCCAGTCATCTTCTCGACGGCCGGGCTGACGATCGATGCCTTGCCGTCGCGGATGGTGTCGAACTCGGCAAGACGCTCGGTAATCAGCTTTTCCGGCACGCCTTCGGCGGTGAGGCGTGCCTCATAATCGGCAGAAGTGATCGGCCGGAAGGTGACTGTCCGGCCAGTGACGTGGCTCATGACCTCGGCGGCGCGCGACAACGGAATGGCGGCGGGGCCTGTGAGCACCAGCGTCTGACCATCGAAGTCGGCACCGGTCAGCGCCGTCGCGACGGAGGAGGCCACGTCTCGGCCATCCACAAAGCTGATGAGGCCCTCGTCGGCCGGCAGCGCCAGCTCCCCATTCTTGACATCGTCCTTCCAGACGGTGCGGAAGTTGTCAGCGAACCAATTGGCCCGGAGGATGACGAACGGCAGCCCGGAATTCTCCAGAACCAGTTCGAGGCGGCGATAGGGATTGTCGTCTGAGACGTCGGCGGCGATGGTGGAGAGAAGCACAGCCTTGATCTTGCGGTCGACCACGTGCCGCATCACCGGCATCAGCGCAGCGATGACGTCGAGCGGCGCGGCGGGCATCAAGACAAAGACGCGATCCACCCCCTCGAACAGCGGCGCAATGCTGGCGGGATCGCGGAAGTCGAACCGCAGGACCTCGGCGTCGGGATGTGTCTGTCCGTCCAGAGCTGCCGCCTTAACGGTTTCGCCTTTCGCGACCAGTTCGGAAACGACCAGTTGGCCAATGGTACCGGTGGCGCCAAGAACAAGGATGCTGTCTGCCATGGGGGTCTCCGTCAGGAAGTCCGATCCGACCAGACGGCCGGCGGAAGGGACAACGCCCTCACCCCGCCTCGGGTTCCCGTCGTGCGCCGGCCTCGATCATGGTGACCAGGCGATCGATCTCGTGGTCGGCGAAAACGCCGATGCCATTCATTGTGAGAAGGGCGGCCGTGACGCCGGAACCGGCCACTCGCCGGCCGGAAAAGCCGCCGTCATGGATCGACAGGCTGCCGCAGGACGGGCTGCCGTCGATGAGGAGCGCATGGCTGCAGCCACTTTGGCGAGCAAGGACGAGCACCGCTTCGGCGCCATCGACGAAGGCGGCGGTAACGTCCTCGCCAGTCACCGTCATGACGCGCGCCCGCCCCGCCAGCACGTCGGCGCCGGATCCGCCGACAATCTCGGCCGCCGGCCTTGGTACCGGAAGTCCGCCCATCAGTTCCGGGCAGAGCGGCACCAGTCGTCCTTCCTCTTGCCAGCGCGCAACGCGTGGGTCGGCAAGCGGCTTGCCGGCGCCATCGTAACGGACCGGCCGGCCAAGAAGGCAGGCGGAGATCAGGATGCGATCCATTGGCACCACCGGCAGCATGAAAAAGGGCGCCGTCCCGCGCGGGAAAGACGCCCTCTTGTCTCGCCCTGAACCGCCGCCGTCAATCCTCGTTGGTCGGCACCAGGATTTCCCGCTTGCCAGCGTGGTTGGGCGGGCCAACCAAACCCTCTTTTTCCATCCGCTCGATGAGCGAGGCAGCGCGGTTATAGCCGATGCCAAGCCGGCGCTGGATGTAGCTCGTGGTGGCGCGCTTGTCGCGTAGCACCAGCGCCACCGCCTGATCATAGAGGTCGGCATTCTCGTCGAGCGCCGTTGGTTCGCCAGCTCCGCCTTCGTCCTCTTCGTCGGCAGTGATGGATTCAAGATAGTCGGGCGTACCCTGCGTCTTGAGGTGGGCGACGATTGCCTCCACCTCGCCATCAGACACAAACGGACCATGGACGCGCTGGATGCGGCCGCCGCCCTGCATATACAGCATGTCGCCCTGGCCGAGGAGCTGTTCAGCACCCTGCTCGCCAAGGATGGTGCGACTGTCGATCTTCGACGTCACCTGGAAGGAGATGCGCGTCGGGAAATTGGCCTTGATGGTGCCAGTGATGACATCCACCGACGGCCGCTGCGTCGCCATGATGACGTGGATGCCGGCGGCGCGCGCCATCTGGGCGAGCCGTTGCACGGCCCCCTCGATCTCCTTGCCGGCCACCATCATCAGGTCGGCCATCTCGTCGATGATGACGACGATGAACGGCAGCGGCTTGAGCTCCATCTCCTCGGTCTCGAAGATGGGCTCGCCGGTTTCCTTGTCGAAGCCGGTCTGAACCGTGCGGTTGATACTTTCGCCGCGCTCGATCGCCTGCGCCACCCGGGCGTTGAAGCCCTCGATGTTGCGCACGCCGACCTTGGACATCTTCTTGTAACGGTCCTCCATCTCCCGGACCGTCCATTTCAGCGCCACGATCGCCTTGCGCGGATCGGTAACCACCGGGGTCAGGAGATGCGGAATGCCGTCGTAAACGGAGAGCTCAAGCATTTTCGGGTCGATCATGATCAGCCGGCATTCCTCGGGCGTCATCCGGTAGAGGAGGCTGAGGATCATGGTGTTGATCGACACCGACTTGCCCGAACCGGTGGTGCCGGCGACCAGCATGTGCGGTGTACGGGCGAGGTCGATGATCACCGGTTCGCCGCCGATGGTCTTGCCGAGACCGAGCGCCAGCCGCCCCTTGAACTTTTCGAAGTCCTGGCTGGCGATCAGCTCGCGGAGATAGACCATCTCGCGCCGCTGGTTGGGCAACTCGATACCGATGGCGTTCTTGCCCGGAATAACGGCGACGCGAGCGGCGATGGCGCTCATGGAACGGGCGATATCGTCTGAAAGACCGATGACGCGGGACGACTTGATGCCGGGCGCCGGCTCCAACTCGTAGAGCGTAACAACCGGACCGGGCCGGACATTGAAGATTTCACCCTTGATGCCGAAGTCCTCGAGCACGCCCTCGAGCAAACCGGCATTCTGTTCGAGGCTGTCGGGCGTATACTGGACGCCGTTGCCGCCCTTGGGCTCGGCGAGCAGTTCGATGGCCGGGAACTCGAAGCGACTCTCGTCGAGCAGCGACAGCTGGGTGCCTCCCTTGGCCCGCTTGCCGGGTTGCATCGGCGGTGCCGGCGCCTTGACGCGGGCCGTCGGCTTGTCCGGCTGGGCGGCGGGTTTGCCGATGCGCGAGGCGGGACCACGCAGCGGTGCTGGACGCGGCTCGATGGCGCGCGGTGCCGGCGCCACCGTCACCGGCTGCGGCGGCGCGATGTTCTCGGTGTCGTCGTAGTCGGACAGGCGATCGTCCAGATCAAACGGCGGCGGATCGTCCTCTTCTTCCACGATTGGTTCAACGGCGGTGGCGCGCGGCCGCTCCACCGGCGAGAACGACGGCTCGACGCGGCCGCCGCGCCGTTCGGCGACGGGCGGCTTGTAGTCGTCTTCCTCATCGACGACGGGCGCGGCGGGGCGAGGCCGAGCGGCGAGCGTCGGTTCGGCCCGGCGGGCAACCGGCGGCTCGTAGTCGTCCTCGTCGTCGTACTCTTCCCCCGGATAGGCAAAGGCCGGGCGGCGGAACAGGCGGCGCGACAGACCGGCGCGCAGCGTCAGCCACCAGTGGCCGGCAACGCCAATGAGCGCACCAAACCGGCTTTCACGACCGTCATCCTCGTCGTCGTCCTCGTCGTCGACGGACGCCGCTGAGGCCGCGATACGGTGACCAGGCACGCCGGACGCGTAGATCATGGCGGCGAGCGCCAGCGGGCCCGTCACGATCAGCACGATGAGGCGCAGTGTGTCGGTGAGAACGCCGTTGTTGAAGGCGGCCGGCAATTGCAGCATGAGGTCGCCGATAGCCCCGCCGAGACCGGTCGGCAACGGCCACCCGGTGGTTGGCGGCAGAGCACCCATGAAGGCGGCGCCGATCAGTGTACCGATCAGCCAGCCGACCAGCCGATTTCGCGCCACGTGCGGGATGCGGCCGATGGTCAGCTGCCAGCCCCAGATAACAACCGGCGCCAAGAACAGCGCGGCGTTGAGACCGATGAGCTGCATGATCAAGTCAGCGATCACCGCGCCGGCCGATCCCATGACGTTGCGCGTCGGCCCTTCGGCAATGTGGCTCCAGCTCGGATCGTCCACCGACCAGGTGGCAAGCGCCGCCGACAGTGTCGCGACGCTGGCGATCAGCATCAGGCCGGAAGCGCCCGCGATGTTGCGAAGCATGGCCTGCCGGAGGCGATCCTCGCGGCTTGGCGCCGCCCGCCGCTGTCGCTGGTCGAGGTCCTTGAGATTGGCGGAACGGCGGGCATTGGCCGGTCGCGGCTCGTAAGGTCCGTCGAGACGACCGCCGGACTCGCGAAGCCGGGGACTGGTTCTCATCTCTGCTCTCATGACAGAACCTCCGAGAGACGGCTGAGCGCCTCGCAACTTGTCTCAACGCTTTCAACCATGGCGATGCGGATGAAACCGCTGCCGGGGTTGATGCCGTCGGCACCGGACGCCGACAAATAGCCGCCGGGCACCACCTTGACGCCCGCCTCTTTCCAGAGCCGGGCCGTCACATCCTCACCGCCGCCCCAGCGGCTCACATCGAGCCACAGGAAGAAGCCGCCGGGCGGTACGAGGTCTGGAAAGCGGTCGCCGAGAATCTCGGCAGCCGCCGCGTATTTCAGGTCGTAAAGGCGGCGGTTTTCGATCACGTGCGCCTCGTCGGCAAGCGCGGCCACGGCCACGGCCTGGATCGGCATCGGCACCTGCGGCGCCGTGACGTTGCGCAGGGCCGCCCAGCTTCTCAGAAAGGCGGGATCGCCGATGGCGAAGCCGCACCGGGCGCCGGCAAGATTGGAACGCTTGGAAAGCGAGTTGAAGGCGACGACGCCGGTGAGATCGCCGCCGACGCTGAGCGCCGCGGCGAGTACGCCGTCCGGTGCCCGGCCGCGCCAGATTTCCGAATAGCATTCATCGGAAAACAAAAGAAAGCCATGGCGGCGCGCCAGCCGAACGAGGCCATTCAGTCTTTCAAGGTCGGCCACCGCCCCTTGCGGATTGGCCGGGCTGGCATGGAAGGCAGCAACGGTTCGGGCGAGAAGATCAACCGGCAGCGTCTCAAAGCGCGGCAGGAAGCCATCCTCGAGGTTGGCGGCGACCAGAACCGGCTCGGCACCGGCCGCCTCGGCGGCGGCGGCATAGACCGCATAAAAGGGGTTGGGCAGCAGGATGGCCGGACGCGCGCCCTTGGCCGATCCGGCGAGGCGCACGGCGGTGAGCGTCGCATGGAACAGACCCTCGCGTGAGCCATTGAGCGGCAACACGCCGTCATCGCGGTCGATCGTGCCGGCGGCAAGCCCGAATCGCCGCTCGGCCCAGCCGGCGACGGCGGCGCGGAAGGCCGGTGTGCCCTTGATCGGTGGATAGCGAACGAAATCGGCAAGCGCGGCAGAAAGCACCGGGCCGACGAAATCCGGCACCGGATGGCGTGGTTCGCCCACCGAGACATCAATCGGCGGGCGCCCCGGCTCAACGCCGGCAATCAGCCGGCCGAGACGCTGGAAAGGCGACAGAGGGAGCGACACGGGGAACGACATGAACACCAAGGCTCGGGCAACGGGTGATTCGGCCCGCCGCCAAGGAAGCGGCCGGACCTTTCTTGCTGCCGGCCACTCTAGGCATCCATGGTTAAACGCGCTTTAACCTTGCCGCCGCGTTACCGCGTCAGAGTGCTTCCTCGTCCTGCTCGCCAGTGCGGATGCGCAGGGCATGCTCGATCGCGTAAACGAAGATCTTGCCGTCGCCGATCTGCCCGGTCTTGGCCGCCGCGGCGATGGTTTCCACCACCTTTTCCGCCTCGATGGCGGGCACCGCCACCTCGATTTTCAGCTTGGGAAGGAAGCTGACGGCGTATTCGGCGCCGCGATAGATTTCGGTATGGCCCTTCTGGCGACCGTAACCCTTGACTTCCGTGACCGTCAGGCCGTGGACGCCGAGCGATGTCAGCGCGTCTCGAACCTCGTCGAGCTTGAAGGGCTTGATGATGGCCGTCACGATCTTCATGGGGGCACCTCTTTTTTCCGGTCTGTCTCGGGCCAGTCCGTCTCGGGACGACACGCCGCGGCTGGCCGCCTCTGGTCGATGCAACGACCATAGCGTGACGAACGCGAGCGCCAAGAGGGAAATAGGGCGAAGGCCGCCCTGCCCGCGAACTTCCGCGCCGATTGCGCCCAAAGGATGATCCCGGTCCGTCAGCCGACCTGAAAAAGCCGACGGGCGGACTCCGTCTGGAATCCGCCCGCCGAATGTCGCTGGAAACCGGCGCCTGGCTCAGTTGTAGGCGCGTTCGCCATGGGTGGTGACGTCGAGGCCTTCGCGCTCGGCCGTCTCGGTGACCCTGAGGCCGACGATCGCCTTGACGATGGTGAGAGCAATCACCGACACGATGCCCGACACCAGGATGCAGACGACGACGGCGACGATCTGCGCCGTGACCTGGGTGCCGAAGCCGGCGTAATCGGCCTTGAGACCGCCGAGCGCCGGATTGGCGAACACGCCGGTCAGGATGGCACCGACGATGCCGCCGACGCCGTGGACGCCGAACACGTCGAGCGCGTCGTCATAGCCGAACTTGGACTTGACCCAAGTCGCAGCCCAGAAGCAGATCGCGCCAGCGGCGAGACCGATGATCACAGCGCCGAACGGACCAGCGGTGCCGCAGGCCGGAGTGATCGCAACGAGGCCGGCAACCACGCCCGAGGCGCCACCGAGCAACGAGGCGTGGCCACGGGTCAGCCATTCGGCGAACGGCCAGGCGATGGCGGCCGCCGAGGTGGCAACGATGGTGTTGATGAGGGCGTAGCCGGCGATGCCGTCGGCCGCAAGCTCGGAGCCGGCGTTGAAGCCGAACCAGCCGACCCACAGCATCATGGCACCGATATAGGTCAGCACCAGGTTGTGCGGGGCGAAGTTGTCACGGCCGAGACCGATGCGCTTGCCGCCCATGATGGCGATAACGAGGCCAGCGATACCGGCGTTGATATGCACCACGGTGCCGCCAGCGAAGTCGAGAGCTCCCCAAGTACCGCCGAGATAGGAACCGGCGCCGCCCCAGACCATGTGGGCCATCGGCAGATAGGCGAAGGTGAACCACAGAACCAGGAAGAAGATCACCGCCGAAAACTTAACGCGCTCGGCAGAGGCGCCGATGATCAGCGCCGGCGTAATGCAGGCGAAGGTCATCTGGAAGGCGACGAAAACGATCTCGGGAATGGAACCCGACAACGAGTCGGGTGCAATACCGGCCAGCATGACCTTGTCGAGCGTACCGATGAACGGCGACAGGGCAGTCGCCTCGCCCGGCATGGTGAAGGCGATCGAATAGCCGTAGGTGATCCACAGAATGGCCATCACTGCGAAGCCGATCAGACACTGCATCAGGATCGACAGCACGTTCTTGGACCGCACGAGACCGCCATAGAACAGCGCCAGCGCCGGCACCGTCATCATGATGACCAGCACCGTCGAGGTCAGCATCCAGGCAGTATGGCCGGGATCAGCGGTGGGAACCGGAGCAGCAGCCTCGACCACCGGCGCAACGGCGTCCTGGGCGAAAGCCGCGGCGGCCGATAGCGCCAGCACCGGCGCGG
>Ga0316604_10001604_pt1 | contig 19439 bp, 15 predicted proteins | sample OWC_soil_day20_C_FD_207650 | JGI IMG/M metagenome (GOLD analysis project Ga0316604, IMG submission 207650) | Wetland soil microbial communities from Old Woman Creek delta, Ohio, United States - OWC_soil_day20_CT | ecosystem: Environmental > Terrestrial > Soil > Wetlands | place: USA: Ohio...
CAATGATCTTAACGGCTTTTTGTCCGGCTTCACCATCCGCTGCCGCAATAAATACCTTGCCATCGTCTTCAATATCAATGGATACGCCGGTTTCATCAATAATCTTTTTAATGATTTTCCCGCCTGGCCCAATAACATCCCGAATTTTGTCCGGATCGATCTGCATGGTAATAATTCGTGGCGCAAACGGTGACAGCTCTTGACGGGGTTCAGGAATTACATCCAATATTTTTTGCAGAATGAACATTCTTCCCCGTTGCGCTTGCTGCAATGCGCTTTCCAGGATTTCACGCGTTATACCGGCAATTTTAATGTCCATTTGGATAGCCGTTACACCATTTTTTGTTCCGGCAACTTTGAAGTCCATGTCGCCTAAAGCGTCTTCCATTCCCTGAATATCGCTAAGAATAGTATAATGATCACCGTCTTTAACCAAACCCATGGCAATACCGGAAACGGGTTCTTTGATAGGAACACCGGCATCCATCAGAGACATCGTGCTGCCGCATACGCTGGCCATCGAGGAAGAACCATTTGACTCTAATATTTCCGATACCAGACGGATGGCATAAGGGAAGTCCCCCTCCGACGGGATAACCGGCAACAACGCCCGTTCCGCCAATGCGCCATGTCCAATTTCCCGGCGGCCAGGGCCGCGTGACGGTTTGGTTTCACCGACGCTAAAGGACGGGAAGTTGTAGTGGTGCATATAGCGTTTAAATTCTTCAGTACCTACGCCATCCAATTTTTGTTGGTCACCCATTGGCCCTAATGTAGTGATCGTTAAAGCCTGTGTTTGACCACGTGTAAACAAACCGGAACCATGCGTACGTGCCAGCAATCCAACTTCGCAGCTAATAGGACGGATTTCTTCTAATTGTCGTCCATCAGGCCGGATTTTATCAATTGTAATCATTTTGCGGACAATTTCTTTTAACACTTTTTGCAGCATGTAGGAAATTTCTTTAGGATTATCGGGATAAATCGCCAGAAAATGTGCCATTGCTTCTTCTTTAACTTGCTTGGTATGGGCGTCACGCGCAAGTTTATCTGCATTCATAACAGCCGCTTTTAAATTTTCTGTCACATATTCCCGGATCGCTGAATCAATTTCTTGCGGTACACCGAATAGCGATACTTCACGTTTAGGCACGCCAATTTCGGCAATAATTTTTTCTTGCAGCGCAATAATTTCTTGAATGACGCTATGACCATGCATGATTGCTTCTAAAATAACATCTTCAGGTAATTCTTGAGCGCCAGCCTCTACCATTAAAACTGCATCTTTTGTGCCGGCTACGGTGAGGTTAAGGTCACTTTTGGCCTGCTGTTCTATTGTCGGATTGATGATAAATTGACCATCGATATGCCCAACACGGACTCCGGCAATCGGACCGGCAAAAGGAATATTGGATATACCAAGTGCGCACGAAGCGCCAATCATCGCCGTTACATCAGGAGCGTTATCCTGATCAACAGATAAAACTGTCGCTACAACCTGAACATCGTTACGAAACCCATCAGGAAACAACGGGCGGATCGGTCGGTCAATCAAGCGGCCGGATAAGATGGCCGATTCAGTAGGCCTGCCTTCCCTTTTAATAAAACCGCCGGGAATTTTCCCAACAGAGTATAATTTTTCGTCATAATCAACTGTCAATGGGAAAAAATCAATTCCTGCGCGTGGTTCTGCTGACGCAGTAGCGGTAACCAACACGGCAGTATCGCCATACCGTACTAGTACGGCTCCGCTAGCTTGTTTAGCCATTTTGCCGGTTTCCAGAACCAGCTTTCTGCCGCCAAGCTGCATTTCAAAGCTATGCATATCTAGCTTTCCTCCTCTTATATCCTTCTCATTTTCTCTAACATTCGTCTATTCGACATTTGTTTTGCTATTTCCTTTTTTACTAATAAAAAAAAAGCGGGTTATCCCGCTTTTTTTTTTATTTCCGGAGATTTAATTTTTCAAGAATCGTACGATAACGGCTGATGTCATTGTCACGCAGATATCTCAATAAACGTCTGCGTTGACCAACCATTTTCAACAGTCCACGGCGGGAATGATGATCTTTTTTGTGCTCTTTTAGATGTTCCGTCAAATAAGCAATCCGCTCCGACAAAATTGCAATTTGCACTTCCGGTGAACCGGTATCGGCTTCATGCGCACGAAATTTTTCAATCAATTGTTGCTTTGTTTCTGCAGTCAACATGAATACACACCTCCTTTTTAATCTTGATATCCCCATCAGCCAAGATAACCGTTGGAGATTCGGTAATCTGAGCCATGGTTCCAAATAAAAACCGTTAAACCTTACTTATTGTATCACATGTAAAAAAAGGTGTAAACACCGTCTCGATAAATTAATTGTTGCAACAGCATCCAAACTTTTATCGATTAGAAAAAAACTTTTTTGCTTGTTCAACATCAAAAGTAATCTGCGTTTGAAGTTCTGTTACTGATGCAAAAGTAATTTCTTTTCTCAATTGTACTAAAAATAATACTGCTATTGTACAGCCATACAAATCAGCGGAAAAATCAAAGATAAAAACTTCAATACGACGATGATGCCCTTTAAATGTAGGATTTGCGCCTACATTGGCAACTCCCTGAAAAATACCATGGCGTGTAAGAATTTCTACGGCGTATACACCGTCTTCCGGTGCAATCAAACCGTCTTCAATGGATAAGTTTGCCGTTGGATAGCCAAGCGTTCGTCCTCTTCCATCCCCTCTGATAACATGGCCTTTTAAACGGAACGGGCGTCCTAAATACGTTGCAGCTTTCTCTACATTGCCGGATTGAATCATTTGTCGGATTACGGTACTGCTCACTAAATCATCACCCATATATACTGCCGGATGTATCTCAACCGAGAAGCCGTATTGTTCGCCGGCTGCCAATAACATTTCCGGAGTCCCAGAGCCGCGGTGGCCAAAACTATAGTTTGGCCCTACTTCAATATGGATAGGGTGTAATGTTTCCACCAAAAGTTTGATAAATTGATCCGGAGAAAGTTGAAGAAAATCAGGAGTAAACGGGATGGAAACCAATGCGTCCACCCCAATACTGCGTAATAAACGAATTTTATCTTGCGCATTTAATAAGAGCGGCGGAGTTTTTTGTGGATCGAGAATGGTAATGGGATGGTTGCTAAAAGTAAATACTGCGCTGGCAACGCCTTTCTGCCGTGCTAAACGAACCGCACGAAGAATTACGCTTTGATGGCCAATGTGTAAACCATCAAAATTACCTAAAGCGACGCACGTTTTAGGAAAAAAAGCATGTACTTCATCTAAGGTATTGAAGACTCGCATGACTACTCTCCTCGTGAATATCTAAAATCAATCGTTCATATAACTGTCTTTTAATACTTTCAGCGGCTTAAAATAGGGGGTTCCATCCGTCTTTTGTGCAATTCCCAGAAATTTTTGCTTGGTATCATAAAATCGGACTGGTACGTTTGCAGGACCTGGCACTAAGATTTGCTGTCCATTGAAAAAAGCTTGGATCTGTTCTGGCTCTAATTCAATTGCTGGCATAAAGTCAATTGCACTGTCAATCGGAAGCAAAGCATCTAATTTTTTTACTGTGATCTCTTCTAATGTTAAAGCACGCTCAAGAGAAAAGCAACCGACCCGGGTCCGCAATAAAAACGACATGACAACCGGGCAATTCAATTTTTTACCGATATCAGCGCAAAGGGTACGGACATACGTCCCTTTTGAACAGGTTACATCGAATAAAAGTACAGTATCATTGCTCTTTAATAACGAAATGGAATAAATTGTAATGTCCCTGGATTTACGGTCGACAACAATCCCTTCGCGCGCGTATTCGTATAACTTCTTACCATCTATTTTTACAGCGGAATACATCGGCGGAATTTGAGAACTTTCACCAACAAACGTTTGTAAAACCGCCGCCAATTCGCTGGCATTAGGCAATTGACAATGAGCAGTGCGGATAATATTTCCCATTTCATCACCGGTATCAGTTTCTTTTCCGACCGTCAATTCCACACGATATGATTTGTCAAAATTGGCTGCGTATTCAATCAGGCGGGTTGCTTGACCAAGATAAACTGGTAAGACACCCGCTGCCGCAGGGTCTAGTGTTCCAGCATGGCCAACACGCTTGATTTGGAATTGTCGTCGAATGAAAGAAACTACATCATGGGATGTCATGCCAGGAGGCTTTAATACATTAATAATCCCTTGTATCATTTTTGATTACCTGCCAACTGGGCCATTGCAGCTTTTAGAATTTGTTGTTTCGCGGCCGCAATCGTTCCGCGAACTGAACAACCTGCAGCCCGCTTATGTCCCCCACCGCCAAATTCTTGCGCGACCTGATTTACATCAGCTCCGTGAGAGCGAAGACTAACCCTAACAAGATCGGTGTCAACCACTTTGTACATGATGGCTATCTCCACACCGATGATTTTGCGGATATAGTTGATAAAAATGTCGGTTGAACTAATATCTTGCGCTAAAATTTCTTGTGTTAAAGTAACTGCTGCAATCTTACCATCCGCTGCCAGTTCAAGAGTAGATAGTACATCTCGCAGGGAGGTTAAATCCGTTAACGTAATCGCTTCCAGGCTTTCCGAGATTTCATTTGGCTGCGCTCCAAACTCTACCAGTAAAGATGCGCGCTGTAATGTTTTTGCAGTCGTATTGGCGTAGCGAAAGAAACCGCAATCCGTTGCAATCGCAGTATACAAACAAACTGCGATTGTACGGGTAATCTCCGCTTTCGCCAATACGAGCAACTGAAAGATAATTTCCCCGGTCGCAGCGGCCTGGTTATCGATATAGTAATAATCAGCTGTCCTATTATTGGAAAGATGATGATCAATATTAAGGACAGGAATTGATAATGATGCTAATTTTTCGCCGATACGGGCAATTTCCGGATTTGTATCAAGGACAATTAATAGATCATATTGATCCAACTGAGAAATATCGTTACTATGATGGATCGACTGGTTGCCAGGTAAAAAATGAAAAAGAGGCGGAACTTCATCTTCTACAGCAACCAGAACACTTTTCCCTAATGAAAGTAAATAATGGGATAATCCCAACATAGAGCCTAGACTATCTCCATCAGGATGTATATGGGAGGTAATTAATATTTTATCGGCAGCTTGTATTTTTTCTAATATTTGGTTAATTGAAACTTCCATCGTTATGACTTTTTTTCCTCTTCTTTGATTTGTTGCAATAATTCCTGAATGCGTGCGCTATAATTTAACGATTCATCCAGTCGCAACACTAATTCCGGAGCAACCCGCAACCGGATCCGCTTGCTGATTTCCGAACGCATAAAACCCAATGCGCTTTGCAAGCCGGTCCATGTGGCTGCCTTTTGGTCATCTGATCCGTAAAGGCTGATGTAAATGGTTGCGGTGCTTAAATCGCCGGTAACCTCAACATGTGTAACGGTTACGAATCCAATACGCGGGTCTTTAATTTCACCGGTTACCAACATTTTACCGACTTCCTGTTTGATAAACTCTTGTACTTTTTCCACACGCAACTGGCTCATGATTACCCCCCCAGTCAGAATCTAACTACACTCTCTTAATTTCTTCCATTGTAAAGGCTTCAATAATATCGCCTTCTTTAACATCCCGGAATTTTTCAATGCTGATGCCACATTCATATCCGGCAGCAACTTCCTTTACTTCGTCTTTAAAGCGGCGCAGCGATTCGATTTTCCCTTCATGTATTACAATCCCGTTGCGAATGATCCGCACATCTGAAGAATTAAAGATTTTCCCTTCCAATACATAGGATCCGGCAACAACGCCTTTGGGAATATTAATAATCTGCCGTACTTCGACACGGCCTTGGACCACCTCTTTATAGGTAGGAGCCAACATGCCGGTGATTGCTGCTTGTATATCATTGATGGCATCGTAAATAACCCGATAGGTTCGGATATCAATATTCTCTGCCTCTGACATCTTACGGGCATTCGAATCCGGTCTAACGTTAAACCCAATGATTAAAGCATTTGAGGCTGCAGCCAGCATCACATCGGATTCATTGATTGCACCAGCGCCGGAATGAACAATATTAACCCGTACTTCTTCATTTTTCAAATTCAGAAGAGATTGTTTCAACGCCTCAATGGAACCTTGGACATCCGCTTTGAGAACAATATTAATTTCTTTTAGTTTGCCTTCTTTAATTTGACTGAAAATATCTTCCAGTGAAACTTTTTGGGAAGGTTTCAATTCATCGGTACGTTTTTTAGCAAGACGTTTTTCTGCTACTGTGCGTGCGACTTTTTCATCTACAGCTTCTAAAATATCGCCAGCCATAGGGACATCGGATAAACCGAGAACTTCGACCGGAGTGGATGGATCGGCTTTTTTCACTTTATCGCCGCGCTCATTAATCATAGCCCGCACCTTTCCAAAAGCGGTTCCGGCAATGATATTATCTCCAACCCGCAGTGTTCCTTTTTGCACCAAAACAGTAGCAACAGGGCCGCGTCCTTTATCCAGTTGCGCCTCAATAATTGTGCCAAACGCGTGACGATTTGGATTGGCTTTCAATTCCTGCATTTCTGCTACCAGTAAAATCATTTCCAAAAGATCAGTAATGCCGGTTTTTGCGTAAGCAGACACTGGAACCATGATCGTATCCCCGCCCCAGTCTTCAGGAAGCAATCCATAATCTCCCAGCTGTTGTTTAACACGGTCGGGATTGGCACCTGGACGGTCCATTTTATTAATTGCAACAATGATAGGCACTTTCGCTGACTTAGCATGGTTTATCGCTTCAATCGTTTGTGGCATGACACCATCATCGGCAGCAACAACCAATATGGCAATATCTGTGACCTGCGCGCCGCGCGCACGCATTGCAGTGAACGCTTCATGTCCGGGAGTATCCAAGAATACGATTTTTTTGCCTTGATAATTAACTTGATATGCACCAATATGTTGTGTAATTCCACCGGCTTCATGAGAGGTTACATTCGCTTTCCGAATTGCATCCAATAAAGATGTTTTCCCGTGGTCAACATGGCCCATAACAGTGACAACCGGCGGTCTATGTACAAGTGTTTTCGGATCGTCAAGGATTTCCGGGATTTCGGTTGGATCTTCTTCCGGCGGAAGTTCTTCCACTGTTGTTCCAAAATCAGCGGCCAATATAGTCGCAGTATCAATATCGACTTCTTGGTTAATCGTAGCCATAATGCCGAGAGCCATCAACTTTTTAATGATTTCACTGACTTCACGGCAAAGTTTGCTGGCTAGTTCTTTAACGGTAATAGGTCCGCCGAGTTTGATCACTTTAGGCTTTGCAGCTTCCATAGCGGCCGCTGAAGATGACTGGCCATGTTGAGTGGCTGGAGTCCGATGTCCGGGACGTCCTGACGAAGATCCTGGACGTGCGTTCCGATTTCCAGCGCCTGTGTTTCTCGAACCAAAGCCCGTCTGGGGACGTTGTTGCCGTGAATAATCTTTGGTTGTACGAGCTTTATCTCCTTGATTGGCGGCAGTAGAGCTGCGGGCAGGCTGATTGGGCCGTCCACTGGCTATTGAGCCGGAAGCAGGCGGATGGGCAGTGCCTTGTGCGGCTGGTCTAGGCCCTGCGTTTTGATAAGGCGGCCGGGATTGGTATGGCGGTTTTGCCTGGGAAGAGCTTGCAACCGGTCCTCGTTGCTGAGCTGGTCTTGGTTGATATGGACGTTGGACGAAGCCAGGTCTTTGCTGGTTTTGTTGGTTTTGCTGGAAAGGCTGCTGCGACTGCGTTTGTTGCCCTTGGGGTTGAGCCGGCCCTTTTCTGTCCTGATAGCGCGGATGGGGACGACTTTGTTGTTGACTGGGAGCTGGTTTCGGTTCCCGTGCTTCCGAAGCGCGTACACCCTGTTCCGTCGGCGGCTTACTGGGTGATGGTTTAGCTGCTGCGCTGTCAGCCGCTCCGGTTTTACGCGCAAATGTCCGGTCAATAATTGCTTTTTCCGGATCATCGATACTACTCATATGGTTTTTAGCCGTAATGTTATTACGCGCTAATATGTCAATAATCACTTTACTGGTTGTATTAAATTCTTTCGCTAATTCATATATTCTATATTTTGACATTGATCCACCCCCAAAATTCTATCTTACTTTTCCCTGTTTTCACTTGGTAACAATTTCAGAATAGCATTACTAAATCCTATATCTGTTACGGCCAAAGCGGCCCGGTTCATTTTCCCGATACTTTCGCCTAATTTACTTTTGGAACACAAAATAAATATCGGAACCGAATAATAGGCTGCCATGTCCGAATAATTTTTTAGTGTGCTGCTGGAAGAATCGGCAGCAATCAATAGTAAGTTAGCGGAACGACTCCTGACAGCTTTTTCAACTGCTGTTTCACCGGAAACAATCTTGCCTGCCTTTTGTGCGAGTCCTAATAAAGATAATAATTTTTCTTCGTTTATCATTTTATTATCATGAGCCGAAGTTGTTCATACACTTCAGGCGATATACTGTGTTTGAGAGCATGTTCCAATCTCTTTTCTTTAAAGGCCTTGGTAAAGCACTCCGGATTTCGGCAGACATATGCACCACGGCCGGCCTGTTTTCCAATCTGATCCCAAACGATTTCTCCCGTCGGGGTCCGAACTATTCGCAACAACTCTTTTTTCGTCTTCATTTCTTGGCAGCCTACACACATACGCAAAGGAATTTTTTTTTGTTTAACCATATTTTTTCTCCTATATTGCAGTTTGTGCTTGCGATTCGCTTTTAATGTCGATCTTCCAGCCGGTAAGTTTTGCCGCCAAACGGGCATTTTGCCCCTCTTTGCCAATGGCAAGCGACAATTGATAATCCGGTACTATTACTTTTGATGTTTTATCCGCTTCATTTATGGTAACGGAAACAACTTTAGCAGGGCTAAGCGCGCCGCCAATGTATTTATCCGCTTCAACATTCCATTTGATAATGTCAATTTTTTCACCTTTAAGTTCATTGACGATTGTTTGCACCCTGGATCCCTTGGGACCCACACAGGCTCCTACCGGGTCTACATTTTCGTCTTTTGAATACACTGCAATTTTTGAACGCAATCCAGGCTCGCGGGCTACTGATTTGATTTCGACAATTCCGTCATGAATTTCCGGTACTTCCAATTCGAACAAACGCTTTAAAAGTCCGGGATGAGTCCGCGAGACCAAAATTTGCGGTCCTTTTGTCGTCTTTTTCACTTCAATGATATATGTTTTTATACGATCACCGAAGCGGTATACTTCTCCAGGAATTTGTTCGGACGGAGTCAAAATCGCTTCCGCTTTCCCAAGGTCAATATAGACGTTTTTTTGTTCAATCCGTTGAACTAATCCTGTTACAATATCACTTTCGCGGTTCGAAAACTCATCGTAGATAATACCCCGCTCTGCTTCCCGAATCCGTTGTACAACAACTTGTTTTGCAGTTTGAGCGGCAATGCGTCCAAAATTTTTCGGCGTAACTTCCAAGTCAACAACATCACCCAACTCATAACGAAAATCAATATCCCGCGCATCCTGTAGAGAAATTTCCGTACGAGTATCTTTGGGTTCTTCCACAACAGTCTTGCATGCATAAACATGAATTTCCCCGGAATGTCTGTCGAGTGAAACCCGTACGTTTTGCGCTGAACTAAAATTTCTTTTATAAGCTGAGATTAATGCCGCTTCAATGGCATCATAAACAATTTCCGGCGCAATTCCCTTTTCTTTGCCCAACTGTTCAAATGCCTGCATAAATTCCATATTCACTTATAATTCCTCCTATTTTATTTATCCAATCGTATTAAAAATCCAAATATAAACGTACTTGCGAAGCTTTTTCTTTTGGAATAAGAATTTTTTCGCCATTTTTTTCTAACATTATTTGGTTGTTTTCGAGTCCTAGCAAGATACCAATAATTGATTTTTCTCCATTTATCGCGCTATATAAATGAACAATAATTTTATTGCCAATTTCTTGTTGAAAATCCCGCTCTTTTTTTAATGGACGTTCCAATCCTGGCGATGAGACTTCCAAATAATAACTATCCTTAATAGGATCGAGTTCATCCAATTTCTTTTCTAATTTTGTACTCACTTCCTGACAATCTTCAATCTCCAAGCCGCCTTTCTTATCCAGAAAAACGCGCAGATACCATTCATGCTCCTTAACATATTCGACATCAACCAATATCAGGTTGGTATTGGCAATGATTTCGGTAACCAATTTTTCGACCAATAACTCGATATCTTTTTTTAACATAGTAAACACCACCTTTCTTTGCTAACGAAATGAATTCAAATGAAAATATTGCAGTTCCGGTGCATTGTATCGGCAAGTTTTTGATTAATAAGATGAAAGAGTGGGTATATACCCACTCTCATAACTTTGCTAACACAATTCGTCTTTTATCATTGTATCACGTTCAGAAATGATTTACAACAGGGGCCAGATGGAAAGTAAAGGCAAAACCGCACAAATCCTATTTAGCCAAACAATAGCATTTGTGCAGTTTCCGGCAGATGTTCCAAACAACCGTGCCCTCGTAAAATATCGATTACCGTCTTTGATGCCCGGCCTCGCAACCGTAAATCATCAATAGATGAGAACGAAGCTTCCTTTCGCGCGTCAGCAATATTGGCTGCTGCCGCATCTCCAAGACCTTGCAATGATGCCAGTGGCGGAAGAAGACTGGTTTGGTCCTGATTAATAAGAAATCGTTTAGCATCCGATAAATCAAGATTAACATGCTGAAAAGTAAAGCCACGCAAATACATTTCCAATGCGACTTCGCAAATCGTTTGCAGTGATTTTTCTTTTGCTGTGCACAGGTTCCCCTTTTGTTCGAATTCTTTTAGTTTTTCTTTAAGAGCGTCAACACCTTTGACTATCAAATCTGCATCGAATTCAGTCGCACGAATGCTAAAATAGGCAGCGTAAAAAGCCATTGGATGATGAACTTTGCAATACGCTATACGAAAAGCCATCATGACATATGCTACCGCATGCGCCTTGGGAAACATATATTTTATTTTTTGACAAGATTCAATGTACCATTCGGGAACATTTTTTTCTCTTATTTTATTGCAGTCATCCGGTTTAATTCCTTTTCCTTTGCGAACACCTTCCATAATTTTAAACGCTAATTGTGGTTCCACCCCTTTGTGAATCAAATACATCATTATATCATCCCGGGCTGAAATTGCTTCGGATAGTTTAGCCGTTCCATTTCGAATTAAATCTTGCGCATTATTCAGCCATACATCCGTACCATGCGAAAATCCGCTGATTCGAACTAACTCGCTAAATTTTTTGGGCTTGGTATCCTCTAGCATTTGGCGAACAAATTTCGTTCCATATTCAGGTATCCCGTAAGTACCAACAGAACTGCCCAGATCTTTAGCGGAAATGTTTAACGCGTCAGGCGAAAGAAACAGACTTAATGTCGCGGAGTCATCCAATGGGATTGTTTTAGGATCAATCCCAGTTAAATCTTCCAACATTTTTATTACCGTCGGATCATCATGGCCTAAAATATCCAACTTTACTAACCGACTGCTTATGGAATGGTAATCAAAATGGGTTGTAATTGTTGCAGAATTTTTGTCATCGGCCGGATGTTGAATGGGAGTAAAATGATGGACATCCATATCACGCGGAATAACCATAATCCCCCCGGGATGCTGGCCGGTCGTTCTTTTTACACCGGAACAACCGGTAATTAATTTTGTAAAATGGGCATTACGCGGTTCTAACCCTTTATCGGAAAAATAGTTTTTTACAAATCCATAAGCCGTTTTATCCGCTATAGTAGCAATTGTGCCTGCGCGAAAAACATTGTCTTTGCCAAACAGTTCTTCCGTATATTTATGCGCTACCGGTTGGTATTCTCCAGAAAAATTCAAATCAATATCAGGAACTTTATCACCATGAAAGCCCATAAATACAGCAAATGGAATATCATGACCATCTTTGATTTGCAAAGTTTGGCAATGTGGACAGGTTTTATCCGGCAAATCAAAGCCGCTGCCATAACTGCCGTCAGTAACAAATTCCGTATATTTGCACTTTGGGCAACGCCAATGAGGCGGCAAAGGATTGACCTCCGTAATACTCGTCATAGTCGCCACAAAAGAAGAACCAACAGACCCCCTGGAACCAACCAAAAATCCATCATCCAACGATTTTTTTACCAATTTATGAGCAATCAGATATAAAACGGCAAAACCGTTGTTAATAATTGAGTTCAATTCCATTTGTAAACGATCGGCAACAATTTTCGGTAATGGATTACCATATAAGTATTCTGCCCGCTCATTGGCCATGGTTCGGATTTGATTTTCGGCGCCAGGAATTTTGGGCGAATATAATTTTTCATCAGGAATCGGTTTAATTGTATCAATAAGTTCACTAATATTACGCGGGTTATGAACAACAATTTCTTCTGCTTTTGCCGAACCTAAATACGAAAATTCAGCCAGCATCTCTTCAGTCGTACGAAAATAAAGCGGCGGTTGATGGTCTGCATCCTCAAACCCTTTTCCGGCCATAAGAATACGCCGATATACTTCGTCCTCAGGTTCTAAAAAATGTACGTCGCAGGTAGCCACAACCGGTTTATTCAATGTTGCCCCAAGCTCGCATACTTTTCGATTGATATTGCGCAGAGCTTCTTCATTGGCAACTTTGCCTTCCCGGACTAAAAAAGCGTTGTTGGCAATCGGTTGAATTTCAAGATAGTCGTAAAACTTGGCAATTTCTAATAGGTTTTCATCATCGGCGCCGTCAACAATTGCATGGATTAACTCCCCGGCCTCACAGGCAGATCCTATCATTAAGCCTTCACGATATTCGGCGATGACATTTTTCGGCAGTCTCGGTGTACGGTGGTAATATTTCAAATGAGATAAGGATACCATCCGGTATAAATTACGCAAACCGATGTTATTGCGTGCCAATAGAATAATATGCCGTGAGCGGTTGTCTTCTTCGGTAAAAAGATAAGCTTCCATTCCATAAATAATTTTAATGCCGGCTTTACTGCCGACTTCATGTGCTTCAGGAAAAGCCTGGACAACTCCATGATCAGTAATTGCTATGGCAGGATGACCCCATTTTGCAGCGGTAGTAATTAATTTTTTAATTGACACAACGGAATCCAAAGTACTCATTCGGGTATGCGCGTGTAATTCTACCCGGGGAACAGCAGCTGTGTCACTGCGGCTTTCTGTCTGCATCCGGCAAATACTGTCGGGGTACATGACATATTCATTTGAAAATTTGTCATATTTTACAGTGCCTTTAACTTTAATAAACATCCCAACATTGATCGCTTCGGAAAGTTTTTGGCACTCTTCTTTTTTATCGATAAACAGTTTGCAGCTTATGCCATCTGTTTTATCTACAACGTCAAAGGATAATAAAGACCGTCCTGAACGAAGATCACGCGGTTCACAAGCTACTACTTCTCCGGCAACCACCACATCGCGATTTTCATCTTGGACTGTATTAATCGCTTGCGGCTCTATTTTGATATTTCGCCCCAAAATAACCGGTTTATCTGCTTCCCGTTTTTTCGGTTCAACAGAACAATCTTTTAATGCTTCTAAATATTCATCAGTCAGGAAATCATCGTCTGAAGGAGTTTCGGGAACCATTTGCGCCGCCGTAAAATGAATTTCCCCTTCGAACTTATATTTATCACGGAGTATTGTTTTTACTGTATTCGGGATTCCTCTTTGCATTAATAATTCCAAAGATAAAGGAGTATGGGTTTCTACCGTTATAACTTGTTCTTCCAGCTTACGGTCGGCGCTTATTAATATTTGTTTTATTGTTTCGTTTTCTCCAGCGATGCTCTGTACAAAGTCAGGCCAATCTTCTTTAATGGCAAAAGCAATATTGCAGACGCAGGGGTAAAATGAAACTTTCGATAATCCGCAATTCTGGCAAAGTTGTTGTTCTGCTATATCCCAAATTTGTTTTGGAACAGGCTGGTGAATATCGATGAATATTTCCCATGAAGACGTGGCTGAATCAATACGTACTTTCGTTATCGTTCCGTTTTGGATGATCTTTTTATGGTTAGCTGCAATCGGTAGCTGATCTGCAAAACAACAAAAATCTTCCGTTTTTGTTGGTACAATACAATAATTATGCATTTTCATTTCTCCCTACAACAGCACTTAATTAGTTCGATCTTTTACCGGTTTAAAAAGGCCAATCTGCATCATTATAGTAGCATATCGACCTTTAGTAAACTGTCTATTTTTTTCGTAAAACAATACCTATACACTTATACTTTGTCTTAGTCTTATTTACTTACATGCTGTTTTTAATAATTCATGAACGTTTGCAACATAATTTTCTACATTAAGGAAATTTACATCGCCTGTACGACGTACTTTTACTTCAAGGATTTGTTCCTGCAACGTTTTCGGTCCCACAACAATTTTTAATGGATAACCAATCAGGTCAGCATCTTTGAATTTTACTCCGGCGCGCTCATTCCGGTCATCAAGAATAGCTTCAATATTGTTCTTTGTCAATTCTTGGCCAATTTTTTCGGCTAACTGCATCTGGGCTTCATCTTTTGAATTAATTGGAATGATAACAACATGGTACGGCGCTATCGGAACCGGCCAAATAATACCATTTTCATCGTTATGCTGTTCGATTGCCGCAGCCATGGTACGGCTGACTCCAATCCCATAACACCCCATGACCATTGGTTGTTCTTTCCCTTTTTCATCCAGATAGGTAGCTTGAAGAGATTCACTGTATTTTGTGTGTAATTTAAATACTTGTCCCACTTCAATTCCGCGCGCCATTTTAACAGGTTGACCACAAATTGGACAAGGATCATTTTCCTGGATCAAACGGATATCAGTGATTATATCGGCTTTAAAATCACGCCGAGGGTTTACATGAATATAATGTTTATCAGGAAGATTCGCGCCACAAACGGCGTTATACAGCTCCATTACGGTGTTGTCAGCAACAATTGTTGCCCCCTGTAACCCAACCGGGCCGATAAAACCGGCGGCGCTCTGTAATTCTTCTACGATTTTCTCTTCATTGGCCAACGTTAAATCGATACAGCTAAGAGCATTAATAAGCTTAATTTCATTGACTTCATGGTCTCCGCGCACTAAAGCAATAACGTAGCCTTGTTCACTCTGATAGGCCATTGCTTTAATCGTTTTTTGCGGCGGGATGTCCAGGTACGTACTCACCGCTTCAATCGTTTTTGTTTGCGGGGTATCTTTTATTTCCAGCGGCAAAACTTCCTCTTCTGTGGGAACAATAGGATGCAGTTCCGCCTTTTCAACATTTGCGCCATAATCACAGGCCGGACAATAGACAATGGAAGCCTCGCCAGAATCCGCAATTACCATAAATTCATGGGAACCGCTTCCACCGATCGCGCCTGAATCTGCTTCTACCGGCCGAAAATTCAAACCGCAGCGGGTAAAAACATTGGTATAGGCATCAAACATTTTGTTATAACTAATTGTCAAGCCATCTTCGTCGCGATCAAAGGAATAAGCGTCTTTCATAATGAATTCACGACCGCGCATCAAACCAAAACGTGGCCGGATCTCGTCACGGTACTTATTTTGAATTTGATAAAGCGATATCGGCAGTTGCCGGTAAGAACGAACATCACTACGAACAAGAGTGGTAATCATCTCTTCGTGGGTAGGCCCCAAACAAAAATTTCGATTATGTCGGTCACGGAGCCGGAACATCTCTTCACCGTAAACATCCCAACGTCCTGTTTCTTGCCAAATTTCCGCAGGCTGGATAATGGGCATAAGCAGTTCTTGGGAATCGATTTGATCCATTTCTTCACGCACAATCGTTTCAATCTTCTTAAGAACCCGCAGGGCTAACGGCAGATAGGTATAAATACCGCCGGCCGCTTTGCGGATCATTCCGGCGCGGAGCATAAGCTGGTGGCTGGGAATTTCCGCTTCTGCAGGTGTTTCCCGTAGTGTTGGTGCATACAAACGTGATACTCGCATCATATTAATTGGCCTCCTCAGAGAGTTTATCTATTTCTGCCAGTAATAGCGGCAATAATTCACTTTCAGGTACTTTACAAACAATTTCACCTTTACGAAATAACAAACCTTCGCCTTTTCCCCCCGCAATGCCAATGTCAGCCTCGCGCGCTTCTCCGGGACCATTTACGACACATCCCATCACCGCAACTTTAATTGGTTTACGAATCGTTGCTAATCTTTTCTCCACTTCATTAGCTAATGCTGGCAGATCAATATTGCAGCGGCCGCAAGTGGGACAAGAAATAATCGTAGGCCCGTATTCCTTCAGACCCAATGCTTTTAAGATTTGATTTCCAACCTTGACTTCTTCAACAGGATCACCCGTTAATGAAACGCGAATGGTATCGCCAATCCCTTCTGCCAACAGCGCGCCAATTCCTACCGCTGATTTTATAGTTCCGGAATTAACCGTTCCCGCTTCAGTAATTCCCAGATGCAATGGGTAATCAACTGTAGCGGACATAAGGCGGTAAGAATCGATGGTTAAGGGAACATCATGGGCTTTTAACGAAATTTTAATATCATAAAAATTCATTTTTTCCAATAAATGCACATGGTGCAACGCGCTTTCCACTAACCCTTCCGCTGTGGCATGTCCGTTATATTTTGCTAAGATTTGTTTGTCCAAAGATCCTGCATTTACACCAATGCGTAAAGGCGCCGATCTGCGTTTTGCTTCCCGAATAACAGCGGCAATTTGATTAGGATCGCCGATATTTCCGGGATTGAGCCGCAAAGCATCAACGCCGCGTTCTAATGCCGCAATAGCTAATCGGTAGTCAAAATGAATATCAGCAATTAACGGGATAGCAATTTGTTCTTTGATTTTTTCAATTGCCAGCGCAGCAGGCATGTCCGGAACAGCGACTCTCACAAGATCACACCCAACCGCCTCCAAACGCTTGATTTGAGCAACGGTAGCCGTAATGTCATCTGTCTTGGTGTTTGTCATCGATTGTACGGTAATTGGCGATTGTCCGCCTACTTCAATTGTACCAATCCGTAATGACCGGGTTTTTTTTCGCAGCATTACAGTATTTCACCTGCTTTATAGAATTTTTAATCTGACAATATCTTTGAATGTTGCCAGAAGCATCAGTAAGACTAATAGAATAAAACCTATCATTTGAATCACTCGCATTTTTTCCGGGCTTAATGGTTTTCCGCGGATTCCTTCAACAGCCAGAGCTACAAAATGTCCGCCGTCCAGCATCGGAACTGGTAAAAGATTAATGATCCCTAAGTTAAGACTTAAAAAAGCAGCAAATTGAAATAACGGCATTAAACCCATTTGGGCAACTTCGCCGGTCATTTGCGCTACACCGATCGGACCGGCAACATCTGCAGCAATCTGACCGCTAATCATTTGTCCAAGACTGACAATCATTGCCGCGCTTGTCGCAATCGTCCTGTTGATGGACAGACTGATCGATTCAATGATTCCCGGATCATAATGGCTAATTTGCGGCATTACGCCAATAATTGCCTTGTTGGCTTTTGCATCATACTCAGGCGTAACTTTCACTTCAATTAGATTATCATTACGCAAAACCTGAATAATCAGCGGTTTCTCCGGGTTCTGTTGGATCGTAGTTACAAACTCTTTCCAACTTCCAATTGAATTCCCATTGATTGTTAAAACCCGATCGCCAGTCAAAAGCCCGGCTTGCGCAGCCGGTTTGTCCGCTAATATTTTCCCCAAAACTGGTTCCGGCAATGGAGTATCAATCCCTACAGCAAAAAACACAACAGTAAATAATAGGATTGGAAGGACAAAGTTCATAATTGACCCTGCTACAATAACTGCCATACGGGCCCAAATCGGTTTGGCGCAGAATGATCTTTCATCCTGTTCTTCCTCAGGATCCATCCCTGCGATTTTATTAAATCCTCCCAAAGGAATTGCCCGCAGCGAATAAAGTGTTTCGCCATATTTCCGGCCAATTACTTTGGGCCCAAATCCAAGGGCAAATTCGTCCACACGCATACCAACAAGCTTCGCAACAACAAAATGTCCAAATTCATGCACAAAAACCAATACCCCAAAAACCAGAATGGTCGCAATGATTGTAATAGACAACGAAATTTCACCTACCTATTTTCTCTTTTACCTTGATAAGCATTCCCGTCACCTCGTCCATCAAAAGAAAAGCAACAGAGTATAAATTAACTTTCGATTACGAATAAATCTGCCTTATTACTTCTGCAGCTTGTTCACGAGCCCACGTGTCGGCTGCATGAATTTGTTCGAGTTTCGGGTGGGCGATTACCGGGTGTTTTTCCATAACAGCACGAATAACAGTAGGGATATCAAGAAAATGTATTTTATTTTCTAAAAAAGAAAATACGGCAGCTTCATTGGCTGCATTGAAAACGCAAGGCAGTGTACCGCCAGTCCTGCCTGCCTGGTAGGCCATTTGCAAGGCTGGAAAAACCGCATTATCCGGCGAAAGGAATGTTAGCGGCTTTGTTTGTAGTAAATCCAATTTAGGAAAACTAGCAGGAGTTCGTTCAGGGAACGTCAGGGCATATTGGATCGGCAAACGCATATCCGGCACACCCAGTTGCGCCATTATTGCACCGTCCGCATACTCAATCATGGAATGAATAATACTTTGTGGATGAATGACTACATCGATTTGGTCATAGTCAACGGAAAATAACCATCTCGCTTCAATGACTTCCAATCCTTTATTCGCCATGGTAGCCGAATCAATCGTGATTTTTTTCCCCATCGACCAATTTGGATGTTTTAAGCAATCTGCAATGGTAACTTTTTTTAATTGCTCTCTGGTAAAACCGTAAAAAGGCCCTCCCGATGCAGTCAAAATAATCCGGGCAATACTTTGTTTTCTTTCCCCTTGCAAACATTGCAAAATCGCACTATGTTCGCTGTCGACCGGAAGAATGCTTACCTGATTTTGGGCAGCTAAGGTTGTTACTAATTCGCCGGCAGCAACCAGCGTTTCTTTATTTGCCAATGCGATTTTCTTTTTGGCTTGAATTGCCGCCAATGTCGGCTCCAATCCGGCAAATCCCACCAAAGCCGTTAACACGGTATCAGTTTGCGGTTGCGTGGCAGCAGCAAGCAACCCGTCTTGCCCCTGCAAAATGATTGTCTGCCCTTTATAACGCCGGGTTAAGCGATCTGCTGCCGCCTTATCAACCAAAACGGCAATCTGGGGTTTGAAAAAATCAATTTGTTGTTCTAAGAGAACATCATTTTTATAAGCCGCTAAAGCACTAACGGTAAATTGATGTTGATTTGCGGCAATTACTTCCAGGGCTTGAGTCCCAATAGAACCGGTACTGCCAAGTATTGCTATACTTTGCACTGTTAGTATTCTCCTCTCTTATTTCAGAGACTATA
>Ga0316604_10001605_pt1 | contig 19436 bp, 18 predicted proteins | sample OWC_soil_day20_C_FD_207650 | JGI IMG/M metagenome (GOLD analysis project Ga0316604, IMG submission 207650) | Wetland soil microbial communities from Old Woman Creek delta, Ohio, United States - OWC_soil_day20_CT | ecosystem: Environmental > Terrestrial > Soil > Wetlands | place: USA: Ohio...
CATTCAAAGTTTTGGGCGGCGCTGCGCTTATTTGTATCTTTGCTACTTTATTCACTTCGTGTGCGTCTCAAAACAAATTGGGCTGTCCGATGAAGATAGGCAAGGTGGGCCATGCGACAAACAGCAAGGATTGTTAATGAATTGGATACCTTTAACTACTGAAGATCAGTTAAATTCCATCAAGGAAGCATCTGAAACGGAAACCGTCGTAATTTTTAAGCACAGCACCCGCTGTTCCATCAGTGCGGTAGCCAAATCAAGGCTCGACAGAGCTCAAGCGCCTGAGAATATGACCTTCTATTATCTGGACCTTATTAAGTATCGGAAAATATCAGATGAAATTGCAGCGACTTATGGTGTAGAGCATGAATCTCCCCAGGTGTTGCTGATAAAAAATGGGAAGTGTGTGTATGATGAGAGCCATAGTGCCATTATAATGGATGAGCTGGTATCACATGCAAATTAAGAGTTATTAGCTAGCAGCTATTTATCCAAAGAAATTAGTACCGGCCACCAGGCCGGTATTTTTTTTATCAGTTGGTGACTATTAAGTGATCGGTTTGTATTTGAAAGGAGAGCTACTTTTTACCTAGCTTTGTAAGTATGAAACACCGTATAGTTGTAGCAGTTACCGGGGCCAGCGGGGCCATTTATGCACGTCAGCTATTGCAGAAGCTTGAAAAAGCCGCTGCGCAGACTGAAGCCGTGGCCATTGTGATGACGGAAAATGCCAGAACGGTGTGGGAAACGGAGCTGGGTACGGACGATTATAAGGCATTGCCCTTTAAAACCTATACCCAGCAGGATTTCATGGCGCCGTTTGCCAGTGGCTCAGGTAGGTATGATACGATGATTATTTGTCCCTGTTCCATGGGGACTCTGGGCCGGATAGCCGGAGGAATGAGTAATGACCTGATTACCCGGGCAGCCGATGTCGTGTTGAAAGAGCGCCGCAAACTAATATGTGTGGTAAGGGAAACACCTTACAATGTGATCCATATTAAAAACATGCTCACGGTCACAGAGGCAGGAGGCATCATTTGCCCGGCTACGCCATCTTTTTACAGTGTACCATCCACATTAGAGGAAGTGGCTGCCACTGTAGTAGACAGGGTCATTGATCTGGCTGGCATTCAGCAGGATACTTATAGATGGGGACAAGAATAATTAGTAATTTGTACAAATGAAAATAGCAATCATTAATGGCCCTAACCTGAATTTGTTGGGTAAAAGGGAGCCGGGTATCTACGGAAATGAATCTTTTGAAGATTATTTCGTAAAACTGAAGCAGTTATTTGCAGATGTAGAGCTGGAATATTTTCAGAATAACTCCGAAGGAAATATAATCGACATTTTACATGAGATAGGGTTTACCTATGATGGGATTTTGTTGAATGCAGGTGCGTATACACACTATTCGATTGCTATCAGGGATGCGATTGCGGCTATTAAAACGCCTGTATTAGAAATACATATCAGTAATGTACATGCAAGGGAAGAGTTCAGACATACGTCTGTAATTGCTCCTGTGTGTAAAGGGACGATTGCTGGTTTGGGAATGAAAGGGTATGCGTTAGGGATAAATTACTTCCTATAATTACGAATTTCTATCAGCTCGCTTACGGAATTCTTGCTACTCGCTTATGAAGTTATTGTTACTCGCTTATGAAGTTCCTGCTACTCGCTTATGAATTTCTATCAGCGAGCCCCGCTCGCTGATAGAAATTCGCGCCTCAAAAAAAAACGCTTTTCCCGCAGGAAAAAGCGTTTTTTTTTGATACTATTTTAATTACTTAAAATTTAAAATAATGCTTTATTATTTTAGAATATCGCCGCCTGAACCTCTTCACCCTTAAACGCCTCTCTTGGCTTCAATCCCAACAACTCAAACATCATATGATCCTCTTCAAATGAAGGATTCGCCGTCGTCAACAACTTCTCACCCGTAAATATTGAATTCGCACCCGCCATAAAACACAGCGCCTGCTCAGACATACTCATCTCCGCACGTCCCGCACTCAACCTCACCATCGCTTTCGGCATCAAAATACGCGTCGTCGCAATCATCCTCACCATATCCCAAAACTGCACCTTCGGCATATTTTCCAGTGGCGTACCCTTCACACGTGTCAACGCATTGATCGGCACTGAATCCGGATGCACTGGCAAGTTGCTTAGCGTATGGATCATACCAATCCTGTCTTCATGGCTCTCACCCAGACCAATAATACCTCCACAGCAAACACTCACCCCTGCCTTACGTACATTATCCAACGTCTTTAAACGATCATCATAAGTCCTGGTCGTAATGATCTGCTCATAATACTCACCAGAAGTATCCAGGTTGTGGTTGTAAGCATATAAGCCTGCATCCGCCAATTTCTGCGCCTGATCTTCTGTAAGCATACCAAGCGTACAGCATACTTCCATTCCCATTTCATTTACACCTTTTACCATTTCAAGTACGCGGTCAAAGTCACGGTTATCCCGCACCTCTCTCCATGCAGCACCCATACAGAAACGGGTAGAACCAGCTTCGCGCGCTTTCGCCGCATATGCCAGCACCGCATCTTTCTGCATCAGGCCATGTACTTTAATGTCGGTATTATAGCGTGCTGCCTGAGGGCAGTAAGCACAGTCTTCGGTACAACCACCGGTTTTAATGGAGAGCAAAGTACATACCTGTACTTCCGCCGTATCCTGCGTCTGTCTGTGAACAGATGCCGCACGGAAAACCAGCTCCAGTAAGGGCGTATTGTAGATCTCTTTTATTTCTTCAATAGACCAGTCGTGACGGATCTGCACATCTTGCATAATAATGTAATTTGAGTAGCAAATCTATACATTTAATCCATACTGCCAAACTACGGAGTATGAACGGATTAGGTGTCTAAACACCTAATTACAGGTATAGGAAGTTTGTTTTCGGTGTAATGTTCAGTAAGGTATTGTAAATCAATAATATAGTATTCTCTATATCGTCTTTCTTCACCATTTCTACCGTAGTATGCATATACCGCAGTGGTAAACTGATCAATGCAGAAGGTGTACCATCATTCGCATATGCAAATGCATCTGTATCTGTACCGGTACTGCGGCTTACTGCATGCAGCTGGTGAGGAATATCATTCTTCTTCGCTGTCTTGATGATCAGGTCACGGAGAATGTTGTGTACCGCCGGACCATAAGTAATGCTTGGACCCGAACCACACCTGATTTCACCTTCAATATTTTTGTTGATCATTGGCGTAGTGGTATCGTGTGTTACGTCAGTGATGATTGCAACATTTGCCTTGATGCGTTTTGCAATCATCTCAGCACCTCTCAGACCTACTTCTTCCTGCACTGCATTCACGATGTACAGACCGAAAGGCAGCTCCTGCTTCTTTTCTTTCAGCATACGGGCTACTTCTGCAATCATAAAACCACCAATACGGTTATCGATGGCACGACATACATAATAGTCATGTGACAGCTCTTCAAAGCCATCTTCGAACGTCACCACACAACCTACATGGATACCCAGTTCTTCTACTTCCTTACGGCTACGTGCACCGCAATCCAGGAAGATGTTGTCTACCTTCGGTTGTGGCTCTTTGCCTTCTGTGTTACGCATACGTGTATGAATAGCCGGCCATCCGAACACGGCTTTTACAGTACCATTTTCAGTATGAATATTCACTCTCTTGGATGGCGCGATCTGCTGATCAGAACCACCATTGCGGATCACATAAATCAACCCTTCAGGAGAAATATAATTTACAAACCAGGAAATTTCGTCGGCATGTGCTTCTATCACGACTTTGAAAGGTGCTTTGGGATTGATCACTCCCACCGCAGAACCATATGCATCTACAAAGTACTCATCAATGTAAGGCTTCAGATATTCCAGCCACAGTTTCTGTCCTTCCTTCTCAAAACCAGTAGGGGAGGGATTATTCAGGTAATTCCGCAGGAACGTAAGCGCGTCCTTGCTTATTACGGACTTTTGCTTTTTTGACATGCTGTTAATGTAATTTATGGCACAAAAGTAAGGAAAAGCTATTACGTGTATAGACCTTAATTATCAGGCAACCACTGCTATGTAATGTAGCACGGCCGATAACATAACCAGCCCATCCAATACAAAGTAATAGTAATAATCCGATCTTGTGTTGAGTGTATATTTAGTAAGTAAAGCAGTAATGACGATTGGGATCAACAGGTAAAAGGTAATGATATCCCTGCATACCAAAAACGCAAATACAGCCGATATCAGCAATGAAAAGAAATACAATCTCATCAACTCCGGCTTACTAAGCCATGTGATGAGTGAACGGATCCCCTCTCTTTTATCCGACTCTACATCCCGATAGTCAAACAGTATGCACAATGCATAGATTATAAAGAACCGGTGTACGATATAAAGTACAGCCTGCGTGGTAAAGTGTGCGCCTGACAAAAAGATGGGTAGTACATTCGTGACATATACCCATACCGCCGTCAGGAAGATCGTTTTACCAATAGCAATTTTACGCAGCCAGGTAAAAGGAGGAATCGGAATTTTAGGAGCAGAATACAAAAAGGTCAGAAAGGCGGCGCCACTGAGTTCCAGCCAGTAGGCCTTCAGGTCCCAAAAATAGATGGCAGCACCTATGCCGCCGATAATAGCGAAGACGAGTTGCAGGTTCTTATGCCGCACTCCCCACTGTAATCGTGGCGAAGATGAATACTCGGCAGGCGTAAGGTACCAGTGAAAATTATAACTACATATCGTCGAGAAAAATGCGAATTTATAATAGTCAATATTGACCGGATGTAAATTCAATAAGGTGTTCGTTTGCCATATAAGTAATATGGCACAGAGCGAGACGTAAACCGACGAGAATAATAAAAAATTAGTGAATGCCCTGAACATAGTGGGATGCAATTTACAGCAATCACAATGGAATATTTCCATGTTTTTTGCGTGGCAGCGTCACCACTTTATTCTCTAACATCGCAAACCCTTTGATCAGCTTGATCCTTGTCTGTTCCGGCATTATTACCTCATCTATGTATCCTTTCTCGGCTGCTAAATAAGGATTGGCAAACCGTTCTGTATACTCTGCAACCAGTTCGTTCATCCTTGCTTCAGGATCTGGTGCTGTATCAATTTCTTTTTTATAAATAATCTCTACCGCTCCCTTTGGTCCCATCACTGCAATCTCTGCCTGTGGAAAAGCAAAGTTGAGGTCGGCCCCGATATGCTTAGAGTTCATCACACAATAGGCACCACCATAAGCTTTGCGGGTAGTTACCGTAATTTTGGGTACGGTGGCTTCGCTGAGTGCAAAGAGTAGTTTTGCCCCGTTGGTAATGATCCCATTCCACTCCTGATCTGTTCCGGGCAGAAATCCGGGTACATCTACCAGCACCAGCAATGGAATATTAAACGCATCACAAAAGCGGGTAAAACGGGCTCCCTTTACCGAAGCCTTTATATCCAGTACCCCCGCCAGGTGTGCCGGCTGGTTGGCCACAATACCAATACTTCTACCTGCAATACGGGCAAAGCCTACTATTATATTCTCTGCATAATTCGCATGTACTTCAAAAAAGCTATCCGTATCCGTCACTTCAGCGATCACGTCCTTCATATCATAAGGCTGATTACTGTTTGGAGGAATGATGGTATTCAGCGCTGCTCTCTTTTCATCTGCAGGTGTATAAGGATACTTCGGTGCATCTTCTTCACAATTCTGCGGTACATAAGTAAGTAGTTGCCGGATGTTCTGAATACATTCCACTTCATTGGCGCAGCTAAAGTGTGTCACACCGCTTTTCGATGCATGGGTATGTGCACCACCCAGTTCTTCAGAAGTGACTTCCTCATGTGTAACGGTCTTTACCACATTAGGTCCTGTTACGAACATATAAGAAGTCTGTTCCACCATCAGTATAAAATCGGTAATAGCAGGGGAATATACAGCGCCGCCGGCACAGGGTCCCATGATGGCCGAAATCTGTGGTATCACACCCGAGGCCCGGGTATTGCGATAAAAGATATCTGCATAGCCGCCCAGGCTCACGACCCCTTCCTGTATGCGTGCACCGCCACTATCATTCAAACCAATTACAGGGGCACCATTCTGCATAGCCAGGTCCATGATCTTACAGATCTTGCGGGCATGGGGTTCAGAAAGGCTCCCCCCATAAACAGTAAAATCCTGTGAAAAAACATAAACGAGACGGCCATTGATCGTACCAAAACCGGTGACTACGCCATCTCCCGGAAAAATTTCCTGGTCGGTGGTCAGACCACGGTTGCGATTATGTACAAACATATCCAGTTCTTCAAAAGAACCTTCATCCATCAGTAATTGTAATCTCTCACGGGCTGTAAGTTTTCCTTTTTTATGCTGCGAGGCGATACGGGCTTCGCCTCCGCCGAGCATAGCTTCGGCTATTTTGTTTTGGAGTTCCGTGGTTTTGTCCATTGTATCAAGGTGTTAAATAACGCGCGAACACTAAATATCGGGGAAAAAAACAAAAAAAAACGCTTTTGCCACAGGCAAAAGCGTTTTTTTAAAAAGGTATATAAAAAGGTATTGAACTATTATTCGTAGACCACCTGTACTTTAGGTGTCACAATGGTATCGCTGTAATTACCGGCATCATCCTGAATATATACCAGGTAATGTACGCTATCCTTTGCGACCGGGTTCGCCCCGATTTGCGGGAAGTCGGTCGCAGTCAGGTGAAGGATCACCTCAGCTGTCAGTTTGGTACCCTTGTGCGCATCCAGACTTGGCATTGGCCTTCCGTCAAAGGCGGTATCCTCAGGAGCGGTGTCGTATATAGCGGCAAAATTGAAGGTGTTTTCAATGTCTCCGTCTCCGTCTGAGACGTCGAAAGTCACGTCCATACCGGTAGATGCGGATACGGGGGAAGAAGAATATGATTTAAACGTAATCACTGGTTTCGTACCCAGGGAATCTTTTTTACAGGCGTTGATAGCCAGTAAAGAGAAGAGGGATAAAAAAGCTATTTTCTTCATATAACAAACCTACATTATTTTTTTAACTCTTGCTAATATACGGAGTTGCTCTCCTTAACGGATTATGCCCCAAAACAGGGGTTTTGCATCCGGTAGGAATGCGTTCCGATTGTAATAACGTCCAATATTCATTTTTTGTTACGTCTTTCCCCCTAACTTTGTGTGGTTTTACTAATCAGTGTATATGAGTGGCATTTCTACAGCAGCAATATTTTCTTCAGACGGGTCGGACCTGGAAGCGTTGTCCCTTGAGACCTTTCGTTTTCAGTATCGTGAAAATGCATTATATCGTGCTTATACAGATGCTTTGCACATTCAGCCGGGCAATGTCCGCTCTCTGGCGCAAATTCCTTTCCTCCCTATTCAGTTCTTCAAAACCCACCAGGTTACCTGTGGCACTTTTGAACCCCAGCTGATCTTTGAAAGCAGTGGTACCACCCAGACGATCAACAGTCGTCATTTGGTGAAAGAAGCGGCTATCTACGAGCAGAGCTTCCTCACGGCTTTCGAGCGGTTCTACGGTCCGGTTACGGATTTCGTGGTTGTCGGCCTGCTGCCTTCTTATCTGGAAAGAAAGCACTCCTCCCTCGTTTACATGGTACAGAATATGGTACAGCGCAGCGGTCATCCCGCCAGCGGTTTTTACCTGTACGAACACGATAAATTATATCGCCAGCTCCAGGAACTGGAAGCCCGTGGTCAGAAAACCCTGCTGATCGGTGTCACCTTTGGTCTGCTGGACTTTGCAGAGCAATATGCCCTGCAACTGAAAAATACCATCGTCATGGAAACCGGTGGTATGAAAGGCAGGAGAGAAGAATGGACCCGCGACCAGGTACACGTTTTCCTGAAGGAACGACTGGGTTGCAGCCAGATCCATGCAGAATATGGTATGACAGAGTTACTCTCCCAGGCATACAGTTATGGACAGGGTTTATTCAACACTCCGCCATGGATGAAGGTACTGGTCAGGGATGAAAATGACCCCTTCCAGCTCTATACTGAAAAAGCTGCCGGCGTGATCAATGTAATCGATCTTGCGAATATCTATTCCTGTTCCTTTATAGCAACGGAAGATATAGGTCGCTTGCATGAGCATGGCACTTTCGAAGTATTAGGGAGACTGGATAATTCGGCTTTAAGGGGATGTAGCCTGATGGTTAGTTAAGTGGTAATTAATTGTACCCTATTCAATAAAGTTGCTGTTGCTGTTCCTGGTGTGCTGAGTTCCTGCATATATGGGAAACTCTCGTGATTCATTCCAAATTTTTTCATGAGGTACCGGTCTAGTAAAGTTATAGAGGGAGGATGTTGAGAATAATTCGATAAAAACTCCTTAAAATCATCCAGTTCATGATCTGGTAATAATGTTAAGGCGATCTTCTGTTGCGTTGGCGAAGCGCCTGTGTATTGCAGAATTTCTAATACCCGCCTGCACATATGTGGCGAGAAAACATCGTCATTGGCCCGGAGGAAATCCAGGCAGAAATACTCCACTGTAAAATCTTCAAAGAGACCTGCACTCAGCTCATCTTCGCCGATATTGGTCCAGGTAGCCCATTCAATTAATTCCTTCAGTGTAATTTCTTCCGCCAGCAGGGCTCTGAGATGGTGTATCAGTCCTGCGCGTGTAGGAACTGTATCCGCATCGTAATTGATGTGGTTAACGATATCTGTGTAAAAATCTTCATTCATTTCCCTGGCAGTGCTGATAAGCTGATAAGTAACATCGGTCGATGCGATATTACTTAAATGCAAAACGTCTGCGGTCTCGGAGATGATTTCAGGTCGTGTTTTGGTACCCTGTAACCATGATTTGATCAGGGAGATGAAGTAAGTGCTTGTTATGGACTGCGTCTGTTTCTTCATACTTACTTTCAGGCCTGGCATAGGTGCCTCTATTTGCAATATATCAAAAATAAGGGGAAGCGAAAAGTTAAAGGTTTAGTATTAATGTTATTCGGTATGTATCGCTGGGAAGGCATGTCTCTATAAGGTTTCTATATTACTTTCAGGGAGATAACCCGCCTATAAGCCGCCTATAACCCGCCTATAAGCCGTAGATATCCCGCATCTATATAGGGGCGGGATATCTACGGCTTATAGGCGGATCATATATTTTTTACCTCCGGGAAAGCCTAAAAGCTATGCTATATTGCCGTATTACTCAAACAAGGGAATACTAACAATCTCGTCAGTTCAAGAAAATCACTTCTTAACATATATTGTATTTAAATATATTGTATATTTGTTTTACCTGAGAATGCAATAAGCCAATATACCTTATAAAGGATGCTGAAATTGGGATCACCTCCCAATTATCCTTCATCCCGACCTATGAAAATGAATGATTCCATGCTCCAATACCACGGGCATAGAATGTTGTTGGCTTTTCATCCGTTATTTAAAAATCGTATCCTATGTCATTGCCTGTATTTACAAGAATACGGGTAACGCACCGCTATAGCCATATAGCGCGTGTGATCACCCGTGTTTTGTGTGTCTTAACATTGAATGTTTGTATGCTTCTGATTGCCAATGCCCAGGTAATTGAGCTGAACAACCCGTCAATGGAAGGAAATATTGGAAGGGATAGTGTGCCTACCGGTTGGATAGCGGCGTCAAACACACCCGATGTATTACCCGGCCCGCTCAACATTTTTAAGCGGCCCTCCGATGGTAAAACTTATGCTGGCCTGCATAGCGGCCCTGCTTACAGGGAAGGTCTTGGACAGCTACTCGCCGCTCCTTTGCAGAAAGGACTGGCCTATGTTATCTCTGTAGACCTTGCATATTCACCAAAATACCTGCAGGCTGCCTGCAATGGTAACCTCACTATTTATGGAGGCAATAGTCCCAGGGATACCGCACAGCGACTCTGGTCGTCCGGTCCGTTTACAGATACGACCTGGAGCCGGTATTATGCCATACTTGAGCCAACAGCTAATTATAAATATATATCCATCTGGGCAGATCCTTCACAGACCTGCCCAAAGAGTGATATTGGTACAGCTGTTCTGATTGATAACTTCTCCAATATCCGGCAGGTGATAAAGACTACACTGTCGGCTACGCCGAGTTGTAACAATGCCAGTACGGGTACTATACAGGTCACACCGGTAGATTATGGTACTACTTATACCTATCTCTGGACACCGGGCAATTACACAACGGCCAGGGTAAATCAATTACCACCCGGTGAATATACGGTAGTCGTCACCGCCGAAAATGGTGCGACGGGGGGAGGCACTGTTACAGTGGGCATGTCTGACCTGACTACGACACTCACAACAATTCCATCTACCTGTAACGGTCGTCACAATGCAGAAATTCATGTATCCGTTTCAGGTGGTATGCCTCCTTACCGGTTTGTATTGGATGATAATACACCTATAGGCGATTCGGTATTTACAGGGTTAGATGAAGGCAGGTACCAGGTGTATGTAAAGGATGGACAGATCTGTACCGATACCCTCACGGCGTTGCTGCGCGACCCCGAACCTCTTGCATTGAAAGGAATAACCATAAAACCCTGTAGTTGTGGCGAAACACAGGATGGAAAAATAGCATTACAGATTGAAGGCGGCACACAGCCTTACAAATACCGGATAGAAGGTGGCACCTGGCAGCAGGACAGCGTTCTGTACTCCCTGAGAGCAGGGCACTATATATATGAGGTAGCAGATACCAATGGTTGTGAGATTGGAGGGAGTGCTAATATCACTTCACCCTTTCATAACTGTATTGTGGTCATGCCGACTGCCTTTAGTCCGAATGGTGATGGTAACAATGACCTGTTCAAACCCAAAGTATACGATGCACTCACTCATTATGAACTAAGTGTATATAACCGCTGGGGAGGCCTGGTATTTCGTACCAATGATCCGCAGGCAGGGTGGGATGGAAGTGTAAAAGGTATCATACAGGATCAGCAGGCATTTGCATATGTCTGCACCTTCGATGACAGGAATAATGAACATAAAGAGTTCAGAGGGTCAGTGGTGCTGATCCGCTAGTGGTTTGTAACAGTTGCTGGATACTGGCATTCAGATTGGCAAACAGGAACGGTTTGTTAATATAGGCCGCTGCGCCCTTTTCAATGGCCAGGCTTACTTCTTCAGTGGCCGATCTTGCGCTCAGGATGATGACAGGTATATAGCGTAGTTGTTCATGCGCCCGAAAGGCTTCCAGTAACTGATAACCATTCAAAACAGGCATATAAATATCACTGATCACCAGGTCAGGCAGGTGTTCAGTGGCCATGTGAATGCCTTCTTCCCCGTTAGCGGCGGTGATGACCTGATACTGATGTAGTTCCAGCAGGCTTTGTATTGTATCTCTCAAACCTGGTTTATCCTCTATTAATAAGATGGTGTGTTGCATAGCTTTTATCTATAGAGAATCAGAATAATATAGAAAGGTAAGTGTGAATGTACTGCCTTCACCAACTATACTATCTACAGTAATAGTGCCATTATTTTCCTGCACAAAGGTTTTAACAATTGATAACCCTAACCCGGTACCGGCTATTTCATTGACATTACTTGCTCTGAAGAAGGGTTGAAATAGTTGTGGCAAATCACTTGCTGGAATGCCGATACCATCGTCTATAAACCGGATCACTACCTGGTGATGATCAAAATGAACTTCAACCACGGGGGATTTCTCTCTTGAAAATTTGAAAGCGTTGCCCACGAGATTCATAAAGATCCTGTTCATCTGATTGTGGTCTGCATAAATACCCTGCGGAATACCAGTGACAGTGAGTTCGAAGCTGCGGGTATCTTCCGGATCAGCATAGTAATTGGATCGCAGCGTTGTGAGCATTTGAACAACATCAATAATTTGTTTGTTCAAAGTCATCCGACCGGACATGATACTGTTGATCGTCAGCATTTCGTCCAGCATACTATTGAGCCTGAAAATTTCGGTGGTAATGCGTGAAAGATTCTTTTCATAGAAAGCATCCATTTGTTGGCTGGCTTGCAGTCTTGCGCCCAATAGTTCTACCACTGCTGATATGGCTGTCAGCGGGGTTTTAAATTCGTGCGAAGTAATAGCAATGATATTGCTGGCGTTATTCAATAATTTCAATGCATCCTGGGATACAGTAGTCTCTTCATTTTTCATGGGTGTACGGTTAACGTGCATGTGAAAAAATTGGTATGCACGACTTGTGGAAAATTGTTCACATACGAAATTATCTAATGTCATCACGGGATTTGTGTCGGTGTCTTTTTAATTAAGATCAACAAGGTAATCATTAACTTATTAATTATAAAAGAGGAATTATCTCTTAAAATGATTAATTTTAAATTACCATTTAGATGAAAGTGAACAATTTTTTTGCCAGAACGTTAACCTAGAAGACACATAGATTTTTTTGCAATAGCAACAATGATACAGTGAGGGATTAACCATAATTTATAAGGCTCTGTTCGGTGATTAATAAAAATTTTATACCCGTCCGGACTTTTCTGGAATCATTTTTGTTCAAGAGGTGATTAGAAATTAGACCATATCATATTGAAAAAGTAACCAAGTTAATTCAGCACCTATGATCAACATTGGAATTATAGAGGATAACTATTTCCAATTGAATAACTATCGGGAGTTTCTCGAAGATTTTCAGGAGTGTAAAGTTGTCTTTGCATGTAAATCGATGGAAGAGTTCAGAGAACTCGCCTTCAAAGAAGTTGATGTCAATGTCATTCTTTTAGACATTTCCCTTCCCGGAGAGTCAGGCATACAGGGTATGCATGAATTACGTCGCGTATATCCTGAAGCCAAGATTATTGTCTTATCCGGGCATGATGGTAAGCATTATGTTATCGAATCGATTCGTAACGGTGCCAATGGATATATCATTAAGACCAGTCGTCTGATGGAAATTTATCATTCAATATTAGATGCCATCAGTGAAGGAGGAACATTGTCTCCAAAAGCCGCCCATTTGTTGATTAATCATATAAATAAAGATCCATTAGAAGATGTCAGACATAAGCTCACAAAGAGGGAATATGAGCTACTCGCATTGCTCAAACAGGGCTACTCATATAAGGAGATGGCAGACAAACTATTTGTTACTGTCTTTACTGTCAACCAACATCTCAAGAAAATATATCAAAAGCTGAATGTTGCTACAAAATCGGAGTTGATTTCAAAAATCTGGTCGAATAGTCTGTGTACAGCCTTTTTATTTGTAGGTTTTGCAGGATTTTGTTCAAATCAGTTTTTCGCGTGATAAACCGCGTGGCTTCAATAGGTACTACTATCATAAGTAGACACGTTTTTGTTATATCATCGAATTATACTCTAGTAAGTAATAGTGTTAGAGGGCTTGATAAACTAATATTGTACTGCGGGAAAGCGAGGAAAAAAACCTAAATAATAATAATAATTGGAAATGTTTTTAAGTAAGGATTATTTACCCCGAATCGTTTTTCCGGTCCTTATCTGCTGTTTCTTTATGTCTTGTGTTAGTACCAAGCAGTCAGTGTATTTTCACGATTTGCCGGATACCGTATTGGCACCCATAAAAGGAAATTTTGAGCCGGTAATACAGAAAAATGACATTCTGCAAATCACGGTTAGTTCAATGAACGCGGAGGATGCAGTGATCTACAACACGCCAAGTATGGCCGCCGTAGGAGGGGCCGCCAGTAGCGGACCTCAGGCAACAGGATTCTTAGTTGATGATGCGGGATACATACAGTATCCTGTCCTTGGCCAGGTAAAGGTTACAGGTCTGACCAAGGGTCAACTTACAAAAGTTTTACGGGATTCGCTTACAGAACGTAAGCTGCTCGTAGACCCGGTAGTCAGTGTAAGGTTCCTGAATTATCGTATAACCGTAATCGGAGAAGTAGGCAGGCCACAGGTAGTGAACGTCAGCAATGACAGGGTCACCATACTCGAAGCACTGGGCTTATCCGGCGATATTACGGACTTTGGTAATAAAGAGAATATTATGCTGATTCGTGAAAGTGATGATGGAACCAGAACAGTGAAAAGGCTCAATCTGAATGACAGATCGCTGTTATCATCGCCTTATTATTATCTGCGGTCTAACGATATAGTATATGTAGAACCTACTAAAGCGAAAGTGGCCAGTACCAACACAACAAGGCAAATACTGCCGCTTATCATTAGTAGTATCTCATTGGTAGTAATTATTTTGGACAGGTTAGTAATTAAATAGATACACATTGATTTATTGTTTATTGAGAAACCATGCAACTAGATTAGAGAGGTCTTGCTAAGTGTCATTCTTATTACTAATCCCAATCTTTATTAACTCTTTGGCGGAATTACATGCAAAGAAAAAAAACCGATATCCGTAAACAGCAGGAGGATCAGACAGATCTGCTGGAACTGCTCAGAAGTCGCTATCAGCCCTACTGGCCGTTATTTGTGCTCGCTGGTCTGATTGCATTTGCAGGTGCGTTTGTGTATCTGCGATATGCGACTCCGATATATAGAATTACTTCTTCCCTGCTCATTAAAGATGATGCAAAGGGAATGGATGGCTCTGTGCTTTCTTCGCTGGACCTCTTTGGAGCCGGCAAGCAGATAGATAATGAAATCGAAATCCTGAAGTCCAAAACACTGGCCAGACAAGTGATTCAACACCTGAACATGTACGGCGAGATAATGGAAGATGGCAAGATCAGAGATGTAGTACTCTATCAGCAGGTACCGTTAAAAATGGTCTTCCTTGACCCTCAGCTTGTACCAGGACTGGAAAATAAAATGCTCCCACTTAAAGTAAATAATGCCACACAACAGGTGTCTATAGGTAACATTACCTATCATATGAAAGATACCGTTCAAACCCAATGGGGGAGAATGATTTTCCTTCCTGGAAACGTGGTAGATGATGGTAAGCACAATTATTTTTTACACATCGTAGGTGATAAAACACTTACTTTACAAATGATAGGAAATCTCAAGGTTGGACAGGCAAATAAACAAGCCAACGTGATCAGCCTTGAATACAACGATGTGGTGCCAGCCAGAGGTGAGGCCGTGCTGAATGAACTCATGAAAGTATACGACGCGGCTGCAATCGATGATAAGAATAGGATGAGTGCCAAAACCATGGCATTTGTAGAGGAACGCCTGCGTATCGTGACGAATGAACTGGGACAGGTAGAAGGTGAAATCGAAAAGTTCAAAACGAGTGAAGGACTGGTCGATATCGGCGAACAAAGCAAAATGTTCCTCGAGAGCGTAAAAGACAATGATACCAAGCTGACAGAAGCGAATATGCAATTATCCGTTTTAAAATCTATTGAAGATTATGTAAAGGGCAGAAAGGATGATGAGAATATGGTACCTGCTACCCTGGGTCTCACAGATCCGGTGTTGCTCGAACTGGTGAACCGTCTTTCTGAAACTGAAATGCAGCTGACACGGCTGAAGAAGACCACTGGTGAAAACAGCCCGCTGATAGCCAGCCTGGCCGATCAGAAAAAGAAACTAACACCTGCCATCCTGGAAAACATCCAGAGTCTGCGTGCAAACCTGGAAGCAGGCAAGCAAAAGCTGATGGTAGATAATGTGAAGTATAGCAGCATTCTCAGAACAGTACCCAGCAAAGAAAGAGCACTGTTGTCCATCAGTCGTCAGCAGGTGATCAAAAATAACATTTACACATTCCTTTTGGAAAAGAGAGAAGAAACTGCCCTGCAATATGCTGCGGCTATTTCAGACAGCCGTATCGTAGATGCGGCAGAAGCAGATTCCTTCCCGTTCAGTCCAAGAAGGTCAATGATACTCGGTCTTGCAGTATTAGGAGGTTTGGCAGTAGTAGCCGGATTTATATCTGTCAAAGATATGTTCAACAGGGAAGTATTGTTCCGTGCTGACATCGAAAAGGCTACAAGTGCACCGATACTGGGCGAAATCATGCAGGACGACAAAGCCCATCCGATTGCCATCACTGATGGTCGACGTACGGCAGTAGCGGAACAATTCCGTGCCCTGCGTACTGCCCTCAGCTATATTGGCATTAAAGGGGCAAATAAGACCATTATGATCACTTCTTCCATATCAGGTGAGGGAAAGAGCTTTATTGCCATTAACCTGGCTATAAGCCTCTCTTTGATGAAAAAGAAGGTAGTGTTGCTGGAATTTGACCTGCGCAAGCCCAAGGTCAGTAAGATGCTCAATGTATCACATACCCCCGGTATCAGCAATTACCTGATCGGCCAGGCCGTAATCGGTGATATTCTGAAGAAACCCGTAGAGGGGAACGAGTATTTCTATCTGCTGTCATCCGGGGTGGTTCCTCCGAATCCTACCGAGTTGATCCTGAATGGCAGATTGGAACAGTTAATAGCTTCGCTTAGTGCCACTTTTGATTATATCATTATCGATACCGCTCCGGTAGGTCCGGTAACAGATGCCCGCCTGCTGGCACCATTTACAGATGCAACCCTGTTTGTGGTACGCCACCAGCGCACGCCTAAGTTCCATCTTCGCATGATCGACGAGTTGTACCAGACTCAGGAACTTGGGAAACTGAATATTGTATTCAACGGTATCAAAATGCGGGGTATGCCAGGTTACTCCTATGGTTATGGCAATGGCTACGGCTATGGCAATGGCAATGGGTACGGCTATGGTTATACCGATGAACATCAGAACGGATCCATCAAAAAGAAAGGATTAACCCGGCTTTTTAAGTAAGCTGGTTTCATGCAAAGTTCTGATTTATTTCTACAGTACAACATTTACTAAAAATCCGCTAAGACACTCATGGGACTGAGGAGGCGAAGCTATGCCTTCAGTTCAGGAAAACCATGCCCGCCGCTTGTCTTTGTAAATTCCACCAAACACAGTCTCGATTTTTTAACCGTTAAAACCATTCCCATGGAAAAGAGTCAGAATTTCTGGTATGCCGTGTATACCAAACCTAGATGGGAAAAGAAAGTTGCAGAGTCATTGATTCGTAAACAGGTCGAAACCTATTGTCCCATCAACAGAGTTACTCATCAGTGGAGTGATCGTAAAAAAGTGGTGGAAGAGCCGCTTTTTAAATCTTATGTATTTGTTCGTATCCCAGAGACAATGAAAACGACCGTGCGTGAAACGGCGGGTATTGTAAACTTCGTATACTGGCTGGGTAAACCAGCTTGTATTCCTGAGCATGAGATTGATCTGATCAAGCGTTTCCTGCATGAATATGACAATGTGGAGGTAGAAAGCTTTCCAATTCATCAGAACGACCTTATCCAGATCACTGCTGGCCCACTCATGCATCAGCGTGGCAGGGTAGTGGAGTCAGGAAAAAATACGGTGAAAGCTGTATTATACAGCATGGGATTTGCCCTTACCGCTACTGTCAAAAAAAGCGAACTGGTGCTTCTCAACAGCAATCAATTCAGGCAACAGCATTCTAACGTTTCGCTTTAACCCCCTCTCCATGCAACATATTCTCCTTTGTGGTGGGTCTGGTACCCGCCTCTGGCCGCTGTCTAACAAACAGACGCCTAAACAACTATTGCCGTTATTTGACGGCCAGAGCCTCCTGCAACTGACCTGGCAACGCAATGCGTTTGCCTGCGACAGTGTACTGGCCATTGTAAATGAGCAACAGGTCACTACCGTTGCAGATCAGCTGCAAAACTCCGGTGCTGCACATGCACGCTGGATTGCTGAACCTGTAGGTAGAAATACCGCTGCTGCCATTGCTTTAGCTGCCTTCATCGCCGATCCGGAAACAATTCTCCTCATTACACCAGCAGATCACCTTATTGGTACGCCGGATATCTATGCACAGAACGTGTTCATGGCAGAGAAACTGGCTGCTGACAATCACCTCGTAACTATCGGGCTACAGCCTACCTATCCTGAAACAGGCTATGGGTATATACAATACGATGCTTACGATGTAGTACGATTTACTGAAAAACCGGATATCGTAACTGCCGAAGCAATGCTCAACAGTGGTGACTACCTCTGGAACAGCGGCATCTTCTGTGGAAAAGCAGGTGTATTGCTGGAACAGCTGCAACAATATGCTCCAGCTATTTACACTGCTGCTGCCATTGCTGCTGATGAATACCTGGAAACAGGCCGCATCCAGCTATCTACCATGGAAGCAATTCCTGCTGACAGTATTGACTATGCAGTATTTGAGAAAAGCAATATTGTAAAAGTGATACCCAGTACAATGGAATGGAGTGACGTAGGGGGATATGAAGCACTCGCAGATGCACTTGCCAAACACTACCAGTACAGCAATCACCAGGCTGTCTTTATCCAGAGCGACCCTGTGAACAGCATGGTCCTTGGCAAAGATAAACTGGTTGCCCTAGTAGGCGTGGAAAATGTAGTAGTGGTGAACACGCCTGAAGCCCTGCTGATTCTGCAAAAAGGGAAAGGCCAGGAAGTGAAACAACTGCACAAGTGGGTAAAAGAAAACAGACCTGAATTACTTTAAATCAATACTATGCAACTAAACGATAAAATATATATAGCAGGTCACCGCGGCATGGTAGGCGGTGCAATCAAAAAAAGATTGCAGACTTTAGGTTACAACAACCTGCTCACCCGTAGCTCCGTTGACCTGGACCTGCGTAACCAGGCCGCTGTAGATGAGTTTTTTGAAAGCGAACGACCTGATTACGTATTCCTCGCAGCTGCAAAAGTAGGTGGTATCTATGCGAACAACACTTACCGTGCAGAATTCCTGTACGATAACCTGATGATGGAAGCCAACATTATTCATGCTGCTTACAAACACGGTGTGAAAAAACTGCAATTCCTGGGTAGCTCCTGCATCTATCCGAAGATGGCCCCACAGCCACTCACAGAAGATAGCCTGCTCACAGGACCCCTCGAAATGACGAACGAACCATATGCCATCGCCAAGATAGCAGGTATCAAACTCTGCGAAGCTTACCGTGATCAATACGGTTGTAATTATATCAGTGTGATGCCCACAAACCTGTATGGCATCGGTGATAACTATCATCCTGAAAACTCACATGTTTTACCTGCCCTGATCCGCCGCTTCCACGAAGCAAAAGAAGCGGGCAAGAACAGTGTAACTGTATGGGGTAGCGGTACCCCACGTCGTGAGTTTTTGTTTGCCGATGACCTGGCTGCTGCCTGTGTATACCTGATGCTGCACTACGATGGCAAAGAACTGGTCAACATTGGCACCGGCGAAGACCTGAGCATCAAAGAACTGGCTGAAACGGTGAAAGAAGTAGTTTGTTATGATGGCAAAATTGTATTTGATCCATCAAAACCTGATGGCACTCCACGTAAACTGATGAATGTTTCCAAACTGCATAGCCTGGGATGGAAACACACGACTGAACTGAAAGAAGGATTAGTACAAGCATACGCGGATTTCCTCAGGAAACGTCATATGGCCGTTAGCTGAGTTTTTTTATTGCTCACA
>Ga0316604_10001606_pt1 | contig 19428 bp, 17 predicted proteins | sample OWC_soil_day20_C_FD_207650 | JGI IMG/M metagenome (GOLD analysis project Ga0316604, IMG submission 207650) | Wetland soil microbial communities from Old Woman Creek delta, Ohio, United States - OWC_soil_day20_CT | ecosystem: Environmental > Terrestrial > Soil > Wetlands | place: USA: Ohio...
AGAGTGTTTCGAAGTGCTCAGATGAAGGAAATAAAGCAAAAGGCCAACCCCGGGGGATTGGCCGCAGTGCTTGATTTACTGGTGGGCCCGCACGGACTTGAACCGTGGACCAAAGGATTATGAGTTCACGTGAGCAGACTAATGTACCCGTTGGTCACAGAAGGCCTAACAACCCCCCAGTATACCTTGAAACCCTTGTTTTTCCTAACTAAGTCAAAGGTAAATCGGTTTAGTTCAGGCTTCATGGACTTGCCTGAAGCGTCGCCGATGTGTGCTCTAAAAACTCTGCGAATGAGCTCCAGTTCTCGCTGGAAATCCCGGCAGAGGACCGGAAATTTGACGGTCCGATGACGGAATGCCAAACAACCTCGATTGAGGAATTAGTCTCCGGTCCCAGAGACCGGACGGAAGCTCATCTGAAAGTACCGGAGCAGTACCGTCGACACAAAGGAGCGCCTGCGGTGGGCTCCTTTGTGTCGCCGAGTCGCCTGTGTCGGCGGGGCTGCGAATACTGCTGCCTGGGGCGTTGGTACAGCGGACGCTACTACCGTTCAGGTGGAAATCTGCCGAAGCAACGCGCGATGATTGGGATAGTCGCATTGGTTTAGGCACGGCATGTTCACTGCTTCCAGTATTCGCCGTCGTGAAACCCAGTCGCTAACGGCTCCTGGCGATCATTCCAGAGCAACTGGCTTTTCCAGCGCTGAATCCACAATGCTTCGAGATTTGCTGCGACCTCGGCGTCCGGCATTGTATGCACGGTCGCCGGTAGCCGTTTTTTAAGTTCTGTGATGGACACTGACCAGACGGCCAATGGACCGCGACCAGCATCTAGTTCTGCAAGATACAGGTTACGGGCACGTTCCTGGTGATGGATGGTCTTGTGGCGGAGCCAGCGGCTATGGAGTGCGGTGCTTGATTCCCATTTTCCGATATAGCGGATGACTCCCCGGTAATCCGTAACCGCATACACCAGTGGCCCATCGATATCTTTCCAGCGGCGTTCGTTGATTACGCGATGGTCGATGATGCGCTTGTGCTTGCTGCGGTAGTAGAAAGTTTCCTGCCGTCCAGCCACAAGTTCGATGGCCTTCTCCATGCCGAGCGTGGCCGGGTCCACGGGGTGGTGCAAGATTTGCCCCCTTTCTTTGTGACCTACAGCGGGCGCCGGGTTGGTAATTGGGTCGCAGAAAGGCTGTTCGGAAAGCGAGCTGAAATAGACGCTAGCCAGTAGTGTGGCGTCCTCCAGAGCAGAATGTTTCTTCCGTTGAACGGTAAGGCCGGCGCGGGCGATCAACGCATCCAGGGAAGCGCTTTCACCTGGAAAGCGCTTCCTGGACAGCTTCAGCGTGCAGGTGACCTTCCCAAGATGGGCCAGGCAGTGCGCGTAACCTGCACGTTCCAGTTCCGCATCGATGAAAGCGCTATCGAACGAGGCGTTGTGCATCAGGCATTCCGAACCCTTCACAAAGGCGACGAAGCGGTTAGCGATGTCAGCAAATGCTGGCTTCCCAACTAAGGCGGCTGCGCTAATCCCATGCACTTGCTGTGCTTCGGGGTCAATGCTGCGTTGTGGGTTGAGGTAGGTGTGAAACGCCTTGCCAGTCAATTTTCCATCGATTGCCTCAACTGCTGCCAGTTCGATGATTCTGTGCCCCTTACGGGCGCTGATTCCAGTTGTTTCGGTGTCGATGAAGATTTGGCGTTTGTTCATTCTTTTTGTCTCCTGATCTCGAATGGTCATTAAGCATGGTTGATTCGCTTATGCCGTGCTCCGACGGTGACTACTTTCCCGTCAGACACGACCGCATATGCGTTCAGGTGCTCGTTTAGCTTATTGAAGAGGCCTCCGGCGTAGCTTTCAACATGCCGGCGGGCTCGGCGGTCAAAGAAAACTATTTCTGTTCCACGGGCGTCGTGCTCCCGCGTGCCGAATTCCAACAGCAGATCGAGAACCAGTGGGGGAATGCCGCGCTGTTGAGCTCGGACATTCGCGTGTTGGGTCATCATCGCAATTCTCCCTCAGGCTTCTTACCATGAACCCCAGTCGCTCGATTTAGCAGCCTGATCGAGTTCCCGCTCCACTTTGGCCACTTCTTCACGCTGGTGCAGTTGAAGGACCGCCACAACAAATTCGCGAACGTTCATTTGCAGAACACGCGCAAGGTCAGCGAAGAAAGCTAGTTCGAAATGCAACTCACCCAGCTCCAGCTGGCGAACACGCTCTTCTTGATTCGAGCCGTTCATCTCAGCAACCATGTCCTCGATCGTCAGCTGCAGGCTCTCCCGTTTCGCTCGGACGTATGCGCCGAGATCGGCTGGCGACAGGAAGCTATTGTTGGAAATGTCCCGTTCAGCATTGCGACTTCGGACTTCGGTTTCCTTAAAGCCACGCTGGCGCAACCAATCCCTGGCTACCTCGATTTCTACGAAGGTACGGCTTCCGTGCTTGACGGTCCTGAGGGAATTCTTCGCCTTCGGGTTGGCAAGGTTCCGAATGGTTTTCTCATCGATGCTGGCCAAGTAGGCGAGATCCTTCAGAGCCATGTGTCCCCATAACATGCTGCCGTCGTCGAGGGTGCTGTAGCCGCCCTCGTCGATGGCGAGCCGCAACCCCGATAGTTCGATGACCTGGAGGCACTTGTCCAAAGAGTAGTCATCAGCATTGTTGGCGAGAAGAGGGAAGTCCCGCAGGCCATCGAAAAAACCCTTGATATCCTCTTGGACGATTTCCCAGTCGTCACGAAGTTCTGCATGAAGGACGCCAAGAATTCCGTAGTCGTACAGATCGCTCATATAGCCGGTAATATCAAAATTATCGATGTTCACTTGCACGCGTAGCGAATCGTCCATGTCACTGCTGCGTGCGCAGACTTCTTTCGTGAATCCCATCAGACGGGGGGCGTTTTCAGGAAGGTATATACGACCGAGTTCTCGCGAGAAGGCGAACAGCACATCGCGCAGTTCGGTAATGAGTTCCTGCTTGGTGAAAGGGGTGTTCTTGTTCATCGCTTTGGTCCTGTAGAGATATAGGTGGTGTCCTGCATGTCCTGAATAATGGCAGGGCAATTCTTTGTTGTCAAGGATATTCGGGATATCCTGACAGGAATTTTATTGTTTCGGCCATACCACCGCCGATCCCCTGAACTAAAAAGACCGAACAGCGGCCGGCTGTTCGGTCTTTGAAAGGAACGATCGCCAGGAGTGATCGCTACTAATCTCCAGAGGACCCGCGATGTTGCCTAGTCGCCGGTGTCGCCAACGGGAGTCTTCGACGAGCGGTCGCCAGGGGAAACTTCGAAATTCGTGTAGTTCCGCTTGCAGAAGCTCACTTCCTCTAGCGTCTTGGTCCCGCTCAGATAGTCGTGTCGTTGCTGGCGAATCTGAAAGGCAGGGAGAGGCAAGTCATCATCGCCAATGTAGCCCCTCGACTTGGCCAAATTTTTTTCTGTCGAGATTCTTATCAAGGTATCTAGCCTTTTGCGGGCAGGCTCAAGTCGAGGAAGCGCATTTAGCTCGTTGTGCCGATTCGTCATGGCGGACAGCTTCTCGGTCAGTTCTGTCGAATTCGACGTCCGGAACCATTCCGCGAACAGGGGTAACGTCGGTATCGTGACAAGTTCGGTCGGTGGGGAAGGTGGGTCGGTTGCGAAGCCGCAAAGCAACTCATTGTCATCGGGAGTGGCGTTGCGGTTCCTGACTACCAACTGCTTATCTGTCAAAGACAGGTATACCTGTTCTGTCGCGGCCAGAGCGGGGAACGGAAACAACTGCTGAGTAAACAAGAGGCGCTGAATTGGCAGACCCACCATCTGCGCACACTCCTCGACAAACGAAGTGACGGTTGAGAACGGTACCTCGTTGCACATCGGGAATGCCGGGTCATCAATCGGGTAGGCCATCCCGCGAAAGAGCTGGAAGTGCAGCAGACGGGAGCATTCCTCGTAACCCAACAGCATGACCATCTGGCGTTGAGTCTTCTCCGATAGGTCTCGTTGGAAACGAGCGACCCACGAGATGACTCGCAGCCGCAGGCGACACGACAGGGGGTAACTGGTTAAGTGGCAATCCTTGGTGCTGGTTGGGCTACTGGATCGTTTCCAGCCTCCTTTTTCCATCCAGTTGAAAAACGTCTGCCGCACCTTGGCCGCTTCAGTAGTCTCCGGATGCTGAAGCGCCCATTCTCGCAACTGGGAATTTGTTTCGCCAGTCAGCTCAGCCAGTTCTCGTGCGATAGAAGCGACCAGGCTTCTGACATTTTTCTGGGCGGAATTAGACAAAATGGAAATACGGGAAATCGTTGCGTAAAGGAAGTCCTTCCTCCGATGCCGTCGGGCACGAGCATCGTTTGCAACCTATTGAAATTAAGGAATATTCGCCAACTCGGTCTGCCGGGGGAGACGGCTTACAGTGGTGGCTCCCGCCCCGATTGGGGCTTCGACAGGAGCAAGAATGGTAATTTTTCTGAAGTTTTACACAATCTACGATGGTGGGCAAATCCATGGCCGCTTCGGCGTCATGGCGATCCATCCAATGCTGCGGAGGGCGTATGCCTAGCACCCAGCAAAACCAAACCCCGTCCTTTCCGGTGGAGGCCTTCGGTGAGATCGCCCTAGCGGTCGAACGGATGGCCGCCTACTGCCAAGTGGCACCGGAGATGATCGGGTCGCTGGTGCTGGGAACGGCTTCAGCACTCGTACAAGCGCTGGTCAATGTGTCAGAGGCCACCTTCGATACTGGCTGCCCGTCGTCGATCAACATTCTGATGATCGCCGGTACGGGAGAGCGCAAATCAACTGCCCTCAACGTCGTCGGCCGCCCCATGCGGGAAGGCATTCGTGGCGGAGCTAACAACCGGGACAGCATGATCCTCCAGGACGTGACGGTCGACGGGCTGGCATCATTGCTCGTCAACGTCTGTCCATCCTGCACTGTCATCGCTTCGGAAGCCTCAATGCTGTTCGGAGGGCATGCGATGAACAAAGAAAACCTCGCACGGTTTCTCGGGGTCGCTTCGGCCCTGTTTTCTGGGGAAGCCTTCAGCAGAACCCGTGTCGCCGGCCACAGCAGCGCGGAAGAGCGTCGCCTCAACCTGACGCTGATCTCACAGCCTATCGTGGCAATGGAGTTCCTCTCCAGCGCGATGGTCATGCAGCAGGGGTTCGGCAACCGCTTCCTGTACTGCGCTCCTCCCTCGTTGGTCGGGAGTCGCGCGTATGCGGACATCGATCTCACCAATGATCCCGCGTACCTCAGCTACTGCACACGTATCCGGTCAATGGCATCCCAAGAATGGATCATCGACCCGGTTACGGGCGGCGTAGTACCCCGCACAGTGCGAATGACGCCAGAGGCCAAGGAAGCGTGGGTCACCCTTCACGACCTCCTTGAAGCTGAGGCGGGTCCAGGGGGGCAATATGCTGACCATGTCGGCTACACCATACGCTTCGCCGAACAGGTTAAGCGCATCGCGGCGTTGCTGGCTCTCCTCGACGATCCTACGGCGGAGTTCATCAGCGAGGGTGTCATGGTGCGGGCGATCGAACTGGGCAACTATTTCTTCGATGTCGCACGCCAGCTTTTCACGATGGCCCCTGCCAACAAGGATGAGCTGGACGCACGCAGCCTGCTGGACTGGATGCGCAACAAGCAACTGTCGGAGAATCTGCGAGCTATCCCCGTCCGGTTGATTTACAAGGACGGCCCGCGCTCAGCTCGCCCCAGTAAGCGTGCCCGCGAGCTGCTGGAGCTCCTCGAAAGCCGGGGTGAAATCGCTCAGTACGATGGGGCCATCGTCTACGGCGGCGGCGACAAGAAGCGCTCGGCCCAGAATTATGAAGTCATCAACCCCTAATATCTGATATCAATGCGCATTCCCCCTTCGCGGGGGGAATGCGCCTACACGGAGAAGCAAAATGGACCAAGATACTGCAGACCGCATCGGCAACAAGCTTGACGAGCGTAGCTTACTCAACGACGAGCAACATGAGGACAAGGTGCGCAGGGCCAGGCTGTGCTATGACTCACTGGAGGAAATGCCGCCCGACGACCGGGACGCGTGCATTGCTCGGGATGCCTGGGAGCAGGTCACAAACCCGATTCCTTTCACCAAGGGCATTGATTTCGGACTCTCCCTCAAGGCCAATACGCACGCCCTTTATACGAGTGCACTACAAAGGCTGACCGGTGGTGGCATGGACCTGTCCGCTATTCGTGATCACGCCAAGATAGTGAGCGAGGCGCTCGTCAAGCAGCGTATTGAAGAAATGGGCGGCGACGCATTTTTGGCGGAAACGGATGAACAAATCCTCTGCATGATTGAACGCTTGAGCGACATGGACGGCTCGTCTGATGCTTGGTTCATCGCCGGGTACATTGAGTGGCTGGCCAGCAACACACTGCACAATTCGGAACTCATTGGCAAGCACATCGAGTTGCCTCAATTCAGTGATGACGATGAAGTCGAGCAGATAGACATGTGGGACATTGATCCCGAGAGGGCCAGGGAGTTTGAAGAACGCTTCCCTTACGGTAGTACCATCATCGAGGTGCGGACCACCAAGCCTAAGGACAAGAAATAGGTACTCTGCACCAGGCCCGCCGATGGTGGCGGGCCTGGCCTTGGCCGGTAGTGCCAAACTGCTTTGCCAAGAAAAATGACCAAACAGCACGCAGCTGTTTGGTCATTTAGTAGCCCGGGTTGGAAAAGCGTGGCGGTCGTAAGCGTCCGGCATGCTTGGCGACACGGCGACAAAACCTCGGATCAGTGTCGCCGTGTCGCCACAGTCGTCCGCTACCACATTGACCATCATCCACCATCACTTGTCACGTACGCACAAAAAAATGACCAAACAGCTACGGTAGCTGTTTGGTCATTCGCTCAGGTCTCGACGGCGGCATCCTCCTTGTTTTCGACAGACTGGATCGCTTGCGAAACGATGCTCCCAACCGACTGAACTGCGGTACGCAGGTTGTCAGAGGTCAGGTGGGCGTAGCGCTGGGTCACTTGAATGTCGGAGTGATTTAATGCCTGCTTGATGAGGTACAGGTCATGGCCAGACTGGGCGCACAGGCTGGCAAAGGTGTGCCGGAGATCGTGGATGCGGATGCGCTCGATTCCTGCGGCGTCCATCAGCTGGTCGAGGCATTTGCGCGGATCAACGACATGCTTGCTTGGGTCGCGTCCTGCAAATACCCAAGGGCTACCTTGCTCCCTGGGCAGTTTTACCAGAAGCTCTTTCGCCTCATCGCTGAGCATGACATGGTGCGTGCGTCCATTTTTGGTATGCGGGATGCGCCAAATGCCGCGCTCCAGATCGATGTTTTCCCAGCGTGCGGTCAGTGCCTCGTTGCGTCGCGTGCCTGTAAGCAGCAAGAACTTTAGCGCCGCGATGGTCATGATCGAGCGTCCATTCATGTCGTCCATGGCCTTGTACAGCCGACGAATTTCATCAGGTGACAGGAAGCGTTGACGGGCATTGTTCTCTTGGAATTTTTTCACGCCAGCACAGGGGTTGCGCTCGACGATTCCCCATTGGATGGCGCACTTGTAAAGCTTGGAGACCACGCTGAGATGGCGATTTGCTGTGCCTGCACAGTGCGATTGCTTTACTTGTGCGTGGTAGAGCTGGACGTCTCGCAACATGATTTCCGTCAGCCGCCGATTGCCAAACTTCGGGATGAGATGGTTGTTGAGCTTGGACAGGTCGGAATTCCAGGAGCGTTTCGTGCCCTTGGCCCATTCCATGTAGTCATTCAGAGCAAAGTCCCTGAAGGTAGGGATGCCCCGAATGCGATCACGTTCGACGGAAGGATCGATTCCTGCATCGATGTCGGCTCGCATTTCCAGCGCCTTTTTTCTGGCCTCGGGAATGGTTAGGGCGCCGTACTCGCCGAGCTTGATCACACGCTTTTGCCCATTGAAGGTGAAGCGAAAATAGAAGAACTTTCGTCCCTGTTTGTTGACAAGCAGGCGCAGGCCAATCACTTCGGTATCCGAATACTCGGCAGATTTCGATGCAGCGTTGGCCGGATGTATTGGAAGCCCTTCTATGGACCGCAGGGTGAATCGGAACTTGGTTTTGTTTGTCATGGCTGATCTCTTTCATCGGTACAAAAAGAAGCCGCCAAACGGGAGCGATCCCGATGGCGGCTTCTGGCCGTAGTGGGCAGGACGTGGCAGTCGTGACTGCTAGTGGGTTGTTGCGGGGAAAATCCGTGAGCCGATTAAGAATGACAATAAGAGCGTTGGCGCGTCAGCATGGGGCGGGACCGTCCGTCGCAGTCATTCACCGGCATCCGGCCCCAAGTTGAAACCAACGTCTTCGAAGTCCATGAGCTTGGCGACCTGCATGGAAAGTCGCCAGCGCATGGAGTCTTGGCCCGCAAGGTGAGTCCGGCTACCGGCAGACAGCCGCTCTCGCCGCTCAGGCGGAGCGACTGTCTATTTCCGGTTCTTCGGCGTTTTTTCGGGTGAGGATGACGACTGGCTACGGGACGCCAAATATTCCTCAGTGGCCTCTTTGGCTTCTCGTTCCGCATCGCTGCGTGACATGCCGCCGTCGTACTGATAGATCCCGGCGCGCTCCTCGAACCAGTATCGCGCGTCCTCATTGAGGGTATCCGCCCATTGCGCCACTTCGGGCGACAAAGGGCGCGTGTATTTCGGGGCGCTCACGGCTCAATACTCGCTTGGCATGAGGAAGGTGCTGGCCGACCTGTCGGCTTCCGAAATGAGCCAGATGATCACATTGGGCGCGATCACGTAGCTCGACAGCAACCGGCCGCCGAATTTGAGTGCTTCATTGTTGGCTTCGGCGTCTTCGGTGGGAACTGAGCCCCAATCGCCACGGAGATGGCGGGCGAGGAGCGTCAGCGGTAAGCAGCCGTGCTCCTCCATCACAGCGAGTGAAGCGGGAGTCGCCAAAATCTTTCCGGGCGCGAACTTCGCTTGGGAAAGGCTCTCTGTGACGGGGTGGTCGTCAGTAATTTCCAGGTTCTGATGCATGTGGATGCTCCAAGCAAAAATGCCGCGACCACAGTCAGTGGCGCGGCATTGGGTTAGGGAATGGAAGTCAGGGCAGCGCGCCTAGCGGGCAACGCTTCGGTACTGCGAGTCGAGAACGTCAGGGGGGCGTGAACAGCGAGTACGACATCCCCCAACGCACAGACACAGTGGTGGGCATGGCGAATGCCGCCCGTGAAAATCTACTGGGTCGCCCCAGCGATGCCGGTTTTGAGGATGGCAATCGTCATTGCGCATGCCCTGCCTCACAGCGCAAGCTGAGCCGCTTGCGGCGCAGGCGTGGCATAGGTCTCGCACATAGCCAACAGCTGACGGTCGATTTCCGGTTGTTTCGGTACGAAGAGAGCAATGGCGAAGCCACCGTCATTCAGAATGAATACCGCTTCGTAGCAGGCCGGGCATGTGTGTTCTTCGAGAAATTCGAACGAGGGCGCAAAGCCCGGCTCGCCGAATCGCGTGTCGTCGAATAGCCCCTTGAGGATCGGACACCCAGTTTCCGCCTCCAGCGCTTCCACGCTGTCGCCGGGTTCCGCTACGACGAAATACCCAAAAATGTCCGGGTCGTAGGGTTCGCCTTGAGCGATTTCGACGAAGCGTTGGGCGACGAGGGCGCGCAGTGCAGGGTCCTCGATAGTGCTGGCGAGGGTCGGATCACGCAGGACGCGCATCGTCATTCTCCGGCTCACGAGTTCCACCGACAGGACGAGCTTTGCTGCCCCGGCCTTTGCGGCCAGGAGGAACAGGCGCGCCACCGGAATCGCCTGCGCCCGAGTCGGCGCCGGCTGATTCCGTGGCCTCGCTGTTGCCAGATTCGGGCGGTTGGGAAGCACTGCTGGCCTCGGACTTGGCTGGCGGAACATAGATTTCCCCGTCAGCGCGCAGCATCGTGTCTTTCCAGTCGGCCCAGTTTCCTGCCTTCTGATGTTGGTGCGGGGAATCGGGAACCGGGGCGACGAGGCCTTCGGCGCGAAGCGCTGCCAGCAGAAAGCCCCAGCTATTGACCGATCGGCCGATGAAGGCGCCGCTGAGGTTTTTTGCTCGAAAGGGATTGGAGTCAGTGAACTCGGCGAGACAGGACTCGATTCGTTCAAAGGGCAGGATTTCACGCGACCAATATCCGCCACCGTCATTGCCGACGATGGTAAAGAACAGCAATGTGCGGTTCTCGTTGCAGAGGATGCGATAGGTGATATCTCCGGTTGCGCGCGGGCTGGCCTTGCGGGCAGCGGCAAGTTTCAGAGAAAGATAGGTCGGGGTGTCTTGGGGCATGGTGGGGCTCCTTGAGGGGGCTGGGCACAAAAGGAAACGGCCCCGTTCCAGTGAGGAACGAGGCCGTTCAAGGGGTGCGGCGTTTTCAGATTTTCGAGCCCATAACGCCGCCAAAGGCTCTTGTTGAGACGTCAGCGCTTGAGTCGGATGCGCAATTCGATGTCGATCCTGCTGGGGAGCGTGGGGGGGACGTATTCGGCGATGGAGGTATTCAGCATGTTGGTTTCCTCAGGGGAAGACGAAAAAGCCGAATCCTGGGGGCTGGATTCGGCGACCGGTCTGGGGCCAGAAAAATCATATCTGCCCGAGTTCGCAGTCGATGCGCTATGGCGACCTTGGCGACATGGCGACCGCCCGAGCGGAGTCGCCAATGTCGCCGTGTCGCCGAAGGAGCGGTGTGCTGCCTGCGTTGGCCCTCGGCTACCGGCCTGCGGTGACGCGGGCACCAACATTTCGTTAGTGACTGGAATTCACCTTACTTCAGCGGAGGACGCCAATGCCCACGAAAACCCTACATCGCCTGCTGCCGACCTCATGGCTCGCCAAAAGGCTCAACATCTCGGTGACGACCATCGAGCGGATGCGTAGCCAACATCCTGACCAAATGCCGCCCCACGTGACGATCGGCAAGTCGATTCGCTATGACGATGGTGTGGTCGAGGCGTGGTTACAGAACAAGATGGGCAACCCGCCGACGTTGCCCTTGCAATCCGCGCCAGAAGAGCAAGAAAAGGCGGCCTGATCGCAGATAGCAAAGCACGAAGTCATTCCCCTTTCCCCCTTTCAAGGGGGGAAAGGGGAAATGACTGGCTGGGTGATGACTGGGCTGGATATGGGCTGCGATTAGGCGAACTATCGTCGCGCGTTGATTGATCAACTTCGTTCCGGCGCCGAGGTATCGGGCAAGCGGCAAATCGCATCTTTCTGGTTTCGTGAACAACACTATAGAGAGGAAATTCAACCTCTCGGACCTTGCCGCCGCATTTTCGTCAGTGCAGGCGGCTTTTTTCTGAACAGAAAGGAAAGATCATGCTGAAGCTCGAACAGTCTGCGCAACAGAACCCCAACCGGAAGCTGCCCTATCGTCGCCATTGTGACCGGGACCTCGCTGAGATCATCAGCATCCACAAGGATAGTCTGTGTGATCAGCCTTACACCACCGACTACAGCAATCTCCAAGCGATGGAACTCATCCTCCGCCGCTGGCTCTGGGATAACCAAGCCCGGTGGGGGAGTGTGCGTGTAGATGGGCGCTGGCTAGCCGAGCAGGTTGCCAAGCTGCGTGAGGTCGAGGTAGTGCATAGCCTCGATATCCTGTTAGGCCTCTGCCTGTGCGCGTGGCTAGAGTTCCACCAAGTCGGCGAGTCGGGGTACGATCTGGCGGGGCTGCTGCGTCTCGATAACGATCCTCCGCTGCCTCATGAGTTCACGGAGGTGCCAGCTATCGCAGGGCCCCTTCATGTCGTCTCGTGGGATGCGCCTCCGCCCATCCCGTGTGCGCTAAGAAGCCAGATCGACGACGTGGTATCGGTCTTCGAAAAGCGCCTAGAGGACGGCGAACTGCCTAAGACCATACTCTTCGAGCTGATCCCGATGTTGCATCGGACCTATCGGCAAGCCCTGCATCACACCATGCGTAGCAGGGAGGTGCGGCTGAACACTAAGCCTCTGTCCGAGGCCGTTGACCGCATCGATGCTGGCAGAAGTGGCTGCAAGGAGCGGCCAGTCTTCACACCCAGGCTCTACGACGGGCTGTGGCTTCTCGCATACTTCGCCTACGCCTTTCACAAGGGCGCGGTAGTGCGGGACATGCTCGATGCCGGAGAGATCAGCCCCAGAGAGGCCATGAAGCTCCGCTAAGCGGGAAAACCGCCCAGACACCCTTTGCCTAGACAGGGCAAAGGGTGTCCTGCTGGCTGGTACAAAACGAAGAAACGCAGTACATTCGCAGCACACTGAAGTCAGGACTATGTCATGAGGCATCTGAAGGACGAAACCATCTCCATCCGCACATCGGCAGATATCAAACAACTGCTGCGGATGGCTGCCGAACGGGAACACCGCTCCATCGCTTCGATGATGGAAGTGCTCATCTTGGCTTACGCCCAGCAACACGGCCTGAAAACCGATACAGAGCCGCAAGTACGCAAGATAGATTGATTTCAAGCCCAAGTCGTGGGCGCAAATATGGTTACGGGCGAATTGCCCTGAGAAAAATCGAGAACATGGATCATTCAGTACACAACAAGATCGTCAGCTTCATCTGGTCAATCGCTGACGACTGCCTCAGGGATGTTTTCGTGCGCGGCAAGTACCGCGATGTCATCCTGCCAATGTTCGTCCTGCGCCGCCTGGACTGTCTGCTGGAGCCCAGCAAGGAAGCGGTGCTCGAAGAGGTCCGCTTCCAGCGCGAGGATGCGGAAATGGCCGACCTCGATCCGCATGGCCTGCGTGAGGCATCGGGCTACGTGTTCTACAACACCTCCCGATTCACCCTGAAGTCGCTATTGGGGAACCCATCCCAGCTCGAAGCCAATCTGAAGAACTATCTCGATGGTTTTTCGGACAACGTGAAAGAGATCGTCGAGAAGTTCGACCTGCGCAACCAGATCCGCAAGATGGTGCAGTCAGACGTGCTGCACGACGTCATCGAGAAGTTCGTCTCCGAAGAAATCAACCTCAGCTCCAATGACCGCAAAGGCCCGGATGGGCGTACCCAGCCGGGGCTGTCGAACTTGGGCATGGGCTACGTCTTCGAAGAACTGATCCGCAAGTTCAACGAAGAAAACAACGAAGAGGCCGGTGAGCACTTCACTCCACGTGAAGTGATCAAGCTCATGACCAATCTGGTCTTCATTCCGGTTAAGGATCGCCTGCCCAACCCTCTGACCATTTATGACCCGGCCTGCGGTAGCGGCGGCATGCTGACCGAGTCGCAGGACTTCATCACTGACCCCGAAGGCGAGATCAAGGCCAACGTCGGGGTATTCCTATACGGTAAAGAAAGTCAGCCGGAAACCTACGCCATCTGTAAATCCGACATGATGATCAAGGGGAATGACCCGCAAAACATCAAGTTCGGCTCCACGCTGGCGACCGACGATTTCTCGGGCACGCGCTTTGACTTCATGCTGACGAACCCGCCCTACGGCAAGAGCTGGAAGACCGACCAGAAGAGCATCGTCGATGGCAAGGACGTGATCGACCATCGTTTCCAGGTTAATTTGTCCGACTACACCGGGCAGGAACACGACTTCTACCCGGCGATTCCGCGTTCGTCTGACGGCCAGCTGCTGTTCATGATGGAGATGGTCAACAAGATGAAGCGACGCAGCGACAGCCCAATGGGCTCGCGCATCGCTTCCGTCCATAACGGCTCGGCACTGTTTACTGGGGACGCTGGCGGTGGCGAAAGCAACATCCGCCGCCACATCATCGAGAACGATTACATCGAAGCCATCATCCAGCTGCCGAACAACCTGTTCTACAACACCGGCATCACCACTTACGTCTGGGTTCTGTCCAACAATAAGGCCGACAAGCGTAAGGGCAAGGTGCAACTGATCGACGCCAGCAACCTGTACCAGAAGCTGCGCAAGAATCTGGGCGAGAAGAACTGCGAGTTCAGCGACGAGCATATCCACCGGATCACCCAATTGTACTTGGAAATGCCGAACGATGGCATTTCCAAGGTCTTCAACAACCGCGATTTCGGTTACTACAAGGTTACGGTCGAGCGCCCGCTGCGACTGGCTGCGCAATTCAGTTCCGACCGCATCGCCACGCTGCGCTTCACGCCGGGTATGCAAGAGATTATGGAGTGGGGTTACGGCAAATATCGCGACGAGGTTTACACCGATCTGAAGTCGCATGCCGAGGCTATCGAAGCCCACCTTGAACGCGAAGAGATCGCCCTCTCGCCCAAGAATCGCAAGGAACTGTTGTCCGAAACGACATGGCGCGAGCAACGCGACATCATGCAGGCCGCCCAGCAGCTGGCCGACAAGATCGGAACTGAGGAATTTCTCGACTTCAACCGCTTTGAGGGCATCGTCGATGACGCCCTCAAAGCGATGGGTCTGAAGCTGGCCGCGCCTGCGCGTAAGCAAATCCTCAACGCGGTCAGCTGGCGCGACGAACGGGCCGAGAAGGTTGTCAAGAAGGTCCACAAGCTCAATGCTGCCAAGCTGAACGAGCTGCTGAACCAACTCGGCACAACCCGCGACAAGCTTGGCGACTACGGCTACATGGCGACACCGACCGGCGAGTACATCGAGTACGAGCAGGACAGCGAACTGCGCGACACCGAAAACGTGCCACTGGCACTCGATACCAGCATGTCTGCGTCCAACGTGATTCACGACTACTTCATCCGCGAAGTGCGCCCGCATGTGGATGAGGCCTGGATCGCCATCGACAAGACCGTGATCGGCTATGAGATCAGCTTCAACAAGTATTTCTACCAGCACAAGCCACTGCGTAGCCTGGAGGAAGTCACGGCGGAAATCCTGGCGCTGGAGGCTGAAACCGATGGCCTGCTCAAGCAGCTAGTGAGCTTCGTGTCTGGAGCCAAGCAATGAAGGAAATTCAGGCCAAGACGCGCAGCGTGCGCGAGCTGCTGAGCGACACCAAGTACGGCATCGACTACTACCAGCGCGAATACAAATGGCAGACCAAGCAGATCGTCGAACTGGTTTCCGACCTCACGGCCGCATTTCTGGAAGAGTACCAGCCGCAGCACGAACGCAAGGAGGTGGCCTCTTACGGACATTACTTCCTGGGCTCTATCGTCATCAGCCACTCGGACGAGAAAAAGCAGATCGTGGATGGTCAGCAACGGCTGACCAGCCTCACGCTGCTGCTGATGTACCTGCACAACATTCAGAAAGACCGTACCGATACCGTCTCAGTCGAGAAGATGATCTTCTCCGAGGAATACGGGGAAAAATCCTTCAACCTCGACATCCCTGAACGTAACGAGTGCATGAATGCGCTGTTCGATGGCATTCCCTACGATGCAGTGGATCAGGTCGAATCGATTCAGAACCTGATCGGACGTTACAACGACATCGCGGAAGCCTTTCCCGCCGAAATTGCGGACGAAAAGGCGTTGCCGTACTTTGTGGACTGGCTCCGCAACAAGACCCAGCTGGTCGAGATCACGGCTTACGCCGATGCTGATGCCTACACGATCTTCGAGACCATGAATGACCGTGGGCTGTCGCTCTCGAACACCGACATGCTCAAGGGCTACTTGCTGGCGAGCATCAGCGACACCGCTAAACGGGCCGAGGCCAACAAGGAAATCAAGCACTGGCTGCTGACCTTTGCCAAGCGAGACAGCGAGCGCGACACCAAGGAGAGCGAAGCGGATTTCTTTAAGGCCTGGCTGCGTGCGAAGTACGCACAGGACATCCGCGAACGGAAGAAAGGTGCGAAGCCGGAAGATTTCGATCTGATCGGCACCGAGTATCACCGCTGGGTCCGTGCCAAGGATGATCTGATCGGGCTGAACGCCAGCGATGATTTCAACCGCTGGGTACGCCAAGACCTCCGCTTCTTCGCCCGCGTCTACCTGGAACTGCTGGAAGCCTCCGAATCCTTGAAGCCAGGGCTGCAATCAGTTCGCTTCAATGCTGACCACGGCTTCACACAGCAATTTCAGGTGTTGCTGGCTCCTCTGCTGCCGTCCGATGATGACGCCACGGTCAAGGCCAAGCTCAAGCTGACGGCGGATTACCTTGACTGCTGGCTGAATCGCCGCCTGTGGAACTTCAAGTCGATCGACTATTCCACTCTGCAATACGCGACCTTCCTGCTGACCAAGGAATTGCGCAACTTGTCGCTAGATGCGCTGCGCGACAAGTTGATCACCCGGCTGACCAGCGATCAAACAGAATTCCCGCTCGATGATCAACCATACCTGAACAACTGGAATGCCAAGAGCCTGCATCGCCAGTTGGCCCGTTTCACGCACTGGCTGGAAGAGCAAAGCGGTCAGCCAGGGCGATATATGGAATACATCGTTCGTTCAGGCAAGAACGCCTACGAGATCGAACACCTGTGGGCCAATCACTTCGAGCGTCACACGGATGAATTCGCTCATGCGCAGGAGTTTTCCACGCACCGAAACAAGGTGGGCGGGCTTGTGCTGCTGCCAAAGAAGATCAATGCCAGCCTGAACGACAAGGCGTACAGCGACAAGCTGGAGCACTACCAGAGTGAAAACCTGCTGGCCCGTTCGCTGCATCCCATGTGCTACGTCCACAACCCCGGGTTCCTCAAGCTAAAGGCGGAAACCGGCCTGCCGTTCAAGGCATTCACCGAGTTCAAGAAAGCCAACTTCGACGAACGATTTAGCCTCTACAAGGGCGTTGCCGAACTGCTTTGGTCGGCTGATCGCTTGAAGGAGGTGGCGTGATGCAGCGCTATGAGAGCTTCAAGCCGAGCGGTATTCCTTGGGTAGGCGACATTCCGTCTCACTGGGGGATCAAAAAGAATAAATTTCTTCTCAGCGAGCGTAAAGCCGTTGTCGGGAAAGATGCGCCCAAGTTCAAGCTCCTGTCGCTAACGCTGCAAGGCGTGATTCTTCGTGACATGGAAAATCCGAAAGGCAAATTTCCGGCTGAATTCGACACCTACAAACAGGTCTCGCCTGACGATTTGATCTTCTGCCTTTTCGACGTCGAAGAGACACCCAGAACGGTTGGTCTTGCTAAACATCACGGGATGATCACTGGGGCCTATACCGTCACTCGCTGCAACGAGCAGGTTTCCAGCGCCTTTTTGTATTACTACTACCTCTCGCTGGATGAGGGGAAAAGGCTACGTTCCCTATACACCGGTCTGCGGAACGTTATTACCCGGGACACGTTTTTCAGTCTTGCAACACCATTTCCACTCCGCGAGGAACAAGATCGCATCGTTGCCTTCCTCGACCAGAAAACCGCTGAAATCGATGCCGCGATTGCGAAGAAGGAGCAGCTGATTGAGTTGCTCGATGAGCAGAAGACAATTCTGATTAGCAAGGCCGTCACAGTAGGCTTGAACCCTGATGTTCAGCATCATGAGAGCCGAATTGAATGGATTGGAAAAATTCCCTCTCATTGGCAGGTGAAGCGGGCGAAATACCTGTTTCGGGAAATCGACGAGCGTTCTGTCAGTGGTGATGAAGAGTTGTTGTCTGTCTCACACATGACTGGAGTCACACCTCGCTCGGAGAAGGCAAACGTCTACATGTTCATGGCTGAGGATTATTCTGGCTCAAAGCTATGCTGCCCTAATGACTTGGTCTTTAACATCATGTGGGCTTGGATGGGAGCCTTGGGTGTATCTAACCGTGTTGGAATCGTTAGCCCATCCTATGGTGTTTACCGTCAGCTGAAAGAAGGCACTTTTAACAATTGGTATTTGGAACACCTACTTCGTTCAACGCTGTATGTGGCTGAGTACAACAAGCGATCAACCGGATTGCATTCCTCTCGACTGCGGCTTTATTCGCACATGTTTTTTGACATGGAGCTTGGCTTTCCTTCACGCGAGGAACAAGACGAGATCGAGCGAGAAACAAAGAAACGGGTCTCGCTGGCGGATGCTGTGATCACTTCAGTGCAGTCGGAGATAGAGAAGTTGAAAGAACTACGCTCGTCGCTAGTGGCAAGTGTGGTGACAGGAAAAATACGGGTGTAAAGGGAGAAACATGGTCAGCCAAACCAACGAAGCAGCGCTCGAAACGCACATCGAAAACGCCCTCGCCAAGGACGGTTACTGGATTGGCACCCCTGCTGATTTCGATAGAGAGTTTGCCGTCGACGGCAAACTCTTCTGGCAATTCCTCGAAGCTACCCAGCCCCAGGAGCTGGCGAAGCTGAAGGATCGTCCGAACTGGCAGCGCCTGCTGCTGGAGCGGCTGAATAAGAAGATCAAAAAGGATAGCGTGCTGGCTGTCCTGAAAAAGGGACTGGACATTGACGATGCCCACTTCGACCTGCTCTACCGGCTGCCCTACAACGACCTGAACCCGGACGTCGTTACCAACTTTGCGGCCAACATCTTCAGCGTCACCCGGCAAGTGCATTACAGCGAATCCGACACCTTCAAGTCGGTGGACATGGTGCTCTTCGTCAACGGCTTGGCGATTGCCACGCTGGAGCTGAAAAACCCCTGGACCGGCCAGAACGTCCACAACGCCATCAAGCAGTACCGCACCGACCGCGACCCGCGTGAGCCGCTGTTCGAATTTGGCCGCTGTCTGGTCCACTTTGCGGTGGACCCAGACGAGGCCTACATGTGTGCCCAGTTGGCCGGAAATGACAGCAATTTCTTACCGTTCAACAAGGGCTTCAACTTCGGCAAGGGCAACCCGGTCAACCCGAACGGCCACAAAACGGCCTACCTCTGGGTGGACATTCTCCCGCGCCGCAGTCTGACCAACATCATCGAGCAGTTCGCCAAGTTCACCGTCGAGAAGGACAAGAAGACGGGCAAGGAGCGCAAGGCGCTGTTCTTCCCCCGCTATCACCAACTGGACGTGGTGCGCGGCATCCTGGCTGACGCTAAGCGGCATGGCGTCGGCCAGACCTACCTGATCCAGCATTCCGCAGGTTCGGGCAAGTCCAATTCGATCACATGGCTGGCCTATCAGCTGGTTGAGCTGTACGACACGGCAGGCACTGACAACGTGTTCGATTCCGTGGTTGTCGTGACCGACCGCCGGGTGCTGGATACCCAGCTCAAGGACAACATCAAGCTCTTCTCTGAGACCAAGAATATCGTCGCCCATGCCGAGAGTGCCGCCGAGCTGAAGGCGCATCTGGAGTTGGGCAAGAAGATCATCATCACCACGGTGCAGAAATTCCCGTTCATCGTGGACGGCATCGACGATCTGACCGACCGCAACTTCGCCGTCATCATCGACGAAGCCCATTCTTCGCAATCTGGCAGCGCCTCCGACAAGCTGAACATGACGCTGGGGGCGGAAGACGAGGAAGTGCCGGAAGACCTCCAGGACAAGATTCTTGCAGCCATGAAGGGCCGCAAGATGAGCCAGAACGCCAGCTACTTCGCCTTCACCGCCACCCCGAAACCGGCCACGCTGGAGAAGTTCGGTCGGCAAGGAGCGGACGGGAAGTTCT
>Ga0316604_10001607_pt1 | contig 19420 bp, 24 predicted proteins | sample OWC_soil_day20_C_FD_207650 | JGI IMG/M metagenome (GOLD analysis project Ga0316604, IMG submission 207650) | Wetland soil microbial communities from Old Woman Creek delta, Ohio, United States - OWC_soil_day20_CT | ecosystem: Environmental > Terrestrial > Soil > Wetlands | place: USA: Ohio...
GATCACCTCTTTTTACCTGAAGTTTTGTAGCTTTTGTAAGTCATCCAATATATACTATTGGGCTTACTGCCATTTTGTTAACGTGTTTTTGGAGGGAGTGTCAGCTTGTGAATGAGAGGAAGGTCAGAAGCTTCCCCAAGCTGTGGGTCAGTCCGGCAGAGGCCGTGTTTTTTATTGCCGGGATTTTATTTTTGATTGGCACGGTGAATATTTTCAGCGCCAGCTTTGTGCTGGGGGGACAGCTATTTAAGGATGGATATTTTTTTATAACAAAGCATTTGATTTCCTTTGCGGTAGGTTTTTTGGTTATGATAGTAGCTGCTGTTGTCGATTACCGCAAGCTGAAGGGGGGGTGGCTGCTGCTGGCAATAATAACGACCATTGGGCTACTCCTGGCTGTTCATGTTGCTGGCCAGGATGCCAATGGTGCAAGGCGCTGGCTTAGTCTGATGGGCTTTAAATTTCAGCCATCTGAAATCGCTAAGCTTACTGTCATCATGATTACGGCAGCTTATTTAGGGGCCCGCATTGACCGGGGGCGAAGAATAACCTTAAAATCTCTACCGCTCGGCGTAACACTCATTATGGGTGTTCTTGTCCTTAAACAACCGGACATGGGGACAGCTGCGGTCATTGTAGGCTTAAGCCTGGTGCTATATGTATTAGCAGGTATACCAAGGCAGGAACGGATCTATTTGGGAATGACTGTTGCCGCCATGATCGTATATTTAGTCTATGCGGCTTCCTACCGAGCAGAACGTATCTGGGCTTGGCTTGACCCTTGGGCGTATCAACAGACCTCTGGTTATCAGACAGTGCAATCACTGTTGGCGATTGGCTCAGGCGGCCTGTTTGGCTCAGGTCTGGGGATGGGAGCCAGCAAATTCAACTATTTGCCGGAAGCGCATACCGATTTTGCCTTTGCTGTATTGTGTCAAGAGATGGGGTTTGTCGGGGCCCTGCTAGTGATGATACTGCTTGGTGCTATGGCATGGTATGGTATCCAGATTGCCAGCCGGGCAGCCGATGGCTATGGCTTTATGCTGGCATCAGGTATAACCGCCTTAGTAGTGGGACAGGCCATTGGCAACATTGCCATGGTGTCAGGCGTAATTCCGGTTACCGGTGTACCGTTGCCATTCATTAGCTTTGGCGGTACTTCGCTTATTGTCAATTGCGCAGCTGTTGGACTGCTTATTAGTGTTGGCCGGCACATAACAGCCAAAGTCTTTCAGCCAGGCGAAAGACGATTTGGTGCCGATCATCCCAGGCTTAAACTGGTGAAAAAGCCTCCTCGTACAACTGGTGCCTAAGGTTAGATGTTTAAAGGTCTTCTGTTAAGGTAATAATTACTAATGGACTTGTTATTTGGTAATTATTAAAGGAATTGGCATGCAGGCCAATTCCCGTAAGGGAGGCCTTTTCTTATGCTGTGGCTTATTCGGGCCGGTGCGTACTTATTTAGTGGTCTGACAATTTGGCAGTTTATTCAGGGCGGGGCACCTGATGTAGCAGTAATTCAGCGTCATTTAGCCCTTGATCAGACGCATGGTATGGTTTTTGGCGTATGCGCTGGCTTTAGCAGCTATACAGGACTAGATGTTACTTTAATCCGGCTGGTCTGGACATTGTCGGTGCTATATCGCGGGGCAGGCTTGGTCCTGTATATTCTTGCTTTCTTAATTATGCCTGTATCTTAATATATATTCGGTACTTGCTTCGATAGGTTTTCACCTGTCGAATTTTTTTATGTTTGTAGGGTGACATTTGCCATGGTATTCACATAAAATACACTAAGTCAATGAGAGGAGGCACCATTATGAAGAAAAAAACCAGACATCAAATGTATAGCAAAAGTAACGTCATGAAAATGCAAGGGGAGCTTCATGACATGGATGATATGTGTGAGATGGATGACATGGATGATGATATGGAAGACATGGTTTGTGAAAAGCCGAGCTATATGGGATGCGTAAAGAGTATGGAGAAAGATATGTGTGGCAATTTTCCGGAATGCATCCAGTTAGCTCATTCCTATGTGCCTTGGCAAACTTATGAAAAGGCGTTTACTCCATGTGAGGCACTTATGAAAGGAACTTTGTTTCCAGAACTCTGGGGTGTCTACAGAATTCCTAAATAGATAAGCTTGGAGGTGTAAATAAGTGAAATATGAAAAACAAATGATGTTACTTAAAAAAGTGCAAGAGATTCAGTTTGTCGCAGTTGAACTTAATCTATATCTTGATACGCATCCTTGTGACCAAGATGCGCTTAACGATTTTAATTGCGCAGTTGAAATGTTGAAAAAATACAAAGAGCAGTACGAATGTGAATACGGACCGCTGATAAACTTTGGTCATGGCGGTATGTCCGGGGAGCCTTGGCAATGGGCGCAAGGACCTTGGCCATGGGAACTATAACTATTTGATAAAGGAGCGGTGAATATGTGGTTATATGAAAAAAAACTCGAGCATCCCGTGCGCGTTAGCTGCCCGGACGTAAAATTCGCCAAAATGGTAATAACTCAATATGGCGGTCCTGATGGTGAATTGAGCGCTTCGCTCCGGTACTTAAACCAACGGTATAGTATGCCAACTGATGGAGCTAAAGGGATATGTACATGTAGATATTGAAAAATCAGTCCTCAAACTCGATTCCTACATGGCCGTCAGCAAAGACATTAACCCGCTTTACTAGGCCGGCAAGGATAGATTTATGCTCTTCTTCGAAAGTGATATCCCAAATATGTTTGAAGTTCTTTAAGCTTTCCAGAAGTTCGATTTTTGATGTTGATTTACTGCTTTGGGCCATGATTCGTTCTTCTAAAGACTGCATTTCGCTTTCAAGATAATAGCGCCGATTTTTCAATTCTTTTGTGCGTTCGAGATATTCATCAATATCGATACCCTTACTTTCAAATGCGGATGCCCATCGATCGATCCGTCCCTTTATGCCGCCATGTTCTTTCTTAGCTTTTAGTAATGCAGATTCCAACTCACTTGTATCGACTTCTTTAAAAACGTCTCTGGTAATTTGCTCATAGTAGTCTTCATCAACACTAATTCGGATAAGTTGTTCTACTACCTTAGCATCAATATCATCGATAATTTTATAGCCAGGCTTGCAGTTGATGTCCTTGACCATGTATCGGGGAGATCCTTCTTGTGAATAGCAGGCATAGTAGCGGCTTGCCGTTCCTGAGGCCTGGTTAACTAATTTGTACCGCATTCGGGCACCGCATTCACCGCAGTAGACTATGCCTTGAAGTAATCCGCAGTTTTGTGCAACCGGCCTCGATCCGCCACGGGACTGTTTTAATCTTTGAACCTCATCCCATTTCTCAGGGTCAATAATTGATTCATGTTTACCTGGGTGCATTACTCCCTTGTGGGGAATCCTGCCGATATAAAAGGGGCTAGATAGAATCGCGCGGATGGTAGATCGATGCCATTCCTTTGCTGTGTGGGGCGGAACCTTCCTGGCATGTAACATATCAGCTATGCCCTGATACCCGACTTGTCCTTTTAGATATTCATCAAATATGAACCGGACTATATCCGCCTGAAGTGGATCGATATCAAGTGATTTAGTTGCAACGTTATGACTATAACCATACGGAGCTACTCCACCCATAAAGCGGCCTTGCCTGGCGGCTTCTTTTTTTGCGTCAGTTACCCGCTCGACAATCGTTTCCCTTTCCAACTGAGCAAAAGCAGCCATAATGCCTAACATGGCACGCCCCATCGGTGTTGTAGTGTCAAAGTTCTCCGTTACTGATGCAAATCCGATGTTCTTGGGAATGAGTATATCCTCAATAAGATACATGACATGCTGCTGGCGGCGGGAGAGACGGTCAAGCTTTACCACTGAGACCATATCAAATTTACTGGCTTTTGCGTCGCCAATAAGCCTGGACATATTAGGGCGGGATAAGTCCTTGCCTGAGTAACCATCGTCGATGTAGAAGTCGAACACATCCCATTGTCGAGATTCACAGTATGCTAACAGCCGGGATTGCTGCAAGGGAAGTGATATGTTTTGTTCGGCTTGTTCCTCCGTTGATACGCGGAGATATGCTGCAACTTTTATCATAATTATTTATCTCTGCTTTTCTTTGTTATTTTTTTAATTTCTTTATCAAAATCTGATAGAAAATTTCTGTCTTGAATTACTCGGAACTTTTGATATTCACTCTTTGCAGATTCAATAGCTAATTGATGTGATATTTTCCCGGCATTTTGTAAAACTTGGTATTCATTAAACTGTAAAAAAGCATCTAGTTTTTGTATCCAGTCTTGCATTTTCATAGGGATTTGCCGTGCGGCCTGATTCTCAGCGTAATCAAGATACATACTGACAATTCGTTCTAACTCTTTAATTTCTGGTTGCTGCAGATAATTCTTAGCAACAACAGTATCTGATTGTAGAATTTTCCCATCAGGAGCATTCTTCCATGTTTGTAATCCCATATGGTCTATATTGGAATTTGCTCTATCAGCGATAATTTCAGCAGCTGTCATTCCGGTAATTGCCCAATGCAGTTTATTTTGCACGGTTTGATAAAAACGAATTGTTAGATCTGATTTTGGGCTATAATCAATACTGCACTGCGCATAAATATCGGTAATCTTTTGATAAAATCTCCTTTCAGAAGCGCGGATTTCACGAATGCGCTCTAATAGTTCATCAAAGTAGTCTTTACCAAATCGTTTTCCTTGCTTCAATCGTTCATCATCCAAGACGAAGCCTTTAATGATAAATTCTTTTAGAACTTGGGTTGCCCAAATGCGAAATTGAGTAGCTTCTCGGCTATTTACCCGATAACCAACAGCGATAATAGCATCGAGATTATAAAAAACTACATTGCGAGAAACGTCTCTCTCGCCTTCTCTTTGAACTATTCGAATTTCTCTAATAGTTGACTGTTCATCTAATTCACCAGAATTAAATATTTCTTTTAAGTGATAATTAATGGTAGGAACCTCAACCCCAAATAACTCAGCCATTCTTTTTTGATTTAACCAAAAAGTTTCATCTAGAAAAAATATTTCTACTCTAACATTGCCATTAGCACCTTGATATAAGATGATATCATTCAACTCGCCTGTATTTGATTCTGGGAAAATATTATTATTCATCGTGGGTTTATCCCCTTTCGGTTTATCATCGTCAAAGATAAAGAAGACACATACCTCCCTTATATGGTATCAAACATTTTGATGGCATCAATAAAAATTTAACAATGTTTTATTAATCGAATATCTATCCCAAGAATAAATTAAAAACAAAATGAATTGTAATTTTGCTGTTCTTAGGCGTACCGTTTCGTGATATACTTTTGGTAAGGAGGGAGAACAAATGTACGTCATATAAACGACTCCAAAGCATTGTTACGTGTTAACCTTTTGAACTAATGAATTCTCACGTAAAATTTTGCTGAGACGGCTTATTGTCTGTCATCTGGTCTGCTGATATAGTAAGCGTGCATGAATTTTTTTTGGTTTTGCTTTTTTTAGTTGGTTGTTCTTCAAATATACCTAACTCTATTGCGAGTCTGTACATATGTTTGCAAGGAAGACGGCGCACTGAATAATCCCGGCATGTACAAGAGCACAGAGTAACATCGTAACCATTTATTACTGCTATCTTGTTTTCAATATCAAAAGATTTCAAAGGCAAGGTTTGGTGGTTGAATTAGCCACTGTTTTTGTTCAGTTATGACACCAGCTTTAACTACTACTAAACCCAGGGAACAAGCGCTCGCAGGATCACGGTTTGCAGTTTCAAAATCAATGGCAACAAAGTTCATTTACTTTCCCCCTTAGAAATATAAAAAACACAGCCTGTCCTAGTGCTGTGTCTGTTGCTGCGTTCTTGTATAGTGAAGTGTGGATTATTATTCTTGTTTAGCTTCGATTTTGGCGTGCTCAAATGAGTCAATATCTTCGCCAGAGAGTTTTTTTCTTAATGCAGCAAACTCTTTATAGATGGGGTTACCGGTTTCTTCCTTAGTCTGCTTCGTGAATTTGCAAGAATCATCTATAAGCACGTTTAGTTTTTTAACGACATCATCATTTAAAGTAAACTTCATGAAAGTTAGCGCATTTTGGGTTTCCCTTACTTTCATTTCTAGGTCGCGCTGGCTGACATATATGACTCGTTGCCCGTCCTGTATTTCGGCTATATTTTCTTCTATGCGGGATATCTTATCGAGAATTTTGTTTTGGTTTTCAATGATTTGGTTTAATAGTTGGTCGCTCATGATTTTACCTTGCTTTCTTTAGATAGCGAATATCAGCCTCATTTTCAAAGGTTCGATCATTTAATACATCCAGCTTGTTTCCGATGTTATCAGCCTTTTTCTCAATGTGTAACAACATAGCCTTCACATCTTCCTGTGTTTCGACTGCTAAACGGTCAATTTTGGTGTCAAGAGATGCAATGTCGGCCTTTAACTCGGTTTTGACGGTAGCAAGTTCTTGTTCGGTAGCCATAGTGGTTTTGATTTCGTTTATATCCTGCCGAAGTTCTTCTGTGACAGTGTTATTAGTACCAACCATTTTGATTAGTTGCTCCATCATGGATTGAACTTGATTGATTTGGTTTTCTAATCGATCAAACCGTTCTTCACTCACCGGTAACATCTCCTTACGTTTATTGAGTTCTTTATTAACGCTTTTTAGTCAACGCAAAAGCAGCCTGCAAATTGATCTGTAACAAACTCTTAACCTGCTCAGGTTCTAAACCGTGATTGGCTGCTAAAGAAACCACATCAGACCAACGATCATCGGAGTCTTCTTTGATTCGTAGCATACGAGAATAGTCAGGTAACCCAGGTGCTTGCTTTACTAAATTGGTTAATACTCCTACAATATGATGATTTGGAGTAAAGACAATGTCTTCATATTCTGGATTAGCCGAACGCAACGCATAGTGGCCATTGTCTTTTACAAAAAACTTTAGATTTGCTTCCCAGTCGTAGTTCTCAACAGAAGCTACGACTATTTGATTTATTGGTAAATCACCATTGGGCTTTTTAAACATTGCCAGGTCGCCGCTATGAATACCGACATACATCATGTTATCTCCAACAACATAAGCGCCAAAATCGGCTTTAATGTTGTTGGGAATATCTATATATTCTTCTACATTGCCGTCTACTAGAATAGGTAGACCAGCACGAACTTTAGAAGTGTAGACGGGGATTGAATGAAAGGATCCTTTTTTGTCCGTACTGTCGAGGCCAAGAAGATGGTCAGTGGTGCAATTATATAATATAGCAAGCGTTTTGAGCGTTCCTAAATCAGGTTCGCTGACATCGTTTTCGTATCCTGATAAAGTCTTATAATTAATATTGGTGAGATCTTCAACTTGTTTTTGGGTTAGCCCCTTTTTGCTGCGTTTTTCTTTTAATCGCTGTGAAACAATACTCACTCTTATCACCCCAGACTTTCCTAATGCAATTGTAACATTATCTTTAATATTAAGAAATTGAGTCTTAGAAAAATGGATAAAACTCTTTACATCTTAAAAAGTAAGATGTAAAGAGTTTTATAAATTAAGAAAGGAGATATAATTATGAAAGTACATGAGCGGCTTAAAAGATATATCGCCGACAACGGGATAAAGCAAATTCATGTTGCCGAAAAGTCAGAAATAGACTTTCTAACCTTCAATAACAAGCTTCTCGGTCGAGGGAAGATTACGGTTGATGAATTCGAGAAGATTTGTGGTATTTTTTTTGACGATCAAGTCTTAAAAACAAAGACTAATGTCGTTGTTAACCAACAACCAACGCTGCCGAGGACGGGGTAAGAAAATCGCACCAACCCAACAAAATGATATAGAAGTACTAATCAATATTTATAGATCTTTCATATGTCACGAGATTTCCGCCGGATTCGGAATGCACATATTGTCCGGTAAGCAATTCACCGCGTTTACCAATTATTTTCTGAACGGTTTCGCTTTGAGCGAAGGCATAGGGCATTGTAATTTTTAAAGAATTTTGATATGTATATATTTTAGCGTCCTCCGGAGCGATTTTCTTTTATGACACCAAACAATTGTTCCGTACTATAATAAACATAGCATTTTCAGAAAGTTGGTGTAAGCCATAGAGTTATCATATAACACAAGAACAGCGAAATGAACTAATTGAATTACTGAGTAAATAATAATGTATGAGTCCTGTACGGGCTCTTTTCTTTTACCCATTTATCGGAGGTGTAATCAATGCAGCAAAAGGTAACCTGCTCAGATTCAGAGTGTCGATTTTGTGAGGATGGCAAGTGTATCGCTGATCTGGTTGATCACACTTCAGATAGGTTCTGCACCTCAGGTCGCAGGAAGCCGAGGGATGAAACGCCGGAGTTAATGCAGACGTTTAAGGCTGGTTGTCGTGCCACGCATAGTGGGTATAAATCGAATCATGGAAGGATAGTTAAATGATAAATGTACATTGCGCTTATGATGAAATGATTGCAATCGAGAATTTAATTGGAAATCCACGTAATCCAAATACTCATCCACAAAAGCAAATTGAATTACTAGCCAAAATCATTAAAAACCAGGGCTGGCGTGCTCTGATTACAGTGAGCAACCGCTCTGGTTTTGTTGTGCACGGCCATGGCAGGCTGTTGGCGGCTAAACTTTTGGGTGTGGGGCAAGTACCTGCGGACCGCCAAGACTATGCCACAGAGGCCGAGGAATGGGCGGATTTAATCGCGGATAATCGGATTGCGGAGCTGTCACAGATTGATGATACTATGTTGGCCAGCTTGCTCTCAGAACTTAATACAGCCGACTTTGATGTCAACTTAACCGGTTTTTCCGATAGGCAGATTGATAATCTACTGGCCGACTTCAAAACAACTGAGGTTAAAGAGGATAACTTTGATCCGGCTGCAGCCGCGGCAGATATCAAAGAGCCAGTGACAAAACCAGGAGATATTTGGCAGCTTGGTTGCCATCGACTTATGTGTGGTGATGCTACAGTAGTCTCTGATGTACAAAAACTAATGGGCGGGAATCTGGCAACAATGGTTTTTACTGATCCGCCATATAATGTTGCCTATGAGGGCGGGACCGCTGATAAGCTAACCATTCAAAATGATAATATGCCAGTGGAACAGTTCAATTATTTTCTTCAGAGTGCATTTACCACGATGTTTAGTATTACTCAATCGGGCGGGGCTATTTATGTTTGCCATGCAGATACTGGGGGGAGTAACTTCCGAGGTGCGCTACAGGATTCTGGTTGGTTGCTCAAGCAGTGTTTGATATGGGCTAAGAATCAGTTCGTTATTGGTCGACAGGATTACCAGTGGCAGCACGGTGCGATCCGTTCCTAACTTAAAAAGGTTAGGCACAAAACCTAAGGTTTTGTAGAACTTATATCTCGAATGGTCAAATGAAGGAGTAACGTCCGGAAGGGCCATCCCTAAGAACTCCGAATGGCGTAATTTCTATGAAGAGAGAGCACGTCATAAGCTCGGTAAAGTCGTCTGAATGCTACCGAAACGGTGTAAGCTGTCGAAAGCGGTCCAGAGGTGGAAGGCGTAGCAGATAAGGCGGGGGTCCGGTATCTATGGTTAGAATGTTAGGCAATCAACAGCCAAAGCGAACTGACGAACTTGTGAATGTACGGGTCTAAAACCAGACTCGGTAGAAATGCCGAGGTGTACATGATGTACAGCTTACGGGGATGAGTAGGAATCGTGTAAGCCAAAGTCCCTATGCCGTTATAGGCGGCATCGTGTGAGCAGGCCCATAGCAAGGACCTAAGGATATCGTATGATAGAGATATAGGAACGGAGGAAGCGTTGAACGCTGAGGACTTCATCCCTATGAAGCGTTGGTGTGGAAGAATATAACACACCTTCATCAACGTGAAAGTGAAGGCATAGTACCTAAGAAGCAGTGATAATAAGCTGTGGAGGGAAGGCCTTTAGTCAATGAGGAAGAACATAAAATTATGGTAATCATTAGGTTCGAGTATGACTAACAGAGGCGAAATCCAATGAAAAGAGGAAATTAGCCGACTAATGACAGCTTGCAAAAAGAATTTCAAAAAATCCAAACTCCGATATAACGAATACTACAACACACAGCAAATCTTTGATGAACTTTATGAAATGAGCCAAAAAGGACAGGGGTTTAAAAATCTGCTCCCAATTATCGCATCAGAAAACAATATACTTCTTGCATATCGTAAGATTAAAAGAAACAAAGGCAGTAAAACCAGCGGTAACAATGGTCATACCATTAAAAATATCATGAACGCTACGAATGAAGAAATAGTTAGCTATTTCCAAAAGAGGTTGCAAAACTATTCCCCACACAGTATTAGGCGAGTTGAGATTGATAAGGGAAATGGGAAGAAAAGACCATTAGGGATACCGACAATCGAAGATAGAATACTACAGCAGTGCATTGTACAAGTGCTAGAACCTATTTGTGAAGCTAAGTTCTATCCATACAGCTTTGGCTTCCGGCCAAACAGAAGCACCCATCATGCAATTGCCAGAGCATACAATCTAGTAAATATCAATAAAACGCTCTATGTAGTGGACATTGACATAAAAGGATTCTTCGATAATGTAAATCATGGGAAACTGCTCAAACAGATGTGGGCATTGGGTATTTGCGATAAAAATATCATCTGCATCATCGGTAAGATGTTAAAAGCAGAAGTTAAAGGGCAAGGGATTCCAGAGATTGGAACGCCACAAGGCGGCGTGCTTTCACCACTATTATCAAATATTGTACTCAATGAATTAGATTGGTGGATAGATAGCCAATGGTTATCTATAAAAACTAAGCACGCATTCACAAATAAATGTTCGCAACACAAGTCGCTACGAAAAACAAAGCTCAAAGAAATGTATATTGTTCGTTATGCCGATGACTTTAAGATATTCTGCAAATCTTATGGTAATGCAGTTAAAATTTTTGCGGCAGTAAAAGCGTGGCTGAAAGAGCGACTGGGCCTAGATATTAGCCCGGAAAAATCCAAAATCACAAATCTAAAGCGAAAATTCACTGAATTTCTAGGGTTTAAAATTAAAGCCATTCTCAAACGGAAAAAGTATGTGATTAAATCTGGGCTTACGCATAAAGCAAAGAAGAAATGTGTAGAACGTCTGAAAACAGCAATAGATCGAATTAAGGAGAACCATACCGTCCAGGCCATAAGCAATTATAATGCTACGGTCTTGGGGATACAAAATTATTATGTTGTAGCAAGTATGGTAAGCAAGGATTTTAAAGAAATCGCCTTTGTAGTCAATAAATGTCTTTATAACAGATTGAAACATCATCTGCGGAAAAAGGGAATCAAAAGCCAGGCATACCTAAAACTTTATGGAGAGTACAACCAGCAAGTACATAGTATAGGAGCCATAACGCTCTTTCCAATACAATGTATTAGCATGAAACCACCTATGAACTTTAAACAAGAAACATGCGATTATACGGTTGCTGGTCGAGTATTGATACACAAAAATATGAAGCGCACTAATATGGTAATAGTACGTTATATGGTAAGCAACCCAGTCAGGGATAGAAGCGTAGAGTACAACGATAATCGTATATCGTTGTATGTTGGACAGGCTGGACGTTGTCATATAACAAAACAGGAATTACAAATAGGACAAATGGAAGCGCATCATATTCAGCCAAAAAGCATGGGTGGAACAGATAAGTACGATAATCTAATCTTCATAACTCAGGATGTTCATAAATTGATTCACGCAACTTCCAAGGAAAATATTCAGAAGTATTTAGGCATTATACAACCTAACACAGAGGAACTAAAGTCTATTAATAAATATAGGCAAAAAGCTGGAAACCATATAATTTAATGTTGCTAATCATTGATGGAACGCCGGATGAGCTGGAAACTCTCATGTCCGGTGTGAAGCAGGGGAAAAGGTGGAGATAACATCAAAACCTTACCTATTGCTATAGCCCATTCTTTATGGGTGGAAGCCTGGTGCTTCGTATCATTTCTTTGGTGGCCGAAAGCGAGGTACCATCATGGAAGAAGCAGCGCCGATCGTCGTCCAGCAAGACGATAATGGGGCGCTGCTTACTTTTACAGCGGGTATTCAGAGTGTGACTATACGGGTACCGTCGTTTGAAGTGTTGCAGGCTGGTGATGATGGCTTGTCAACAGTTTGGCGCTTTGAAAAACCACTCCGAAATGGTGAACATCCAACAATGAAACCGATTGGGCTTTGTGCCAGGGCAATACAGAATTCAAGTCGGCCAGGTGAGATTGTGGCCGACTTTTTTGGTGGTTCAGGTAGTACGTTGATGGTTGCCGAGCAAACTGAACGGGTCGGCTTCATGATGGAACTGGCTCCGGTGTATTGTGATGTGATTGTTCGGCGATGGGAAGAGTTCACAAACCAAAAGGGTATGAAGTTGGAATAAGGTGAGGTTATTCTTATTCATCGGGTTTATTATCTGAAATTGGTTTTGCTGCTGCATGTTGTAGGCCTATAGGAGAAGGAGAAATTTTCTGTTTAGGCAGAACTAATCCTTCATCTTGCCACATTTGGTAAAGGTAAACTAATAAAAGGTGCACAAGAGTTGTTGAAAATGCTCCTATGCCTGCTAAGGCATTATTCTGATCAGCATATACAAAAATCCCTCTTACATGCAGCCACGGTTGAACTATAAAGACAAGAATTGCACTACCAACTAACTGAACAGCGGCATATAACCAAAATCGTCCATAGGTATATTTAAGAATCCACATTGCTCCAACAGGTAATGCACCATAAGTAAAACTTATCATATGACCAAGAGGGTAAGTATTTTCATGTGTTTCCCAGATTCCCCATGTGAATCCTACTTCATGAATTATCGTAGTTGTTACTATTACAAACAAGGCTGCAGGCATCCATCTTTTAATTTCCTGTCGCTTCATAAAGAAAAGTGTTAGCCATGGCGGAATTAACATAGACCATACTATAATTTGATTATTCATGTGCTTGCTCCTTATGTTTTATGCATATTATCTGTTTCCTACATATCTTTAATACCTAAATATTAGTTTTAATTATGACATGACAAAGGACGGATGCGCTAACATCCGTCCCATTCCGGACACTCCCGGCCGGAGATAGTAGGCTGTACTGTGGCCACAGATTACGATGGCTACTATCTCACCATCATTTTACAAGATGGTTGGGGGTGTTGGCAATATCGGTCACAAACAAATGTTCGATAAATAATAAAGGTAGCTTGCTTATTCAGCATCAGGCTACCATTATCGAAGAAATAACAGAATCTAAAGCAAAGTATCGCAAGATTGTCCAAGCTGGCATTGCTAAATGGGTTAATGACTTTCAAAAAAGCAATATCGAGATCAATAGCGTGGATGATTTAAAGAAACTAATTGAACTTGATATTGAACTCCAGAAGGATGATTTTTAATGGAGGTGGGTGATATGTAAATGGCGGCAAAAAGGAGCCCCAAAAGAGATAAGGCTTTTGAAGTATGGAGGGATAGTAATAAAACTATCCCTCCTAAAGAAATTGCTAAACAACTTGAAGTTACTGAAACATTGGTCAGGAAGTGGAAGTGCCAGGATAAGTGGAATGAAAAAATCAATAGTAGACAACGCTGGTCAATCAGTTATCGCAGTATGGTGACATGATACTGGACATTGATAAACTGTATGAATGTATATCTGGCCAGTCATTATACGACAAGCCGAACAATCTGAGATTTAATGTGTTTGCTCTCAGAGATAAATGCTAGACATGTTAGTCGGAGAATTACTAAGGACGGTAAGTATATAGGTGTTGTTGCTGGATATGACTTTAAGTATGACCATGCCAAAGCTGGTCTAAGGTATTCGTTTTAACCATGCCGCCTGCCGGGTTCGTTCTGGTGGACGGTTTTTTTCATTTCTATTTGGCATGTTTTTCAGGAATCAAAATAAAACCTCCCTCATATACTGTAAATGTTCTTGTTTTTAAAGGGAGGGATCAGTAATGTTTTGGGATTTTATTTGCGGATTTGTTTCCGTTGGGGCGATTACGTTGTGCTCTTTGATTTATGCTTTTAATTGGATGCCATAATTTCTTGATTAGCCGCTCTGTCCTTCGGGATGGGGCAGTCTTTGTTATTTAGCCCACTCCCAGCCGTTTAGTTGGGGGTGGGATTTTTTATTTTTTTATACCTAATACCTATCAAAAATCACAGTTTCATGTACGGATAAAGAATAAGAGATAGTTTAATTTATCGTGCTACGAAATGTATCTAAATGAAAACTTTAAATGGGCCATCACCCTTGGGGATGGGCGACTTTTTCTCTTTACACCACCATGAAAACATACGTAGGCATCACAGCCTGGCACGATAAATCCGGCAATACCCATCCGCTAATAAGGCGCTGACCAGACGGTCGCAAATTCGAGATCGACCATATCCTGGACGTTCGCATGGCACCGTCACTGATCGGCGGCGGTCACGGCATGAGGTATGCCTGCCGGATCAGGAATAAGCAGGTTAATCTGTTTCATGATGACTTGGATGGGGAATTGTATATTGAGTGTTAGTTTATCCCCTGGCTTGTGCCGAGAGTTGCACTCCAACTCTTTAACCAATCTTTAACTTACCCCCAGGCCCCTATGTTATAATAATTACCAAAGAGCAACTACGGAGAGAAAGGTAAGGAAACATGGACACTTACCCTTCTCTCAATAGAAACTCACTTTAAATTCTGGGGGGAACATACATGAAAAGACAAACAGCTATGGCTCTTGCAGCAGTATTTGCAATGAGCATAGCAGGCACAGCACTGGCTGCTCCTGCTAATCCTTTCGTCGACGTACCGGCAAAACACTGGGCGTATGACTCAATCAACAAACTTGCTCAAGCTGGTGTAATCTCCGGCTACGGCGATGGCACCTACCAAGGTGACAAAACCCTTACCCGTTATGAAGTTGCTACTATCGTAGCCAAAGCGATGGCTAACAGCGACAAAGCTGATGCTGCATCCCAAAAAGAGATTGAAGCTCTGAAAGCTGAATTCGGGACAGAACTCAACAACCTCGGTGTTCGCGTGGACAACCTTGAGAAAAATACTTCTAAAGTAAAATTCACCGGTGAAGTTCGTGAACGGTATGATTACCAGGATAACATTGAAAACACAGATAAATCTGATAACACTAGCAAAACTCGTCTGCGTTTGAACCTGGAATCTCAAATTGCTGATGATGTAACTTTCCATGGTCGCTATGAAGCTGAATCAGAGTTCGGCAATGGTACTGAAAGTGCTTCGAAGCTAACCCAGGCATACATCACCGGTAAAACCATAGGTTTAGACTATAGTTTTGGTCGTCAACCTATCTGGTTGGGCCAAGGCCTGATCGCAGATATCGAAGGTAACTGCGATGGTTTGCTAGTAAGCGGTGGTAAAGATGTGAAAGTTACTGCAGGAGCTTTCAAGATCTCGGAGCTGCCTTATTATATGCCTGATTGGCTTTCTTCTTATTCTTATTATGATGTAAGTGCAAATTACCGGGTTGCAAACATTGATGCAAAAGTAACTGATAACCTGCATGTTTCATTGTCTTACTTAAAAGATGAAGATGCATATTATTATAAGACTATATCTGCGGGTTTAAAATATACTGGTATCAAAAATTTCACTATTAGTGGTGAATACGGTCAAAATGAATCCGAGTGGGCTAAGATTACACAGAATATTATTAGTGGTGATGATAAAGCAAAAGCCTGGATGGCCAAAATCCAATATGCAGGTGCGAAGAAAGACAAAGTAGGTTCCATTGGTGCATGGGTTGGCTATAGAAATGCTGACTATGGCTTTGATACGCTTGAACTCACTACGCTTGACAGTGCTCGTCAATCAGGTACTAATTACAATAGTTATTATGATACGTCTTTTGGTAATTTGGGTAATGTCAAAGGTGCTGAATTTGGTGTTGAGTACACAATATTCCGGAACGGTATCTTTACCTTGCAATACAACGACCTGGAGCTAAAATATGATTTTGGATATGTCAACAAAGACAAGAAGAACTTTTTTGCTCAGTTAGAATATAGTTTCTAATTAGTAACGAGGTGGCTTTCCCGGTTACATAATTCCAAGAATGGGGATATATAATTTAAATGTCAAAGTCTTTCCTTAATAACTTTTCCAACCCAGCTAAGTAGCTGGGTTATTTTTTGCGATTAGATGGGAGAAGCATTCCCATTTCTACCCTCTTTACACGTACAAACATTTGTTCTATAATAATACCAAACAAATGTTTGCAAGGGGCGATTATAATGCATTCAGACAAACCAGCAGCTATTCTAAAATTTCTGCGAGAATACTCGCATTCTTACCCGCCAACTGTTAGGGAAATTGGTGTAGCTGTCGGACTTAAAAGCAGCGCAACAGTACACAACCACTTAACCAAACTTGAGGCCCAGGGCTTGATCGAGAGGAAACCAGGCTGCCCGCGCTGTATTGCGGTGGTGCATCATGGGTAAGACGTTCGTTGCCATTACCGCCGAGCATGACACGAACGGAATAATTAAACCGACCATCCTGCATTGGGCAGATGGCCGGAAGTGGGATATTGATAAAGTTTATGATGTTCGTCAGGCGACATCGTTAAAAGCTGGCGGCATGGGCGCGGTATACCTGCCGAATTGCTAGGAAACAGGTATTTCTGTTTTGTGATAATGGTAGATGGTTTATTGAGAAATAATATATTTTTAGTGATAAGGTCGCCATACTCTCTCTGCTTGCAGTAATATACTTCAGTAAAGAAATTAATAATAATTGAGTAGTATGCTTTTATAAAGAAAAGAAATGAAAATTAGGGAGAAGGATATCAGTGAAAAGATCATATTTAATGTTGGTAGTAGCGTTATTGTTAACCGGTATATTTAGTAATACAGCTGAAGCTTATAAACAGGCAGATGTTAATAAGTTATTTAAAACGAAAGTATGTCTAAAAGGTGATCTGTCTTATGCAAATTTAAAAGGTGCTAATTTAAGAGGCGCTAATTTACAGGGTTCTAATTTACAGGGCGCTAATTTGCAAAATACTAACTTACAGGGTGCTAATTTAAAGGGCACAAATCTGAATGGAGCAAATTTTAAAGGTGCGATTCTTAAAGATGCAATAATGCCAAATGGAACAAAGCATAAGTAACATTAAATTTTAGGGAAGTTAGCCTGTTTTGCGGTGATGGTAAATGTTTTATTGAGAACAACCTGGCTTTTAAACGTGGTAAATTGAAACCTAATACACCTACATACTGCTGGCTAATTTCGATGGCCAGCTGCTCTGGATTACTGCTGGTAATTCGCACCGGTTAAAGCATGGTTAGATCGTGCAGGTTGACGTCGGGGTTAATTTGGGACATAGGCTGGCCCTTGTATAATATTATTGAATTTAGTTTCATATGATACAAGTTATCCCTGCAAGTCATGAATAAAATTGATGGGGTTGGGTAGCTGTTTTGGTGTGCAATCGGTGTGCAGAGGTGTGCAATTTATAGCCATTTTTACCCTGAAAAAGCCATTTATAGAATCCACTAAGTGTTGATTTTACAGGGGCCATGGCTTGCGCCGTCCTACAGGAATCGCATTCCCAAGCCGTGGATCGTCAGCTCTTTCATTCATCCAATCTTTACTCCAAACAGCGTATTCCGGCCGTATCCTTCGGGGTACGGCTTTTATTTCTTGTCAACGTTAAATAGGGATAATAATAGCTACTGGCAAACTAAACAGACCCTGCGCAAGAAATTACATGGATATGTAGTGTCGTTTATTCCATTTGATGGTTGTACTCTGACTTTAAAACAGTTTTTATAAGTGCTATGATTTTCATGAAGGGGTGACAATATGTTAATTGAAGGAATAAATGTAATTGCTCAAACAGGGATAGATGAGGTGCAGATGCAGGATATTGCTGCTGAAGAGAAGAAATTATGGCAAAAGAAAGGTAAGTGATCAGTAAAATTGAGTTAACCATTGATGGTGAAGAAATTATCATAAAAACTACAGAGCTTTCACACATTACACGAACTCGTAGAATAACAGGCTATTTATCAACTGAAGACAGATTTAATGACGCTAAGCTCGCTGAACTTCATGATAGAGTAGTAACTGCGTAAATTTAGCCCTCGGCGCTGGCCGGAGGGCATAGTAAACACCGCATACCGAGTTTGTTTTGGTGGGCGGTATTTATAATATTAGTTATATTAGTTTTTTAGATTTTTTGGATTTTCTTCACAGTTTTTTGCAAAAGCCTCGACCGCTATGGCCGAGGCTTTTGGTTTTCAACCTCCCTTTTAAGTTTTTCATTTTCTCTGAGTACCGCATTAGCCATTATCCGCAGAGCCGCCAAAATCTTAGGATTTAAAGGCTTTTTCATGATACAATATATGCAGTTAGGTGCTAATGGATTACAATGCCTATGCGTACATATTGCTAAAGCGTTATTAACAGACATCGGTACTGAAGAATTGGCCCATATGGAAATGATTGCGGCTTTAGTATATAAACTGGTTGATGGTGCCACTTGTGAAGATTTTAAAGAAGCCGGGTGGGAAGGTCAGTTTGCTCAACATGACCATGGGCTCTTCTGGACAGATGCTAACGGCGTACCCTGGAGTGCAAAATATATCGCTTGTTTGGGCGATCCAATAACCGATCTTACAGAAGATATGGCAGCAGAGCAAAAAGCCCGTACAACATATGAGCATCTGATTGCTTGTACGGAGGACCCTTGTGTCAAGGATACCCTGCGCTTCTTGTGGGAGCGGGAAGTCGTTCACTTCCAGCGGTTTGGCGAAACGTTAAATGATGTGCAAGAATGGATGTGCAAAGCGAAGCATGTTTGGCATGGACATAAGTGTGGGTGTGAGTAAAGCATTGATTTAATATAAGCAAACCTCTTGTAACAATGAAGTGAAAAAGACAGGCTGCGCTTTTTATAGGAAAGAGACGTTGTTTACCTTAAATAATCTGGTGTATGCTTGAATTATGTGCAGGAACATATGAGTAAGAAGAATATGTGGTTCGGATGTAGGATTGAAAACTAGAAGATAGAGAAACCGCCCTAGTGAGGAATTTCCTCATTAGGGCGGTTTCTGCTAGCAGTTATTCATTGGGAATTTACTTGAGAGAGACACACATAAAAATAGAGTAATAGGGTATTTATTTTTTACACATATCTTTTCAAAAAAAAACAATCCCTTATTTCTGTGTTTTTTAAGTGTTGCACCGAAAGTTGACAAATAAGGAACGTCCCCTAATGTCCTCAATCGTTTTGCTTGAGTACCAGCCTGACCGAAAGGCCAAACGGCCGATGGAATTTCTGGCAGATTTCCAAGGATATTTGCATACCGATGGATATCCAGGCTATCAAAGTCTAC